>Ga0308415_1000006_pt1 | contig 147394 bp, 133 predicted proteins | sample HotsprSampleOS55_FD_203465 | JGI IMG/M metagenome (GOLD analysis project Ga0308415, IMG submission 203465) | Hot spring phototrophic mat microbial communities from Octopus Spring, Yellowstone National Park, Wyoming, United States - 20090730_OS55 ... | reverse complement strand
TACGCACGGGCGATCCTCAGGCTGGCGCACCACGTTACGCGGAGCGAGCGGCACCTCGGGCTGTTCCTGGCTGCCATCGTCGCGGTTCCGCTCTTCCTGCTCCTCCTGTGACCCCGGCCTAGCGGTGGAGCGACTCGTCGGGGACGTCGGCCGCAACCCCCGCGCGGTACAGCTCCGCGATGCGGGCATCATCGAGCCCAAGGAGCTCACGGAACACGTAGTCGTTGTGCTCGGCAAAGCCGGGGGCCGGGAGCCGGATGTGGCCGGGCGTCCGCGACAGGACCCAGGGCGGCGCCTCCATCTCCCAGGTGCCGGCGTCGGGGTGGGTGTGCTCCACCCAGGCGCCCGTTGCCCTGAGGTGGGGGTCGGCGACGAGCTCCGGCGTTGTGAGCACGGCCCCGGCCGGCACTCCGGCCCGCTGGAGGAGGTGCATCGCCTCGTGGTGTCCGCGCTGGCGCGTCCAGGCTTCGATCTCCGGGTCGAGTTCGTGCTCGTGCTGCTTGCGGGCGGCGGCGGCCGCAAAGCGGGGGTCTTCGGCGAGTTCGGGCCGGCGCATCACCCGGCAGAGCGCCTGGAACTGCTCGTCGGATTCGCAGGCGATGGCGACCCAGCGGTCTTCGCCGGCGCAGCGGTAGACATTGTGGGGCGCGTGGTGCGGATGCCGGTTGCCCATCGGACGCGGGAGCTCGCCGGTCAGCGAGTAGCCGACCAGGTGTTCGCCGACGAACATCGTAAGGTTCTCCCGCTGAGCCAGCTCGACGTAACAGCCGGCCCCGGTCAGCCGCCGCTTGCGCAGCGCCATGGCGACGGCACCGACGAGCGCCGTCGCGGCCATGGGGTCGCCGTAGCTGAACCCCGTCTTCATCGGCTCGCCGTCCTCGTACCCGGAGATCGAAACGAGCCCGGCCAGCTGCTCGACGTTGGAGCCGTAGGCGACGTAGTCCTTTTCCGGCCCCGTTTTGCCGTGTCCCGGCATGGAGACATAAATGATGTTCGGATTCACGGAGCGGACCACCTCGTAGCTCAGCCCGAGGCTGTCCATCACGTCGGAGCGGTAGTTCTCGACGAGCACGTCGGCCTTCGCGCAGAGCGCGAGCACGGTTTCGCGCCCGAGCGGATGGGCGAGGTCGAGGGAGATGGCGTACTTGTTCCGGTTGTTGTGGTTGAAGTAGGCCGACCGGTTGTACCAGCGGGGAACGTCCCGCGGGATAAGCCCAAGCGCACGGAGCAGGTCCCACTGGCGCGGGCTCTCAACTTTGATAACTTCGGCGCCGTAGTCGCCGAGCAGCCGGGTGCCCATCGGCCCGGCCCAGACCATCGTCAGGTCGACCACCCGGATTCCGGCGAGGGGCTGCGTCACCTGGCGCCCTCCCTGCGCGCGAGACTGGGCGGCCCCTGCCAGAGCTCGCCGTTATCAAGCGCGACGGTCAGCTGCGTGCCCGTCTGCTCGACCGTGCCGGGCAGTTCGGGCGTACCGGCCGGGTACCCGGCCCTGCGGGGTACGAGGACGCGGGCGCCGGGCGGGAATTCGGCGCTGGCGATGATCTCGAGCGCCTCGATGCGGCGGCCGATGGAACGGGCCAGCACCTGGAAAAGGGCGAAATCGTCAGTTTTGCGGAAGGTCTCGAGCGCCTCGCCGCGGTCGGCCGCCTCCCGGGCCGGCCGCAGCTCCGCCGGCGGCGGGATCGTATCCTCGTCGCCGCGGGCGAGCAGCGATGCGACGTACTTCCGGGCGCGTGGCGCAGCCTCCGCGGTGAGGCGGTGCAGGAGCGCGAGGTCGTCGCACTGCTCGAAGAAGGCCGCGGCCCGGGCGACCCGTTCGCGCTCGTTCATGCTCCGATGCTCTCCAGGACGACGTTCGTGTGTTCGCCCAGCAAGGGGGCGCGCCCGGCGTCCCAGTCGCCGGGGCCCATCCACCACGGCGGCCCGGGGTAGACCGCCTCCCCCGCCACCGGGTGGTCGATGCGCTGGAGGAACCCCCTCGCGTTGAGCTGCGGGCTCTCGATTAGGTCCTGCATCGTGTGCACGAAGGCGATCGGCGCGCGCCCCGCGCCGGCCCGGCGGTAGAGGTCGTGCTTCGTTTCGGTTGCAGCCCAGGCGTACAGCTCGGCCATCAGCTCATCGTTGTGCTGGACGCGGTCGGCCTGGGTGGCGAACCGTGGGTCCTCCCCCAGGTCGGGCCGGCCGATGACCTCGAGGAAGGGCTTCCAGTTGCGCGGCATCAGGTGGATGCCTATATGCCCGTCGGCGCAGGGGTAAATGCCGATGAAGCTGGCCATGTGATTGCCCCGCCGGATGCCGCTCCACTGCCCGAGATAGCAGTAGTACGGTACCGAGGCTTCGAGGATCGGCGCCATGCACCGCTGGATTGAGATATCGACGTGCTGGCCGACGCCGTCCCGCTCGGCCGCGAGGACGGCGAGCATCGCCGCCGAAAAGGCGTTGAGCCCGCCCTGGTAGTCGGCCTGGTAGCCGCCGTTCTTCAGCGGTCCTCCCTCGAGTGTTCCGGTGATGTACATCTGACCACCCATGGCGAAGGCGATGAGGTTGTTGCCGCGGTAGTCGGCGTAGGGTCCGCTTTGTCCGAAGGGCGTGATAGAGACCATCACCAGCCGGGGGTTGCGCTCCGCAAGCGTGGCGAAGTCGAGCCCGAGCGCGCGCAGGTCGGCAGGCCGATAGTTCTCGATGAGCACGTCGGCCGTTGCGATGAGGCGGAGCAGGCGTTCGCGGTCAGCCGGCTCGCGCGGGTCGAGAACGACCGACTGCTTGCCGGTGTTGAGGTAGAGAAAGAGCGCGCTCGCCTCGGGGTTCGGTTTGCCGCCCGGGAAGGGGCCGTGGGCCCGGGCGATGTCACCGCCGGGCGGCTCGACCTTGATCACTTCGGCTCCGTAGCCGGCGAACAGCTTGCCGCAGTACGGCGCAGAGACTAAGGTGCCGAATTCAACAACACGGAGGCCTTCGAGGGGGCGGCTCACGGCGCCTCATCTTACGCGGGCGCACCGCTGACCTCATCCCCCGGGGTGCTGCGCTCGGACAGCCGGGCCGCCGTCGCCGTGCAATTTCGAAAAATCGATCCGCGTCGGCGGAATCTGCCCCATGCGGCCGGCGTGGAAATCACGAATCGCCTGCACGATTTCGTCGCGCGAGTTCATGACAAACGGGCCGTGAAAGACGATGGGCTCGCGAATCGGCCGCCCGCCGAGGATAAGGACATCAAGCTGCGGCGCCCGCGAATCCTGTACGTCGTCCGCCTCGATGACCATGCCGTCGCCGTTGCCGAAGACCACCAGCTGGCCCTCGCCGAACGGCCGGCGCTCAGTCCCGGCCCGGCCGCGCCCGTTGAGTGCGTACGCGAGCGCGTTGAAGTCCGGCCGCCACGGCACTTCGAGCCGCGACCCGGGGTACAGGGTGACGTGGGCACAGGTGATGGGGGTGAACGTTACGCCCGGTCCGGAATACCCGCCCAGCTCCCCCGCGATGAGGCGGATCAGCGCGCCGCCATCGAACGAGGCGAGGAGCGTCACCCTGCCGGCGTCGATGTCCTGGTAGCGCGGCGGAGTCGACTTCATCGCCGCGGGGAGGTTGACCCAGAGCTGAACGCCGTGGAACAGTCCACCTTTCTGGACGAGCCATGCGGGCGGCACTTCGTCGTGGAGGATGCCCGCCCCGGCCGTCATCCACTGGGTCGCGCCGTCGGTGATGTACCCGCCTCCGCCCGTGGAATCGTGGTGTTCCAGGGCGCCGTCGATCATGTAGGTCACGGTTTCAAAGCCGCGGTGGGGGTGCCACGGCGCTCCTTTGGCCTCGCCCGGGGCGTACTCGACGGCGCCGATGTGGTCGAGGAGGAGGAAGGGGTCGGCGATGCCGAGGTCGAGCCCGGGGAACGGCCGCCGCACCTGGAAGCCTTCGCCTTCGAGGTACGTCGGTGCCGTGACGACGAGGTAGACGGGGCGCGGGCGTGCGCCGGGCGCAAGCCGGTCGACCCGCGGGAGGGCGAGGAGATTCTCGACGGAAACGGCGGGCACGGCGGCCTCCTTCGTTGCGATTGCAACTACCAGCCTAGCAGGTTGCGGAGGCCGCCGTCCGCCCCTGGTTCAGGACCTGGAAGGGAGCTGGACCTGCACGTTCGCCCGGGTGCTCGGCTGGCCCTCGGCGAGTGTGACGACTTCCAGCTCCACGAGGTGCGCCCCATCCTCCACGCGCTTCTCGACGACCCTGCCGGCCAGCACCAGCGGCCGGTCGGCAACGTCAGGGCGCCGGTAGGCCGCGCGCACGCTGCGGACCATGCTTTCGGTTCCGGCCCAGTCGGACACGTACTGGGTGATCCAGGCGAGTTTCAGCAGGCCGGGGACGAGGGCGCCGCCGACGCCGAGCCGTTTCCCGGCTTCGGCATCGGCAAATGCGGGGTTGGTGGGGTTGTCGCGCCCGAAAAAGTCGATGGCCATATCGGTCGTGGGGACACGCTCGAGCGGCTCGAGCTCATCGTCGATGTTCACGTCTTCGAAGTACCGCTGGCTCATTCGTCGCTCCCGCCCGCTGCCATCTTCGGGTCAAACTGCGTGATGGTGATCATGGCCGCGGCCACGTGGTTGCCGTCGGCGTCGTAGAAGTCGGTGCCCTGGGTGACGAGCACGCTGTAGCCATAGCGGCCGCCGAGCCGGTCGCGGATGTCGTAGACCTGGGAAACGGCCTGCAGCTGTTCGCCGATACGGAAGGGACGGGTGAAGCGCCACTCCTGCTGCGTGAGCAGGCCGCTCGGGAGAATCTGCAGCATGCCCCGGCGGGGGCCGCCGGCCAGCATCGCGATGACGTAGGGCGGGGCGATGCCAGTCCCGTCGGCATAGCGGGGGTCACGGTCGCCGAGGACGTCGCGCATGCGGCGGGCGTCCTCCTCGCGGATCGTGACCGTGACCGGCTCGCTCTTCCGTCCGATGACGGCTCGATGCTCGTCGGTGATCAGGCTCTGTTCAGGGATTGCCATGCATCCTCCACTGGTCGCCGGCAGCCCGGCAGGCAGGGGCACCGCCGGCGGGGGAATCGGGGTGCCCGTAGTCTGCCAGCTTTTCCAGCATTCCGGGAGTGGCAGGGCGCTCAGGGGACGCTGATCACGGTCACCGCGCCGGTATCGCCGTCAACCTCGATGGTGGCGCCGTCCGGGATACGCTTGGTCGCGTCCGTGGCCGAGACGACGCAGGGGATGCCCAGCTCCCGGCTGACGATGATCGCGTGGCTGAGCGTCGCGCCGACATCGACGACGACACCGGCCGCAGGCACGAAGAGCGGAGTCCAGGCCGGGTCGGTCATCGGCGCGACGAGGATGTCTCCGGGCTCCAGGACAGTGGGGTCGAGCGGGTCGAGGACGACGCGGGCGGTTCCGCGCGCCTTACCGGGGCAGCCCGGCAGACCCTGGATGACATCGCCCGGCCGCGCGGCCTTGGCCTCGTGCTCCGTCCTGCGCCGCCAGGTGGTGTTCGGAGGCGGCGGACCGTTGATGATGAACGGCGGCTCGAGCGAGAGCAGCCACTCGTAGTAGCGCCGGCGCGGCTCGACGAGTTCGTGCAGGTCGCCGAGCCGGCCCTCAGCGTAGGCCCGCAGCTCATCCTCGAAGAGGAGGCAGAGGTCCTGCGGCCGGTCGAGGTGGCCGCGTTCGACGGCCCGCCGTCCGAGTTCGCGCAGTGCCATGCGCGTCTCTTCGATGACGCGGACGATGTTGGTCTTCGAGCGCTCGCGGCCGGGCACGAAGGTGAGCGCGCTTTTCATCGCTGCGTCGAACTGGGCGAGCGTGTCGGGGTCGCCGGCGAGGGCCTCGCGGATTTCGCGTCGAATCCGCTCACGCTCCGCGACCCGCTCGGCATTCTTGCGCGCCGGCGAACCCTCATCGCCGCTCAGCCGCATCCGGTCGATGGCTGCAAGCGCGATGTCGGGGTTGGTCTCCCACGTGTCCGCCATCACGTCCCACTCGTTCGGACCGCGGGAGCCGTATTCGGCGAGGAAGTCGGCGAAGGCTGCGAGGAACTTCTCGGCATCGGGATGGCCGGACGTTCGGAGCCGCTCGTACAGTCCGGATGGCCCCTGGTCAAACAGCCGGGTCAGCTCTTCGGAAGCCCTGACCATGCGGCTCAGCTCCCACATGGCGTAGGAAGGCGCCGCTGAGTCGACCCCGCCGAGCCCGGCGATCAACTTCATGGCGTCCGCCGGCCTGCCGATGGCGGCACAGATCGCGGCGATGGCGCCGGGACCAATCGCCGAAGCGCCGCTCTGGTTGATGTGCTGGTCGAACATCCGTCGGCAGTATGGGCGCATGGAGATGGCCCGCTCGATGAGCTCCACATCGGTGAGCTTCGTCAGGTCGGGCCGCTCGGCGCGAATCTGCCGGGCGAGCTGCCGGTCAGCCTCAAGTTCCGACTGGTCCATGTCGCCGAGCACCCAGCCGAGCCACTTCTCCATCACGGCCGTGGTGCGTGGGTTCTCGTGCCAGGGCTCTTTCACGTAAGGCGGCACGTCGGGGTGGTCGCCGAAGTACGCGGCATCGATGGCGGCGGCCGACATCCCCGGCGTCCGCTCGCCCCAGACCCGAATCCAGGTCGCGTTCAGGTAGCCGTAGCCGCCGATAAGCCCGATGAAGTCGCACCGGTTCGGGTCCGGGTCCAGCTCTTCTTCATCGATGCCGAGGCGGTTCACGGCGCAGTCGCGCCAGCCGCGGACGGTGCCGCCATTGCTGAAGACAAGTTCCCAGCCGGCCGGGCTGGGCGGCTCGGGCAGCACCTCACCGACGTTTGCCCGCGTCCAGAACGACGCCTTTGGGTTGTAGGGTGCGTCTTCTATCCAGCGAACCTGCTCCATCTCCCTGTCCCTGTGTGGCGTTGGTGCGGCCGGATGGTAGCGGGTTGTTCGCCGCTTGCGAAGGGGTTTGCTGGCCGGCCGGCCAGTTTGACCGAAGCGCGACGCCCTGCGATAGATCGAGCGTATTCATCCATAGTTCGAAGGGGGCTGCGATGCGGGTCGAGAAGATCGGCGTGATTGGGGGAGGGCTGATGGGGAGCGGGATCGCACAGGTCGCGGCGTACCATGGCCTTGACGTCACGCTCGTCGACGTCGACCAGGCGCGCGTCGACCGGGCGATTGAGGCGATTAAGGGCAGGCTGCAGCGCGAGGCGGAGCGGGGCCGCATCAGCGCTGAGGCGGCCGAGGCCGCTGCGCATCGCCTCCGCGGGTCGGCGGATATCGACGAGCTGACGTCGGTCGCCCGCGCCGAGGCTGTCATCGAAGCGGTGGTCGAGGACCTTGAGGTTAAGACCCGCATCTTCCGCCAGCTCGGCAGGGTGTGCCGGCCGGACGCCCTCCTCGCCAGCAATACCAGCTCGCTGCCCCTGAGCGACCTCGCGGCAGCCTCCGGACGGCCCGAGCGGGTCATCGGACTCCACTTCTTCAATCCGCCATGGGCGCTCAAGCTGGTCGAAATCGTTTCGACGGCCTCGACCACGGAGGAGACCCTGCAGGACGCGCTCCAGCTGTGCCAGCGGCTCGACCGTGTGACCGTGCAGGTCAAGGACACGCCTGGCTTTATCGCGAACCGGCTGCTCGTCCCCTTCATCTTCGATGCGATCGAATTGCTTCAGACCGGCGTGGCGTCGGCGGAGGACATCGACCTCGCCTGCCGGGTCGGGCTGAACCATGCCATGGGGCCGCTGGCCACCGCCGACCTGATCGGGCTCGATACCCTGAAAGCGATAGCGGAGAGCATGTTCGAGGAGTACGGCGAGCCGCGGTTCAAAGCACCAACGCTGCTCCGCCGCCTGGTGAGCCTCGGCTACCTTGGCAGAAAAACCGGGCGCGGGTTCTTCCGCTACACCTGAGGCCCGAGCTCTGAGGAAATCGCTGCCATTTCCTCGATGATGGCGCGGCACTCGTCGTCCGTGTTGTAAAAGTGCGGCGCGATGCGGATGCCGGCCCCGGGCCGGTAATCCACGACGAACCCGCGGCGGATCAGTTCGTCCTTCACCTGCTCGGCGCGGGGGAGGTCGACCGTGACATGGTTGCCGCGCCGCTCGAACTCCAGCGGCGTGCGGACGATGAACCCCCGGGCGAGCGCACCTTCGATGAGCAGCGACGTCTGGTGGCGGGCCTTCTCGCGAATCGCTTCGACCCCGACCTCACGGATAATCCGGTAACCCTCGCGCGCCTGGTAATAGGCCGGCAGGTTCGGTGTCCCGCCCGTAAACCGCCCAATGCCCGGCGCGTAGACGATCGGCGGCGGTTCGAACCCGAACGGGCGGGCGTGCGAGAACCAGCCGGCCATGCGCGGTTCGAGCCGATCCACCAGGTCGGGGCGGACATACAGGTACCCGGCGCCGGGGCCGCCGCACAGCCACTTGACTGAGCCGCCGACAAGGAAGTCGACACCCAGCTCGACGAAATCGAACGGCACCGAGCCCATGGACTGGTAGGCATCGAGGACGACCATCGCGCCGTACTCGTGGGCGCGCTCCACGATTGGGCGTACGTCGACCAGCTCGGCGGTCCGGAAGAGCACATGCGAGACGACGACGAGGAGTGTGCGGTGGTCAATCGCCTCGATGAGCTGCTCTGCCGGGAAGGTAAGCGGGTCGCTGCCGATCCGAACAACTTCAGCACCGCAGGAGCGCTGCCCATCGAGCAGGTATTCGACGGTGGGGAATTCGCCGGCGCAGGCGATGAGACGGTTGCGCGGCGGTTCGTACTCCAGGCACGAGAGAATCTCCGCGAGCGCGTTGGTGACGTTCTGGCACATGGTCATCGAGCCGCGCGGGGCCCGGATGATGTCCTCAAGAATGGAGGCTACGGCGGCGACCTGCGGCAGCCAGGTATCCCAGGCGACAACGCCTTCCTCTGCCCAAAGGCGGGTGTATTCGGCGAACGCTCCGGGCACCGAATCGGGCATCGCGCCCAGTGAGTTGTTGATGAGGTACGTCTTGCGGGCGAGGATGGGGAACCGTGAACGCCAGGAAAGCAAATCGGGCATGCCATGGAGCATGCCCGATGAGTGCGCTGCGCGGAAGGTGGTTCTACCGGGGGAGGGCGACGTACACCTCGCCGTTTTCGACTTTCACCGGGTAGGTCTGCATGTCCTCGGCGGTGAGGGTCGGGCGGGCGAACTTCGGGACCGGAAAGGCCTGGTACGGCATCGGGATGAAGCGGAGGAGCTTGAACAGCTTCGATTGAATGCCGCCCAGGAAGGGGTGCTCAGCGTTGAACTGGCTCGAGAACGGCTGGCGGACAACTTTCCCGGTTTCGATGTCGAACCGGGCCCCGTGGAAGGGGCACATGACGCAGTTGTCTTTGATCGGCTCGGGCCGGATCGGCGACCCCGGGAACCCGGCGAGCGGCAACCGCGCGTGTGAGCAGAGGGCATTCAGCGCGTGGACCTTATCGCCGGTGCGGACGATCACGACGCGCTGGGCCCGGGCGCGGACCTCCTTCGGGAGGCCGTCGGGGAAGTCGCGCAGGAGGCCGACCTTTGCCCAGCGGGTCATTGCGGCGTGCGGCTTATTCTCCTTCGCCCGGATGGGCACCGGCGCATCGAGCCCGAGGAGGGGCGAAACGACAACCTGCATCAGCCCACCGGAAACGAGGCCGGCAACCAGGAGCACGATGCCCCCGAGCGTGTTGTCCGACGCGGTGACGGGATCGCCGGGGAAGAAGAGCAGGATGATGCCGCCGGCGATGAGGCCGATGCTTGCGATGCCCCACGTGCCGAGGATCGAAACGCCAAGGAAAGCCAGCGCAGGTGACACAGCCAAACCTCCGACGGGATACTACCCCGCTTGTGCAGAATTGCGCAAAGTTTCGGCTGACCGGGTGAGCAGATCACGCACCGGACAGCTGTTCCGAGAGCCCTTCGAGCAAAACCCTGACGCGCTCCGGCGCAGCCAGGTGCTGGCGGATGCGGGATTCAAATTCCCGCCGGTCCGGCGACTGGGACCAGCGCTTCCAGTCGCCGAGGCCGAACCAGGTGCTGATGACGACGAGGTTGTGCGGGTCCTCGCTGTCGCGGAGCGTCTCGCCCGAGATGTAGCCGGGCTCGTCGAGGCAGCGGATGCGCAGCTGCCGAAGCAGCTCCAGCACGTTCCGTTCGTGACCGGGGAGGACCCGCCGTTCGATGACGACCTTGACAGCCATGGGTTCAGCCCTCCGCGAGAGAGCGGTATGCGCGGCGGAAGTAGATGAGCGGGGCGCGCTCCGGGTCGAACCGGGCGCCGACGACCCGCCCGATGACGATGGTATGGTCGCCGCCGGGCAGCGCCTGGTGGAGCTCGCAGTCGATGTGTGCGATAGCGCCCGGGATGAGCGGACAGCCGGTCACCCAGGTTTCGGTCGGGACCGCCGGATCGAACGATGTCGCTGGCTCACGGCCGGAGGTGGCGAAGTACCGCGAGACATCCTCCTGCCCGGCCGAGAGGATGCTGACGGCGAAGCGGCCCGATTCGCGGATCATCCGGGGCAGGTGGTTCGTATCGGCGAGGCTGACCAGGACCAGCACGGGGTCGACCGAGAGCGAGGAGAAGCTGGAGACCGTGATGCCGTACACCATCCCGTTGAGTTCGGTGGTGACGACGGTGACGCCCGAGGCCCAGGAGCCCAGCGCGCCTTTAAAGTCGTCCAGCGAGAGTGTGGCGGACATGCAGCCTACGCCGGGGGCAACGACGGCACCATGTCCCAGAGGGCGTGGACCGTCGTTTCGACGAAGTACCGGGCCAGCGGCAGCGATGCGATGAGGGTGTCCATTTCGCGGGCGTCGGCAGCGTCGTAGATCGCGAGGACGCCCACGCCGGCTTCACGGTACAGGGCGCGGATCTTGCCCTGGTCGTACTGGGCGCGGACTGCGCGGAGCTGCTCGCTGACGAGCGCCTGCCACTGCTCGGGCGGCATATCGTGCGGCTGCCGGGAAACCAGCCGGACTGAAAACAGCATGATGGGCTCCTGGGGTGACGTGGATGGAAGTATAGCTGCGCCGAACCCCTGGGGCGATGCGGCAGCGCTAACGGACCAGCAGGACCAGGGCGGCTGCCGTGCCGTAGGCGATCACCGCGACCCGGAGCCACCGCTGCCCGAGCCTGCGGGCCAGCCCGACGCCGAGGTACCCCCCTGCGAGGGAGCCGGCCGCCATCACCACCACAGCCTCCCAGATGACTGGCCCGAACAGGACGAAGTACGCAACGGCAACGAAGTTGATGACCACAGAGAGCAGCCCCTTCAGGGCGTTCGAATGCTGGAGATCGTCGGGCAGGAGGATGGCGAGCGCCGCAAGCATGATGATGCCAAGTCCGCCGCCGAAGTAGGCGCCGTAGATGGCCAGGACGAACACAACGGCGACGAGCTGCGGCGATACCCGCGCCTCGCTCCCCGGGGGCGGATGCGCCCGGCGGGCCACCCGCGAGAGCGGCCCCTGGAATGCCATCACGCCGCAGGCGAACAGGATGAGGCACGGGACGACCGCATCGAAGGCCGAGTCGGGTGTGAGCAGGAGGATGGCTGACCCGGCCAGCGAGCCGAGGATGGCGGGCGCCGCCAGGGCGACAGCCCGGCCGCGCTGGCGGCGGAGTTCGCCGCGGTATCCGATGCTCCCGCCGACGTAGCCGGGCCAGAGCGCGACGGTGTTGGTCACGTTTGCGGCTTTGGACGGGTACCCCGCTGCCAGGAGCGCGGGAAAGCTCACCAGGGAGCCGCCGCCCGCGACAGCGTTGATTGCCCCGGCGGCGAATGCCGCTGCGGCGAGGCCGGCTGCACTCTGGAGGTCCATGCGATGCCCTACGCTGGCAAACGCGGCCCGTATGCGCCAGAGGCGGTAGGCTGGCGGCATGGCTCGCCGGCTCCTCACCTTCGACCTCGATGGTGTGCTCTGCAGGCCGCCGTTCGGCATCAACCCGGGCAGCGGGAAGGGCAAGCGCCGCGACGCCCGCGGGCATGCTGGCATCCTTTGGCTGACCGAGCGCTGGAGGTACCTCGGCCGTCGCCCGATGCCCGGCGCACTGGAGGCTTTCGAACAGCTCGCCGGCATGTTCGGCGTCGTGGTCGTCACGGCGCGCGGCGAGCAGGCTCGGCCGCTCACCGAACGCTGGTTCCGGCGCTACCTCGGGCGGGTGCCCGACCTGCGGATGCGGCCGTCAGCCGAGGAGACATCGGCGCAGTTCAAGGTGCGCGTCATCCAGGAGCTCCAGCCTGAGGCGCATTTCGAGGATGACCCGTTCACCGCGGGGTGGGTTGCGGAGCTCGTCCCCCGGGTGTTCCTGGTCGACTGGCCGCGCAACCGGTGGCTCGAGGGCGGCAATATCGTCCGCGTCCGCTCGGTGGCCGAGGCTGTCCCGCTCCTCGCAGGGAGTGTTCAGGCCGGGCGGGCCGAAAGCTGACCGAGCAGGGCCCGCCGGAGGAGCAGCATGGCGGTCGTCACCGCACGGCGCTTCACGGCGGCGCGTCCCTGGTTCATCGCGGTGGTGATGACGTAGGCCTCGCCGTCCGGCGTCGCGACCGCGACGTGCACGGTCCCCGGCGGGATGCCGTCCTGCGGGTCCGGACCGGCGACACCGGTGATGCCGATCCCGTAGTCGGTCCCGATGCGCTCGCGGACCGCGAGGGCCATCGCCCGGGCAGTCTCCTGCGAGACTACCCCGTGCTCGGCGATGACCTCCGCCGGGACGCCGAACGCGATCTTCTGCTCCGTCTGGTAGGTAACGAGCCCTGCGACGAAGTAGGAGCTGGCGCCCGGGACATCGGTGAGCGTGCTCGAAAGCAGCCCCCCGGTGCAGGATTCCATCACTGCAAGAGTGGCGCGCCGCTGGTGCATCAGGTCGGCGATGTGGCCTTCGAACGTGTCGTCGTCGCGGCCCCAAATAGCGTCGCCGAAGATGCGTTCGAGCGCCTCTTCCACCGGCCGAATCCGTTCCCACGCCTCCTCGCGCGTGCGCGCCTTCGCCCCGATGCGGAGGTGGACGCCGTCGGCGCGGGCGTAGGTGCCGATGCCAATACCCGGGGTCGCGTACAGCGGCCGCGCCATTTCATCGACCGTCCCCTCACCGATGCCCACCGTCTTCAGGGTCCGGGTGACCAGCACTTCGCCGGCAAACCGCCGTTCGAGTTCGGGCTGGACCTCCTTCGTCCACATTCGCTCCATTTCGGAGGGGACTCCCGGCATGCAGACGATGATGTGTCCGTCGCGTTCCACCCACCAGCCGGGGGCCGTCCCTCGGGGGTTCTCGATCGGCCGGGCGCTTGGGATCAGCCACGCCTGCTTGATGTTCGACTCCGGCATCGGGTAGCCGCGGCCCGCGAACCATGCGCGGAGGCGCTGCTCGAGGGCAGGGTCGACGTACGGCTCCTCGCCGAGCACGCGAGCGACGCCCTCCCGTGTGAGGTCGTCGTCAGTCGGGCCGAGACCGCCCGTGGTGATGACGAGGTCGGAGCGGTTCCATGCCCGTTCAAGCGTCTCGACAATCCGCCCGAGGTTGTCACCCACGACCGAGGTGTACAGGAGGTCGATGCCCAGCTCCGGAAGCCGCTGCGCGATGAACGCGCTGTTGGTGTCAACAATTTCGCCGAGCAGGATCTCGGTGCCGATCGCGATGATTTCTGCCTTCACGGCCCGCAAGTCTACGAGCGGGCAGCTCCCGGGGAAAGGTCACCGCGAAATGAGCGCCTGCCGGGCAGCCCGCTGTTGCGCCGTCGCGAAACGGTCACGTCACGGGGAGTTCGCCGGCGCGGGCCAGCGCATCCCGCACCGCTGTCCCGGTGCCGGCGATGACCGCGCGGCTGGCCAGCGCGGCGGGAGTCCCATCGCGGGCCAGCACCACACCGCCTGCTTCGCGCACGATGAGCAGACCGGCGGCGAGGTCCCACGGCTGCAGGTCGGAGTGGAGGTACAGGTCCCACCAGCCAGCGGCAAGCCCGGCAAATCCAAGCGCTGCCGAGCCCGGGATCCGCAGCGACTGCATGCCCGGCCAGAGGTGGGCCGCGAGCTCGATCTGCCGGCGTGCGCGGTCGGCGTTGTAGCCGAGGTCCATCGCCACGACCGCGTCCGCAACCGTGGGGCAGGGACGCAGCGCTGCGCGGTGGCCATCCACTGTGCAGCCGCCCCCTGCGATGGCGACCACTTCAAGTCCGAGGAGCGGGTGGGTCGTGAGCCCGAGGACAGGTTCGCCATCGAGGCAGAGCGCGAGGGTAAACGCGAAATGGGCGATGCCGCGGGAGAAGTTCTTCGTGCCGTCGAGAGGGTCGATGACCCAGGTCCAGCCATCGGTCGGCGTGGCGGAGGCTGTCTCCTCGCTCAGGATGGCGTGCCCGGGAAAGTGCTCCCGGAGGATGGTCATGACCGCCCGCTCGACGGCAAGGTCGGTCGCAGTCACGACATTGCCGCGCCCCTTGACGGCGGTCACGTCGGCATGGCTCGTCGCTGACCGGATGATGTCACGGGCAACGCGCGCACACAGCCGGGCGGTCTCGAGTGCATCGCCGCCTGCGGCCGAGCGCGGAAGGTCAGCGTCGCTCACCCGTCCTTCCTCCGGAGGTCGCGGGGGCTCACCTCGAGGTCGGGGACCCAGCGGTCGACCGCGACCCGGTGCTGCAGCGGAAGCCGCCGCTGGGGCGCCGTCTCCTTGGCTGCGAGGTCGGGCGGGAGCATGGCCGGGTCGCCGGGATACCCGCAGGCCACAACCGCCAGGATGCGGACCTGCCCCGGGCAGCCGAAGACTTCGCGCACTGCGGCCTCATCGAATGCCGCCATCGGGTGGGCGACCAGGCCGAGGGCCGTGGCCTGCACCATCAGATTCCCAAGCGCGATCCCGACGTGGAGGGGATAGAGCTCGCGCCGGCTGCCGTCGGTGCCCTCGATCACAATGTCGTGGGACGGGTTGGCGGCCAGCGCGAAGAGCAGTGGTGCGTGGCGTGCCCAGTGGCGGTTCCCCTCGTTCAGGGCCGCGATCAGTCGCTCGCGAACGGCCTCGCTCTCGGCGACCAGGATGCGTGTCGGCTGGGTGTTGCCGTGGCTGGGGGCGCGGGCTGCGGCCTCCCAGAGGAGGTCGCGTGCCGCAGCCGGAACGGGTTCCGGGCGGAACGCCCGGCTTGCACGTCGGTCACGAATGGCAGGAAGCAGCTCGTCCACGCCCCCATGGTGGCACACGCCAGGCCGCGGCAGCTACCGTGGTGCCATGCGCTGCATCGGTATCGACCTCTCCTGGACGGCCCGCAGGCCTTCCGGCTTCGCGCTCATCGACCCGGTCGCCGACGGACTGGTGCAGACGTGGACGGCCACGCTCGCCCCGGCCGAGGTGGCGGCCTGGCTTAATGGGTTCGAGGATGCTGTTGTCGGGGTCGATGCGCCGCTCGTCAATCGCCCGGGTCGAACGGCTGAAGCAGAGCTGGCGCGGGCGCTGGGCCGGTACGGTGTGACCGCCTATGGGATCGGCAACGGCTTCCTCGAACGGCGTGGGCTGGCGGCGGGACCCCAGCTTGGAGAGCTGCTGGCTGCCCGCGGCTGGTCCTTCGAGCCCCCGGGCCCCGGAGCGGGGCGGCGGTTCGCGTTCGAAACGTTCCCTCGCGCCCTCATCCTGTCGCTGCTCGGGGCCGCGGAAGTGCCCCCGTACAAGCGCGGCCGGCTCGCCGACCGGGCCGCAGCGCTGGCGACCTGCCACGACCTGCTCGAGGGGGCGCTCGCGGCTGCGGGCATGCGCCTCGACTTCCCGCTGCCGGCCGCCCCGGCCCACGGGGCATGCCCCAGGGGACGCGAGCTCAAGGCTGCGGAGGACCGGCTCGATGCTGCGATCTGTGCGTTTGCTGCGTGGCAGGCCGCAAGCCGAGGGCTTGAACCCGGCGACCTGTTCGGCTCGGCGGCCTCGGGGTTGATCGTGGTGCCCGGAGCCGGCCGGCTCACATCCGCTCGGGGGCGGACATCCCCATAAGTCCGAGGACCCGGGCAAGCGCGATCCGCGCTGCGAGCACGAGCCTGAGGCGTGCCCGGCTGAGCGCCTCGTCGTCCGTGATGACCTTCAGTCCGGGGTCGTTCTGCTGCTTGAAAGCGTCATTGAAGGCGTGGAACGCGGTGGCGAGGTCCTGGGCGTAGTGGGGGAGGTGCTGCGGCTCAAAGCGCGTGGCGACCGTCTCGATGACGTCAGCCAGCCGCATCATCTCGCGGATGAGCGCCAGCTCGTGCGGCGCCGTGAGGCGGGCGACGTCGCCGCCCTCCGGCGTCAGCCCCTGCTCCTTCGCGCGCTCGAGTATTGAGCAGAGGCGCGCGTGCGCGTATTGGACATAATAAACCGGGTTCTCCGATGACTGGCGAACCGCGAGGTCGAGGTCGAAATCCATCTGCGCCCCGGGTGAGCGGAGCAGGAAGAAGAAGCGGGCTGCATCCGTCCCGACCTCATCGATCAGCTCGTCGAGGGTGATAATCTCGCCCTCGCGCTTCGACAGCCGGACGACCTCGCCGCCCCGCTTCAGGGTGACGAGCTGGTAGAGGAGGATGTGAAGCGCCTCGGGGTCGGCCCCGACCGCGCGGGTCGCGGTCTTGAGCCGCGAGACGTGCCCGTGGTGATCGGCTCCCCACACATCGATCACCAGGTCGAAGCCGCGGCGGAGAAACTTGTCCCAGTGGTAGGCGATGTCGCTGGCGTAGTAGGTCGGCCGGCCATCGGAGCGGACGACGACGTTGTCTTTGTCCTCCCCAAGTTCGCTTGAGGCGAACCAGAGCGCTCCTTCGCGTTCAACGAGCATCCCGGCCTGGCGCAGGATGGCCATCGCCTGCTCATATGCGCCGCCCGGTTCGTAGAGGGACTTCTCCGAGTACCAGCGGTCATACCGTACGCCGAACCGTTCGAGCGTGGCCCGGATGCGGGTCACCATCAGCTCGATGCCGAGGGCGCCGAGTTCGGGCGGCATCGGCTCGCCCGGGGGGCGGAGGAAGGCGTCGCCGTGGCGCTCCTTCACCTCGCGCGCCAGCTCGACCATGTACTCCCCGGGATACCCGTCGGGCGGAATGGGGACATCCCTCCCGAAGAGCTGCTGGTACCGGGCGTAGAGGGTTTCGGCGAAGTAGTCCGTTTGCGTCCCGGCGTCGTTGATGTAGTACTCGCGCTCGACCCGGTACCCTGCGGCGGCGAGGGCGTTGGCCAGCGCATCCCCAATGGCCGCGCCGCGCCCGTTCCCGACATGCAGCGGGCCCGTCGGGTTTGCCGAGACGAATTCGACCTGGGCCGAACGCCCGGCGCCCAGCTCGAGGTCCGCATAGGCTGGGCCCGTCGCGATGATGTGCTCGACCTGCTGCTGCAGGAAGGGCACCGACAGGCGGAAGTTGATAAACCCCGGCGAGGCGACGGACGGCCGTTCGACGGCGGCGTCTGCGCGGACGTGCTTTGCGATCGCCTGAGCAATCTCGAGCGGAGGCCGCATTGCGGCGCGGGCCAGGCGCAGCGGCAGCGTCGATGCGAAGTCGCCGTTGGCGGCATCCTTCGGCCGCTCGATGGCTGCGCCGGGGATGGCAACGTCGGGGAGGTCCCCTGCCGAGATGGCCGCGCGGGCCGCCTCAGCGACGATCGATTCGAGATGGGTCCGGATGGTTCGCGTGTCGGGCATCGAGCCTACAGCGTACGGTGCCAGACCGGATTGCGACAGACCGGCGGGTCATCCGCAGCTGAACGGGAAGCGGTGCTCCCGGGCGAGCCGCGCGACCTCCTCCGCCGCCCTCCGGGCGTTCGCCACGATGTGCTCGGGGTAGCTGTAGGCGACCCGGTGTGCTTCGAACTCGTCTTCGTCGAGCAGCTCGATGCAGCCGCTGGGGTACACCTTCACATCGAGGTCGAGGTCGACATAGCCGATCTGGCACCCGTCGAATGTCGGCGGTGTGGTGACGTTGCAGTACCAGAGCGCGGTGCGGCAGCCCGGCCGGGAGAGCCGGAAGACGTTGTACCAGCGGTCGCGCCAGAAGTAGACGATGGAATCATACGGGGATCGGAACTCCCCGCGGGATGTGTAGATGGGCGTGCGCGCGCGGTAGGCCGTGACGAGGAGGTTCCCGTCGTCGGAGAGTACGCGGAACGGCTGGAGCCAGTGGGCGGTGCCGTCGTACTTCGTTGCCCTCAGGAGAACCCTGGCGCCCGGGCGGGCCCGCGCGGTTCGGACGTCCATTGCCGGATGATACACGCGGGACGCCGCTCGCCAAGCGATGTTACGTGAACTTCGCGAAAAATACTGGCTGGTAAGCCAGCGAATTCTTAATCGTTGACGAAGACCACGCCCGAGACGAGCCCGGCCAGGAGGGCGATGAGGGACAGGATGTAGCAGAATGCGACCGCGCCCGCGTCGAAGCTTTCGCGGACGTCGGTATGCATCGGGGCGGCGTTCGGGTTGGCAGGAGTGTGATGGTGGTCGGCCATGGCAGGAGTTCTCCAGGAAAGGTGCTGACCAATTCTTGCCCGGCAGGGTGGTTGGGTCACGTGCGGGGCGGTACGCTGGCCCCATGGTTGCGCGGCGCAAGCGGTTCGTGACCAAGCGGGTGACCGTACCGGAAGCGTTCGAGCGCTTCTGCGCGGAGTTCAACGAAGGGCGGTTCTACGAGGCTCATGAACACCTCGAGGAGATCTGGCAGTTCGAGCACGGCCCGGTGCGCGACCTGTATAAGGCGCTGATCCAGGCGGCTGCGGCGTACGTCCACCTCCAGCGCGGCGGGTACCCCGGCGCGAGCCGGCTGCTCCGCACGGCGCTCGGCTACCTCGAACCCTATCGCCCGGGGCCGGCAATGGGCTTCGACGCGGAAGCCATCGGCCGCGCGCTCGAAGAAGCTCGCGACCTGCTCGAACGGCTCGGCCCGGACGGCGTTGCTCAATTCCCGCTCGCGCAGCCGCCGCGGATGGCGTTCGACCGCTCGGCCCTGTCGGCGGAGGCCAGGCGCTGGCGCGCCTGGGGCTTCGACGAGGAGGGGCTGCCGGTTGCGATGGAGGTCACCATCCCGGCCTGACCGCATCGACGCCGGACTTGAAACTTTTTGATTGCCTTTGGCCGTTATCATCATCCATGCAGCCGCGGTTTCCAGGTCCGGTGTGGACCCTTCCGGAGTCACACGAACAGGAACGCGAGCGGGAGGGAGTCCATGTCTCAGCATCCAGCGAGCGATATCGTGATCGATGCCAGGGACGTCGTGAAGACGTACGACACCGGCACGGTCCAGGTGCAGGCCCTGCGCGGCGTCAGTCTGCAGGTGCAGCGCGGTGAGATGGTCGCCATCATGGGGCCATCCGGCTGCGGCAAGACGACGCTGCTCAACTGCCTGTCGGGCCTGGACGAGTTCGACAGCGGCACCGTGCTCGTTGCCGGCCACGACATCGCCCACATGCCGGACGACCGGAAGACCGAGTTCCGCGCCCGGGAGATGGGGTTCGTCTTCCAGACCTACAACCTGCTCCCGGTCCTGAGCGCTGTTGAAAACGTCGAATTGCCGCTCATCGTCTCTGGGACCAGGCCGAAGGAGGCGCGCGAGAAAGCGCTCCAGGCGCTCGACCGCGTCAATCTCCGGCCCTGGGCGAACCAGCGGCCAGGGCAGCTTTCGGGCGGTCAGCGGCAGCGCGTGACCATCGCCCGGGCCATCGTGAACCACCCGTCCATCATCTGGGCGGACGAGCCGACCGGAGCGCTCGACTCGAAGTCTGCGAACGACATCATGGACCTCATCGTCGAGCTGAATGTCACTGAGCAGCGAACCTGCGTCATCGTGACCCATGACCCGAAGGTCGCGGCGCGGTGCCACCGCACCATCCACATGGCGGACGGCGTCATCGTCCGGGAAGACAGCCGGGAGGCGATGCGTGCGCTGGTCGCCGCCGGCGGCGGGGCGGAGTAGATGAACGAGCTGTTCGGCGTCTCGATGACCATCATCGCCAGCGTCTGCGTGGCGGTGACGGTCCTCATCTTCCTCGCAATCGGGTTCATCGCCTGGCGCAACCCGGTGATGTTCAAGATGGGTCTGCGCAACATTCCCCGGCGGAAGGCGCAGACGACGCTCATCATCGTCGGCCTCATGCTCTCGACGCTCATCATGAGCGCCGCGTTCGGCACCGGCGACACCCTCACGTCGTCGGTGAGCGCACAGGTCTACAGCATCCTGGGCGAAACAGACGAATGGATTTCGTGGGATGCACAGAAGAACCCGGCTCCGCAGGAAGACCAGGTCATCCCGCTGGCGCTGGTTGACGAGTGGAAGGCGGAGCTTGCGGACGACCCGGATATCGAAGCGATTGTCCCGCTCCAGCGTGAGACGCTGCCTGTCCAGAACGTCCGCACCCGCCTCAACGAGCCGTCCGCGCGCATCGTCGCGTTCCGGCCGGATGACGCTGCAGCGCTCGGCGGGCTGAAGGACCTCAAGGGCAACCCGGTCGAGCTGGTCGGCCGGACGATCGCCGTCAACGAAGACCTGGCGAAGCAGCTGGACGCCAGGGAGGGCGACCAGGTCCTGCTCTTCTACAAGGGGCTTGCCGTGGAGTTCACGGTGGTCGCCATCACACCGTCAAACGTCCTGTCGGGCGCGGCCGACCCGTTCGCTATGCGCGGCGGGGCGGTTCCGTTCGACACCTTCGCCCAGCTGACCGGCCGCGGCGACGTGGCCGATGCCGTCGTGGTCTCCAACGTCGGCGGCGTCGAGGACGGGCTCGATCGCTCGCGGGCCGTGACCGCCCGGCTCGAAACCGTGCTGGAAGGCATGCCCTACCGGGTCGTGGAAGTGAAGCGGGAGCTTGTCGAAACGGCGGAGCTCGTCGGCTCGGCGTTCACCGCGATCTTTGTGGTGTTCGGCCTGTTCTCCATCGCGGCCGGCATCCTGCTCATTTTCCTCATCTTCGTCATGCTCGCAGCGGAACGGAAACCCGAGATCGGCATGGCCCGGGCCGTCGGAGCGAAGCGCCGGCAGATTGTCGAGTCGTTCCTGTCCGAGGGGATGGGGTACGACCTCGGCTCCGCGGTCGTCGGCCTGTTCGCCGGGATGGCGGTCACGGTCGGCATGGTGCGGGTCATCCAGTATTTCGGCGGCGACAGCCTCGGCCTCGACCTGACCGTGAGGTTCACGCTGCGGAGCATGGTGACAGCGTTCTGCCTCGGCATCATCGCCACGTTCCTCGTCATCTTCATCGCCTCGTGGCGGGCGAGCCGCATCAACATCACGGCTGCGATTCGCGACCTGCCGGAGACGAGCCCAATTGACCCCGAGGCGTCGACCTGGCGCGGCTACTACCGCGCAGCGATCAACGGCATCGCGGCGTTCAGCCTGCCGATCGGCGCGGCATTCCTGCTCTTCGGCGCGCCAGGGCTCCTGCTGGGCCTCCCGCTCATGCTCGTCGGGCTCATCAGCCCGTGGTTCTACCTCCTCCGCAACAGCGACGTGGCCGCGCCGCGGGCCCGGCGCACCGGGGAGCCGGCCCCGCGCTGGCCATGGCTGGTGGGCATCCTCCTCCCGGTCATCGGCTGGTTCCTCGTGCTTCCGTGGTACGCCGTTGCGCTGGTGCTGGTGCGCCTGACCCGGGACCGGAAGCCCGCGCGTCTCCCGCGATGGCTCGGCATCGGTGCGCTCGCGGTGTGGCCGCTCGCCTTCCTTGCGGCAATGCTGCAGGACTGGCGCGTGCGCGTCCCCTGGACTGCAGCGGCGGCAATCGCCTTCGGCATCGCCGGCGTTGCCCTGACCTACGGCGGGCTGAACCGGGACAGCTCCTTCTTCTTCCTGCTTGGCGTCTCGACCGTGTTCCTCTGGGGGGCTGTGACCCTCCGGTATTTCGGGGTATCGGAGCGCCTGGCGTTCTCAGGAACCAGCGCCCTCCTGCTCGCCCTGTGGTACCTGCCGGGCAAGTGGCTCGAACCGATTACCGGGCCGCTCGAGGGAGACATCGAGATGTTCTTCCTGAGCGGCGTCGTGATGGTCACCTGCGGGGTCTTCATCGTCGTGTACAACGCCGACATCGTGCTGCCGGCGATTGCGGGCCTGGGCAACCGCTTCGGGCGCCTGGTCCCGGCTCTCAAGACCGCGGTGGCCTACCCGCTCACATCGCGGTTCCGCACCGGCATGACGATGGCCATGATCGGCCTGATCATGTTCTCACTCGTCATGATGTCTACCATCAACGAGAATTTCGCCGCGCTGTTCCTGAACGATGAGTCGAAAGGCGGCTTTGATGTCGTCGGGACCGTCAACGAGAACAACCCGATCGACGACATCAAGGGAGCGCTTGCCTCTGCCGGGGTTGATATCGCGCCCGTCGAGGCGGTCGGGGTGGCGCGGGTCGCCAACCAGTGGGAGGTCGAGGTCGAAAACCGGGACGGGTTCGTCAACACCGACGACGGAACGGTCGCTCCGTACAGCAGCATCAAGCTGTTCGGGGTCGATGACGGCTTCCTCGCCGCACAGGAGCTGAAGCTGAAGTTCCGGGCGGCCGGATACGCCGATGACGCGGCGGCCTGGAAGGCGCTGCGGGAGCAGCCAAATCTCGCCCTGCTCCCGGCGGACGCGACGACGGCGCCCCAGGGATTCGGCGGAGGAGGCAACCTGCGCCTTCGCCTGAAACCACTGACCGACGGGTTCGCCCCGTTCACGCTCGACCTGCGCGACCCGGGGACGGGCGAGGTGACCACCGTCACGGTCATCGGGCAGCTGAAGGAGTCTGCCGACACCTTCTTCGCGCTGAGCAGCCCGGATTTCGGGACCGGGATCGTGGTTCGCGAGGCCACCCTCCGGGAGGCATTCCCGGCGGCACGAGGGGAGTTGTTCTTCCTCCGCCTCGCGGCGGGCACCGACTCGGAAGCCTTTGCCAAGACGGTAGAGGCCGCCCTGGTGCAGGCCTCGGCGGACTCACTCGATGCCCTGCTCGCGGACCAGCAGCGGCAGCAGACCGGGTTTCTCCTCGTCTTCCAGGGGTTCATGGGCCTTGGCCTGATCGTGGGCATCGCCGCCCTGGCGGTCATCGCCTCGCGTGCGGTCGTGGAACGCCGGCAGCAGATCGGCATGCTGCGGGCGATCGGCTACACCCGGCGCATGGTGGCACTCAGCTTCCTGCTCGAATCGGCGTTCATCGCGGTTGCCGGCATCCTGCTTGGTCTTGTACTCGGACTGTCCCTCGCCTGGGTGCTTTTCACAACGGAAGACTTCTTCGAGGGTTCGGAGTCCGTGAGCTTTATCGTGCCCTGGCTGCAACTCGCGGTGATCTGCGCGGTCGCGTTCGGGTCGTCGATTCTGATGACCGTGCTCCCGGCGCGGAGCGCGTCGCGCGTGCCCGTCGCCGAGGCCCTCCGGTACGAATAGGCCCGCGCGGTGACCTGCGCAAGGCGAGGGCAAGCGGAAGGGGCTGCCGTGTGGCAGCCCCTTCGCGATGGGAACGTTCGAATGTGAACGTCGCAGATTGTGCCGCTCAGGACGGCCGGGCCAGGAACCGCCCGATATTGACGATGACGCGCTCGCGCAGCAGCCGGGCCGCGTTGCGCCGCTCGGGGTCGATAAGCTCCTCGGGCTGGCGCCGGGATTCAGCCCGGCCCCGTTCGTATTCCTCCCGGAATCGCGTCTCGGGCGTCGGCTCGTGCGGCCGGGTGAGATACGCCAGCGACATCGGGTCAAGGTTGTACATGAGGCACCTCCCTGCACAGTGAATGTGCGTTTCCTCACAACTACCGTAGCACAGGAAGGTGGCGATTACGTTACGGCTTTGAAAATTTCAGCCCGATGTAGCGAACTCCCATGGCTGCCATAGACCGAAGACATAGCCGTCCGGCCCCATGACCTCGCATTCGAGCCGGCCTTCGAACTCGTACGGCGGCGCAATAGTCTGCGCGCCGAGCGCGAGCGCCTTGCGGTACGCCGCGGCTACATCGGCGACGGGAATCAGCAGCTCCGCTCCGACGCCCCGGGCCACGCCCTCGCGGGCAAGGGCATGGAACCACGGGTGGCCGCGGAACGATTCGTCGGCATGGACCTCGATGAGGGAGCCTGCGAGGCGCAGTGCTGCGTAACCGGGGTGGCGTTCGCGCAGTTCCGCGCCCGCAACCGCCACAAGAAAGTCCGCAAGGGCGCCAACATCGGTCGCCCAGAAGACCATGCCGAGGACTGGCTCCCGTGTCACGCCCGAACCGTCGCGCCCCGGTAATTAGCTGTCAAGTGTGAACGGAAGCGCTCGTCATAAGTCCCGGGCCGGCCGGAAACGCGGCAGCGTGACGTCGTCGTACCGCTCGAAAACGACTTCCACGGGCATGCCGACGTAAATGGCCTCGTTCGCGACGTCGACGAGGTTGGTCGGCAGGCGGGGACCCTCCTCGAGTTCGACCACGGTGACGTTGTACGGCACCTGGAATGCCGGGTGGTACCTCTGGTGCATGATGCCGAAGGTCCGGACACGGCCGCGGCCGCTGGCGGGCTCCCACCTGTACCGGTCGCTGAGGCAGACGTCGCAGTGCTGCCTTGCCGGGAGCCGCCATGTCTGGCAGTCGATGCAGCGCATCAGCATGAGGCGCCCTTCGGCTGCACCGTCGAAGAATGGGCGCGAGGCCTCATCGGGCTCAGGCACGGGGATGGTCGGCTGGGTCATGGTGCTGCTCCTCGCGGTCAGGCAGGGTGCGGGCTGAGGATGAGGCAGGCGTGGTAGCTCAGATTGCCGCCGTTCCCCGTCACCAGGATGACGTCGTTCTTGACCTGCCGCTCCCCGCCGTGGCCGCGTCCCTGGATGATGCCTTCGCTCAGCGGGGTCATGCCCCACATGTAGTAGGCCGAGAGCTCGCCGCCGCCCGTGTTGGTCGGGAGGGAGCCGCCCGGACCCAGCTTCCCGTCCTCCACGAAGGGGCCGCCTTCGCCCTTCTTGCAGAACCCGTAATCCTCGAGCGTCACGAGGACTGTGTAGGTGTAGCAGTCGTAAATCTGGCAGCAGGTGATGTCAGACGGGCCGACGCCGGCCATCCGGTAGGCCGTTTCGGCGGCGATGCGGGCGCCGGTCTCGGTTTCCCAGTCAGAGCCCGCACGTCCACTGTCGCCCGGGTGTCCCTGCCCCATCCCGTGGATGTACACCGGGGGCTGCGGCATGTCTTTGGCCCGGTCGGCCGGGCTGACGATGACCGCCACGGCCCCATTGGAGACGAGACAGCAGTCGAGCAGGTGGAGCGGCTCGATGATCCAGCGTGAGGCGTGGTAATCCTCGAGCGTGATCGGCTCACGCATCTGGGCCAGGGGGTTCATCGTGGCCCACTGCCGCTGCCCGACGGCGATGATGCCGAGGTGGTCCTGTTTGGTGCCGTAGAGGGCCATGTGACGGCGTGCAGCAAGCGCGTAGGGGGTATTGGCGCCGAAGTAGCCGGCCGCTGCGTACAGCCCTGCCATGCCCTTCGGCCGCTGCGGGTTCCGGGCAGCGCCGCCGTAGGCCGCGCCCGCCGAGGTTCCCTCTTTGAGCGGCGCATCTGCGAAAACGCAGAGAACATGGGTCGCCATGCCGGCGTGAATCGCCAGGGTGGCGTACTGCACCATCTGGGCGGCAGTAGATCCGGCGGCGTTCATGTGATTCAGGAGCCGCAGATTCTTCAGGCCAAGGTAGTTCTGCAGGCCGAGCGTGAGGCCGCCGCCGGTGGTTCCCGTAATGCCGGCGTTGATGAGCAGGCCATCGATGTCGTCTTTCCGCAACCCGGCATCGGCGATGGCTTTCGCGACAGCCTCGGCGGCGAGTTCGTTGGTGGATCGGTAGATGCGGCCCATCGGGGTCATGCCGAGCCCGGTGATGGCCGCGACGCCACGGAGCGGGTGAGCCATAGATGCAGGATTCTCCTTCGCCGGCCCATTCTACCGGCGGGCATCAGATGCGGTAGCGCTCGAGGTCGCGGGCAACCGACGTGTTCCGGAGATTCCCCGCCGTCACGTCCGGCGCCAGGTGCGTGAGGATGAGACGCGCCTCTGGCGCCATGGCATCCCGCAGCCGGGGGATATCCTCAACAAGGTTGAGGTGAATCGGGACCCGCTCGTCAACCGACGAGCACTCGGCGATGAGCACCTCCGATGCGCGCGCCATCGCAACGACGGCCTCGCAGAAGCCGGTGTCGCCGGTATAGGCGAACCGCCTGTCGCGAAGCTGGCACTGGTACCCGAGGTTCAGGCTGAGGCGCGCGTCGTGTTCGACCCGCCGCGCAGTGAGCCGCAGGTCGCCGACCTGCACAGATTCGTCGTCGGCGAGTTCCACCCACCGCAGGTCGTACGCGATGTCGAACAGGCCGGGGTAGACCGACCGGCCGATGGCCACGGCAAGCTCCTGCGTGCCGGGCGGCCCGACGATGGTGGCCGGCCTGGTGCGGCCGAAGTATTTCCAGTGCAGGAGGAGGAACGGCAGCCCGAGGAAGTGGTCGCCGTGGTGATGGCTCAAGATGACCGCTTCGAGGCTGTTCGCATCGATGCCCATCCGGTTGAGGGACTGGAGGGCCTGCGGCGGCGCCTCGAACAGGTAGCGGTCATCCACGACGAAGCCGTTCCAGCAGAGGCCGCCGAGCGCAAATGCATTGCCGGTGCCGACAAAGGCGAAATCGAGCGCTCCCACGGTTGCGGAATTCTACCCCGGCCCGGTAAACGGCCTGCGCGGCGGCCGCGCTACGCCTCGGGCTTGCGGGAGCTTCCGATTCCGAACATGACCTGGGCGATGCGCCGGATCTGGATTTCGTCGCTGCCTTCCGTGATGCGGTACCGCCGGTGATGTCGGTAGATGTGCTCGAACGGCATGTGCCGGGTGTAGCCGATACCGCCGTGGACCTGGATCGCAAGGTCAGCCGCGTTGCAGGCCAGCCGGTTGGCGCGGTAGTTGCACATGGCGACCTTGTCGCTGATCTCCATGTGGTGCTTCTGGTCGAGCAGCCATGCCGTCCGGTAGACCATCCAGCGGACCATCTCGCACTCGGTCTGCAGCTCGGCGAGCGGCCACTGGATCGCCTGGCGGGTGGCGAGCGGCTGGCCGAACGTCACCCTCTGCTTCGCGTACTCGACGGAGCGGTCGATGCAGTACTGCGCGGCGCCTACGCCGGAAGCAGCCTGCCGGATGCGGTTCTCGTGAACGAAGGTGTTGGCCAGCGCGAGCCCGTCGCCTTCCTTCCCGAGCATCGCCGTCGCGGGGACCCGCACATCTTTGAGCGTGACCTCGGCGTGGTCGCTCGGCATGTTCATCGTCCACCACATGAAATCCACCGAGAACCCCTCGGCGTTGGTCGGAACGATGAAGCAGCTGATGCCCTGGGCCTTTCCCTCCTCGCCGGAGGTGCGGGCGAAGATCAGGTCGTGGGTCGCATTGTGAAGGCCGCTGTTGAACCGCTTCTTGCCGTTGATGACCCATTCGTCGCCGTCGCGGACGGCGCGGGTTTCGAGCCACGTGGCGTCGGAGCCGTGGTTCGGCTCGGTCAGCCCGAAGGCGACCCTGGTCTTGCCTGTGAACATGCCCTCGAGGAACTCCTTCTTCTGCTCCTCGGTGCCGAACTGCTCCCACATCTTCACTGTCGGGAAATTGCCGACGACCGAGGACTCGTTCTGCAGGTCGTTGTGCAGACCGAGGCCCTTTTTCGCGAGGTGCTCCCGGATGATCGCCATTTCGAGGTTCGTGCCGTCGCGCCCGCCGTACTTGCGCGGGACCGCGAAGCGGAGCCAGCCGGCGCGGTCGGCGCGGCGCCGCATCTCGGCAAGCAGGTCCTCCCACTCCTTGCGCGGGATGCCGCCATTCTCCCAGTCGGTCCGGGCCCATTCGCGGCGGTGGTCGAAGAAGCGGATGTTGTCGTCCTGCTGCTCGAGCGGCTTGATTTCACGTTCGATGAAGTCGTCCAGTTCCCGGAGCAGTTCGGGGATGTGGGGCGGTAGCTCGAAGTCCATAGGGGCGACGCCTCGCTGTCGAAGGTTGTCGGCGTATCCTACCTTCAGGAGCCGCGGGTTGCCTGCATCGAAACCACCGGCCGTACGCCTGCTCGAGGCGCGGAGGGTCCCGCACCGGCTTATTCGGTTCGACCCGGCCATCCGGTCGGCGGTCGATGTTGCCCGGGAGGCCGGCGTTGAGCCGGACCGCGTGCTGAAGACGCTTGTGCTCGAATCGGAGCCGCCGCAGCGAAAGCCCGTTCTGCTGATGGCGCCGGCAACGATCGAGGTGGACCTGAAACAGCTGGCGGCTGCCCTTGGGATGAAGCGGCTCCGGATGGCCCGTCACGCCGACGCCGAGCGGATGACGGGCCTGGAAGTCGGCGGCATCAGTGCGCTGGCGCTTGCCGGCAAAGGGTTCCCGGCCCTGGTCGACGCGTCCGTGCTCCACCACGCCACCGTGTTTGTTAGCGCGGACGTCCGGGGCGCCGACATCGAGCTGGCACCAGCCGACCTCGTTGCGGTCACCGGCGCGCGGCCGGTTGACCTTTTCCCGGCGGCCTCACCCGAGTAATTCGAGGTACTTCCGCTTCATCCAGTCGCCCTTGCGCCGGTAGTCTGCCGCTGTGGAAAGCGTGCCGCGCTGGCCGGTCTCGCGGGCGTAGGCGGCGTTGAGGATGGCGAAGTGGTTCTCCCGGGGGCCGAACCGTTTCGCCCGCTCCCGGGCAGCGCGGCTGGTCCAGGTCTTGCAGTAGTCGATAGCCTCCTGCAGCTCCGCCTGGAGGTCGACCACGTCGCGCTGGGCCGGCGCCGGCGGCGGCGCGACGGGCGCGGCAGCGCGTGGTGCAGGGGGCGGTGCCGGGATGCCGAACATCGTCAGCTGCTGGCCCTCGATGAGGCGCCCTGTCTCGTCGAGCACAGCGTCGCCCGCTTCAACCACGTCGACGATTTCTGGCGTGGCGCGGTCCTCCGCCTCGCCGCCCATCTGCTCAGTCTCGGCCTCCGCGTTCTCGACCTCCCGGCCCGGTTCGTCACGGTCGCGCTGGCCCGGGATGGCGGGAATTGCTGCCTCGCGCTCCAGGTGGTCGATAATGGGGGCGAGCCGGGGGTCGCGCCCGATGAACACGTGCAGCACGTTTTGGGCTTCGGGCAGGCTGTGGTTGTACCGGAGGCCGCGCCCAAGCTGCTGAATGACGGGCTCGCGGCTGAACACCGCATCGAGCTTGAGGAGGACCGAGACCGTCGGGGCATCGAACCCTTCGCTCGCTTTGCGGACCTGGATAAGGACGTCGTAGCGGCCGGCGTGGAAATCGCGCAGCCGCTGTTCCGCCTCCGCCGCCGGCAGATCGTTGCCGCTGTGGACTACGGTGCAGCGCAGCCCCGGGTGGTGGCGGGCGAAGACCCGCGCCAGGTGGTCGGCGTGGGCCGTGGTTGCGGCGAAGACCAGCCCCTGGTGCTGCCCCGGCGCGAGGGCGCGCTTCCGCTCGAGCGTCCGGGCAAATTCGCGAACGAGCGGCTGAACATAATCATCATTCCACCGGAGCTGCTGACGGACGCAGCGCTGGTCGAAGTCGGGCAGTTCGGCCATCTCCGAGGCGGTGAAGGTATAGATTTCGCCGTCGGCGCTCCGGAGTTCGACGGCGTAGTCCTTCATCTGCATCGCCAGCCGTTTGAGGATGCGCCCCTCCCTCCACGCCTGGCGCATGGTCACGTGGACCAGGGGGTCGATGACGAGCCCCTCGCCGTCCTCGGCCGGGACGTAGCGGGCGCCGGCCAGCGGTTCGCGGTCGAGACGGACCGGCGTCGCGGAAAGGAGCATGGTGGTTGCAACCGGGAGGGCGCGGAGCGCCGCAGCCCACTGTCCGCGCTCGCCGAGGTGGTGGGCTTCATCGCAGACGAGGTGCACGCGCCGCCGGGCGCAGAGCCTGGCATACCGCTGGGGCGCGGCAGCGACCTGCTGGTAGGTCGCCACAATCACGTTGGCACGGTTGGCCGCGGCGCGGTGGAGCGTGGCGTTTTCGGCCAGGTACTTGCGGACGTCGAGGCGCGCGTCCAGGACCTCCAGGGCCCGCTCGAGGCCGTGGTACACCTGCGTGCGGAGAACGTCGGTCGGCGTGAGGTAGAGGCAGGTATCGGCGTGGCCCCCGGCAGCCGAGACGGCGAACGAGCCGACGCCGATGACTGTCTTTCCATAACCGACGGGCACAACGACGAGCTCGGAGCGGGATCCGGCGGCAAGCGCCTGGGCCCATCGCTCAAGCGCGAGGCGCTGGCCGGGACGGAGGCGCGGGTTGACGACGTTCACCATGCGCGCGCGGAACGACGCTCTGCGTGCATGTGGATCAGCCTACGGCCGCTGGCGGTCGGAATCAGCCGTTGCCGGCGCGACATCTCGTGATGACCGGTGAGCGGCCGGTTCGGCGCGGAGTCAGTCGGCCGCTGCGAGGGGAACGACCGCCCGGTACTGCATCAGCGGGCGGGTGGGGCCCTGCGCGCTGGGGTTGGCCCCGGGGCCGCCGGGTTCGCGCTGGAGGTACTGCCCCGCCATCCAGCCGTCGCCGACGGGCGACGAGACGAGATACCACGCCACGCCGAGCCGTTCGAACGGGCCTTCGATGACCGTCACCCGCGTGCCGTGGGCCAGGCAGGTGAGAATCTCGCCGCCCGGTGCGGTCCGGAGGCGAAGGCAGTCGCCCGGGGTGTTGACACGGGCGGTATCGCCCGGCTTCAGCGTCGTGGAGCCGGCGGGGACCGGGGACGCAGCGGGCGTACTCCCGTCGAGCGGGAAGCGGTAGGCGTGCACCTGGAGGCCCGCTGCTGCGGCCTGGGCCGCCGGGTTGTAGGCGGGCCGCAGCCGAACTATGCCGTCCCAGAGCTGGTTCGAATCGATACTGTCGAACGTGCCGTCGCCGTTGTTCCGGATGACGATGGCGGTATGCAGGCCGGCGTAATCGGCGTCGGGCGAAGTCCAGCTATCGAGCGCGACCTGGATGATATCGCCGGGGGCAGCCCTGGCCAGGGGCACTTCCACGGCCCCGGCTTCGAAGAAGCCGTGCCGGTAGTCGAAACCGATCTCCCGGCCCGTGGCGTCCCGGACGACACGCTTCACCCAGGGCCAGCAGTCGCCCTGGTAGGTCCCGAGGTCGCGCAGGGCGCGCTGGACGATGGGGTGGTCCGCATCAGCATGGGCATCCGCGCGGGTGACCGCGACGGCGGCGAGGGCAATGATGGCGACCAGGACGGTTGCCAGGGTGTGCCGGTGGCGGGTCATCGGCATCGCACCTGCTCCTGTTTCCTGAGGGCTCCGGGCACCGTACCCCAGCCGTGCAGGTTGTGACAACCCGCACGATGCTGAATTCGGTATTTCTCGGACGGCAAATCAGGGGAGGCCGGGACAGAAACTGGAAAATTGCGGGGATGGGCGCGTTCCCGGGCTGCCTCTTGGGGCCCCGCCCGTACAATCGCTCCATGGCCGAGACATCGCCGCTGGAAGGACTTCGGGTCATCGAATGCGCCGGGTGGAACGGGGTGCTTGCCGGGCGCCTGCTCGCCGAGGCCGGGGCCGACGTCGTCCGGGTGGTGCCGCCGGCGGGCGATCCGCTGGCCGCCGAACCGCCGTTCTTCGGCTCGACCGGCGTATCCATCCAGTCGACCTTCTACAACGCCGGCAAGCGCACGGTCCGGCTGGACCTGGCCGACCCCCTGCTGAGGGAGCAGCTGCGGGCGCTCATCGCGGCCGCGGACGTGCTCATCGAAGACTGGCCGCCAGGGGCGCCGGTTTTCACGGCGGCCGAACTGCGCGCCGTCAACCTGCGGCTGGCCCACGTCGCCGTCACTCCCATGGGCCAGGACGGACCGTGGCGCGACTGGCGCGTCAACGACCTCGCGGCGAATGCCCTCTGCGGGTCCGCGTGGGTCACCGGCGACCCGCAGAGCCCGCCGATCTCCGGATACGGCAACCAGTCGCATCACACCGTGGGGCTCTACGCGGCCGTGCTCGCCCTCGCGGCGGCACGATACGCCCGCCTCACCGGGCGGGGCATTCACGTCGACCTCTCGGCGCACGAAGCGCTCGTCACCTGCACAGAACAGGTGCTGATGCAGTGGTTTTTTCCCAACGGTACGTGGAACACGCCCATCGCCCGGCGCCAGGGCAGCCTGCACTGGAGCGGCGCCTACGAGGTCTACCGCGCCCGCGACGGCCACGGCGTGATGGTGACTGCCTCGCTCAAGCTCACCGAGGTGCTCGTGCCGTGGCTCATCGAGTGCGGCGCCGCCCGGGAGCTTGCAGACCGCGAGAAGTTCCCTGACGTCATCGCAATGGTGAAAAACCTTCCCTACGTGATGAAGGTGCTGCGCGAGTGGGTAGCGGAGTGGAACGGCGAAGAGCTGTTCTACGAAGCACAGCACGTCACCAGCCCTTCGGCGTGGTCTGGAACGTGGCCGAGGCCCTGACGAAAAGTCCCCAGATCGCTGCGCGGGGCTACCTGTACGAAGCTGACGTCCCCGGCGTTGGGACAGTTCGGCTTCCAGGACGATTCTTCCGCACCAGCGCCGACGGACCCCCTCCCCGGCCCGCGCGCGAGGTCGAGGTGTCAGCAGTCGCCTGGGAGCCCCGGGGGCCTGCAGCCGCCGTTGTGCCCGACCGGCAGCTCCCTGCCAGCCGGCCCCTCGAGGGCGTCCGCGTGCTCGATTTCACCCATGTCCTGGCGGGGCCGTTCGGCACTCGCGTGCTCGCCGACCTCGGGGCCGAGGTCATCAAGGTCAGCAGTGCGAAGCGAAGCGGCGGCGCGAACTCCCCCGACCACCCCTACTACGTGTGCTGGAACCGAAACAAAAAGAGCGTCGCGCTCGATATGACCCGGCCCGAGGCCCGGGCGGTTGCGCGAGACCTGGCGCTCGCGAGCGACATCATCATCGAGAACTTTTCGGCCGGGGTGCTCGAGCGCTGGGGGCTCGACCGCGCGTCCCTCGCGGCGGACCACCCGGGGGTAACGGTCATCTCCATGGGGGGCATGGGACAGTCCGGTCCCTGGAAGGAGTTCGTGACCTACGCGCCGACGATTCACGCCCTAGTTGGCCTCACCTACCTCACGAATCCCGAAGGAACGTGCACCGACGGTTACGGCTTCTCGCTGACGGACCACCTGAGCGGCCTTGCCGCGGCGCTTGCAGCGCTCGAGGGGCTCGAACACCGGGAGCGGACCGGCCAGGGGCTGGCCATCGACCTGGCCCAGTATGAACTCGGCCTCGGCATCATGGGCCCGGCGATCATCGACTACCTCACCAACGGCACGAATCCCGAGCCGCGCGGCAACCGGCACCCGTTCGATGCCTGGGCCCCGCACGGGATCTATCCCTGCGCTGGCGAGGACCGGTGGGTTGCCATTGCGGTCCGCGGCGATGATGAGTGGCGGCGCCTTGCGGGCATGCTTGGCATCGAGCCTGGCGGGCGGTTCGCCACCCATGCCGACCGCGTGGCCAACTGGCGGGAACTGGATGCCGCGATAGCAGCGCGGACCCGCCGCGAAGACCCGTACGAACTCGCCGAACGGCTTCAGCGGGCCGGGGTGTGCGCTGCGCCGGTGCAGCACGCCGGGGACCTTGCCGAACGCGACCCGCAGCTGGCAGCGCGGGACTTCTTCGGCAGCGCACGTGCGGAGAAGTGGGGCGAGTACGGTATCGACCGATTCCCGGCGCGGTTCGACGGCGAGCGCCCGCCCGTGTACGAAGGAGTTCGGCAGGTCGGCGAGGACACCTACGAGGTGCTTTCCACCGTGCTCGGGTACGACGACGAGCGGATCGCCGAACTCATGGCAGGCGGGGTGCTCTCCTGACGGTTGCGAACAGCAACCGAGTCTCTGCTACGCTAACCGGAGCCATCGCCGGGGAGCGTCTATCGTGCCGTTTCGCCTCTTTACATCGCTGGGTAACGAAGTTCGCGAGTTCCGCACGGTCAGCCCCGGCGAGGTACGGATGTACGTCTGCGGTGTCACGCCGTACGACGTCACCCACCTCGGGCATGCCTTCTCCTACGTGCAGTTCGACACCCTGCGGCGGTATCTGACCTGGCTGGGCTATCGCGTCCGATACGTCCAGAACGTCACGGACATCGACGACGACATGATTATGGTCTCGAAGCGCCAGGGCGGGCGGCCGATTGCTGAGATCCGGGACGAAAACGACGCCATCCTCCGCGCTGACCTCGACCGCCTGAACGTCCTCCGCCCGACCGTGTACCCGTACGCGACCGACCATATCCCGGAGATCATCGAGACCACGCGCAGGCTCATCGACCGCGGCCACGCCTACGTCGTCGACGGCGACGTGTTCTTCGACGTGACCTCGTTCCCCCGGTATGGCCGCCTCAATGGCATGACCCTCGAGGAGCTGGGCAAGCGCGAAAACCCGGAGTCTAAGCGCGCCCACAAGAAGCGGGGCCATCTCGACTTCCTGCTCTGGCAGCAAGTGGAGCCCGGCGACCCTTCGTGGGACAGTCCGTGGGGACCCGGCCGCCCGGGGTGGAGCATCGAATGTACGGCGATGGCGGTGAAACACCTCGGCACGCAGATTGACATCCATGGCGGCGGCAGCGACCTGAAATACCCGCACCACGAAAACGAGATCGCCCAGGCGGAATGCGCTTACGATGTGGAGCCGTTTTGCGCCTGGTGGGTGCACAACGGCATGCTGCAGCTCGACGGGGTCAAGATGAGCAAGTCGCTCGGGAACCTCGTGCTCGCACGCGACCTGATGCAGCGCGTCGAGCCGGACCACCTGCGGCTCTACCTGCTCAGCACGCACATCCGTGCCGATGCGAACTATACCGAGGGCGCCCTCGACCGGCTCCGCGACCGGTACGAACGGCTGAAGGGGGCCGCAGCCCGGGCAGGGGAGGCTGAAGCTGACGGGGCAGTCTTCGCGCAGATCCTGGAGCGGCTCGGCGACGACTTCGATGTGCCCGGGGCGCTCGATGCCGCAGACGCGTCCGCGCACCGGGTGCTTACCGGCACCGGGGATGCTGCCGAAGCGGCGGCGGTCCGGAAGGCGCTCCAGCTGCTCGGCTTTGCCTTCGCCGGGGCCCGGGGCCCCGCCAACGGCGACTTCTCGCCCTGAACTCAGCCCTCGGCCGGCCCGATGACCCGCTCGCGCCGGAGCCGCTCCAGCTCCGCATCCGAAAGGCCGGCCTCCCGCAGGACCGCCTCGGTGTCGATGCCGAGGTCGCGCGCCGGGAAGCTGAGGCGGGGCGGGGTTTCGGAAAGCTGGATGTGCGGCCCAACGACCCGCTGGCGCCCGAAGCGAGGGTGGTCGGTCTCCATGAGGTAGCCGTTGGCCCAGGCCTGCTCGGATGTTGCGAGTTCCGCATAGTCCTGGACGAGCGAGGCCGGGACATCCTCCCGTCGGAGCCGTTCGAGCCAGTGCGCGGAGGTGTTGCTGGCGAACGCGGCCTCGAGGATTGGTTCAAGCTCGTGCCGGTTCTTGTACCGTACATACCCGCGGGCGAAGCGGGGGTCGTGAATCAGGTGGTCGAGGCACAAGGCCCGCGCAATCCTCGGCCAGAATTTCTGGTCGATGCCCACGATCATGACCCAGCGGCCGTCCGAGCACTGGTAGTGGCCCACCGTCGGAGAGGCGCGAAATTCGCGCGGCCGCTCGGTGCCGAAGTGGAGCACGTGCTGGAGTTCGGGCGCCTGCAGGGCGAGCTGCGTACCAAGCAGCGACACCTCGACGATCTGCCCGCGCCCGGTCCGCTCGCGCGCGTAGAGGGCCGTCATGATTCCGAGGGCGAGATTCATCCCGCCGGTCTGGTCGGCAATGCCGGGATAGGGGATTTCCGGCCGGTGACCCGGGCCGCCGCCAGCGTGCTGGGCAAATCCTGAGTACGCCTGGGCAATCTGGTCGAAGGACGGCAGGTGCGCCATCGGGCCCTTCGAGCCCCAGCCGGTCGCGCGGGCGTAGATCAGCCGGGGGTTGCGCGGCAGCACGACGTCCGGTCCAAGACCCCATCGCTCCATCGTGCCCGGGCGGAAGTTTTCGACCAGCACATCGGCGGTGTCCGTGAGCCGCAGGGCCAGCTCCACGCCGTCGGGCCTGCGGAGGTCGATGCAGACAGAGCGCTTGCCGCGGTCGAGCGACTCCCAGAACGCGGAGAAGCCATCAGGCTCCCGCCACATTCGGCGGCCGTAGTCCCCGTTCGGCTCTTCGACCTTGATCACCTCAGCGCCGAAGTCGGCGAGGATGACGGTAGCGAACGGGCCTTGCTGGTAGCGGGTGAAGTCGATGACGCGGATGCCTTCGAGCGGAGCGGACATGCGCCTGAGTCTACGCCCGGGCTGCGCGGTTGCGAAGCCGTTCAGCGTCACCGAATTGTCACCATTGTCACCTGCGCGCCAGCCCGGGTGCCCCATGCGACGACTTCAGGCGGCCAAAGGACGTGCCGTCGAATATGGTGAGCGGCTGCGCGCCGGTGAAATTCCCCGCACCAGGCCATTCACCGAGCGGGCGCGACGCCACGGATCGACGACAGCGGCACGACATACCGGCAAGGCATGGCCGGCCACGCGGGCTTCGGAACGGATGCTGAGCGGTCGATAAGTATCAGCGAGATGCCCGCGCGTTCGTCGCTCCGCACCCGGGAAGACTGGTTCATCGCGCTCGCGTTCGCGGCTGGCTCTCTCGCGTTCACAGCGGCGTTCTTCCTGCAGCCGATCCACGACCCGGTCGGCCTGGCCGTGGTGGTCCTCCTGGCGGGCCTGACCGAGGCGCTTTCTGTCCGGCTCTATTTCGGCGGCTGGGTGTCGGTCAGCTTCGTCGGCACGGCGATGGCCGCGGTCCTGTTCGGCCCGCCTGGCGCAGTGACGGTGGCCGCCGTCATTGCCCTCGTCGGCTGGCTCTCAGACGAGCGGAGCCCGCGGAAGCTTGTTTTCAACTTCGGGCACGAGACGCTGGCAGCGTTTGTGGCGGCCGTGCTCGTGGTCGGGGTCCAGGCGGCACTCGGCAGCTATCTTCCGCGGTCCGTGCTCGCCCTCGTGGAAGGTGGACTGGCGTCGCTCGCCCTGTTCGCGGTCGACGGCGTTGCCGTGGCGGCGATCATCTCACTGACGGCGCAGCGGAGCTTCGGCACGACCTTCCGCGGCAACATCAGCTGGCTGTTCCCCTACTACGGCGTGCTCGGGCTCGTCGCCGGCGGCCTGGCGGTCATTTTCCATGAGCTCGGTGTGGCAGCCGTCGCGGTCATGGTCCTGCCGCTGGTGCTCGCCCGGTACTCGGTGACCCAGTTCGTCGAGCGGACGCGGGAAAACGTCGTCCGGCTCGAACGTTCGAACGAGCAGCTCCACCGCGCCTACATCGAAATCCGGGACATGTCGGAACAGCTGCGGGACGCCTACACCGGCACGCTCGAGTCGCTTGTAACGGCCCTCGACGTCCGCGACCAGGAGACGAAGGGTCATTCGGTGCGTGTGGCGCACCACGCGATGGATATCGCGAAGCTGCTCGGCATCAAGGACGAGGAGGAGCTGCTCACGATCTACCGGGGCGCCCTGATGCACGATGTCGGCAAGATTGGGGTGCCCGACGCAATTCTGCTGAAACCGGACCGGCTGACCGAGGAGGAGTGGGAGTTTATGCGGCGCCACCCCGCGATGGGCTACCGCATCCTCGCGCAGGTACCCTATCTCCGCCCGGCCGCAAAGATCGTCCTCGCGCACCATGAGCGGTGGGACGGCAAGGGGTATCCGCGCGGCCTCGCAGGCGAGGCAATTCCGCTCGGCGCCCGGATTTTCGCCGTCTGCGACACCTACGACGCAATCATCTCGGACCGGCCGTACCGGCGCGGGCAGTCGCCAGAGGCAGCGCTGGCTGAGATACTGCGCTGCGCAGGGACGCAGTTCGACCCCGAGGTGGTCGAGGCGTTCGAAGCGCTGTTCCCCAGGTGGAAGCAGGAGGAGCCCGGAACCCCCGCCCGGCCGCTGCTCTACCTCCCGGCATGGAGGCAGGCGGATGACGCGCCAGGAAGAGCGGCGAGCTAGGACTCGCCGCCAGCTGGTCGAGGCGGCACGGCGGGCGGTCGCAGCCCGCGGATACGAGGGCGCTTCGCTCGACGCCATCGCAGCGTCGGCCGGGCTCTCGAAGGGCGCGGTCTACGCGCACTTCACCACCAAGCTCGACCTCTACCTCGCGGTGGTCAAAGACGTGCTGGACGAGGCCAGGCTGCAGCTCGAGCGTGCTGCGGAGGCGCTTGCCGCCGGCGCATCGCCGCCCGCCGCGGCCGAGGCGTTCCTGGGGACCGCCTTCGATGCGGAACACGCCGCGCTCCTGCTCGACATTTGGGCAACCGCAGGGCGAGAGCGACGCGTAGGGGAGCTGCTCGATGCCTTCCTTGCGGAGCGGCTGACGGTACTGGCCGATGCTGCAATCCGTGCAGGCCAGGGGCCGAAGGAGGCACTGGCTACTGCGGAACTGGCCTGCCGGCTCATCGATGCGGCGGTCCTGCACACCCGCTACCGGGGCGCGGCGGCTGCGGGAGATTCGGCCTGAGGCACGGGCATGGCGAAGGGGCCGCCTAAGCGGCCCCTCCAGATGGGGTTGCGCTCTCTGTTACCAGCGGATGGTCAGCATGGGCGCAGCCGTCGAAACGACCGCGACCGCAGCCAGCGCGCCAGCAACGAGGAGCATCCGGAGCCTAGCCATTAGGCACCTCCCGCGAGAATCCGGCGGCAACATGCCGACCGGCCGGTATGTAATACGCCGCGGGACAGAATGGTGTCAAGATGGTAAAGACCGGGTGGCGACGCTTTTGGCCGCGAGAATCGTAAATTTCTTAGTGCGCGGGCGGCGTTTCGCGGCGGTGGATGCTCAGCCCGAGCTCAAACTCTTCAATGAGCGCTTCGGCCAGGTCGCGTTCGGGCCCCGCAGGCACCTCCCCGCGCCAGGCGGAAAGGGCGAGTTCAGCGAGGCGTTTTGCCCCGAGGGAACGCTCAGCCTCGGAAAGCTGCTCGGCACGCGCGGCCTGGTGGAGACGGATGCGCTCCTTGAGGAGGTCTTCGATCTTCCTGTCAGCGGCGCGCCGCGCCTCCGCTTCGGTGAGCGGCGGGAGCCGATACGCGGCCAGTTCGCGGGCGCGCTGCCCGACTTCGTCCGTCGCGGCCAGCGCAGACTCAGGGTCGCGGAGCCAGCGGCGGAAAACCTCCCGCTCGACAGCGCCGGTGAAGAGCGACTCCGGGTAATTGCGATAGGCGAGCCGGAGCCCGGGATGCCGAAGGAGGATGGCGAGCAGGACTTCCTCGGGCCCAGGAGGGCGGCGCGCTGCCTGCTCCGGGGCTGCCCGGGGGCCCGTCTGGCGTCCGCGACGCAGGCGGTCGGCCACGGTCGTCTCGGGGACCCCGAGGTGCCGGGCCACCCGCTGGATGTAGAGCCCGCGCTCGACAGGGTCGCTGACCGCGAGCAGGACGGGCGACAGACGGTCGACCAGGTGGCGCACCTCGAGCGGCGAGACGGGCCGGCGCTCGCCGAGCATGCGGAAGAGCAGAAACTCCACAAACGGCTGTGCCCCCGCGATGGCCCGCTCCCAGGCGGGGCGGTCGTCCCGGACGAGTTCGTCGGGGTCGCGGCCGGCGGGCAGCGGCGCCACGCGCAGGTCGATGTCGGTATCGGCGGCAAGGGCGTCGGCTGTGCGGGCGGCGTCGGCGGCATGCTCCTCGCCGCTGAAGCCGAAGAGGAGGCTCCCGGCGCGCTCCGCGGCGTTCATTCCCGCGGCATCGGGGTCGAGGGCGAGGACGATGCGCGGGGCGAAGCGGCGGAGCAGCGCGGCGTGGTGGCGCGTGAGGCTGGTGCCCATCGTGGCGACGACGTTGCGGTAGCCAGCCTGCCAGGGCCCCAGCACGTCCATGTACCCTTCGACGACGACGACCTCGCCCTGCAAGCGGATGGCATCAGCGGCGGCATGCAGGCCGAACAGTGTGCGGCCCTTGTCGAAGATTTCGGTCTGGGGCGAGTTGAGATACTTGGGCTCTTCGCCGTGGAGGCCGCGGCCCGCCAGCGCCACGAACTCGCCGCGCTCGTTGGCGATTGGGATGATGACGCGCCCGCGGAAGCGGTCGTACGGCTCCCGCCCCTCTTCGGCGTCAACCAGCACGCCGGCGGCCACCATATCGGGGACGGTGTAGCCGCGGTTGAGGAGGAAATCGCGCAGGTGGTGCCATCCGTCGGGTGCCCAGCCGAGGTGCCATGCTCCGATAGTGTCGGCGGTAAGTCCCCGCGCACCGCTCAGGTATTCAAGGGCTTCTGCACCCTCAGGTTCGCGCAGCTGCCGCTCGTAGAAGCCGACGGCAGCGGAGACGATGGCGGCCAGCCGCTCGATGTGCGAGCGGCGCTTCGGGTCATCTTCGTGGAGCTGGATGCCAGCGTCGGCAGCGAGGATGCGGAGCGCCCCCCGGAAATCGACGTTCTCGCGCTTCTCGACGAAGGTAAAGAGGTCACCGCCTTCCCCGCAGGCGCCGAAGCAGCGCCAGGTCCCGCGCTCAGGAAAGACATAAAATGACGGCGTCTTTTCGGTGTGAAACGGGCAGAGCCCGCGGTAGCTTCGCCCGGACTTCTGCAGGGGCGTGAATCGCCCGATGTAGGCGACAAGGTCGACCTGACGTTTGATGGCGTCAACGACGTCCATATCTCCATCGTACGTGCCCCGGCCGACGGAGGTGATGCCTGCGGGCCGGCCTGAACGCGCAGGGCACGATTACGTCTAGGGAAGCTGCACGGTGGTGCTGGCGAGCGGCTGATTGCCGACATAGACCGTGACGGTCGCCTGTCCGGAGCCGGCGGGGCGCGCCACGGAGATGACCGGCGATGACTGGCCCGTGGCGAGGGCGAGGCTCACGCTCTTGCTCGTGGTCTCTCCGCCCAGCTGGACCTGGACGACGAGGCTGGTCACCGGGAGCGGGCCGCCGTCGTTTCGCACCACGACGTCGATCGTTGTTGTCGTGACGCTCGCGGAGGTAATCACGAGATTCGGCGCTTCAACCGGCGGCTGGAGCACGAAGGTCGCGCCGTTGTTGTCCTCGCGCTGCTCGCGCACGATGTTGGCCGGGTCGACGGTCACCACCGCGCGCTTCCCGGGCTGGGTAATCGGCGGGGTGACCGGGAATTCGACGACCGTCGAGCCGCCGTTTGCCGGGAGGTTCACGTTCACCGCCAGCTCCTGCTGCGGGACGTCCCCGCCCACGGCAACCACAAGCGGACCGCTGTAGGCGTTGTTGCTGACGTTCGAAATCGTGACGCGAAGGACAGCGCCACCCTGGGCGAGCACCGCGTTCGTAGGCACGAAATCGGGAGCATTGGCGGCCGGCGACGGCGATGGCGAGACGGTTGCCGTCGGGGATGGCGCGGCAGTCGAGGTTGCTGTCGGCACGGGCGTGGGGGTGGCATCGCGGACCGGTACAAGGTCGAGCGTGTCGAGCGGCTCGATGGCCGCGCGCCGGACCCACCCGGCGCGCCCCGCGGGCGGCTGCACGAGCAGCCACGCGAGGTCGCGGGTCTTCCCGGTAATCGTCACCTGTGCGCCGGCGCGGAGGCTGCCCGCCTCGGCGAAGGTGTCGCCGGGGCCCTCGCGCAGGGTGGCGTCAGCCACCACCCGCCCCTGGATGGTTTGCGGCCGCTCACCCACTGGCTCGATGGCGACAACGCGCACCTTCTCGGAGTCTTTCGAAGCACCGGACGCGGCGAATACGCGCACAAAGAGGTCGTACGTGCCCTTGCTGGGCAGCGTGAACCGGAGGGTGGCGCGGTAACGGTTGTCCGGGGGAGCCTCGCTCACGTCGACGGCATCGACGACGCGGTCGCCCACGAACAGTTCGAATCGCCGCAGCGGCTCGGTGGCCGAGGCCTGGACGACCGCCTCATGTTCGCGGTTGATCTCGAGCCGCTGGTCGCGGGCGGGCGATTCGATGCGGACCGCGAACTCCGTCGCGGGTGCCGTGCCTCCGTTCCCGCCGCCCCGCACGAGGTTGAAGACCAGGAACACCAGCACACCGCCGACGACCGCGGCGAGGAAAAGGAATACGTAGAACATCGGCTGGCGCGCTGGCGGCTCTGCGTCGCCGTAGTATTCGTCGTCCCAGTAACCGTCTTCCCCGGCGAACTCGTCGTCTTCGTAGTACGGTTCGCCGGTATACCCGCCGATGGTCGGCGGCGCAGGTTCGTCGGGGGGATACGATCCGCCGATGACCGGTTCATCCGGTGGCGAATAGGTCGCACCAATGACGGGCTCGTCGTCGTGGCCGGAGCCGAATCGATTGGACATGGCGGGCTGACCCGAGTATCGGCGCGGCTCTACCTACCTTCAAGGCGGGCTGCAGCCGGCACCGAAACGCGCGGGAAAGGCGCGCGACGCTATCAGACCTGCCAGCCGATCGCGTCAGGACACCCCAGGGACGCAGCGAGCCGGATGGCAAAGCGGTCCGTCATCCCGCTGACGTAGTCGGCGGCGCGCCGCTCCACCGGGTCCTCGGGGAGGGAGTAGTCCGGCGAGATCCCTTCGGGGTGCCGCACAAAGTGCTCGAACAGGAACCGGACGATCCGCTTACCGCGTTCAGCCTCCCTGCGGGTGGTGTCATAGAGGTAGACCCGCTCAAACATGAACTCGCGGAGTTCGTTCGCCGCCGCGTGGATGGCCGGGCTGAAGCGGATGACCGGGTCGGGGCCTGCTCCGGTGGCCGCCCAGCTGGCCTCGACGATGTCGCAGATGAGGGTGTCCAGCCGCTCGGCGTGGCTGCGCCCAATCAGCCGCTTCGTGCTGTCCGGCAGATCGTCCTCGGTGATAATCCCGGCCCGAACGGCGTCGAGGATGTCGTGGTTAAGGTAGGCAATGGCGTCGGCGGTCTTGACTACCTGCCCTTCGAGGGTCACGGGGACGCCCCAGCCCTCGGCGAAGATGTCTTCGCGCGCCTTCGAGCTTTTCTCCACCGCGTCGAGCACCTCGAACGTCAGATTCAGGCCGCGGCCGCCATTCTCCAGCCGGTCGAGCACGCGCACCGACTGGTAGTTGTGCCGGAACCCCTCGGGAAGGCATTCGGCGAGCGCCTCCTCGCCGGCGTGGCCAAAGGGTCCATGGCCGATGTCATGACCAAGGGCGGCGGCTTCGGCGAGGTCCTCGTTCAGGTTCAGTGCGCGGGCGATCGTCCGGGCTACCTGGGCGACTTCAAGGGTGTGGGTGAGCCGCGTGACGAAGTGGTCCTGCGCCGGCGCGATGAACACCTGTGTCTTGTGCTTGAGCCGCCGGAACGCCTTGGTGTGGAGGATGCGGTCGCGGTCGCGCTGGAACTCGAGGCGGAGCGGGGAGGGCGGTTCGGGGCGCTTCCTTCCCCGGCTGGTCGTGCTCCGGGCGGCGTAGGGGCTGAGCGTCGCCTCGAACGCTTCGAGCCGCCGCCGGACGTCGAAGAGGTCCATATGCGCGGATTGTACGGTCCGAACCCGCCGCCCCCAACCACGCCGGGCAGCCGGCCCGGCCGGAGGGGCATCGCGACGGAGGCTCGATCGCCTGGAACTCCCGGCCCCCATTCGACGGGAGGCCCGGGAGTTCCAGGCGTCCGTTTAGTGCGCGGGGGCGCGTCCCAGCTTCGCTTCGGCGTTGGCGATGATCTCCCGCGTCTGGTCGATCATGTCCGGGCTCACGCTGACGCTGGTTGCGCCCCACTCGACGAGCTTCTCGGTCACCTCGGGGTAGACGCTTGGCGCCTGGCCGCAGATCGAGGCCGTGATACCGCGCCGGCGGGCGACGGTGACGGCGGTCTGGATTGCCGCCATGACGGCTTCGTTCCGTTCGTCGAAGATGTCGGCCAGCGCCTCGCTATCGCGGTCGATGCCGAGCACAAGCTGCGTCAGGTCATTCGATCCGATCGAGATGCCGTCGATGCCGACATCGATAAAGCGGTCGAGGATGAGGACATTCGATGGGACCTCGACCATCATCCAGAGCTTAAAGTCGTCGCTGCGGACGAGCCCCTGCTCGGACATCAGCTGCTTGACTGCGCGGAGCTCGTCCGGCGTCCGGACAAACGGCACCATCACGTAGAGGTTCTTGTACTCCTTCCGGACGCCTTTAATCGCTTCGAGCTCCAGGCGGAAGATGTCCGGCTCGCGGATGTAACGGCTCGCACCGCGGTAGCCGATCATGGGGTTTTCTTCCGTGGGCTCGTACTTTGCGCCACCCTCGAGGTTGGCATACTCGTTCGTCTTGAAGTCCGTGAGCCGGTACACCACCGGCCGGGGATTGAAGGCCCGGCAGAATTCCTTGATGCCCTCTTCGAGCCGGCGCGTGTACTCCTCCGGCTGTCCCTCTTCGATGAACTGCCGGGGGTGCTTGCCGATCTGCGCAACGATAAATTCGGCGCGCAGAAGGCCGACGCCGTCGACGTGGCGCTTTGCCACCACCTCGGCGAGCTCGGGCTCGGCCAGATTGACATAAAGCTTTGTGGTCGTCTTGAGGGCAGCGGCCCGGGCGTACCGCTCTTTCTGGCGTTCGTACCACGCGAGGCGGGCTTCCGCGCGGCCGTCGTAGATCCGCCCGGCCGACCCGTCGACGGTGACCTCGCGGCCGACCTCGAGGCGGGTGGCCCCCGCGACGCCCACGACACACGGAATGCCGAGTTCGCGGCTGACGATCGCCGCGTGGCAGGTGCGGCCGCCGCGCTCGGTGATGATTGCGGAGGCCCGCTTCATCGCCGGGACGAAGTCGGGAGTCGTCATCTCGGCGACGAGGACATCGCCGGGCTTCACGATGTCGATTTCGCGCGGGTCATGCACGACCCGCACCAGGCCGACGCCAACTCCCGGGCTCGCGGGCTGCCCGGTGAGAAGAACCGGGGCCGTTTCTTCCTCGCCATCTTCGGCCTCGATGGCAACCTTGAGCGTCGTGACCGGCCGGGCCTGGACGAGGTAGAACTGGCCCTTTTCGTACGCCCACTCGATGTCCTGCGGGGCGCCGTAGTGCTCTTCAACGGCCCGGCCGATGCGGGCAAGCTCGCGGATCTCGGCGTCGGTGAGCTTCTGGCGTTCTCGCAGGTGCTCCGGTACGGGGAGCCAGGCATTGGCACCTTCATGGCTGCCGTCGGCGTCCGGCCGGCGGGCGATCATCCGCTCCTGCGGTGTCACCGTCTTGGAGATGATCTGGAGGGACTCCTTGTCGACGAGGTAGAGGTCAGGGGAGATTTCGCCGGAAACGATGCCCTCGCCCAGGCCGTAGACGGCTTCGATGGTGATCCGCGTGCGGTCGGACGTGACCGGCTCGACGGTAAACATGACGCCCGAAATTTCTGACTGCACCATGCGCTGCACGGGCACAGCCAGCCCGACCTTTGTGTGGTCGTAGCCCGATTCCTCGCGGTAGAAGATGGCGCGCGCTTCGAACAGCGACGCCCAGCAGGCCTGGACGGCGCGCACGACGTTCTCGGCGCCGACGACGTTCAGGAAGGTGCTCTGCTGGCCGGCGAAGCTCGCCTCTGGCAGGTCTTCGGCCGTCGCCGAGCTGCGGACAGCGACGGGGCCCTCCCCGAGCTCCCGGTAGGCGGCCCGGATCTCGTCAGCGATGTGCCCGGGCATCGGTGCCTCTTTGATGCGCTGCTGAATGCGCTCCGCCCGCTCGTTCAGTTGCCGGGTGTCGTGCACGTCGAGGCCGAAGAGCTCCTTCTTGATGACCGGCTCGAGCCCGTTCTGGTGGATGAAGCGGAAATAGGTATCGGCGGTAACCACGAACCCGGGCGGCACCGGAATGCCGGCGCGGATCAGCTCGCCGAGGTTGGCGCCCTTGCCCCCGACGAGGCCGATATCCTCACGGCCGACCTCGGAGAACCACACGACGGAACGAGTGACGCTTACCAATCTGTCTATACCTCCGCGCATCGCGCATAGTGCAGACCGATGGCTTCGGTCGCACGATTATAGGCCGATGCCGGCGATTTGCACGGCCGGCCAATCGGCCTGACTTCAATGTCCGGACGGCCGCTCATTCGACCGTCACCGTTTTGGCGAGGTTCCGCGGCTGGTCCACGTCGCAGCCGCGGTGTACCGCCACATCGTAGGCGAGAAGCTGCAGGGGGATCACGGCCGCCACGGGCTCGAGCCACGACGAAACAGCAGGGACCGTTAGCACGGCATCACAAAGCGCCGTCAGCTCGGCGTCGCCTTCCGTCACCACTCCGGTAACGGGACCGCCCCGCGCCTGGATCTGCTCGATGTTCGAAATCATCTTCGTGCGCAGCGCATGGCGTGTCGCGATGGCGACCGTTGGGAATGACGGTTCGATCAGTGCGATCGGCCCGTGCTTCATCTCGCCGGCGGCGTAGCCTTCCGCGTGGATGTAGGAGACCTCCTTCAGCTTCAGCGCACCCTCCATAGCGACCGGGAACGCGAGCCCGCGCCCGAGGAACAGGACGTGCTGGGCAGCGGCGAGGGCCACGGCCCGCTTGCGAACGAGGTCGCGCTGTCGAAGGACCTCCGAGACGGCCCGCGGCAGCTGCACGAGGTCGTGCAGGTGGAGGGCGAGCTCGCGGTCAGAGAGCCGCCCTTTCGCCTGGGCGATGCGCAGCGCCAGCAGGTACAGGGCGACGACCGCGGTCGTGAAGCACTTTGTGCTGGCAACTCCCCGTTCCAGTCCGGCACGGGTGTAGACCGTGCCATCGGCGACGCGCGTGGTCTGTGCCCCGGCTGTGTTGCAGACCGTTACCTGCAGAGCTCCCGCGTGGCGGGCCACGGCCATCGCTTCGAGCACGTCGACCGTCTCGCCTGACTGGGAGACGCTGATGACCAGCGTGCGGTCGTCGAGCACCGGTTCGCGATAGCGGAATTCCGAAGCATTGTCGGCGTCCGCGGGGATGCCCGCGAAGGCCTCGATGTAGCGCTGTCCGACCATTGCGGCGTGGAGGCTCGTACCCATGCCGATGAGCACCACCCGCTCGATGTCCGCCAGCCGGTCTGCGGCCGGACCGAGGTCGTCGAAATAGAGCGCCGGCGGGTCGAGCGTTGCGAGGCTCCAGATCGTGTCGGCGATGGCCTCCGGCTGCTCGTGGATTTCCTTGAGCATAAAGTGGGGGTACTGGCCTTTGAGCGCGGTGACCGGGTCGATGGGAATGCGCTTGCGCTGGAGGGCTACCGGCTCTCCGGTCACCGTTTTCGCTTCAGCCCCCGCGGGCGTCACGCGGGCGACCTGCCCATCGGCGAGAAACGCGACCTCCTGCGTCAGCGGGAGCACGGCAGCGAGGTCGCTGGCGACGACGGTTTCGCCGTCGCCGAAGCCGATGACAATGCCGCCCGCGTTGCCGAGGCGCGCGGCGACAAGCGTGCCCGGCTCGTCGAGCGACATCGCCACCAGCGCCTGCGAGCCCTCGAGCCGGCGTGCGGTCCGGGCGAGCGCTTCGAAGAGATCAGCGCCGGCGGCCATTTCGGCTTCAAGCAGATGGGCGACCGTTTCGGTGTCGGTTTCGCTGTGGAACGTGTGGCCGCGTGCCTGCAGCTCATCGCGCAGGGCGGCGTAGTTCTCGACGATGCCGTTATGGATGACGACCACCCGGCCATCACACGAGCTATGGGGGTGCGCGTTCCGGTCGCTGGGCCGGCCGTGGGTGGCCCAGCGGGTGTGGCCGATGCCGACGGTGCCGGCCGGCGCCGGCCCGAGGGCAGCCTCGAGGTTGGCGATCTTCCCCTGTTTCTTCGTGATTGCGAGGCGGTCGCCATCGAGCACGGCGATGCCAGCAGAGTCATAGCCGCGGTACTCGAGGTCCTTCAGGGCTCGCAGGAGGATGGGCACGGCCGGACGGCCTCCGGCGTACCCGACAATCCCGCACATGTGCCTGGCTCCTTTGGCTGCAGGCGCGGGGCCTGCAATCTGGGGCACGCAGCGATCGTCCCGTCGCGGAGGACGGTCACGGTCGAATCCAGATGCTGGAGCAAGGGACGGGAGGGGAACCCGTGCACGTGGTGCGCTTTTGTCACCCGGTTACCCGGCGTGGTTTGTGCGGCACCTGCGGCTGTGCGGCCGGGGGGCCATCCGCCGAATGGTTCGATACTGCCCCCGCCTCGTCATCCGCGCCCAACGGCGCGGACCTGGCGCTTGCTGGTGTGCTCCCTGCGTGCCAATGGCGTGACCGATGCTGGACTTCCCTGCACCCACCTCCTGCCTGGCGTCGCACCTGAGTGTCCGGGGAACGCCTCCCGGCCGTCAACTCTCGGCGCGGGGAATGCCGGCGAAGCCGAGGAAGTCATCCTCCCATTCGAGGACAACCCTGATGAGGCGGGCATCGATGCCGTACGGCCGGGCCACCACGCCGCGGCGCTCGAACTCTTCCGCCAGTGCCGCGGCGATCGTGTCGAGCGGCTGAGCCTGGATGCCGAGCTCGCGCTCGGTCTCGAGGATCAGCTCGATCAGTTCGCCCTGGACCTGGAATCCCTCCTCCTGGAGCTGCTCCCAAACCCACTCGGCACATTCGGTGAAAAGTGCGCCCTGGAGGCGACCGGTAGCTGGCACGTCGACCCTCGTCTTATCGCGAAACTTCTGCGCCTGCGGCCTGGCGGATCGCCTCGACGGGAGGCATGTCCGGGGCCGGCAGGCCGAGACCTTCCCGGAGCTGCTTGAGCCGCCGGATATTCTCCTCGTCGGGGCCATGCCCATCAAAGCCGGGAACTTCGAGGATAAACGGCACCTCAGCGAACGCCGGGTGCGCCATCAGCGTCCGGAATCCGTCGACACCCAGATGCCCCTCGCCGATGTTCTCGTGGCGGTCGCGGAACGTGCCAATCGGCTGTTTCGTGTCGTTCGCGTGGACCGCCACGAGGCGCTGGAGGCCGAGCTCCCGGTCGAACTCCTCGAGCGTGGTGTCCAGGCCGGCTGGCGTCGCGATGTCGTATCCCATGGCGTAGGCGTGGCAGGTGTCGAAGCAAATTCCCACGTTCGGCGGACTGCCCATCGCCCGCACGATGGCGCCGAGCTCGGCGAACCGCCCGCCGATGCAGTTTCCCTGCCCGGCGTTGTTCTCAAGGATCAGCAGCGCCGGGTTGTCCGGCTCTTCGGCGAGAATGCCGGCCAGCATGCCCGCAATGCGTTCGACCATCGCGCCGTCGAACCCGGCGCCGAGGTGACTGCCGATGTGGAAGATGGTGCCGACGACCCCCAGCTCGCCGGCGAGCCGGTGATAGGCGCGCAGGGAGGCCTGCGATTTCTCGAGAATAGCGGGGTCCTGGCTGCCGAAGTTCATGAGGTAGACGCCATGGAAGAACGCCGGCATGCCGGACGCTTCGCGGGCACGATTGAACCGTGCAATCTGGTCAGGGGTGAGCGCGGGGAGCTTCCACTGCTGCGGCGCGCTGACGAAGAGCTGGACCACCTCTGCACCGATGGAAGCCGCCCGCTCGAACGCGAGATGCGGGCCGCCGGCGCTCGAGACATGCGCTCCGATTCTCACGCTGAGGCCTCCCGTCCGACACTCGCGACGCCGACGATCGCCGGCAGCGGGCCGATTTTGGTGACCTTGAGTTCCTGGACGGAAAACCCGGCTTCCCGGATCGCCTGGAGGGTGTCGCGGTTGGGGTGGCATCCGCCGCCGACGCGCTTCCAGAGGGGAGTGATGGCGTTCAGCACGGCGCGCCCGAGGCGCGAGCCGGCATTGACGTGCTCCCAGAACAGCAGGCGGCCCCCGGGGGCAAGGACCCGGCGCACTTCCCGCAGCGCCTTTTGTTGGTCAGGAATCGTGCAGAAGACGAGGGTGGCCAGCACCGTATCGAAGCTGGCGTCCGGGAAGTCGAGCGCCTGGGCATCGCCGTCGCGAAGGTCGAGCTGCCGGTCCGGCGGGCGGTGGCGTTCGGCCCGCTCGCGCATGAAGGGGTCGGGCTCGATGCCGACATAGGAGACGTCAGCGGGCAGGTGTGGCCAGTTGGAGCCCACGCCGTACCCGATCTCGAGGACGCGGCCGGCGGCCTGACCGGCAAGGCGGGCGCGGAGCCTGCGCTCACGGGCGCTCTCGTGGCGGGCGAGCCAGTCCCAGGCGGCGGCAAAACGGCGATGGCCGGCGGCGTTCGACATCAGCACTTCCTTGTTTGACAGGATCGTGCGGCGCGACCAAGATCCCGCGCAACCGGGAGGGACCCATGTTCCCCAATGTTCCCCATACCGGGCTCCCGCTCTCGGGGCTCGTGGTTCTCGATTGCACAATCTGGCAGCAGGGTACGTATGCGACGGCGATGCTGGCAGATTTCGGCGCAGATGTCATCAAGATTGAGGGCCCGGACTCACCCGACCCCGGGCGCGGCCTGAGTGAGGCGTACTTTGAAAGCCACAACCGGAACAAACGGGGGATTGTCGTCGACCTGAAGCACCCGCTTGGCCGCGAGACGGTCCTGCGCCTCGCAGAGCAGGCGGATGTCTTCGTCCAGAACCTCCGGCAGGGGGTGATGGACCGCCTCGGCCTGGGGTACGAAGCCGTTCGGGCGCGGAACCCGAGCATTATCTACGCCACAGCCTCCGGCTACGGCTCGAAGGGCCCCCACGCCCGGTGGCCGGCGATGGATATCCTGGGGCAGGCGCGCGGCGGCACGATGATGGTGCAGGGCCCGCCGGACCAGCCTCCCGTCTTTTCGTTCGGGGGGATGGCTGACCAGGTCGGCGCGATTTCGCTCAGCTACGGCATCCTGCTGGCCCTCATCCACCGGGCGCGCACGGGTGAAGGCCAGCACGTCGAAGCCTCGCTCCTCGGCGGACAGGTGATGCTCCAGTCGTTCAACATCACCGGCACACTCTTTACCGGGCAGGTGCCGCCCCGCCGCTCACGGGAAGATGCCGCGCCGCTCTGGAATGTGTACCGGTGCCGGGATGGGGGGTGGATCGCGCTGAGCATGGCCCAGCTCAGCCGCTGGTGGGTACCGTTCTGCGAAGCGGTCGGGCGGCCCGACCTGCGCGACGACCCGCGATTCTGCGCCCTGCCGGCGCACATGGACCACCGCCGCGAGCTGATTGCCGAGCTGGACCGGGTCTTCGCGGCGAAGGACCAGTGGGAGTGGGTCGAGGAGCTGTGCGGTCAGGGCCTGCCCGTCGCCCCGGTCCAGGACTACGCCCAGGTCATCCGCGACCCCCAGGTCGTGGCCAACGACTACATCGTCGAGTACGACCACCGCTCCGGAGAGCGGCGGAAGATGGTGGGGCCGGCGGTGCAGCTGGGGGCGACGCCGGGGCGGATTGCGCGGGGCGCTCCGGAGTTCGACGAGCACACCGAGCAGGTGCTGCTGGAGTTCGGGTTCAGCTGGGACGACATCCAGGAGCTGCGCGGCCAGGGCGCGATTGGGGCTCGCTGAGCGCCGCCTGGTGGTCGGCACTTGACGCCCGCCTGTTCGAACAGGAGGATAGGGGGGTACCCTATCGGAGGGCGCATGACACCGGAAACCCGCCGCCAGGCGCTTCGACGGATCAAGATCATCGCCGGCCAGGTTGCCGCCCTTGAGAAGCAGATCGAGGACGACCGCTACTGCATGGACATCCTCGACCTGTCGCTCTCGATACAGCGCGCTCTTCGCAGCCTGGACGCTCTCGTGCTCGACGGGCACCTGAAAACCCACGTCGTCGAGATGATCCGCAGCGGCGAAGAGGAGAAAGCAATCGCTGAACTTCAGCGCCTGTACCGCACGCAGGGCCCAAGCGAACCCTAACCTCAGCAACAACATCGGAGGCATCCAATGGCACAGACAATCGAACTCAGCATCACCGGAATGACCTGCGACCACTGCGTGAACGCGGTGACCGGCGCACTCAAGTCGGTTCCGGGGGTCCAGGACGCCGTCGTGAGCCTCGCAGAGAAGGCGGCCCGCGTCACGGGCGAGAATCTCGACCCTGCGAAGCTCATCGAAGCCGTAAAAGAAGAGGGGTACGAGGCCACCACACGATAAGTCCGCCCGGTTCGCCCCTGCTCCGCGGGAGGTTTGAGATGGCCGCTGCAAGTGAAGAAAAGGCGGTGACGCTCAGCGTGACCGGAATGACCTGCGCTTCGTGCGTCCGGCGGGTGGAGCGCGCGCTGAGCAGGGTGGAGGGTGTGGAAACCGCCGCCGTGAACTTCGCGGCCGAGACAGCGCGCGTGACCCTCGGTGCGCCAGTGCCGGTCGACGCGCTCATTGAGGCCGTCGAAAAGGCCGGCTACCACGCGCGGCCGCTCACAGACCGGGAGCGGCCGAACCCGGCGGAACACGCGCGAGGAACGCTCATCCAGCTCATCGCTGCATCGGTTTTCGCCGTGCCTGCGGTCATTCTCGCCATGGCGATGGACATCGCCGGGCTCCACCTGCTCGGGGACCCGCAGCTCCACGCCTGGGTTGTCCTTTTCTTGGCAACGCCGGTGCAGTTCGGCCTGGGCTGGCGGTTCTACCGGGGTGCGTGGGCCGGGCTTCGGCAGCTGAACCCAAACATGGACGTGCTCGTCGCGCTCGGGACGAGCGTGGCGTACGGCTACAGCGCATGGGTGGTTCTGCGGGGGCAGTTCGATACGCACATGTACTTCGACGTGAGCGCCGCAGTGCTGCTCTTCATTTCGATGGGCAAGTACTTCGAAGAAACGTCAAAAGGTGCCGCATCGCAGGCGATCCGCGCGCTCCTCGCGCAGGCGCCGGAGACTGCAACCGTGCTCCGCGACGGTGCCGAAATGGAGGTGCCGCTCGATGCGGTGCAGGTCGGCGACCGCCTGCTCGTGCGCCCCGGCCAGCGCATCCCGGTCGACGGCGTTGTCGTGGACGGATTCTCGGCGGTCGATGAGTCGATGCTCACGGGGGAGTCAGTGCCTGTCGAGCGGAAGCCGGGCGACCGGGTGATTGGCGGAACCATCAACCAGCACGGCGCCATCACGATCGAGGCAACGGCCGTAGGAGCCGATGCCGCCCTCCAGCGGCTCGTTCGGCTCGTCGAGGAGGCGCAGGGCTCGAAGGCGCCGGTTCAGCGCCTGGTTGACCAGGTTGCAGCCGTCTTCGTCCCGGTGGTCATCCTCCTCGCGGGCGTCACGTTTTTCGCCTGGGGACTCCTTGCCGGGGAGTGGCAGCAGGGAATGACCGCCGCGGTGGCCGTGCTGGTGGTCGCCTGCCCGTGCGCGCTTGGGCTCGCGACACCGACGGCAATCATGGTCGGCACCGGACTCGGGGCGTCGCGCGGGATCCTCATCCGGAACGCAGCCGTCCTCGAGCGGACACGCAAGCTCGATGTCGTGGTTCTCGACAAAACCGGCACCCTGACCGAGGGCCGCCCGCAGGTCAGCGACGTTGTGCCTCTTCGTGAGATGAGCCGGGACGACCTGCTCCGCCTGGCGGCCGCGGCTGAATCGCCGAGCGAGCACCCGCTCAGCCGGGCGGTAGTTGATGCCGCCGTTGAGGCCGGGCTGGGGGTTCCGCCCGCCACCCGGTTCGAGGCGCTGACCGCCCGGGGTGTGCAGGCGATGGTCGATGGCCGCCTCGTCCAGGTGGGCAGCCCGGGCATGTTTGCGGAGCTTGGCTACAAGATAGGGCCGCTGGAGCCCCGTATCGGAGAGCTGGAGGGTGCGGGCCGGACCGTGGCCGTGGTCGCCGTCGACGGGACGGTCGCCGGCCTGCTCGGGTTCTTCGACGAGGTAAAGCCGAATGCGAGGCGGGCGGTCGAGGCGCTCCGCCGGCTGGGGCTCCGGGTCGTCATGCTGACCGGCGACAATGCCCGGGCCGCAGCTGCGGTGGCCGCCCGCGTGGGAATCACGGAGTACCGCGCCGGTGTCCGCCCGGAGGAAAAGCTCGCGTTTGTGCGTGAGCTGCAGGCGCAGGGGCTCACGGTGGCGATGGCGGGCGACGGCATCAACGATGCCCCGGCGCTGGCCCAGGCGGATGTCGGCATTGCGATGAGTACCGGGACCGATGTCGCCATTGAGACCGGCGACATAACTCTGCTCCACGGTGATGTGGCGAAGATCGCGGAAGCGATAGCCCTCTCGCGGGAGACGCTCACCACCATCCGCCAGAATCTCGTCTGGGCGTTCGGGTACAACGTGGTGGCGCTGCCGGTCGCGGCCCTCGGGCTCCTCAACCCGGTCTTCGCCGGGGCGGCCATGGCGCTCAGCTCGGTGAGCGTCATGGCGAACAGCCTGAGGCTCCGGACGAAGGGTCGGGCGCTCGCCCGCGCCGCCGGCAACACGTACACGGCGCCGGTCGAGGGCGTGCTCGAAGCGAACCGCGGCCCGGTGATCGCCATGGCCTTCGCCGTTGTGCTGCTCGTCGTGCCGCTGGTCGTGTTCACCGGCATCGACCGCGGCTGGTTCGGCAACGAAGGCGGCGCGGCTGAGCACGCCGGGCCGCACGGCTGAGCCGGCTTCCAGGGCCCGCTCGCGGCTACCCGGCGCGGCCTGGCGGAGTGCGGCCGGTGGCGCAGCAGGACGCGCTCACGACCCGTTCCGCTGCCGGTTGCTAGACTGGAGCCATGAAGCGTGCAGCTACCCGGCCGGTGCCGGTCGGTTCGGTCATCATCGGGGGCGGAAACCCCATCGTCGTCCAGTCCATGTGCGCCACGCGCACCACGGACATCGAAGCAACGGTTGCACAGGTCCGCATGCTGCATGAGGCCGGTGCCGGCGTCGTGCGCGTCGCGGTCGATAGCGCGAAGGACGTGGCCGCGCTGGCGGAGATCCGGGCGCGCGTGCCGGAGGCGAACCTCTCGGTCGACCTGCAGGAAAGCTACCGCCTGATCACGCAGGTAGCTCCGCTCGTGAACAAGGTCCGCTACAACCCCGGCCACCTGCACCATCACGAGAAGCAGAAATCCGTCCGCGAGAAGGTCGCGTTCATCGCGGAAACGGCGGACCGCCACGGTATTGCCCTCCGCGTCGGCGTGAACTGCGGTTCGGTGGACCCGGAGATGGCGGCGAAGTTCGAAGGTGCCGACCCGCCCGAGCTCGACGGCGTCACAGCGATGGTCGAGAGCGCCCTTCAGCACTGCGGCATCCTCGATGACCTCGGCTTTAAACGGTACGTGGTGTCGCTCAAGGACTCCGACCCGCGGAAGGTCATCGAAGCGAACACGCGGTTTGCGGCCATCCGCCCTGAAGTGCCGCTGCACCTGGGCGTCACGGAGGCCGGCATGCTGCCCGATGGGGCGATCAAGACGCGCATCGCCTTCGAGCAGCTGCTCTCACGCGGCATCGGCGACACCATCAGGGTTTCGCTGACGCTCCCCTTCGCCGAAAAGTGGCGCGAAATCGAGGTAGGCAGGCAGATCATCGCTGATGTTGAGGCCGGACGGTTCCGTTCAGTGCCGAAGTTCCTCGATGGCGGGCTCAACATCATCAGCTGCCCGAGCTGCAGCCGGGTCGAGAACGAGGCGTTCGTGGACCTTGCGTTCAAGGTCAAGGAGATGACCGCCTACGCGAAGGAATACGACATAACGATTGCGGTGATGGGCTGCCGGGTAAACGGGCCGGGCGAGACCGACGATGCGGATTTGGGTCTCTGGTGCGCCCCCACCTTCGTCAATCTGAAGCGCGGCGAAGAAGAACTCGGCGCGTTCCCGTACGACACTGTGCTCGACCGATTGAAGGAGGAACTCGACCGGCTCATCGCCGAAAAGCGGGCGGCCGCGGCATCACCTAAGAGCTGACTCCTTGGCTCCCCCCAGGGCCGCGGTCAGGTCGGTACCCTGGAGCAGAGCGACGACGGCCGGGGCAGCTGCCCCGGCCGTTGTGGTGTCGTTGGTGGAGACGCGGGAGAGTTGAACTCCCGGTCCAGAGAAGGTCGGCTCCGGATTATCCTACAGGCTTTCCCACCGATAGAGGTCTCGCCGGGGAACTGCAGTGGTGGTCCCCACGTTCTCCGGCCAGCCGATGCGTCTTTCGCGGGCGGTATCGGCGTCAGCCCGCGGCAGCCTGGCTTTGGTGACGCCCTACCCCAGTGCTACCAGGCCGGGCCCTGGGGAGGACGGCTCCGCACTAAGCGGCGAGAGCGAGTTGGCGAGTGTTGCCGTTTATTTTTGGCCGCCTGATTAACGAGGGTGACAGCCAACCTCGGCCTGCTATCCGGCTACCTGGCTTCCTGTCGAATCCTTTCGTCCCCGTGATAACCCCATCATAGCACAGCTGTTCGCCCCTGGGGACTACCGCCTCCGGTGGAGCGCCTCCTGGAGCGCGCGCTGCTGGTCTCGCTGCTTCAGCGCTTCCCGCTTGTCGTACCGTTTCAGGCCTCGGCCCACACCCAGCTCGACTTTCGCCTTGCCGCGCTTGAAGTACATCGAAAGCGGGACCAGCGTCAGCCCCTTCTCCTCGACCATCCGGGCGATGCGCCGAATCTCCTGCTTGTGGAGGAGGAGCTTGCGGTCGCGGGTCGGGTCGTGGGCCGCGTACCCCGCGTTCCGGTACGGGGCGATATGTGCCCCGATGAGCCAGACCTCGCCGTCCTTAATCCGGGCGTACGAGCCCTGCAGCTGCACCTTGTGTTCCCGGACTGACTTGATCTCGCTCCCGGTCAGGACAATACCGGCCTCGAAGCGGGCGAGGATTTCGTAGTCGTGCCTGGCGCGGCGGTTCTGGGCAATGGTTGCGTCGGACATGTCTGGGTGAAACGCAGCGGGCCCATCGGCGATGGGCCCGCTGGATGCTCTCCCAGTCTACCGCGAGGTCAGTTCCCGCGCAGGAGGTCGATTGCCTTAAAGAGCTGGATGTCGCCCTGGTCGACGTAATCGTCATAACTCATCGGCACCTCGATGTCTGGTTTGACGCCGAGCCCTTCGATCTGGTCGCCCTTCGGCGTCAGCCACCGCCCAACCGAGATGTACAGGGCACCGCACCCCTTGGGGTCGCCGCAGCTCTTCAGCTCCTGCAGCTGGTTGACCGTCCCCTTGCCGAAGCTGCGGGTACCGACGATCTTTGCGCGGCCGTTATCCCGCAGGGCTGCAGCGAGCACTTCCGCCCCGGAGGCGCTGCCCTGGTCCTGAAGGATGATGACCGGGATCTTCGTCGCGATGCCGCCGCGACGGGCATTCCAGCTCTGCGTTTTTCCGTCGGCGTCGACCTCCGACAGGATGACGCCGCCGTCGAGGAACTCGTCGGCCACGTCGACGGTCGCCTGGAGGAGACCCCCGGGGTTCCCGCGCAGGTCGAGGATGAGGCCCTTGTAGCCCCGCGCCTCGACGTCCTTGAGCTTCGTGCGCAGTTCGTTCAGGGTGCGGTCGTGGAACTGCGTGATCGCAACGTAGGCGATGTCGGTCACTTCCTTGCCGTTGCGGTCGACCAGTTTCGTGCCGCTTTCGCCCGGGATAACTTCGAGGTTCGGCTCGAGGAACACGCTCTCGAGCGGGATATTGCCCCGGGTGATGGTGATAGTCTCGATTGTGCCGTCAGTGTGCTTCACCTTCAGCGTCACCTGCGTGCCCGACGGCCCGCGGATGACCTGGACTGCCTGCGTCTGGGTCCAGCCTTCCGTGGACACGCCATCGACCTCGAGGATGATGTCCCCGGCGCGGATTCCAGCCTTCTCGGCCGGCGAGTCGCGGAAGGGCGCCACGATGGTAATCGCGCCGCTGCGGTCCGAGACCGTTGCACCGATGCCGTCGTAGCTCGACGACAGGTCAAGCGCCCCGGCCGCGAGTTCGGCGGGCGTCAGGTACTCGGTGTGCGAGTCATTGAGGGAGCGGATAATGCCGTCGATGGCGGCCTCGCGGAGCTTTTCCGGGTCGATGGTCGCCTTGTCGACGTAACGTGTCTCCAGCAACTGCACGATTTCGTCGATGATGGCGGCGCCAATCGGGTCGTTTCCGTTGCCGGCTCCCGCCTGCGGTGCGAACTGCGCAGGGCCGGAACCGTCCGTGGTCAGGTCATGGACCGCATAGCCGAGGCCGAAGGACAGTGTGAGCATGCTGAGGAGGAGGAAGACGGCCACGGCCGCGCGAGCGATCTGTTCGCCGCCCGGGCGTGAGGATTCGCGGGGGATATCCATTAGGGGTCCTTTTCGCGCCGAGCGCGGGGGCGGAGTTACAGCGAGTGTACAGGCGCCGCTTCCGGCGCTTCAATTTGGCGATTACCGGAGGTTTACGCCCGACCCGGCGCGGCGCCAGCGAGCCAGCCCGCAACACCCTCCGCAAGCACGCGCCAGGCAAGGGGGCGGGCGTCAATCTCCGCGGCTGCGACGCCGAGGAGCCGGTCGGGTTCGGGCGGCCCGAACAGGGCGAACGGTCCATCGGTGGCCGTGCGCCCGCCGACGATAAACCAGTCGCCGCCCGGCGACCAGGGGCCGTGTGATCGGCCAAACTGATCGAAGAAGGCGAGCGCGAGCTGCATCGGCGGGGATGGCACGAACGGCGCGAGCCGGCCGAGCTCCCGCCCCCGCGCATCGATGAAGGCAGGCTGGACCCGGCTTTCGGGGGAGAATCCGGGCAGGGCCAGGGCAACCAGCTCACGGGCAGACGCGGGACTCGCCCAGGCAGCAAGGAATCGCCCGCGGTACAGCATGCGGACCGTCGGGGCGCCCGGTTCCCAGGCCACGAGCCGTCCGTACATCGCGGGGGCACCGGGTTCGCCGACCGCGACGAGCACGTGATTCCGGACCGGGCCGGGGACGAACCGGACGGTTCCTTCGAATGCAGGGCCCGGGAAGGTGCGGCCCGTACCGACGTCTGCCGCCCGGAGACGCACCCCTCCACCGCCAGCGGGCTCGGCCCAGGTAACGACCTGGCCATCTCCGCAGAAGGCCGGTGCTCCGAATCCGCCGACGCCCTGCTGGACCAGGCAAACACGGGCCGGCGCCCCGTCCAGCAGCTCCAGGACGACGAGGCGTGCTCCCGATGGGCCGCCGTGGTGAACCGCCAACCGCGACCCGGCGTCGTCAAACGCCGGGAAGATGGGTGCCCCGGCGAACAGGCGCTGCGAACCGGGCGTCCCCGGCCTCCAGCTGCGGAGTTCGAGCGCGCCGTCCGCGGGCTGGATGATGAGGAGGTTCGTCCCGGCAGGCGACCAGTAGACGTAGTGGGTGAGCCCCGGCGCGACGCCGTGCCCCGGTGCCAGTTCTGAGCCGGGGACCCCGGCTGCTGCGCCCGGTGCATCGGCCGAGAAAAGACGGACGTGGGCCGTTTCGCCCGGCTGCGTTGCCCCGACCGGCAGGGCCAGCTCGCCGCGCGACGACACGGCCGGCCAGTTTCCGCCGCGGGTGACGACAATCCGCGCTTCCCGCGTGTCATTTTCGTTGATGGCGACCGTGCCGATGCTCGAAACCGTGACAAGCCTCACGGAGGACAGGGTACGCGGCCGTCGCGAAGGGGCGCAGCCGGTCTCGGTACGAACTTCGCACTATACAAGTTATGCAGTGAAGCACTGCGCTGCGTTCGACCGGGACCCGGCAGCCAGCGGCAGCCGCTCCTGCACGGGGGAGCGGAGGACCGCGCAAGCGATGGGCCCCTCGGAGCGCCGCATCCCCGTAACCGCGTCGTCCTTCGCTAAAGGGTGCGCGGAAGCGGCTTCGCTGGAGCGGCCTGCTGCCGCGCGGACGCCCGTGCTTTGACTCCCATGGATGCGGCGCCCCGGGCCCGGTCCCTGGCAGGGTTTCCCCGCGTTCGACCCGGGCAAAACCCTTATGTCGCCAGTTGTCACCGAAGCACCACCGGCACGTCACGAGCCGCGCGTTGTTCTGTCACCAGCCGGACCTGAACAATCGACGCATCCGCTCGACAACCAAGGCACACAGGGTTGCGATGCGGGTGCTTGTTCGGGGGAGCAAGGAAATGCAATGGCCGTCAGTCAACCAGGAACCTGAACCCGGCGGGGACGCGCAGCCGAACCGCCTTTCGCTCGAAGAGCAGCAGCGCCTTGTTATGCAGTATGCGCCGCTGGTCCGCCGCGTCGCCCGGACGCTCCCGCTCGAAATCCCGGGACTGCTGGAGTTCGAGGACGCAGTCGGATACGGAACCTGCGGGCTGGTCGAAGCGGTCCGCCGGTATGACCCGTCGAAGGGCACGAACTTCCACGCCTACGCCGTCCAGCGGATCCGCGGCGCGATGATCGACGCCTTCCGGCGGATGGACCGCCTGAGCCGGACGATGCGGCAGAAAGCCAGGGACGTCCAGCGGGCCCAGTCCGAACTCGAAGTGCTGCTGGGCCGCACGCCGACCGAAGCTGAGACCGCCGAGCACATGGGCGTCTCGGTCGAGCAGTACCGTGAGGCGACCTCGCATGCACGCTGGGTGACGGTTTCGCTGGACCGGATGCTGGAGCGGGACGACGACGGCGACTCGTTCCCTGCGGCCGAGATGCCCACCGCAGAAGAAGACCTCGATTTCACCCGCTCCTTCGAAGAAAAGGAGCTGTACGAAGAGCTCGCGAAATCCGTGGCGGCCCTCCCGGAGCGGGAGCGCCTGGTCATCAGTCTCTATTATGTTGAGCGATTGACCATGCGCGACATTGCCGCAGTACTCCAGGTTTCGGAGACGCGGGTGAGCCAGCTCCACGCGCAGGCGGTCAAGCGACTGCGGAGGGCACTGCTGCGCGAAGCGGCCTGAACGGCCAGGGCGGTCGACTATCCAGCGGGGCCGGGATGCCGGGGACGGCGTTTCGGCCCCGCTGCACGCTGTTTGGCGCTCCGTTGCGGAACGGGTGCGAACAAGGGCACAGTTCACCGGCCAGACCCCTATTAGCCGGGCCGCACCTGCCGAAGATAGAGAGTGAGCACCTGTCGCGCGCCGACCGCACGGCCCGCGCCGCCGGGGCTCAACAGTGCATCGATGCCCGGCCGGGGCCCGCGAACCGGCCGGGAACGACCTCCTGGGGGTGATGGAATGGCGGACCGCTTCAACGACGGCTTCCGGAGCCAGGTCGCGTTTGTGACTCACACGCGCGACTACCGCTCCGCGGACGTGCTCCCGTCGCTTGCGCGCCACGGGTTCACGACAACGGAACGTCCGCACGACCGCGAAACCGAACGGCTGCTCGCGCAGTTCGACCCGGACCTCGTGGTGCTGGCCATCGACCCGCGGCACGACGAAGACATTGCGCTGGTCCGCCAGGTCGCCCGGGCCTGCAAAGCGCAGGTCATCGTGGTCGCGCCGGGCCCGCACCCCCATGGGCTGAGCCTCGCCCTCGAAGCCGGCGCTGACGTCTGCCTGCGCGACACCGACGGGCCCGAGATGTTCCACGCGCAGCTGGGGGCCATGATGCGTCGGAAGATGGCGGAACAGGCGGAGCCTCAAGAGGAGGGCCCCAGCACCATCTCCGTCCGCGACCTGGTGCTGGATTTTGACCGGTGCCAGGCCGTGCGCAACGGCGAGACCATCCCGCTGACGCCGACGGAATTCAAGATCCTCGCGTACCTCGCGAAGAATGCGGGCAAGGTGGTCAGCCCGGTTGAAATCCTCCGCGCCGTGCAGGACTACACGTACTCGGAGCGGGAGGCCCAGGAAATCGTCAAGGTCTACATCCGCCGCATCCGCCGGAAGGTCGAGCACGACCCCGCCGAGCCGAGCTACATCGTGAACGTCCGCGGATTCGGCTACATGCTCGAGCGGCGGAGCAACCGGCGTGACGTGGTGCGGGCCACGGAGGCCGCCTGACGCCCGCGCGTCCGCGACAGCGCACCAGGACAGCGGCCCCGGCAGAACCTGCCGGGGCCGCTCGCATCCAGGCCCTTGCCCGGAGCTTCAGGCGATGGTGACGCCCTCGCAGCGGTAGACGTCCTGGATGGCGTTGAGGAGCGCAATGCCTTCGTTCATCGGCCGCTGGAACGCCTTGCGGCCGCTGATGAGGCCCATGCCGCCGGCGCGCTTGTTGATGACGGCGGTCCGGACGGCCTCCTTGAGGTCGCTCTCCCCGGAGCTGGCGCCGCCCGAGTTAATGAGGCCGACCCGCCCCATGTACCCGTTGGCGACCTGGTAGCGCGTCAGGTCGATGGGATGGTCGGTGGTGAGCTTCGTGTACATCCGTTCGTCGAACTTGCCGTAGCTTCCCTTCTGGTTGAGCGCTTTGTACCCGCCGTTCTGCTCGGGGAGCTTCTGCTTGACGATGTCGGCCTGGATGGTGACGCCGATATGGTTCGCCTGGCCGGTCAGGTCGGCCGAGGTTTCGTGATTAACGCCGTCGACCTTGAAACCGGGGTTCCGCAGGTAGCACCAGAGGACAGTCGCCATGCCGAGTTCGTGCGCGTAGGCGAACGCCTCGGCAACTTCGACGATCTGGCGCGAGCTCTCCTCTGAACCGAAGTAGATCGTCGCGCCGACCGCTGCAGCGCCGAGGTTCCAGGCTTCCTTGATGGTCCCGAACATGATCTGGTCGTACTTGTTCGGGTAAGTCAGCAGCTCATTGTGGTTGATTTTGACGATGAAGGGGATGCGGTGGGCGTACTTGCGCGCCACTGCGCCCAGCACCCCGAACGTCGACGCGACCGCGTTGCAGCCGCCCTCGATGGCAAGGAGCACGATGTTCTCGGGGTCGAAGTACGCCGGATTCTTGGCGAACGACGCCCCGCCCGAATGCTCGATGCCCTGGTCGACCGGCAGGATCGAGACATAGCCGGTGCCGCCGAGCCGGCCGTGGTCGAGAATTGCCTGCAGGTTGCGCAGGACCTGCGGCGACCGGTCGGACTGTGCCCAGACGCGGGTCACGAAATCAGGACCGGGCAGGTGGAGCGAGGAGGCAGGGATGCCTTCGCAGCGGTGCTCGAGCAGGGTCCGGGCGTCGTCCCCGAGGATGTCGGCAATGTCGGAGAGGGAGAGTTCGCGGGTCGGGCGTTCTGCGAGAACCATACGTTGTCCCCTTGGGTCAATGTGGCGGAAAGCCGCCACGGGGATGATACCGCGCCGGCATCGGCCAGTCGTCTCGAAGCGCCCCGGCACCATGCGGTTCCGCGATTCCTTTACCTTCGCCTTGGTTTCGTTGCGCTACGGTAGAAGCACCACGAGTTGCAGGAGGGTCGGCGATGCGCGTGCTGGTCGTTGAAGACGAGGAAGCAATCGCAGGCGCGATCGAACGCGGGCTCATCAAGCAGGGGTACGAAGTCGACGTAGCCCGGGATGGAGCCGAGGCCCTTGAGATGGCCGCGACGACGAACTACGACGTCATCTGCCTCGACCTGAACCTGCCGCGGGTCGACGGGATCGAAGTGTGCCGCAGGCTGCGCGAGGAGCGGTTCCCGGGCGGTATTATTATGTTGACTGCGCGCAGCTCGATCAGGGAACGGATCGAGGGGCTCGACCAGGGCGCCGACGACTACCTCGTCAAGCCGTTCGCGTTCAGCGAACTCGCCGCGCGGATCCGCGCCATCACCCGGCGGGACGGCGCGATGCGTGAGCCGATTATCGAGACGCGCGGCCTCGAACTCGACCCCAACACCAACCGGTGCCGTCGCGACGGCAAGGAGATCCACCTGACGCCGAAGGAGTTCGCCCTCCTCTACTATCTGGCCCGGAACGAGGGGCGGGCCGTGCCGCAGGAGGAGCTCCTCGAGAAGATTTGGGACGAGCACGCCAATCCCTTCACGCAGACGGTGAAGGTGCACATGAACAACCTCCGGCGGAAACTGAACGAAGGGTTCGAAGAACAGCTGATCGAAACGATCCGCGGAAAGGGTTACGTCCTCTAGGGTGCGACTGCCGCCGTTCTTCCGGAGCATCCGGTTCAGGCTGACGGTCTGGTACTCCAGCCTGCTCCTGGTGTTTGGCGTGGCCTTCGTGGTCGCGCTCAACCTCGCCGTCCGCCTCGACCAGCCCCCGGTGTTCGAACTCTCACGCTCCAGCGACGTGGTCTACACGCCGGTGCGGACCGGCCCAGCCCAGGCGATCATCGTCCCGATTGAGACGGAGTCGTACACCCTGCGCGAGGTTGAGGACGGCATCTATTCGCACAGCCTCGACCGCCTGCAGTACTGGTCGCTCGTCTCGGTGGTCGGACTGGCGCTCGCGTCGGGAATCGGCGGTTATGTCCTGTCGGGAGTGCTCCTCCGTCCGGTGCGCGACATCACGCAGGCGGCGTCCGAGATCAGCGCCACCAACCTGAGCCGACGAATCAACTACCAGGGGCCGCGCGACGAGCTGTGGGCCCTGGCCGAGACCTTCGACTCGATGATCGGCCGCCTCGAGGCGTCGTTCGAGCGTCAGCGACAGTTCGTGCAGGACGCCTCCCACGAGCTGCGCACCCCGCTCGCGGCCATCCGGACGAACATCGAAGTCACCGAGATGGACCCGGATGCGACGCTCGAGGAGTACCGCGAGCTGGTCGCCACCATTAAGTCGCAAACGGAACGGCTTACCCGGCTGAGCGAGGACCTCCTCCTGCTGACGAACGAGGAGGGCGCGCGGGTCGAGCGCGAGCCGGTCGACCTGGGCGCCATCGCCGGAGACGTGATCGGGGAACTCCAGCCCCTGGCTGCGAGCCGCGGCGTTGCCCTCCGGCTCGACGCACGCGCCGACACGGAGGTGCTGGCCAGTCCGGACCTCCTCCACCGCTGCGTGCTGAACCTGGTCGATAACGCGATCAAGTACTCCGGCGAAGGGGCGACCGTGACCGTTCGGCTCCTCGACGCGGGGCCCTCCGGGCGAGTCGAAGTTGAAGACAACGGGCCCGGGATTCCGGCCGAGGCGCTCCCGCACATCTTCGACCGGTTCTTCAGGGTCGACAAAGGGCGCAGCCGCCGCGAGGGTGGGACAGGGCTCGGCCTCGCGATCGTGCAGGAGCTCATCCGGGCTATGGGCGGGAACGTCGGGGTGCGTTCCGCGCCGGGAACTGGCAGCACATTCTGGATTGAGCTACCGAAAGCGCCCGCACCGGGCGCCGAGGAGCCCGGACGGCTGCGGTCGAGCACGCTCCGCTGGGAGCCCGGCAGGCCCGCTTGACCGGGGCCCCGCCGGTGGTAGGTTCGCCTGCAGGCGCAAGCGCGTAAGCCCCCGTACGGCACATGGCCAGGCGCCGTGGCCTACTGGTTTGTCAGGAGGAGCATGACGTGGCTCAGCTACTGGACCGGATCGACAGCCCGCGGGACCTCCGCGCACTCACGTACGACCAGCTGCAGGCGCTGGCGCAGGAGATTCGCGACTTCCTCGTACGGACCGTGGACGGCATCGGCGGCGGCGGGCACCTCGCGTCGAACCTCGGCGTCGTGGAACTGAGCCTCGCCCTCCACCGCCTCTTCGATTCGCCGAAGGACAAGATCATCTGGGACGTCAGCCACCAGGTGTATGTCCACAAGATCCTGACCGGGCGCAAGGACCGGATGCATACCATCCGGCAGTTCGGCGGCCTGAGCGGCTTCGCGGACCGGAAAGAGAGCGAGCACGACGTCTTTGGCGCGGGGCACGCCGGAACGTCGATCTCCGCTGCCGTCGGGATGGCGGTGGCGCGCGACCTGAAGGGCGAGGATTTCTACACCATCGCCGTCATCGGTGACGGGGCCATGACCTGCGGCATGGCCCTTGAGGCCATGAACCACGCGGGGCACCTCGGGCTGCACCGGCTGATCGTCATCCTGAACGACAACGCGATGTCGATCTCGCCGAACGTCGGCGCGCTCAGCCGCAACCTGAACAAACTCCGCGTCGACCCGCTCTACCGGAACGCCAAGCGGGAAATCGGCGAGCTCGTTGAGCACCTTCCGCTCGGGCGCCAGGTGTGGGAAGGGGCCAAGCGGGTGAAGGCGAGCGTCCGCGACCTCCTGGTGCCTGCCAGCTTCTGGGAGCAGTTCGGCTTCGAGTACTACGGGCCAATCGACGGCCACGATATCCGGGAGCTCGAGGCGACCCTGAAGGCGATCAAGAAGGTCGAGGGGAAGCCGGTCCTGCTCCATGTCCTCACGGAGAAAGGCCACGGCGTGCCCGAGGCGGCCGCAGACCCCATCAAGAGCCACAGCGGCACGTACTGGCTGAAGAAGACGGACCCCTCCGCTCCGCCACCCCGGCCAACCTACAGCCAGGTGTTCGCACAGGCCGTGCAGGAGCTGATTGAGTCGGACCCGCGCGTGGTGGCCATCACGGCCGCGATGCTGGAGGGAACCGGACTCGCCCCGGTGCACGCCCGGCACCCGGGCCGCGTGTTCGATGTCGCCATCGCCGAGCAGCACGCGGTGACCTTCGCTGCCGGCCTGGCGACGCAGGGCATCCGGCCGATTGCGGCCATCTACAGCACGTTCCTCCAGCGCGGCTACGACTCCGTGGTCCATGACGTGGTTGTCCAGAACCTGCCCGTGGTGTTCGCCATGGACCGGGCCGGCTTCGTCGGAGACGACGGCAAGACGCACCAGGGCTTCATCGACATCAGCTACATGCGCTGCCTGCCGAACATGGTCGTGAGCGCACCGAAAGATGAGCGTGAGCTCCGCGACCTGCTGTACACGGGCATCCAGCACAACGGCCCCTTCGCCGTGCGCTATCCGCGCGGCAGCGGGCCCGGTGCGCCGACGAACCTGCCGATGCAGGTGCTCCCTGTCGGCAAGGGCGAACTGCTCCGCGAGGGGCGGGACATCGCGCTTGTCGGTTTCGGCGCCCCGGTGACGGAGTGCCTCAAGGCGGCTGAGCTGCTCGCCACGGAGGGCATCGATGCGGCGGTCGTGAACGCCCGCTTCGCGAAGCCGCTGGACGAGGAGCTGCTGCTTGGAGTCGCGCAAACGACGGCCGGCATCATCACGGCCGAAGAGAACGTCCGCGCAGGCGGTTTCGGCGACGCTGTGCTGGTGCTGCTCGCTGACCACGGGCTGGCCGACCGGTACCTCGGCGCACTGGCGATGCCGGACGCCATCGTTGACCATGGCCCCCAGGCAACTATGCGGCACCTGTACCGGCTGGATGCCGAAGGGATTGCTGCTGCGGCACGCGAGGCCCTCGCCGGACGCGGAGCGAGCCGCCACGCCGCCGCACCGACGCCTTCGCTGGCATGAGCAGCGCCGGGCCGCTGGCGCACCACCTGCCGCTGCTCGATGCGGCGCTGCGGGCTGCACTTGCCGATGGCCCTCCCGAGCTTTTGCGGCCGTCCCGTTACGTCATGGGATGGGAGTCGGCCGACGGATCGCCGGCGGCGGCCGGCGGAAAGCGGCTTCGGCCCCTGCTGTGCATGGAAGTGGCGTCCGCCTGCGGCGCTGGCCCCGGGGACGCGCTGCCCGGCGCGGTCGCCGTGGAGCTGGTGCACAACTTCTCGCTGGTCCATGACGACATCCAGGACCGTGACCTCCTGCGCCATGGCCGGGCGACGGCGTGGCAGCTTATCGGCGAGGCGCAGGCGATCAACCTCGGCAACTTCCTCTACACGCGCGGGCTGCGGCAGCTTGCAGAGAGCCGGGCGCCAGGGGCGCAGGTGGCGCTGGCGATGCTCTTCGAAGCGGTCGAGCGGATGGTCGCCGGGCAGTGGCTCGACCTCGCATTCGAATCGCGGTCCGACGTCACGGAGGCCGAGTACCTCGACATGGTCGCCGGGAAGACCGGCGCGCTTCTAGGGGCGGCAGCGGGCATCGGTGCCGCGCTTGCCGGTGCGCCCCCTGAGCAGGTAGAGCGGCTGCGGCAGTGGGCCGAGCGGCTCGGCATCGCATTCCAGGTGCACGACGACTACCTCGGGGCCTGGGGCGACGCATCTGCGACCGGAAAGTCAACCTCGAGCGATATCGTCCGGCGTAAGAAAACGCTCCCGGTCGTTCTCGCGATGGCGACGGGCGCAGGGGAGGAGCTCCGGGAGCTGTACCGTTCGCCAGCCGATGACCCGGCCCACACCGCGCGGATTGTGCAGCTGCTCGAACAGGCCGGCGCCCGGGAGCGGACCCGTGAACTTGCGAACTCACTCGCCAGGGAGGCGGAAGCGCTGCTCGCCGCGACAGGACTCGCCGCCGAGGCGGCAGATCGCCTGCACGAGTTCGGGCGGCTCATCGTCGAGCGTGACCGATAGCGTCCGGGCTGCGACCATGGCGGATGGCCCCACCGGGGCGTGCGAAGGCCGAGATGTTTGAGAACGTGCGCGAGGACATCCGTCAGGCGGTCACGTGGCACGCCGTGCCCGGCGTGCGTCGGCTGTTCGGGCCCCGGGCAGAGACGATCGCCAGCATCCTCCTCTCGGCCGAGGCCCAGGTGGTCCTGGTCTACCGCCTGCAGGCATGGCTTCGGAAGCAGCGGGTCCCGCTCCTGCCGCTCCTCTGCCGCCGGCTGACGATGCTGATGGCCGGGGTCTCGATCGGGGACCGCGTCGAAATCGGACCCGGGCTGCTGATCAATCACGGCCACGTGGTCATCGACGGAACGACCCGCATCGGCCCGTACTGCTCCATCGCTCCCTTCGTCACCATCGGGCTGAATACGGGCGGCCCCGACGCCTCGTACGACGGGCCCACAATCGGCCGGTTCGTGTTCATCGGCACCGGGGCCAAAATCCTCGGGCCGGTGACGGTCGGCGACAATGCCCGGATCGGTGCGAACGCCGTCGTCCTCAGCGACGTGCCGCCGAACGCCACGGCGGTCGGTGTGCCGGCGCGAGTGGTCGAGCACGAATACCCGCTTGGGCCGGCGCGGAGCCCGTCTGCAGACTCCTGAGGCCGCAAAATCGGCCCTTCGCCCGGAAGCCCCGGCCTAGTTGATCGGCAGCATCGTTTCGCCCATCAGGTACTGGTCGATGCCGCGGGCGGCGGCCCGGCCTTCGGCGATAGCCCAGACGATGAGCGACTGGCCGCGCGTCATGTCGCCGGCCGTAAAGACCCCGGGAACCGAAGTCATCTTGTTCTCATCGGCCCAGACATTGCCGCGTTCGGTCAGCTGAACGCCGAGCTGCTCGAGGAGGCCGCCCTTTTCGGGCCCGAGGAACCCCATGGCGAGCAGGAGCAGGTCGACCGGCTCGGAGAACTCGGAGCCGGGAATCTCGCGCATCACCTGGCGCCCGTTTTCGTTCACGAACTCGACGCGGACCGCGTGAAGGGTCGTCAGGCGGCCGTTTTCGCCGGACAGGCGGGTCGTCATGATGCAGTAGTCCCGCACGCCGCCTTCTTCGTGCGCCGAGGAGACGCGGTAGATGTTCGGGTAGAGCGGCCAGGGCTGCTCGGGCGGCCGGCTGGCTGGCGGCCTCGGCATGATTTCGTACTGGAGCACCTCGCGAGCGCCCTGGCGGAGGGCCGTCCCGAGACAGTCGGCACCGGTATCGCCGCCGCCGAGGATAATCACCCGCTTGTCTTTCGCGGTGATGAACTCGTCGTCAGGGATTTCGTCGCCGGCGTTGCGCCGGTTCTGCATCGGCAGGTACTCCATCGCGAAGTACACGCCCTTCAATTCGCGGCCCGGCACCTGCAGGTCGCGCGGCTGGGTCGCGCCACCGGCGAGGCAGATGGCGTCGAACTCCTCGAGCAGCTCCCGGGCATCGATGTCCTTTCCGACGTTGACGCCCGGCCGGAAGACGACGCCTTCGGCCTCCATCTGCGCGAGCCGGCGGTCGAGGAAGCGCTTCTCCATCTTGAAGTCGGGGATGCCGTAGCGGAGGAGCCCGCCGATGCGGTCGTCCCGCTCGAAGACCGTGACCTCGTGACCGGCGCGGGCGAGCTGCTGCGCACAGGCGAGCCCGGCCGGGCCGGAGCCGATGATCGCCACCGTCTTGCCGGTGCGGTGCTTCGCAGGTTGAGGCTTCACCCAGCCTGCCTGCCAGGCGTACTCGATGATTTCGAGTTCGACCTGCTTGATGGTCACCGGGTCGGCGTTGATGCCGAGCACGCACGCCGCCTCACACGGGGCCGGGCAGAGGCGGCCCGTAAACTCCGGGAAGTTGTTCGTCGCGTGCAGGCGGTCGATGGCGTCGCGCCAGCGGTCCCGGTACACGAGGTCGTTCCAGTCGGGGATGATGTTGCCGAGGGGGCAGCCCTGGTGGCAGAACGGGATGCCGCAGTCCATGCAGCGGGCCGCCTGCGTCTTCAGCTTCTCGAGCGGGAACTCCTCGTAGACCTCGAGCCAGTCGTGCACGCGCTGCTCGACAGGGCGGCGCTTCGGGGTCTCGCGCGGAAATTCGAGGAATCCGGTCGGCTTAGCCACGGGCAGCTCCCACGGTTGAGTTCTGCGTGCCCTGGGCCTGCTGCTGCGACTGGAGGCGCTGCTGCTCGAGCACGCGGCGGTAATCGGTCGGCATGACCTTCACGAACCTCTTGGCGGCTGCCGGCCAATCGGCGAGCAGGCGCTGGGCGACGGTGCTCCCGGTGTATTCGACGTGGCGCTCCAGCAGGCCGCGGACCAGGTCGAGGTCCTCCGGCTCCTCGAGCGGCTCGAGACCGACCATCTCCATATTGCAGCGGGTGTGGAAATCGCCCTCCTCGTCGAGGACGTAGGCGATCCCGCCGCTCATGCCGGCGGCGAAGTTCCGGCCGGTGCGACCGATGATGACCGCACGGCCGCCGGTCATGTACTCGCAGCCGTGGTCGCCGGTGCCTTCAACCACGGCCACGGCGCCCGAGTTGCGGACCATGAACCGTTCGCCGGCCACGCCGCGGAAGAAGGCCGCCCCGCTTGTCGCGCCGTAGAGGGCGACGTTGCCAATGACGATGTTCTCCTCCGGGACAAAGGTGGCGTCCTTCGGCGGGTAGACGATGATTTTGCCGCCGGAGAGGCCCTTGCCGATGTAGTCGTTGGCATCGCCCTCAAGGCGGAGCGTGATGCCCGCGGGGAGGAAGGCGCCGAAGCTCTGGCCGGCGGAGCCGTGGAAGGTGATGTCGATGGTGTCATCCGGAAGCCCGGTGTGACCGTACCGCCGGGTCAGCTCGCTCCCGAGCATCGTGCCGACGGTCCGGTTGACGTTCCGGATCGGCATGTCGAGCACGACCTTTTCGCCCCGCTCGAGCGCGGGCTGTGCGAGCCGAATCAGTTCGTTGTCAAGCGCGCGTTCGAGGCCGTGGTCCTGTGTCGTCACGCAGCGGACTGGCACCGACGGGTCGACCTGCGGCCGGTAGAGGATCGCTGAGAGATCGAGCCCCTGGGCCTTCCAGTGGTCCACAGCGCGCCGCACGTCGAGCAGGTCGGTGCGGCCGATGATCTCATCGAGTGAGCGGTAGCCGAGCTGGGCGAGGTACTCGCGGACCTCCTCGGCGATGAACCGGAAGAAGTTCACCACGTGCTCGGCGCGCCCGGCGAACTTCTCGCGCAGCGCCGGGTTTTGGGTTGCGATGCCGACCGGGCAGGTGTCGAGGTGGCAGACGCGCATCATGACGCAGCCCATGACGACCAGCGGTGCGGTGGCGAAGCCGTACTCCTCAGCGCCGAGCAGGGCCGCGATGATGACGTCACGCCCGGTCTTCATCTGGCCATCGACCTGCACGACGATCCGGTCCCGGAGCCGGTTCATGACGAGAGTCTGCTGCGTCTCGGCAAGGCCGAGCTCCCAGGGGAGACCGGCGTGCTTGATCGACGTCAACGGGCTCGCGCCGGTGCCGCCGTCGTGGCCCGAGATGAGGACGTGGTCGGACTTCGCCTTTGCGACGCCGGCGGCCACGGTCCCGACGCCCACCTCGGCCACGAGCTTGACGCTGATGCGGGCTCGGGGGTTCGCGTTCTTCAGGTCGTGGATGAGCTGCGCGAGGTCTTCGATTGAGTAGATGTCGTGGTGCGGCGGCGGGCTGATCAGGCCGACGCCGGGAGTTGCGTGGCGGACTTCCGCAATCCACGGGTAGACCTTGTTCCCTGGCAGCTGACCGCCTTCGCCGGGCTTCGCCCCCTGCGCCATCTTGATCTGGATTTCGTCGGCATTGACGAGGTATTCGCTCGTGACGCCGAACCGGCCCGATGCCACCTGCTTGATTGCGGAGCGGCGGGAGTCGCCGTTCGGGTCGGGGGTGTACCTGCGGCGGTCTTCGCCGCCTTCGCCCGTGTTGCTCTTGCCGCCGATCCGGTTCATTGCGATGGCGAGCGTTTCGTGCGCCTCGGCGCTGATCGAGCCGAACGACATCGCGCCGGTAGCGAACCTCTTGAAGATGTTCTCGGCGGGTTCGACCTCCTCAATCGGGATCGGCTGGCGGTCCGACTTCAGCTCGAACAGGCCGCGGAGCGTCGCCAGCCGCTTGCTCTGGTCGTCAACGAGCCGGGTGTACTCCTTGAAAATCTTGAACTGGCCGGTGCGGGTCGAGTGCTGCAGGCGGAAGACCGTCTCCGGGTTGAAGAGGTGGTACTCGCCGTCGCGCCGCCACTGGTACTGGCCGCCCCACAGCAGCTCGCGGAGGCCGCCGTCGCGCTCGGGGAAGGCGCGCTGGTGGTGAGCCAGCACTTCCTGCGCGACCTCGTGGATGCCGATGCCGCCGATGCGGGAGACGGTATTCGTGAAATACTTGTCGATGAACTCCTCGTTGAGGCCGATGGCTTCGAAGATTTGCGCTCCGCGATAGCTCTGGATCGTGGAGATGCCCATCTTGGACATCACCTTGACCACGCCCTTCTTGATCGCCTTGAGGTAGTTCGCGCGAAGCTTCTCGATCGGGTAGTCCGCGGTGATGTAGCCGTCCTCCCGGACCTGTTCGAGGGAATCGAGCGCGAGCCACGGGTTGACTGCACCGGCGCCGTAGCCGATGAGCAGGGCGAAGTGATGCACCTCGCGGGCGTCACCCGTCTCGACCACCAGCCCGACCTGCGTCCGCTTCTTTTCGCGGACCAGGTGGTTGTGCAGGCCGGCGACAGCCAGCAGCGATGGGATGGGTGCATTGTCGGCGTCCACGCCCCGGTCGGAGAGGATGAGAATCTTCGCACCCTGCTCGATTGCCCGGTCGGCGGCGCGGCACAGCTCTTCCATAGCGGCCTCGAGGCCCGCCGGGCCGGCCTTGGCCGGGAAGAGCATCGGAAGGACCGTGGCCCGGAGCGCGTGGTCCTTCAGCGACTTGAACTTGGCGAGCTGCTCGTTGTCGATGAACGGGTTGTCGAGGCTGATGAGGTGGCAGCTTTCCGGCTCCGGGTCGAGGAGGTTGCCCTCGGGGCCGATCACCGTCTTGACCGACGTCACGAGCTCCTCGCGGATGGCGTCGAGCGGCGGGTTTGTCACCTGCGCAAACAGCTGCTGGAAATAGTTGTAGAGCGGCTGGGGCCGGTCGCTGAGGACGGCGAGCGGGGTATCCGTCCCCATCGAGCCGACGGCCTCTTCGCCGTTCTGGGCCATCGGGCCGAGGTGGTATTTCTCGTCCTCAATCGTGTAACCGAAGGCCATCTGCTGCTCGAGCAGGAGGTCGGGCGGCAGCGGCGGCGGCGTCTCCGTCGCCGGGATGTCATCAATGTGGACCAGGTTCTCCTTCAGCCACTGGGCATAGGGCCGCTCGTTCGCGAGCTTCATCTTCAGCTCGGTGTCGTCGATGATGCGGCCTTCTTCGAGGCTTACGAGGAACATCTTGCCGGGCTGGAGGCGGCCTTTGATGAGCACCCGCTCGGGCTCAATCGGCAGGACGCCGACTTCGGAGGCCATGATGACGAGGTCGTCCTTCGTCACATAGTAGCGAGACGGGCGGAGGCCGTTCCGGTCGAGGACGGCGCCGATGTTGCGCCCGTCAGTAAAGGCGACCGAGGCCGGGCCGTCCCACGGCTCCATGAGGCAGGAGTGGTATTCGTAGAAGGCCTTCTTGGCCGGGTCCATGCTCTCGTGTTCCTGCCAGGCCTCGGGAATCAGCATCATCATGGCGTGGGGCAGGCTGCGGCCGGCCATCACAAGCAGTTCGAGCGCCTCGTCGAGGCTGGCTGTGTCGCTCCCGTGTTCGTTGATGATGGGGAGGATCTTGTTGATGTCGTCGAAGAGCGGCGACGCGAACAGCGCCTCCCGGGCGGCCATCCAGTTCCGGTTGCCGCGGAGGGTATTGATTTCGCCGTTGTGGGCGATCATCCGGTAGGGATGGGCCAGCTCCCAGCTCGGGAAGGTATTGGTGCTGAACCGGGAATGGAACATGGCCAGCGCGCTGATGAGGTGCCGGTCGCTCAGGTCGGGGAAGTAGCCACGCAGCTGCCGCGCCGTGAGCATGCCCTTGTAGACGAGGGTTCGCGAGGAAAGGCTCGGGAAGTAGAACCATTCGGCATCGCGGATGCCCCAGCGCTGAATCGCCTTCTCGAACCGCTTCCGGATGACGTACAGCTTGCGCTCGAACGCATCGTTGTCGGCCACGTTCGCGCCCTGGCCGATGAAGACCTGCCACATATCCGGCTCGGCCGCGAGCGCTGTTGCGCCGAGGTCAGCGTTGTTGGTCGGCACCCTGCGCCAGCCGAGGAGGTGCTGGCCCTCCTCCTCCACGATGGCGGCGAAGAGCGCTTTCGCCTGTTCGGTGGCCCGGGGGTCGCGGGACGTGAAGAACAGGCCGGCACCGTAGTGGCCGGCCTCGGGCAGGCGGATGCCGAGCTGGGCGCACTCGCGCCGCAGGAACTCGTGGGGCATCTGGACGAGGATGCCGGCACCGTCACCGGTGTTCGGTTCGCTGCCGGAGGCCCCGCGGTGGTAGAGGTTCTCCAGGGCCGTCAGCGCATCCTGCACGATTTGATGGGAACGGTGTCCCTTGAGGTGAACGATGAACCCGACGCCACAGGCGTCATGCTCAAGCCCCGGTTGGTAAAGCCCCTGCCGTGCAAGCCTCCCGGCATGCTGCATGCTGCGTACCCCTCGATCCGACTCACCGGTGCGCGGGGATTGCGAAATGAAAAAAGCCGCGGGCGCCTCCGAGATTTCGGGGCGCCATTTGTGAAATGCTTCGCAATCTCTCGCGAGACGGTGGGTGAGCCTAGAGTATAGCAAACCGGTCAATCAGCGTGTCGAGCCCCGCGGCGCCGGCCGGTTCCCCAGGCCCGAGCGCGTATAATCCGGGCACTCTTCCCGCCGGAGCAGCCGCATGGCCGAGCCCTACTGGACCCCCGAACGCGTCGACCAGGTGGTCAGCGCCCGCGCCCGCATCCTCGGACCCCAGGTCTGGGCAGCGGCTACACCGGACCCTCGCCACCTCATCTCCTTCGCGGGCGGCCTCCCCGATATCCCGTCTCTCCCGGCCGACGAGCTGCTCCGCGCCGCCCGCACCGTGCTCGACCGCGAGCGGAAGGAGGCACTGGAGTACGGCGGCACCTTCGGCCCGCTGCCCCTGCGCGACGCCATCGCCGAGCGCTGGACCCGCCTCGAGGGCGTTACCGTCACGCGGGACCACGTCATCATCGCGAGCGGTTCGGCGCACGCAATCGGCATGGTATGCGAGACCCTGCTCGACCCCGGGGACATCGTCATGGTCGAAAGCCCGAACTTCCCAGGCTCGATGCGCACCATCCGGTCGTTTGGCGCAGAGATGGTGGCGATCCCGCTCGATGCCGACGGCATGCGGACGGACGTCCTCGAAGAGAAGCTCGCTGCGCTCGCGGCCCAGGGCCGGCGGGCCAAGTTCATCTACTGCATTCCGAACCACCAGAACCCGGCCGGCTGCACGATGAGCCTCGCGCGCCGGGAGCACCTCCTCGACCTCGCCCGCAGGTACGACACCTTCGTCCTGGAGGACGACGCTTACGGCGAGCTGTGGTTCGAAGAGCCCCCGCCGCCATCCATTTTCGCCCTCAGCAATGGCGAGCACGGGGTCAAGGTGTGCAGCTTCTCGAAGACGATCGCCACCGGACTCCGGATGGGCTGGGTGCAGGGCCCACCGGCGCTCATCTCCCGGATTGCCGCGCTCCGGTACGACATGGGCTCCAGCCCGTTCCTCGGCCGGGTGATCGCTGAAATGATTCGCAACGGCGACCTGGACCGGCATGTCGAGCGGCTCCGGGGCATCTATCGGCGCAAGCTCGAGCGGGTCGAAGCAGCCCTTTCCCGGTACTGCGCCCCGTATGTGAGCTATACCCGGCCCCGGGGCGGCTTCTTCCTCTGGCTGGAACTCCGGGAGGGTCTCAACTCCCGCGAGGTCCAGCTCGCTGCGAACGAGCGCGGCGTCATCGTCGGGCAGGGCCCGCAGTTCTTCGCCGACGGGAAGGCCACGAACCACCTCCGCCTCGCCTTCAGTTATGTCGCAATGGAAGAGATCGAAGAAGGGATCCAGCGGCTCGGCGAGGCGATGGCCGACGTTGCCGCCCGCTCGGGGTTGAAGTAGGAGCCCGGCAATGCCCGCCATCGACGCGGTCTCCATCGGGTCAGTCACCATTGCACCGCTGCTCGACGCACCGGTCCTCATGAACCCGCGCCACTTCCTGCCGCAGCATGCCGACCGCTTCTACGACGAGTTCGGTACCGAGGCGGATGAGCGCGGGCTGTTCACCATGAGCATCACCTGCTACCTCGTCCGTTCCGCGGGCCGGATCTTGCTCATCGACACCGGGCTCGGCCCGCGGCGGAGGCCGGGCTTCCCCGTGGGCCGGCTCGACGAGGCCCTCCGGGGCGCAGGGGTGGACCCGGGCGACATCGACCTCGTGGTCCATACCCACCTGCACATCGACCACGTCGGCTGGAACACCGTCGACCTCGACGGCGGGCGACGCGAGGTCTTCTTCCCAAAGGCGGAGTTTGTCATTCAGCAGACGGAATGGGACTACTGGATGGCGCCGGAGCGGCTCGAGGCGCCAGGAAACGACCACCTGCGGGAGTGCGTCGAACCCCTTCGCGACACAGGCCGCATCCGCTTCGTCGAGAGCGAGACCGCGCTCGACGAGCATCTCGTGTTCGTGCCGACGCCCGGGCACACGCCGGGACACGTCGCCATCGGCATCGTCGACGGGTTCGAACGGGGGCTCATCATCGGCGATGCGTCGCACCACCCGGCCCAGCTCATCCACCCCGACTGGTCGCCCGCGTTTGATGTCGACCCCGTGCAGTCCGCGGCGACGCGCGAAGCGCTCTTCGAACGCGCCATTGCGGAGGGCGTTCTCTGGATGGCCGGGCATTGGCCGCACCCCGGCATAGGGCGGCTCACCCGGCGGGACGGCCGCCGCGTCTTCGAGCCGCTCTAGCGGCGAGTTGCGGGCGCAGCAGCCGAGTCGGTAGCGTGTCGGGCAATGAGCGCCCGGACCGGCCTCCTCCTGCTTGTTGCGGTGGCAGCAGTCCTTGCCGGCGGCGGTGGATGGCCCCCCGCTGCCCGGGCGGCCGGCATCGTCACCGTGACATCGACGGCCGACGCCGCAGGGACCTGCCCGCACCCGAGCAACTGCACCCTTCGCGCGGCAATCGCCGCGGTCAACAGCGGAGGGGCGTCCACCATCCGCTTCGACCCGGCTGTCTTCCCGGCGGCCGCCCCGGCGGTCATCTCGGTGGGCTCGAGCCCGCTTCCGCCGCTCACCGCCGACGGGGCGACAATTGATGGCTCCGGCAGCGGCGTCATCCTCCGCAGCGCCTCCGCCAGCCTGAGCGTTCCGCACGATTGTCTGCGCGTGACCGGCTCTGGCGCCACCATCCGGGGCCTCGCGTTCGAGGGCTTTTCGGGCGTCTGCCTTCACGCCGAAGGGGCGAACGCCACGGTCGGCTCCCCGGCGGCTCCCAATCGGTTCCACGACTGCGGCGTCGCGATCCGGGTCGCCGGAGCGGCCGGCACGGTCGCTGCGAACGACATCTCGGCTGACCCGGCCTCGATCCCGGACGCCATCGGGATCCTGGTGTCCGGGAGCAACGTCACCATCGGCGGGGCCGGCGCTGCCCGGAACACGATCGACGGGACGGCGGTCGGGGTCCGGGTCACCGGCGGCTCGGCGCCCGTGGCGGGGGTGACCATCGAAAACAACAGCTTCCGCCGGGTCAGCGACGCCTGCGTCGACCTGGCCGTCGGCTCATCCGGCACCACAGTGCGCGGCAACGCCTTCGAGGACTGCGGAGCGGGCATCGTGGTCGCACCGTCGGTCGAGCCGGCGCCCGTCGACCGCAACAGCTTCGCTGCGAACACGTTCAGCGCGCTCCGCGGGCTGGCGATCGATCTCGGCGCCGACGGTCTCCGGAACCCGCCGGGCCAGCCGCCGCCCGGCCCGAACGGCTGGGTCGCGTACCCCGCAATTACGCGCGCGACTCCTTCCGGCATCGAAGGAACAACCTGCCCGGGCTGCCGCGTGGAGATCTACCTGGCCAGCCATACGCCCGGCGGGCAAACCGACTACGGCACGGTGCCCCTCGGGCCGCCGGTGACCGCCGATGCGAGCGGTCGTTTCTCCGCGGCCACGATGGTCTCGCCCGGGCAATGGCTGGTTGCGCTGGCGACCGATGCGCAGGGCAACACAAGCGAATTCAGCCGGCCGGCGCGGGTTGGGTCGGGCGCCGTTGTTTGCGGCAATGTCCAGCTCCTGCCGGGGTGGAACCATGTGGCGTACTTCGGCAGTGCGCCGCTGATCCTTGGGGATGCCTTCCCGTCCGCCGAGTCACCCGCCGTGACAGCCATCTACCAGGCGGTCGACGGGACGTCGCAGTACCGCAGGTGGCTGGCTGCGACCAGCGCAGGGCGCACGCTGGCGGCACTCGAGCCGGGGCAGGAGTACTGGTTTCTCGCCACGGCGCCGGTGACATTGCCGGGCGGCTTCTCGGTCTCGTTCCCGGTGCCGGTCACGCTGCAGCCGGGCTGGAACGATCTCGTCTACATCGGCGGGTCCGCGGACCCGCGCGATGCGCTTGCCTCGCTGGAGGGAAAGCTTCTCGAGGTCGCGAAGTGGGACGCCGGCACCCAGCGCTGGCGCCGCTTCGGCGACGGCACGGCACCCGCCTGGACGGCGGGCTTCGACCTCGTGGAGGCGTGCGCAACCTACCAGGTGCGAGTCAGCGAGGCGGTCACCCTGCAGCCGCTCCAGCCGTGACCGCAGCTGCGTATACTCTCGCGCCATGACTATCGAGATTCGCCCCTGCGCAGACCGGGATGAGCTGCGCGACTACGGCCGCATCGTCTCCTACGTCTTCGCCAGCGAAGAAGGCATGGACGACGAACTCGCTGCCACGCAGCCGGAGTGGACGGTCTGCGCGTTCGTCGACGGGAAGATGGCGTCGACCCTTGGCGTCTGGCCGTTTACGGTCCGGCTGAACGGCGTTCCCGTTCCGATGGGCGGAGTCACCGCCGTCGGGACCCTGCCGAACTACCGGCGCCGCGGGCTGCTGCGCCAAACCATGCGCAAAGCGCTGGAGACGATGTACGAGCGGCGGCAGCCGCTGGCCATCCTCTGGGCGAGCATGGCGGCGATCTATCAGCGGTTCGGCTACGGCCTGGCCTCGACGCGTGTGGCGTACCGGTTCGACCCCCGCCTTGCCGCGCTTGCGGAGCGGCCGCAGGTGCCGGGACAGATTGAACTGCTGAACGTAGAGGAGGCCTATCCGGTCATCAAGCCCGTCTTCATCGAATGGGCCACACCGCGGAACCTGGTCATTCACCGCTCGGCCGAGCTCTGGCGCGTCTCGACGTTTCGCCCGCCGAAAAAGGGCCTGCCGGTGCACGTCGCCGTCTATCGCGACGCTGACGGAACCCCGCGCGGGTATGCGGTGTACACCGCGCAGGGCGTGGAACACACTCCCGACGAGGGTGAGCAGGAGCTCCAGGTACATGAGCTGGTCGCGCTCGACGCAACGGCGTGGGCGGGGCTGTGGGAGTTCCTGCGGGCGCACGACCTCGCCCGGCGCGTCGAACTCCGGGCTGTCCCGCCCGATGACCCGGCCCCGCTGCTCCTGCTCGAGCCTCGGGTCCTCAACCGGCGCACGCAGGACGCCATCTGGATGCGCGTGGTCGATGCCGCGCAGGCGCTTGAAGCGCGCCCGTACGGGGCGGCAGGCCGACTGACCATTGCGCTCAGGTCTGATGAGCAGTGCCCGTGGAACGCAGGCACGTACGAACTCGAAACCGACGGGCCGCGGGCGGAGGTGCGCCGCGTGCACGGGCCGGACGCAGACATCACCCTTGAGCCCGCCGCGCTGGCATCGCTCCTTGCCGGCCAGTGGTCAGCCAGCTTCCTTGCCCGGGCCGGGCGGCTTCAGGCCGCCGACGACACGAAACTCCGGCTCGCCGATGACCTGTTCAGGACCGCGTACGAGCCGTTCTGCCCGAACGGTTTCTAGCTTCCGCCGGTACCGACGAGGCCGAGGTAGCGGTCGCGGTCCGCAGCCCGCGCCGGCTTGTGCTTCACGTCGTCCGGGCCGAGCGGCCGTGTCCAGGTCGCGAACTCGAGAAGGATGCCGTCCGGGTCCTGGAAGTAGAAGGAACGGATGAAGGTGCCCTCGTGGACCTCGCGGGAGACCTGCCGCGGGCTGTCGTCGTGGTTCAGGATCGGGGTGACCTTGATGCCCTTGGCCTTGATTTTCTCGTAGTACTCGTCGAACTTGTCGGGCGGCACGTCGAACGCGACGTGGTTCATCGACCCGTGGGCGGTGGCCAGTTCGCCTTCACCGGGCATGCCGGCCGGCGACGCAATACCGGGCGCGGCCTCGGGAGCGTTCGGGAACCAGAAGAAGGCGAGCGAGTCGCCGTTCCCGATGTCGAAGAAGAAGTGCTGGCCCATGTTGTTCGGCAGCTCGATCGTCTTGATGAGCGGCATGCCGAGCACGTTGCAGTAGAAATCGACGGTGCGCTCCATGTCCCGGCAGACGAGCGCGAGGTGGTTGATGCCCCGGAATTCGAATTCGGTGTTCTTGCCTTCCATACTGCCTCCTGCCGCCTGAACGGTCGGCCAAAATACAGTACACCACGGCAGCGGGGGCCGGCTACGGGGCGGTCCTGCGTCAATCCAGGTCGGCGCGACGGTTGCCGAAGCGGTCCCAGTGCGTGACCGCGCCGAGCGGCTTGCGCGGGGCGACGCCGAACCGGCCGCGGGGCCGGCCCATCGGCACCAGAGCCGCGATTTCGTACCGGTCGGGGATGCCGAGGAGCTGGCGGACCTCGTCCTGGTAGATGCGGATGACTGTCGTCAGGGTCGTCCCGATGCCGAGGGCCCGGGCCGCGAGCATGAAGTTCTGAACCGCCGGGTAGACGGAAGCGTAGGGAGAGCCGACATCGAGCGGCCCCTCGGCGTCGCGGAGCGTCATGCTGATGTTCGGCATGAGGAACAGGACAGCAACCGGCGCCTCGGCGAAGTGCTCGGCGAGGTGCCGTGCCGAGGCCACAGTTCGGCGGTGGCGCTCAGCCTCGGCGTCATCGCGGAACGGCGGCGTCGCGGCCAGCATCGCTGGCTCGTAGCGATCGTAGGCACGGCGGTAGATCTCCCCAAGGGCCGCACGCGTGGCCGCGTCTCTGACCACGAGAAACTGCCACGGCTGGATGTTCCCGCCGCTCGGCGCCTGGCGGGCCGCACGGAGGCAGGTCAGCACCTCGTCGTCGGTCACGGGCTCGGCCGTGTACCGGCGGATGGCGCGCAGGGTCATGATGCCGTCGATGAGGTCCATGGGCGTCTTGGTCAGAGCATGAAGGTGTCGGTGGGGAGGTCGAGCATGATGCGGCCGACGACTTCGTACATCTGCTGGCCGACCATGACGTGCTGGGTGAGCGTGTGCATATCGCGGAAGTACCGCTGGAGCGGGCTGGACTCGTAGATCGCGGAGCCGCCGCCCAGGTCGTAGCAGATGTCGACCGCCCGGGCGCAGCTGCGCGCGGTATGGGTTGCGGCCAGGCGGAGGCGAGCCCGCTCGGCAATGGGCAGCGCGTCGCCAGCCTCGGCCGCGGCCCAGGCCGAGGCGACGGCATCCGAGAGAAACGCCCTGCTGGCGCCCAGGAGGGCCTCCGCCTCCGCGAGCCCGGACTGGGCCGCGGCACGCTCAGCCAGGACGCGGCGGCTCCCGGTCGGCGTCTTCGCCCGGGCGAGGGTGGTCAGCTCATCGATCGCCGCCCGGGCGATGCCCAAGCCGACGGCTGCCACGCCGATTGCAAGGAGCCCGTACATCGGGAAGCGGTAGAGCGGGCCGTCGGCCCAGGGCGGCTCCCCGCCGATACCGACCGTATGGTGCTCGGGTACAAAGAGGTTGCGGACCTCGTAATCGTGGCTGCCGGTCCCCCGCAGGCCAGCGACATGCCACGTGTCGAGGATGGTAAACGCGCCAGCGGGGAAGAAGGCCATCCGCAGGTGCGGATGCCCCGAGGGCAGCATCTCCGGCTTCCCGTCGCTGCCGAGGACGGTCACCCCTCCCAGGAGCCAGGTGCAGTGCGGCGAGCCGCTGCCGTAGGCCCAGCGGCCTGACACGCGGTAGCCGCCCGGGACCCGCGCGGCGGTGCCGCGGGGCATGAGCATCCCGCCGGTGATCGAAGCAGGGTCGCCGTGAATCTCCATCGCGCCCTGTTTCGGGAGGAGGGCCGCCGTGAGGCCGGTGGTCGCGGCGATCATCAGGCACCAGCCGGCGGCGCCGTCGCCCTCTGCCACCGCCGCGATGCAGTCAACCAGGTCGGCCACCGTGGCTTCGGCGCCGCCAAGTTCGCGCGGCACCAGCATGCGGAAGAGCCCTGCATCGCGCAGTGCCGCTACCACAGGCTCGGCAAGTCGGCGGTCTCGCTCGGTCTGGTCGGCGTATGCGCGCGCAAGCGGGGCGATTGCCCGGGCAGCGTCACGCAGTGACGATACAGCGGCCTGCATGGTGCACCTCCTCGCAGGCCGCGAAGCGTAGGTCCCGGGCACCCCGGGCGCAAGTCTGCGTCAGGCGGCTTTCTTCGAACCGAAGGGCCAGGGGAACCGCCGCTTCTTTTCGTCCCGCTGTTCGGCAGGCCCGGCGAAACCCCGGCCGCATCCCTGGCAGTAGGCGTACACGCTGAGATTCTGACGTCCGCACCACGGACACTTGCGCATTGCCGGAACCCCTCTCTCGCGCCGCAGCATCGGCCGCTGCGGCGCTCTCAGGCCGATTGTACGCAGTTCAGCGGAACCGCCGCGCCGCGAGGATCGGCCAAGTGTCCACGATTTCACCGCCCCTGCGGACGAAGTAGACATCGTGGAGGTTCAGCGTGGTGTCGCCATGGCTCGGGATCAGCTCGATGCGGTCGCCGGGGTGCAGACTGGCGACGCCGTCGCCCACCAGGATTGCGTGCTCCTCGCTCAGCCGGGCGGCACGTAGGCGTCCATCGACGGAAACGGGCGGCCCGAACTCGTTTGTCAGCGACTTCATGCCGCAGTCAGCCACGGCGTACCGCTCCTTCACCGCGATAACTGTCGTCAGGAGCGTCAGCGCAAAGCGGAAGTGACCGGGGATGAACGCTTCGTTGTGGAGGTCGTTGAAAATGTAGGTCCCGGCCTGGAGTTCGGTGACGAACGGCATCGTGGCGGCGATGGGCACGCTGGCGGTACCCGAGGTCGAAACGATCGCCGGGGGCAGGCCGGCCTCCTCCAGGGCCTCAACGTGAGCGCGGACCGTTGCGAGCGCCTCGCGGATGAGCGCCTCCCTGGCGCCGGGATCGGGCTGACCGTACATGTGCCCCTCGTAGCCCATGACCCCCCGGTAGTCGACGCCTTCCTCGACCAGGAGACGGGCAAGCCGGACCGTCTCGGCAGGGACGGCGGTGCCGCACCGGCGCATCCCGGCGTCGACTTCGATGACAGCCTTGGCCCGGACGCCGGCCTCGCGGGCGGCCTGTGCGAGCTCGCGCACGGTGAACTCCGATTCGACCGCAATTGTTATGTCGATTCCACGAGCGAGCAGCGCCATGAGCCGATTCAGCTTCGGCGGGCCGACCACCTGGTTGGCGACGAGGATGGGCCCGAGACCGGCATCGGCGAGCACTTCCGCTTCACCGAGCTTCGCAACCGTGATACCGATTGCGCCGGCCGCAAGCTGCATGCGCGCGACCTCTGGACACTTGGGCGTCTTGAAGTGCGGCCGCAGGCGGACGTGGCTGCCCTCCAGCAGACGTTGCATGCTGGTGATGTTGTCTTCGACCGCGTCGAGGTCGAGCAGGAGCGCGGGGGTGTCGATGTCATCGAGGCGCATGCGCGGGACTTTACGGCGCCAGAGGCCGTCCCGCTACCGTCAGCTGCGGGCGGCCTCCACCGCGGCGTACTTCGCCCGGCGGGCCTCGCGGGCGCGAAGCGACGGGTTCAGTTCGGCCTTCCGGATACGGATCGACCGGGGCGTCACCTCGACCATCTCGTCAGCAGTGATGAGGGTCAGGGCCTGTTCGAGGCTTGGCGGCTGGGGCGGGACGAGCTTGACCGCGATATCCGCGGTCGAGCTGCGGATATTCGTAAGGTGCTTGGCCCGGCAGACGTTCACGTCGAGGTCGTTGTCCCGTGCGTGGAGCCCGACCACCATGCCGGTGTACACCTCGTCGCCGGGGCTGATGAAGAGGATTCCCCGCTCTTGCGCCGCCGCGATGCCGTATGCCAGCGCGGTGCCGGTCTCGCTGGCGACCAGCGCCCCTGAGCGGTGCCGGCCGATTTCGCCGGCCCACGGCCTGTAGCCGAGGTATTCGGTGTTCATGATGCCCTCGCCGCCGGTTCCCGTGATGAACACGTCGCGGAAGCCGATGAGGCCGCGGGTCGGGATATCGAACTCGAACCGCACGCGCCTATCTTCGCCCGAGTGCATGCCGACCATCTGGGCCTTTCGGCCCGAGAGCGCCTCGATGAGGAAGCCGGTGGCTGATTCGGGAGCCTCGATGAACAGGCGCTCGAACGGCTCCTCGCGCCCGTTCGGGCCATCCCGGAGGATGACCTCGGGGCGGGTGACCGCGAATTCGTACCCCTCGCGCCGCATGGTCTCCACGAGAATCGCGAGGTGCAGTTCGCCGCGGCCGCTGACGATGAACTGGTCCGGCGTCTCACCGTCTTCGACCCGGAGCGCGATGTTCGTTTCGACCTCGCGGAGCAGCCGTTCGCGGAGCTGCCGGCTGGTAACGAATTGCCCTTCGCGCCCGGCAAAGGGAGAGTCGTTCACCCGGAAGGTCATTTTCACCGTAGGCGGTTCGAGGGCGATGGAAGGCAGCGGTTCGGTCACGGACGGGTCGGCGAGCGTCTCGCCGATGAGTACGTCCGGCACGCCGGTCACGGCGACGATGTCGCCGGCGAGGGCCTCCTCGAGCTCCACCCGGTCAAGACCGCGGAAGCCGAAGACCTGCCCGACGCGGAAGCTGCCGCGCCCCCCGTCATGGGCGAACCGCTGGATGGCCATCCCTGGCCGCACGGCCCCATCGCGGATCCGTCCGACCGCGATGCGCCCGCGGTAGCTGTCGTAGAGGAGCGTGGTCACCAGCATGCGGAAGGGAGCACCGGCGTCGCACTCCGGGCCGGGCACCCGCTCGAGGATGGCGGCGAACAGCGGCGCCATATCGCCGCCACGCACGTCGGGCGATGTGCCAGCGTACCCGTCGCGCGCACTGGCGTAGATAACCGGGAAGTCGAGCTGGTACTCCTGCGTGGCGAGCTCGAGGATGAGGTCGGAGGTCAGCTCGAGCACCTCGGCCGGCCGGGCGTTGGGGCGGTCGATTTTATTGATGACCACGATGGGGTAAAGGCCGAGTTCGAGCGCCTTGCGCAGCACGAACCGGGTCTGGGGCATCGGCCCTTCGGCCGCGTCGACGACGAGCAGACAGCCGTCGGCCATGTTCAGGACGCGCTCAACTTCGCCGCCGAAATCGGCGTGGCCCGGGGTATCGATGATGTTGATGCGGACGCCCCGGTGTTCGATCGCGGCGTTCTTGGCCATGATGGTAATGCCCTTCTCCCGCTCGAGGGGGTTGGAGTCGAGGACGAGTTCGCCGACCTGCTCGTTGTCGCGGAAGACGTGCGACTGCTTGAGCAGGGCATCGACCAGCGTCGTTTTGCCGTGGTCCACGTGGGCGATGATGGCGACGTTGCGGATATCAGAGCGGCGCTCGGGCATAGATCCAGTGTGCGGGAGCGGATGCACCCGGTGAAGCGGCGGCCGGCGCCCGGGCCTTTGCGAATCCGCGTGCGGCACCGCACACTGGATCACTACGACCGGAGGGCCGCGATGAGCAGCAGCTACGACCTGATCCAGGAACTCGTCGCCGGGAAGCGTCCGGATGCCGACATCGTTCGGCCGCAGGACATCATGCCGTTCGTCATCGAGAGCGACGGCCGGCGGGAACGCGCCTACGACATCTACTCGCTCCTGCTGAAAGAGCGGATCGTCTTCCTTGGCACCCCCATCGATGCGATGGTCGCGAACCTCGTCGTCGCCCAGCTTCTCTATCTCGCCCGCGAGGACGACGAGAAGGACATCATGATGTACATCAACTGCCCGGGCGGGAGCGTGACGGCCGGGCTGGCCATCTACGACACCATGAACCTCATCCGCCCGCAGGTGTCCACGCTGTGCATGGGCCTGGCGGCCAGCATGGGCACGGTCATCCTCTGCTCGGGCGCCAAAGGCAAGCGTTACGCGCTTCCGCACAGCACGATCCACCTGCACCAGGTGCTCGGCGGCGCCCAGGGCCAGGCCCGCGACATCGAGATCCAGGCCCGCGAGACGCTCCGCCTCCAGCGGGTCCTCCGGACCATCATCCAGGAGCGGACGGGTCAGCCGATGGAGAAGATCGAGCACGATACCGACCGTGACTTCTGGCTCGACCCGCCGGCTGCGAAGGAGTACGGCCTGATCGACGAAATTCTCGACCGGCCGCCGAAAGGCGAAGGGAGCCCGAACGGGAAAGTCGCCGCAGGCTGAGGCAGGCGCCGGCGCGGCACACCGCGGATGAAAGAAACGAGGGCGCTCCGAACGGAGCGCCCTCGTTGGGTTCGCGAAACGGGACCGGGCGGCTCAGGCCGCGTTCGCGGCCTCCACGGCCTTCTTTGCCGCTTCGAACAGGCCGTTCGCGCGGATGAGCGGCAGCCCGGACTCCCTGATGAGCTGTTCGCCTTCGGCGAGGTTCGTGCCGACGAGCCGCATCACCACCGGCACATCGATCTTCATCTGCCGGTGGGCTTCGATGACGCCCTGGGCGATGATGTCGACCCGGGCCATGCCCCCGAAGATGTTGACGAGGATCGCCTTCACGGCGGGGTCCTCGAGGATGACCTTCATCGCGTTCACCACGCGCTGCGGGTCGTTCACCGTGCCGATATCGAGAAAGTTCGCCGGCTCGCCGCCCGCGAGCTTGATGGTGTCCATGGTCGCCATGGCGAGGCCGGCGCCGTTCACGATGCACCCAATGTTGCCGTCGAGCTTGATGAAGTTGGCGACGCCGAGCTGCTGGGCCTTGACCTCGAGCGGGTCCTCTTCGTCGAGGTCGCGCATGGCAGCGAGCTCCTTCTGACGGAAGAGCGCGTTGTCGTCGATGTTGAGCTTGGCATCGACGGCCACCACCCGGCCGTCGGTCGTGAGCGCGAGCGGGTTGATCTCGACGAGGCTGGCGTCGGTGGCCATCAGCGTGCGGTAGAGGCCCTCAACCACGCGGCCGAACTGGTCGGCCTGGTCGCTGGTGAAGCCGAGGCGTGCGGCGAGCGTGCGGCCGATGTACGGCGAGTAGCCGGCAGCAGCGGGAACGGGCATCCGGACGATCGCCTCGGGGTTCCGGTGGGCCACGACCTCGATCTCCTGACCGCCCTCGGCCGACGCCATGATCAGCGGGCAGCCCTGCATGCCATCGATGATGGCGGCGAGGTAGTACTCCTTCGCGATGTCGGTCTGCTCGGCCACGAGCACGTGCTTGACGAGCTTGCCTTCCGGACCGGTCTGGATGGAGACGAGGTATTTCCCGAGGATGGCGGCGGCAGCCTGCTCGGCCTCCTCGGGGGTGTCGGCGAGCCGCACACCGCCGACCCGATCGCCGCGGACCTTGCCCGAATAGTTCTCCGGGTCGGAGACCAGTTTCTGATACATCTCTGCGGTCTCCGCCTGCTCGACGAGGCGGCCTTTGCCGCGGCCGCCCGCGTGGATTTGGGCCTTGACGACGACCTTGCCGCCGAGTTCTTCGGCGATCTTCCGCGCCTCGGCCGGCGTGGCAGCCACGCGGCCTGCCGTCACCGGCACGCCGTTCCTCGCGAGCAGGTCGCGCGCCTGGTACTCATGAAGCTTCATGGGGTGCTCCGGTAGGGATTGCGGGAGGAAGCGTACCGCCTCCCGACGCTAGCCGGTAGCCGCCGGCCGGGCGAGCAGGACGGTAATGTTGTCAGGGCCGCCGGCATCATTGGCCAGGTCGACCAGCGCGGAAGCGGCATCGGCCAGGTCGGGGGCAGCAAGCGCCTCGCTCAGCGTCTCGTGCGGGACGAGCAGGTAGAGCCCGTCGGTGGCCAGGAGGAGCCCGGCGCCGAGTTCAACCGCGCCGACATCGGGGTCAGCCTCATCCGACCCGAGGCAGCGGGTCAGGATGTTTGCGAGCCGCGGGCTTCCGCCGGGCTCCGCTGCGAGATTATGGTCGCGGCTCACCTGCTCCAGCCCGTTCGTCGAGGCTATGTACAGGCGGCTGTCGCCAATGTTGATCCAGCGGACACGGTCACCCCGGACCAGCGCGCCGACCAGTGTGGTGCCGGCCCCGGGCGTGCCGATCCGGGCCGCCTCGCGGCGGAGGTCGGCATTGGTCGCCCTCGCGACCTGCCCAAGATCGACCTGTTCCGGAGTTGCGGCCCGCACGCCTTCCGCGAAACGGGCGAGGGCATAGCGGCTTGCCCAGGCTCCATTCGGGTGGCCGCCCATGCCGTCGGCTACGGCGAGGAGGAGCCCGGCTGGCGTCTCCTCAACCAGCCAGGCGTCCTGGTTTTCGTCCCGCCGACGCCCGATATCCGTCGCGGCAGCCCACTCGATGGCGCCGGCGCGGGCATGCTGAACGTCCGTCATTGGCCGACATGATACTGCCCCGGGTGCCTGCGGCACCCGGGGCAGTCCCAGCCGGGTACGTGCGGGGATTGCACCGCGCGCGGTGGCCCGGTCAGTCGCGCCGCGACGCGGCCCAGCCCATGCCGGCGAATCCGAGCATGCCGAGCCCAGCCATCGCCACCAGCCACCACGCGCTGGGAGCCTCGGCGGCCGTGGTGGACGTGCCCGCCACCGGCGGCCGCGGCGTCGGCGTTGGGGAGGGGGAAGCCGCCGGCGTCGGCGTTGCGGCCGTCAGTGCGAGGTCGAGCTGGGCAAGCTCGTAGTTGCGCCACGTCCCGGTTTGGGGCGCCGGCGTACCGCCGACGATGAATGTCACTGCAGCGCCGGGTGTGCCGCAGCCCGGCTGGGCTGCCGCGCTGGCGACGTCGATGACGTAGCGGGCCTGCCCGCCCTGCAGGAACACGGTTGTCACTCCGCAGCTGGCCGTGCCGACCCGGGCCTCAATGGCTGTCCCGGCCGGGGCTGGCTGCCCATCGATCGTCACGCTCCCGGCGAACCGGGACGGCGGCTCCGGCGGCGACTGCGCCAGTGCGCCTCCAGCGGAGGCGAGACTCCCGAGGAGGAGCGCCGCGGCAAGTGCAGCGCCCGCGACGAACTTCAAGATGCGCATGCCATTCCTCCAGTCACGCTCGAATCTGGTGCTGGAAACGAGTGTGCGCCCGGGAAATGTTCCGGTGAACTGAATGAGGTCGCGGTTGTGTAATTTGCGTGTGAAACGTGACCAGAGGTAAAGCCGTGGTCAATCCCGCTGCGGCGGCGGGGGCGCGACGGCCGGGATGACGTCGGCATCCATGTACCGGCGGAGCGGTGTGGGAACGACGATGCTCCCGTCGGCCTGCTGGTAGTTTTCCATGACCGCGATGACGGTCCGCGGGAGCGCGAGGCCCGATGCGTTGAGCATGTGCGGGTGGCGGAGCGGCGCGTCCGGGGCCGGGCGGTAGCGGATGTTGGCGCGCCGCGCCTGGAAATCCAGGCAGTTGGAGGCGGAGCTGACTTCGAGCCACTCGCCCTGGCCGGGGGCCCAAACTTCAAGGTCGAAGGTCCGCGCGGCGTTGAATCCGAGGTCGCCGCTGCACAGCGCCACCACCCGGTGCGGCAGTTCGAGCGCTGCGGCGATGTGCTTTGCCCGGCTGACCAGCAGGTCGAATTCGGCCGGGCTGGCCTCCGGCTCGCAGTAGACGAACATCTCGACCTTCTCGAACTGGTGGCCGCGCTTGATGCCGCGGACATCGCGGCCGGCGCTCATTTTTTCCCGCCGGAAGCAGGGCGTATGTGCGACGAACCGCTGCGGCAGCTGGCCGGGCGGGATGATCTCGTCGCGGTGGTAGTTCACGAGGGCGACTTCGGCCGTCGGGATGAAGTAGAAGTCCTCCTCGGCGTCGCGATACAGGTTGTCCCGGAATTTCGGCAGCTGGCCGGAGGCGAGCAGCGACGCCTCGGAGAGCATGTACGGCACGTACGCTTCCGTGAACCCGGCGGCAACGTGCTCGTCGAGCATGAACTGGATGAGCGCGCGCTGCAGCCGGGCGAGCGGCCCCTTGAGGACGTAGAACCGGGAGCCCGACATCCTCGCGCCGCGCTCAATATCCAGCCCGTCGACGATGACGCCGAGCTCCCAGTGCGGCCGGGGAACGAAGTCGAACTCCCGGGGCTCACCGATTGTTTCAACGACGACGTTCGACGTCTCATCCGGGCCGCGGGGCACGGCTTCGTCGACGATGTTCGGGACCTCGTACAGCCGCCGCTGGAGTTCCTCCTCGACGGTTCGCAGTTTGCCTTCGAGCCGTTCGATTTCCTCGCCGACGAGACGCATCTCGGCGATGCGGACCTCGCGCTCTGCAGGGTCCTTCGAGGCCCCGATGGCTTTGCTGGCGGCGTTCCGTTTCGCCCGGAGCCCTTCGACCTGCTGGAGGAGCGCGCGCCGCTGCTCGTCGAGCTGGAGAATGCGATCGATGTTGACGTCCGCGTTCCTCAGGAGCATGTCCCTGCGGACACGCTCGGCGTTCTCGCGGATGAATTGCAGGCTCAGCATCCGGGTACGCTCCCGCGATTCGCGGCTGCCTCGATGGCGCGAATGCCGAGGAGGCGAACGTCCTCGGCAACGGGGACGAGCGTACCACCGGGTTCGGGGAGCGCAACCGCAGCCTGCAGATCCTCGAGCCCTACCCACCGGTGCGGCCCGTGGGGGATCGGTGCCGTGAAGTCGACCCGATCGATTGCCACGGTGAAGTAGACGTGGTCGATGTGCTGGTGGAACGGCTGGTCGGGCCGAACGATGTCCTCGATGAGGATGACAGCGGGCGGCGGCAGCACCATCGGCCGCTCAACGGCAAGCAGGCCGGGCGGCGGGATGACCTCCACGGCAAGCCCGGCTTCTTCCCGCGCCTCGCGGAGGGCGCCCTGGACCGGGTCTTCGTTCGGCTCGAGGTGGCCGCCGGGCGGGAGCCACATCCGCAGCCCGCGATGCCAGAGCAGCAGGGTTCGGCCGCGGGCGACGATGTATGCCGTCGCGGTGTGGTGCCGTTCGATCGGCTCCACGCGTCAGTCCTCGCGCGCCCGCACCGGCGGGAAGAGGATGACCTCGCGGATGGACGGCTGCCCGGTCAGCAGCATGACGAGGCGGTCGATGCCCATGCCGAAGCCGCCGGTCGGCGGCATGCCGTGCTCGAGCGCGAAGAGGAAATCTTCGTCGACCAGCTCGACCTCGTCATCGCCGGCGGCCTTCAGCGCGAGCTGCTGTTCGAACCGCTGCCGCTGGTCGAGCGGGTCGTTCAGCTCGGTGTAGGCATTTCCGCATTCGAACCCGGCAATGAAGCACTCGAACCGCTCGACGAGGCGCGGGTTTTCGGGCTTACGCTTGGCGAGCGGCGAAAGTTCGACAGGGTAGTCGAGCAGGAAGGTCGGCTGGATGAGGTTCGGCTCGACGTAGTGGGACATCGCTTCGTCGGCGAGCTTGCCGTACCCCATCTCGTCGGTGACCGGGAGCCCGCGGCGGCGGAGTTCATCGCGCAGGGCATCGGCGTCGGTGATGGTCTCCAGGTCGGGGCCGCCGAATTCGCGGAGCGCCTCGATGAAGGTCATCCGGCGCCACGGCGGTGCTAAGTCGATCTGATGGCCGCGGAACGCAATGACGGTGGTGCCGAGCACCTGGCGCGCCACGGTGCTGATCATCTCCTCCGTCATCTCGGCGACATCGTTGTAGTCGGCGTACGCCTCGTACGATTCGAGCATCGTGAATTCGGGATTGTGCTTGAAGCTCATCCCTTCGTTCCGGAAGTTGCGCCCGATTTCGTAGACGCGCTCGAAGCCGCCGACGAGCAGCCGCTTCAGGTGGAGCTCGAGGCTGATACGGAGGACGCGGGGCTCATCGAGGGCATTGAAGTGCGTGACGAACGGACGGGCCGCCGCGCCGCCCTCGCTCACCTGCAGAATCGGCGTCTCGACCTCGAGGAAGCCCCGGTCGTCGAGGAACCGGCGGATGGCGGCGACCGTGCGGCTGCGGATTTCGAAGACGCGCCGGGTCTCCTCGTTGGCCATGAGGTCGAGGTAGCGGCGGCGCTGGCGCAGGTCAGGGTCGGAGAGGCCGTGGTACTTCTCAGGGGGCGCGTGGAGCGCTTTTGCCAGCATGGTCCACGACGACGCGTGGACCGTCGGCTGTCCCGTCCGGGTGCGGATGGGGGTGCCGGTCACGCCGATGAAGTCGCCGAGGTCGACGAGCCGCAGCAGGTCGTATCGATCAGTGGTGTTGGCGCGGAGGAGGACCTGGAGCCGGCCGAACCCGTCGAGGAGGTCCATGAACGTCGCCTTGCCCATGTCCCGCCGCGCGACGACGCGGCCGGCAACGCGTACCGTCACGCCGGCCGCTTCAGCCTGGTCAGCTGGCAGGGCCTCGACCATCGCGACCACCTCGCGGGAGGTGTGGGTGCGCTCCCATCGCGGGGGGTAGGGGTCGATGCCCAGGCGGCGCAGCTCCTCGAGCTTCGCCAGCCGCTGCGCCATCAGTTCATCCACGAACGGCTCCTTCACGACGACGGGCCGCGTCCTGGCGGCCCGTCACAGCTGGAATTGTGCGCTCGACCGCGGCGTCAGTCGATCTTGAGCACCTTGAGCTTGATGACCCCTTTGGGGACGTTCACCGAGACGACGTCGCCGACAGCCTTCCCCAGCAGGGCAGTGCCGACCGGAGAGTCGTTCGAAATCTTCCCGTTCAGCGGGTCGGCCTCTGGAGGACCGACAATCTTGTAGGTGCGGATGGTGCCGTCCTGGTCGACCTCGACGGTGGAGCCGACCACAACCCGCCCGGCCGCGTGTGCAGCCTCCTCGTCGATAATCTTGGCGCGGCGAAGGATGTCCTCAATCTCGAGAATGCGGCCTTCGACGCGGCCCTGTTCGAGCTTCGCGTCGTCGTATTCGGCGTCGGCCTGGCTGGAGCCCTGCTCCTGCGCATTGTGGATCAGTTCCGCCACCTCTCGGCGCCGAATGCGGAGCTGCTCGAGCTCCTGCTCGAGCTTTGCCTTTCCTTCACGGGTCAGGGGAACGGGCTTATCAGTCATGTCGTACCCTAGCCAATGCCGCGCGAGAACAAAGGAACTGAGGCCGCGCGTTGCCTCAGTTCCCGCCGAAGTATACCGACGGCGCTCGTCCGGCGGCAATTTCGAAGATGGGTAGGGGCATGAGCACGGGGCCGGGGGAACCGGGCACCACAGGGACAGTCTGGCGGCCTCCGGCCGAGCCGGTACTGCGGCCAGGAGCATCCGAGCCTCCGCCCGACCCGCCGGCGCCCTCGCCCCCGCCGAAGGGAGGCGGATGGAGCGGAGCGCTCCTGCTCGGCATCGGCGGGCTGGTGGTGGGAGCCGTCATCGGGGGTATCGCCGGTGCGCTGGTTGCTGCCGGCATCGACGATGCCCCTGGTGCCACTGACAGCACGGCCTCAGCAACCGGCACTCCTGTCGAACTCGAGGTCACCACGGCGCTCACCTCGGCGGCACGGAAGGCGCTCCCCGCGGTGGTGCGCGTCGAGAGCGCGACACGTCGAAGCCTCGACGTCGGGAGCGGCGTCGTCATTAGCGCCGAGGGGTACATCGTGACCAACGCTCACGTCGTCATGGGGACCGACCAGCTGAAGGTGGTGTTCGCTGACGGGAGCGAGCGGCCGGCCGTGCTCATCGGGCACGACTATCCGTTCAACGACGTTGCCGTCCTGCAGGTCGCCCCGGTTGGACTCTCCGTCATCGAAGTTGGAGATTCGGCCGAGCTTGAGCCGGGGGAAACGGTCCTGGCCATTGGCAACCCGCTCGGTGAGCTGTACGGGTCGGTGACGGTTGGGGTCGTCAGCGGGCTGAACCGGTCGCGGGTGCTCGACGGCGTGCGCCACGACGACATCATCCAGACTGACGCAGCGATAAACAGCGGGAACAGCGGCGGGGCGCTCGTAAACCTGGCCGGTCAGTTTGTCGGCATGCCGACCACCATCCTGCGGCAATCGAACGGCGGCCAGCCGGTCGAGGGCGTGGCCTTCGCCATCCCCTCGCGGCGTGTGCTGGAAATTGCAAACCAGATCATCGCAGGGCGCGGCCCCATCAGCCGGCCGTCGCTCCAGCTTGACCACCTCGACCTGAACGACGAGGTGGCCGCGCGCCTGCCTGCGCTCCCGACCAGCACCGGGGCGGTCGTCCTCACGATTGTGCCGGGAGGGGTGGCCGCTCAGGCGGGGATCCGGGCGGGCGATGTCATCGTGCGGGTCGGCGACACTGCGGTCGACGCGCAGACGCCGCTGCTGAACGCGCTGGCGAAGCATCAGCCGGGCGAAACGGTGAAGGTTGTCCTCAATCGGAATGGCCGCATAATCGAGACCGAGGTCCGACTTGCGAAACGGTCATAGCCTGCGTAACGCCCATGCGGAGCACCCCCGCCGATGATGCGAGGGGGCGGCCGCCTGCCCTGGGGAGCGGGCGGGGGCAACCAGGTCTTCGGGGGTCGGCCCGGGCAGCGGCCGATGGCCCGCATCGCGGCGCTCGCCGCCATCCTCGTGGGCGTCGCGCTCCTCGGATGGTTCGGATACGGCCGCGTGTGCGGGAGCGGCGATTGCGTTGAGGTCTACTGCCCGTCGGACCGGAACATCGCAGCCCCGGACGGCTACGAGTTCGCCTCCCGCATTTTCGAATTGAACCCGAAGGCGCAGGCGACGCAGCCCGGTTTCGACCTGCAGGTGCAGGCTGCCCTGCTGAAACCGGCCAGCGACGGGCGCATGCTCAGCTTCTTCCGGTATGACGAGGCGGCGAAGCGCTGGGAGCCGGTCGCCCCGGCAGTGCCCGATGCGCAGGGTGCGGTGGTCACCGGCACCTTCAAGGACGCGCCGGCCGTCATCGCCGTGCTGCGACGAAACACCCCGGCAGGCGAGGTGGTGGCCTACCTCCCGCACAACGCGACGCTCAACCAGCAGGCCATCCCGCACGTGACCATTGTCCACCCCATCGACTTCGCGCCGGCGGCCGACGGCGGCGTCGCGGGCGAGCTCAGCCGAACCGTGCCGAAGAGCACAACGTACGAGGTGTACCCCGTCATCGCTGCGAATGCGTCGGTCCCGGGACAGGTCGCAGTCGTCGAGTCGCTGCTGGCCGACGCACGGTCGCGGACCAACCACGTCCAGCAGATCGTCGCGAAGGTTAACGAAGCCGGCGTCAATGGCATCGACATCGCCTACCTGGACCTGCCCGCCACCCAGCGGACGTCGTTCACGCTGTTCATCGGTGAGCTGGCCGAGGTGCTCCATGCGCAGGGGAAGAAAGTGACCGTGACGCTGCCGTCGCCGATCAAGACGCAGAACCGCATCGACGAAGGGGCCTACGACTACCAGGCAATTGCCGAACGCGTGGACCTGATCAAAATCGCTCCCTACCGCGACCAGGCGACGTTCCGGCTGGTGATGCCTGAGGTGCTTGCCTTCCTGACCGGGCGCGTGCAGCCCTCAAAGCTGGTGCTGACCGTTTCCCCCTACGCGACGGAAACCGGCGGCGAGACGATCAACCGCCTCACGCTCGTCGATGCGATGAATATCGCGACGCGCATCTCCATCCGGGCCCAGGCCGAGGCCATCACCGTGAGCACGCAGGTAAACGTCGCAGGCACCAACATCGACCGCGACGAGGGGCTCACCGGCATCCGCTGGTACCCCGAGACAGCGACCGTCGCCTTCAGCTACAAGCAAGCCCAGGGCGGCGGCAGCCGGACCATCTACCTTGAGAACGTCTTTAGCGTCGGGTTCAAGCTGGAGCTCATACCAACGTACCGGCTGGGCGGCGTTGCCATCGAAGATGCATCGGAAAACGTGCTGCTCGGTGACATCTGGCCGGCGCTCATCCCGTTCGTCACCAGCGGCCTCCCGACGCTCATGCAGCCGAACGCCGAGGACCTGAAGCCGAAATGGTCGGTCAGCGGCGGCACAATCGAAGACACCGGCCGCGGGTCGGCGCGGTGGTTCACACCGGCCGAGCCGGGCACGTACACCGTTTCCCTGACCTTGAGCGACGGCGCGGCCCTCTTCGAGAATTCGGTCGACGTGGTTGTTCGGCCCCGGCAGGCCGCTTCCACAACCCCATCCCCCACGGCAGGCAACTGATGGCCGGCAAAGGTGTCCGCATCGCCGGGGGCACCGCCCGCGGCGTTCCGCTTGTCGAGCCGCGCGGAGTTCGCCTGCGGCCAACGTCCGGCCTTGTCCGCGAGGCCGTCTTCAACATCCTCGGCAGCGCGGTCGGAGGCGCGCGGGTGCTGGACCTGTACGCCGGCACCGGAGCCCTCGGCATCGAAGCCCTCAGCCGGGGGGCTTCCCATGCCACCTTCCTTGAGGGTGAGGCCGCCTGCGTCGAGGCGATCCTCCAGAGCCTGGCGCGGGCCGGCTTTTCGGCGCAGGCAACCGTCCTGCGCGGTCGGCTTCCGGCAGCACTCGACCGCATCGAGGGCACGTTCGACCTGATCTTCATGGACCCGCCCTACGACGACCAAACGAAGGAGGAGGTCCTTGTGCGGCTGAGCCGGCTTCTTGCGCCCGGCGGGCGGATCGTCTTCGAGCATGGAAGCCGGTACAATCCGCCGGTGCGGCCGGAAGGGCTCCAGCTCCTCGACCGGCGCACGTACGGCGACACCGCCGTTGCGTTCTACGGCCACCTGGAGGGCGAATGAGGATTGCAGTCTACCCGGGCGGGTTCGACCCGGTCACCAACGGTCACCTCGACCTCATCGTGCGCATGACCCACCTGTTCGACCGCGTGATCGTCGCCGTCGTGAAGGGGCGGGATAAGGCGACGATGTTCACCTGGGAAGAGCGGATCGACATGGTGAAACAGGCGGTGGCCAATCTGCCGACGGTCGAGGTCGAAGGTTTTGACGAAATGACCGTCGAATTTGCCAAGCGGAAGGGCGCGGTCGCCATTGTGCGCGGCATCCGGGCCGTCAGCGACTTCGAGGTGGAGTTCGACATGGCGATGATGAACCGGAAAATGGCGCCCCACCTCGAATCTGTCTTCCTGATGGCCAACCAGGAGTTCCTGTACATCAGTGCGAGCCGCATTCGCGAGGTCTCGCGCCTCGGCTACGATGTTGCCGACCTTGTGCCGCCGCATGTGCGTGCTGCGCTGCGCCGGAAACTCGGACAGGAGTAACCGTGAGCCCGGAAGGGCCCCAGCTCGAGTTTCTCGACCTCATCGACGGGCTGGAACAGCTCGTCATCGAGTCGCGCAGACTGCCGGTGGGCGGCAACCTGGTCGTGGACCGGCGGCGGTTGCTCGACCTCATCGACCAGCTCCGTCTCGCCATCCCGGCGGACCTGCGGCAGGCCCAGCAGGTGCTCGAAGCGCGGCAGCAGATAATCGACGACGCACACCTGACCGCGCGGCGGACGCTCGAACGGGCCGAGCAGGAGCGCGCACGGCTCATTGACGAGCACGCGCTGACGCGCGCAGCGCAGGAGCGGGCACAGCAGCTCCTGATGGATGCGGAGGCACGCGCCAGGCAGATCATTGCGGAGGCCGACGCAACTGCGGCAGCACACCTCAGCGAGGCTGCCGAAGCCACACGGCAGGAGCTTGAAAACCTCAACCGCTACACGCGGGAAGTCCTGCTGCGCCTGGAACGGCTTCTGACCCAGCTGCTCAGCTCGGTGCGGGAGAACCTCGAGCAGCTGGACCGCGAGCAGGCCTGACTCGTTTCCCGGTTTTGTCATTGCGTCCGTGTGTCGCTATCCTGCACGTGCAGCGGGAATACTCAGCTTTTCTCAAGCATCATTCCAAGGAGGCGACTACATGGCAGAATTCGCAGTCATCAGGGATTCGGAGGCCCCTCGTCCTCCACGCCAAACGGGGCGGCTTGCCGCACGGATGCGTGAGTACGAGAAGTACGTCGAACAGGTTCCCCAGGGGAAGGTGGGGAAACTCGTTCCCGGCCCGGGTGAAACGCCCCGCTCGATTGCAATGCGCATCAGCCGTGCGGCCCGCCGCACCGGGAAGAGCGCCAACACCTGGGTGGTCGACGGGGTCGTCTACTTCACTGTCGCCTGACTGTCGCTATCGCGGCGAAGAGCGGCGGTAGAGAAAAACCAGAACGGGGTTCGCCGTAACGGCGAACCCCGTTGGTCTCGCAGCGGAATGCTCCCTGCGTAGAGACTGAGTGAGCGCTCAGCGGCGGTCGGCAATCGCCGGCTCTGCTTCGCTGGAAACGAGGGCAAACGACGGCGCGTCCCGCCGGGGCTGCCGGGCCGGAGCCGGCGCATCGACCGCGGCGGCCGTGACATCGGCTGGGCGCGCAGACCGGGAGACAACCTCGCTCGCCTTCTGCGTCGTGTCGACGTTCCCGGAGATCGAGGCGCCCTCTTCCACCACGAGAATCGGGGCGCGGACCGTGCCGGTGACGACCGCAGTCGACGCGATGGTGAGGCGAGCGGAACAGACGATGTCGCCTTCGAGGCGCCCCTTGACGACAGCCTCCCTGGCCTGCACACGCGCTCGGGCCGAGGCGTCCTTTTCAAGCGTCAGCGTGCCGCGGCAGATGACCTCGCCGCTGATAGCGCCTTCGATGCGCAGATCCTGCTCCGTTTCGAAGCGCCCATCGAAGGAGGAGTGGCGGTCGATGGTGCTCTCGCTTCGGAGCGGGGCCTCTCCCCGCGGCTCCTCTCCGCGAGGCGCAGGGGCGGCCTGCCGCGACGCCGTTCCGCGGCTGTAGACCGCCTCGCTCGATGTCTCGCTGTACTGCTCCGCCTCGGGGACCATGCGCTCCCGCTCATAGCGGCTCACGGCGTCCGGGTAGACGGTTGCGGGCGGGTTTTTCTTGATTTGCATAGGGTGCCCTCCTGGGACCGCGCGCTTGCGGGGTGCACGCAGGCTCCTCCTGCGAACGTACCGCGGGAGCTACCGAACGTCCACCGGCAAATGTAAATTCCCCGTGATTTCGCACCCTAAGTTCAGCGCGAAACGCAATCAAAGGACGATGTTCACCAGCTTGCCCGGCACGTAGATCACCTTGCGGGGTTCCTTTCCGTCGAGCAGGGCAGCGACACGCTGAAGCTGGCGGACGCGGGCGACCACGAACGCCTCGTCGGCATCGGCCGGCACCGTAAGCCGGTCGCGGACCTTGCCATTCACCTGAACGGCGATCTCTACCTCTTCGTCGCGGGCAAGGTCCGGGTCGGCCTCGGGCCAGCGCTGGAGGTGAATTGAGTACGGGCCGCCAATCCGCTCCCACAGCTCCTCCGTGATATGCGGCGCAAGCGGCGCGGTGAGCAGGAGCGCCGTACGGATGCCTTCCTCCCACGCGGCCCGGTCGACGGGGCCGGCCTCACGAGCACGCTGGAGCGCCGAGGAATGCTCCATGAGGCGCGAAATCATCGTATTGAAGCGGAAGTGCTCGATGTCCTGCGTGGCGGCCAGGATGGTCTTATGGGTGATGCGCCGGAGCTCGCGGGTCGCAGGGGCATCGGGCGCGTCGGTGAGTTCGACAGGGTCGACCACGAGCGACCAGAGGCGGTGGAGCCACCGCGAGATGCCCGCCATGCCCGTGGGGTTGTACGGCCCGCCCTGGTCCCACGGGCCGACGAACATCAGCTGGCAGCGGAAGCAGTCGGCGCCCCACTGCGCGACCTGTTCGTCGGGGGCGACGACGTTACCGCGGCTTTTCGACATGCGGTTGCCGTCCGGCCCGAGGATGACGCCCTGGTTGAACAGCCGGAGCATCGGCTCGTCGCCTTCGACCATGCCCAGGTCGCGCGCCGCCTTCCAGAAGAATCGCGTGTAGAGCAGGTGCATGACAGCGTGCTCGGCCCCGCCCGTGTACTGGTCCACGGGAAGCCACTTCCGGGCGAGCTCTTTCCGGAACGGGGCCTCGTCGTTGTGCGGGTCGATGTACCGCATCTGGTACCAGCTGGAGCACATGAACGTGTCCATGGTGTCGGTCTCGCGTCGCGCAGGCCGGCCGTCAATCGGACACGGTACGTTCACCCACTCCTCGACCTGCGTGAGCGGGGACTGTCCCGTAGGGTCGAACTTCACGTTCTCCGGGAGAAGGACGGGCAGGTCCTTCTCAGGGACCGGCACAATGCCGTGGTCAGGGCAGTGAATGATGGGAATCGGTGCGCCCCAGTAGCGCTGCCGGGAGATCAGCCAGTCGCGCAGCCGGTAGGTGACCGTCGCCTTCCCGATGCCATGCTCTTCGGCGTAGGCGACAACCCGGCGGATGGCTTCTTCCGCCGGCGTTCCGTCGAACGGGCCGGAGTTAATCATCTTCGTGCCGCGCTCGAACGCCGCCTTCAGCGGCCGCGTGACGTCGATCTCCGGGTGGTCGAAGACCGGGATGATGGGCAGGCCGTACTTCTGCGCAAATTCGAAGTCGCGCTGGTCATGGGCCGGTACTGCCATGATGGCGCCGGTCCCGTAGGTGACCAGCACGTAATCGGCGATCCAGATTGGAATGCGCTGTCCGTTGAAGGGGTTGATGGCGTAGGCGCCGGTGAACGCGCCGGTCTTCTCCTTTTCCGTCGAGAGCCGTTCGATTTCCGTCTGGCGGCTGGTGAAAACCCGGTACTCCTCGACGGCGGCGCGGCATTCCGGCGTGGTAATGCGCTCAACCAGCGGGTGCTCGGGCGCCAGCACCATGAACGTTGCCCCGTAGACGGTGTCGGGCCGTGTCGTGAACACGCTGATCGGCTCATCGATGCCCGCCACATCGACCGGGAAGCGGAGCGTTGCGCCTTCCGACCGCCCGATCCAGTTCGTCTGCATGACCTTGATGCGCTCTGGCCAGTCGATGCCTTCGAACCTGAGCAGCTCTTCGGCGTAGGCCGTGATGCGGAAGAACCACTGCGTCAGGAAACGGCGCTCCACAATGTCGTCGGAGCGCTCACAGCGGCCATCGATGACCTGCTCATTGGCGAGCACGGTCTGGCAGCCGGGGCACCAGTTGGCTGCTGCTTCTGCGCGGTATGCCAGGCCTTTTTCGTAGAACTTGAGAAACCACCACTGGGTCCACTTGTAGTATTCGGGGTCGCTGGTGATGATTTCGCGGTCCCAGTCGAACGAAGCTCCCATCATCCGGAGCTGGCCGCGCATCCGGTCGATATTTGCGTAGGTCCACGCCTTCGGGTCGATGCCCCGCTTGATGGCCGCGTTTTCCGCAGGCAGCCCGAATGCATCGAAGCCCATCGGGAAGAGGACGTTGTACCCCTGCATCCGGCGGTAGCGCGCCGCGGCATCGCTGGGCGCCATGGCGTACCAGTGGCCCGTGTGCAGGTCGCCCGAGGGGTACGGGAACATCGTGAGCGCGTACCACTTCGGCCGGGGGTCATCGTCGGGCGCGTGGTAGAGCCGGTCGGCGAGCCAGCGCTCGCGCCACTTCGGTTCGATCACGGCGGGGTCGTAGCGATCAGGCATGATCAGCTCCAGCGGATGGGGTGCCAGGGTTGGTCGAAGAGTAAGCCCGGTACGCCCGGCCGGCTAGGCGCCGCCGGGCCGTCGAAGGAGCAGTCGGGAGGAGGCGGAGGGCATGGTGAGGCTTATGATACCGGCGGGCCGTCGCCGGCGTCATGACTGCTGTCGGCCGGCCGGGAGCGGCCTGTGCCGTGGATGAACCCCCGCCTGCGGGAGTGGGCGAGCACCCAGTCGCTTACCGGCGCGAGCTCGAGCAGCAGGATGACCGTCACGGCGACGAGTGCGGCAAGCAGGTAGAGCCTGCTCGCGATGGCGAGCCCGATTGCAGCCATCATCCAGATGGTCGCCGCGGTGGTCACGCCGTGCACGGTCCGGCCGCGCTGGAAGACGATACCGGCGCCGATGAAACCGATGCCCTGCACGACCGCCGCCGCGATACGGTCGTCGCCGAGCTGAAGCGAGATGGACCCGAAGAGCGCCGAAGCGCCGCAGACCAGGGAGTTCGTGCGGATGCCGGCTTCGTGACCCCGGAATTCGCGCTCGAGGCCAACCAGTGCTCCGAGGATGAGCGCGAGGGCCACGCGGCCGAAGAGCGTCAGCTGGTCATCCGTGCTCACGCCGGGTAGTGCGCGACGAGCAGTGTCTCGAAATTCCGTTCCCGCGAACACATGCGGCAGGTGAGATACCAGGCGTACAGGTTCGCGGGCTGGCGCCCGTACCGCTGCTCGGCTTCCGCGCGGAGCTGTTTTGCGGCGCGCGCGAGCTCTCCCCAGGGCGCATGGACGAGGCGGGTGTACGCGACCCCGCCCGGCCGCACGACATCGCGCGCCCCGTCCGGCACATCCTCTACCTCGAGCAGGAGCGGCCGCCGGAACCGGCCCTCGCCGATGAGGAGCATGGGGCTCTCGGGGACAGTTGCACCCAGCGCTGCGGCGCGGTCGAACAGCGCCTGCCGGGCGCTCTCGAATCCTACCGGCACCCCAGCGACCGCGTTCACCGTGGTGGCAACAAATGTTATGTCGCTCCAGTCGCTCTCGATCCCGTCCCAGTCGGCAGGGTCGAGTTCGGGGCAATCGCACGTCTCCAGCGCCCCAGGCGAAGCGGGCCCGCTCCCCTCGGCTGGGCGCTGCCCGGGGCCATCCTTCGGCCCGGGAATGAGGACGCGGCGGCGCTGGCTGGTCATGCCGCTGAGGATACCAAAGCCGGCGCGGCGGGTGACCTACGCCTCTTCCGCAATCCACGCCGCCCCGAGCGGCGGCAGCTCAACCTCGCCGCCGGTGCGCTCTCCTTCGCGCGCCCGCAAGGTGCAGAGCACGATGCGCCCGCGCGGGAACGGGAGCTGCGCCCGCGCGGGAACGGTCGCCGTATTGACTGCCACGGCAACCCCCGGCGCCCCCGGGGTCTGCCGCCGCCACGAGACGACGGCTTCGTCGCCGCCCAGGTCGGCGAGGGACCCGGCCCGCAGCGCCGGAAGCTCCTTCCGCAGCCAGATGGCGCGCCGGTACAGCGAGAGGAGGGAGTCGGGGTCGCCGTCCTGCTCGGCCACGTTCGGGGAAGGCGGGCCGAACGGCAGCCAGGGCTCGCCCGTCGTGAAGCCGCGCCCCGGCGAGGCGTCCCACTGCATCGGCGTGCGTTCCGGGTCGCGCCCGACCGACCTGAACCGGGCAGGGTCCTGCTGGCGCTCGGGCGGGATGTCCACATCGGCCATGCCGATCTCTTCGCCGTAGTAGAGAAAGGGTGTGTTGCGCAGGCCCAGGAGGAGGAGCGGCGCAGCCCGCGCCCGTTCGAGCCCGCGCCCGTCGTGGTTCTGCCGGGTGACGAAGCGGGAGCGGTCGTGGTTGTTCAGGGCGAAGCAGGGCTGGCTGAACGGCGGAACGGTGGCCTCGGCGTTCGCGATGATGCGTCGCAGGACCGGTGCTTCCCACGGGGTGATGGCATGCCCGCGCTCGTGGATGAAGTGGAAGTTGAAGGCGAGATGGAGGCCGGGGAAGTCGGCGTCCCCGTAGAAGCGCGCGATCTCTTCCGGCGTACCGAACACTTCCCCGACGGCGACCCGTCCCGGGTACTCGTCGAAGACCTTCCGGATGCGCTTCACCGCCTCGAACACGTCGGGATAGTTGTGGTTGTAGAGCCAGAGCTGGCTGAACCGCTCCCGGTCGCCCGGCCGCCACTCGGGGTTGGGCGGATTATCCGGGAGATCTGGATGCTTCAGGATGCGCCCGACGACGTCGATGCGGAATCCGTCGACGCCGCGTTCGAACCAGAAGCGGAGCGTCTGGAGCATGGCCGCCTCGACCTCCGGGTTGCGCCAGTTCAGGTCGGGCTGCTCCTTCAGGAAGGAGTGGAGGTAGTACTGGCCGGTCCGCTCGTCAAACGTCCATGCGGGGCCGCCGAAGACCGAGCGCCAGTTGTTCGGCGGCGAGCCATCCGGGCGCGGGTCCCGCCAGATGTACCAGTCTCGCTTCGGGCTCTCCCGGGACGAGCGGGATTCGATGAACCAGGGGTGCTGGTCGCTCGTGTGGTTTGGGACCCAGTCGAGCAGGACACGGATGCCGCGCCGGTGGCACTCCGCGATGAGGCGGTCCATGGTCGCGAGGGTGCCGAAATCCGGGTGGACGTCGCAGTAGTCGGCGACGTCGTAGCCGAAATCGGCCATGGGCGAGGGGTAGGTCGGGGAAAGCCAGACCGCATCGATGCCCAGCGAGTGCGGCGTGCCGTCGTTCAGGTAGTCCAGCCGCCGGATGATGCCCTCAAGGTCGCCGATGCCGTCGCCGTTCGAGTCCTGGAAGCTCCGCGGGTAGATCTGGTAGCAGACGGCCTCCCGCCACCAATCGCGCCCGGGTGCGTCCATCTCAGGCTGCTGCTGCCGCGCGGACCTCGGCGAGGAGATCGGGGTGCTCGTCGAGGAAGCCGTTGGAAACGGTCACGATCGACTCGAACGGGGCGCGCCCTTCGACGACCCGCCGGAGCCAGGCCTCGCCCACAATCCGGGCCAGCTCGTCCCGCAGCTCCGGGGTGTCCTCGCGCCCAAGCTCCTGGATGAGCCGACGGGCAGCAGGGGCATTGAGCAGGACCGCAACTTCGCGGGCCTTCCACCCCGGGACGGTCACGAGGAAGTTCGCCTGTGCGTACCCCAGGAACTCGGTATCCGGGCTCGGGCCTTCGTAGCTGACGGAGCCCGCTGGTTCGGTAGCAACGGCCATGGTGATGGTTCCCCTCTGGTCAGTCGTGCTGGTGCGGCATCGCGATGCGGAGCGCCTCGGGCAGGTCGGCCAGCAGCTGCGTCCGGACCTGCGTGCGCGTCTGAAGGCCCCAGATGTTGATAAAGCCGACTGCCGCCGACTGGTCGTAGGTGTCGCCCCGATCATAGGTAGCGAGCCCCCGGTCGTACAGCGAACGGGGCGCCTTGCGGCCGACGACGACCGCCCGTCCGCGCTGAAGCTTGACCCGGATGGTGCCGGTCACGTGACGCTGCGTGCTGGCGACGTAGGCAGCGAGGTCCTGGTGGTGGGCGCTGAACCAGAGCCCGTTGTAGATGAGCTCGGCGTACTCAGTGGCGATGTACTTCTTCAGCTTGAGCTGCTGCTTCGAGAGGGTCATCGCCTCGAGAGCGGCGTGGGCAGTGTGGAGAATCACCGCAGCCGGCGCCTCGTAGATCTCCCGGCTCTTGATGCCGACGAGCCGGTCTTCGATGTGGTCGATGCGCCCGACGCCGTGCAGGCCGCCGAGGTCGTTAAGCCGCTCGACGAGGTCGACCGGGCCAAGCTCCTGCCCATCGAGCCGAACGGGAACGCCGGATTCGAACTCAATCTCGATGTACGCAGGTGTTGCAGGCGCTTCCTCCGGGTCGCGCGTCCACTCGTACGCCTCGCGCGGGGGTTCGGCCCAGGGATCCTCGAGGACCCCGGCTTCGGCGCTGCGGCCCCACAGATTCTCGTCGATGCTGAACGGGCCCTTGTCGCCCCAGGGGATGTCCACGCCGTGCCGCTTGAGGTACTCAATCTGGTACTCGCGCGGCATGGCGTTCTCGCGGGTGGGGGCGACGATCTTTAGGCTCGGGTCGAGCGTCTGGATGCCGACGTCGAAGCGGACCTGGTCGTTCCCCTTGCCGGTGCAGCCGTGGGCCACGGCCACGGCGCCCTCTTCGTGGGCGACATCAACCAGCAGCTTGGCCATGAGCGGCCGGGCGAGCGCGGTCGCGAGCGGATACTGGTCCTGGTAGACGGCGCCGGCGGCAAGCGCCGGGAAGGCGAAGTAGCGGAGGAAATCCTCGCGGGCGTCAATGACGCGCACTTTGACGGCGCCGGCGGCGAGCCCACGCGATTCGACGACCGGCTGTTCGCGGCTCTTGCCGACATCGATGTTCAGGGCGATGACCTCGTAGCCCTGTTCGACGGTCAGCCACTTGATGGCGGTGGTGGTATCGAGGCCACCGGAGTAGGCAAGGACGAGCTTCGGCACGCTGGCTCCCCGGGCGAATTGCGGTGTTGCCTCAGTATCGCCGGGCGCCCGGCAGCAGGAAACCCGCCATCAGTCGCCCAGTTCAGCGCGGGCGCGGGACTCGCCGATGCGCCAGGCGGCCAGTGCGGAACCCACCGCCACAACGGCGATTGCGAGGACGGCAGCGACGGTGAATCCCTGCGGGAGCGCGCCGGCGATGGCGAAAGGGAGGAGGGCCGCGGCGGCAGCGGCTACGGCGACAGCCCCGAATACGAGGTACGGGCCCCCGTGGCGGTGGACCGCTTCCCATCGCTGGTCGCTGGAAAGCGTGTAGCGGGTGCGAATCCCGGCAAAACCCTGCCGGGGAAGCTTCCCGGTCAGCGCGAGCCAACCGACCCAGCCGAGGACCAGGCCGGCGACCAGCTCGAAAATAAGCACGGTCCACATTCGCCCCTGTCGCCTCCAGCCTACTTGCTGCCCGCGCCCTCGATGGCGCGGATGGCGGCTTCGAGGATGTCGCAGGCCCGGTCAAGTTCGTCGTGAGAGACAGTGAGCGGGGGCATCAGGCGGATCGCGTTCGGCCGGACGTTGTTCACGAGCAGGCCCCGCCTGCGCGCCTCGTCGACCAGCTCGGCCGAGCAATCGCGCGCAAGGCCGATGGCCAGCAGCATGCCCCGGCCGCGCACCTCGGTGACCAGCCCGTACCGGTCTTCGAGCGAGCGGAGACGCTCAACCAGCCGGGCCGAGGCGTCCCGGGCGCGCTCGAGGAACCCGGGCGCGAGCACTTCACGGACGGTGGCCAGGGCAGCAGCAGCGGCGAGCGGGTTGCCGCCGAAGGTGCTGCCGTGGTCGCCCTTCACGAAGTGGGCCGCGACCTCGTCCCGGGCGAGGATTGCGCCGATTGGCACGCCGCCGGCAAGCCCCTTCGCCAGGGCCATGACGTCAGGCCGCACGCCGTCGTGTTCGAAGGCAAAAAACGTCCCCGTGCGGCCGATGCCGGTCTGTACCTCGTCAAAGATCAGGAGGAGGCCGCGTTCATCACACCAGGCGCGGAGCCCCGCAAGGTAGCCCGGCGCAGGCATGTTGACGCCGCCTTCGCCCTGGATCGGCTCGACCATGACCGCGACCGTCCGGTCGGTGGTCGCCTGCCGGACGGCATCGAGGTCGTTCCAGGGCACAATCCGGAAACCGGGAACGAGCGGCTCGAACGGCTCACGGTAGCGCTGGTTCCCGGTCGCCGAAAGCGAACCCATGGTCCGCCCGTGGAAGCTGTCGGTGGTGGTGATGATCTCGAACGCCCCGCCGCGGGTATCGTGGCCCCAGCGCCGGGCGAGCTTGATGGCGGCTTCGACCGCTTCGGTGCCGGAATTGCAGAAGAACGCCCGGTCGAGCCCTGACCGCTCGACGAGCAGCCGGGCGAGTTCGATCATCGGCATGGTGTAGAAGAGGTTCGACGTGTGGATGACGCGGGCGGCCTGGTCGGCGATGGCGGCCACGACGGCCGGGTGGCTGTGGCCCAGGACGTTGACGGCAACTCCGCCGACGAAATCGAGGTACTCGTTCCCTTCGATGTCCCAGACGCGCGTCCCCTGCCCACGCTCGATGACGACCGGCTGCCGGCCATAGTTCTGGAACAGGTAGCGGTGCTCTTCGGCGATCCAGTCAGTCATGCGGGCCTCCCGGGGCATGGTACGGCCTCGCGGCGGCCGGGCGCATCCCGCCAGTCAGGAGAAGGGGGCACGTTCGAGGAGGATCGCCTGGCAGCCGGGCTCGGTGACGGAGGGGTCGCGCTCCCACGTTGCATCGCGCAGCCGCCAGCCCTGTCGCCGGTCGTTCAGCTGCAGCTCGAGGAGTTCGCGGAGCTGCGCGCGGTGCTCAGGCGACCGCACAGGCGCAAGGACCTCGATCCGCTCGTCGAGGTTGCGCTTCATCAGGTCGGCGCTGCCGATGAAATACTCCGGGTCGCCGTTATTCTCGAAGTAGTAGATGCGGGCGTGCTCGAGAAACCGCCCGATGATGCTGACGACCCGGACGTTCTCCGATAGCCCGGGGAGCCCGGGCCGAAGCCGGCAGATGCCGCGGATGACGAGGTCGACCTGTACCCCGGCCATGGCCGCCTCGTAGAGGAGTCGGGTGCACTCAAAATCCTCGAGGGCGTTCATCTTGAAGATGAGCCGGGCGGGGCGTCCCGCGCGCGCGTGCTCGATTTCGCGGCGGATGCGGTCGGTGATGGACTGGCGGAGGTTCGAGGGCGCAGCCAGCACCACGTCGGTCCGGAACTGCTCACCGAAGCCGGTGAGCAGGTTGAAGATGCGCAGAATATCGCCGCAGATGCTGGGGTCCGCGGTAAACAGGCCGAGGTCGGTGTAGACCCGGGCCGTTCGGGAGTTGTAATTGCCCGTCCCGATGTGGGCGTACATGGTGACGCCGTTCGCCTCCTCGCGAACGACGAGGCAAATCTTCGAGTGGATTTTCAGGTCGGGCTGGCCATAGGCGACGTGAACACCAGCAGCCTCGAGCTTGCGCGCCCAGAGGATATTGTTCGCCTCATCGAACCGCGCCGTCAGTTCGACGAGGACCGCGACCTGTTTGCCGCGCCCGGCCGCGTCAATGAGCGCTTCGAGGATGGGGGAGTCCGGCGAGGTGCGGTACATCGTCGCCTTGATGGCGAGGACGGCCGGGTCCTCGGAAGCTTCCTCCACAAAGCGCACGACGGTCTCGTCGAACGACTCGTAGGGATGGTGGACGAGCAGGTCGCGCTCCCGGATCGTCGCGAAGAAGCCGGGGGCATCGCCCGGACCGGCGAAGGCAGAGGGCACCGCCGGTGTAAACGGCGGGTCGCGCAGCGGCGCGAGGTCGAGGCTCGCAATCTGGAACAGGTCCTGCAGGCCCAGCGGTCCTTGGGAGCGGTAGATATCGCGCTCGGACACCTGGAGTTCCTCGAGCAGGAGCTCCATGCGGGCCGACGGGAGCTCACCGGTAATCTCGACGGAAACGGCCTCCGCCAGGCGGCGGCGGCGAAGTGCGCTCTCGATCAGCTCCAGGAGGTCATCCGCTTCTTCGCCGGGAGCGCCGGTTTCGGCGCTGCGGAGCACCCGCAGCTCCTGCCAGTCTGTCACCTCCATGCCCGGGAACAGCATGTCGAGGTGCGCGGCGATCAGGTCTTCGAGCAGCACAAAGCGGAAATCGCCGGCGTCGACGAAGCGCGGCCGGTTCGGCGGAATCTTGACGCGGGCGAACCTGTCCTGGCCGGTGCCGGGATGGCGGATGTTCAGGGCCAGTGAGAGCGACCCGCCCGAGATGAACGGGAACGGATGGGCCGGGTCGACGACGAGGGGGGTGAGCACCGGGAAGATGGAGCGCTCGAAGTACTCGCGCAGGGCCTGCCGGGCTGGTTGTTCCAGCTCCGTGAAGCGGACGATGCGGATGCCGTGGTCGGAGAGCTCGGGAAGCAGCTCGCAGTGCCAGACAGCCTCGGCATCGCGGCGCATGCGATGGCAGCGATTCACCACGAGGTCGTACTGTTCGGCGATGGTGAGGCCATCCACCGTCCGGGTCCGCGCATCGGTGGCGAGCATCCGCTTGAGCCAGCCGACCCGCTTGGAAAAGAACTCGTCGAGGTTGCTCGCGGTAATCGCGAGGAATTTCACCCGCTCGAGCAGGAGGTTGCGCCGGTCACTGGCCTCGGCAAGAACCCGCTGGTTGAACTCGAGCCAGCTCAGTTCGCGGTTCAGATACAGTGCCGGGTCATCAAGGTCCCACGCCGGCGGATGGCCGCCCGGCATGGGGACATGAGACTCGGACCGGGCGGATGATGGGGCGCCTTCCATGGTGACCTGCGTTGCACCAACCGTACCACGCAAGGATACCCGGAAGTGTTAAGCCTCGTCAGGGTACGAGCAGGGTCCCGGTGCCTTCGAGCGATTGCAGCGCCCCCGGGCGGGTGCCATCAACAATCTGCACAGCGACGCCGAGCGCCAGCGCGTGGAGGCAGGCTTCGATCTTGGGGATCATGCCGCCGGAGATGGTGCCGTCGGCGACGAGGGCCCGGGCGCGGGCGGCATCGAGCAGAGGGATGCGCTCGCCGGCAGCATCGCGGACACCGTCGACATCGGTGAGGAAGACGAGCCGCCGGGCGCCGAGGGCCGCCGCGATGTTGCCGGCGACGGTGTCGGCGTTGACGTTGACCAGCTGGTCGGCCGGTTCCCCGGGCACGGCGCCGATCGGGCTGATGACCGGCACAATACGGGCCTGCAGGAGCGCCATGATGGGGCAGGGATTGACACGGACGGGCTCGCCGACGAAGCCGAGGGATGGGTCGGCGATGCGGCACTCGAGCACCCGGCCATCGGCCCCGCTGAGCCCCACGGCCGCTGCCCCGGCGGCGTTGATCGCGGCGACAATCCGCTTGTTGACCAGCCCGGCGAACACCGCGACGACGACCGGCAGCACCCGCTCGTCGGTCACCCGCAGGCCGCGTTCGAAGCGTGACGGGATGCCCATTGCCTCGAGCCAGCGGCTCGCTTCGGCGCCCCCGCCGTGGACGACCACGGGAACGTCACCGGAGCGGGCGAGCGCGGCGATATCCGCGTAGGTGGTGTCGGTCGAGCCGAGCGTGCTGCCCCCGACCTTGATGACAAATGGCCCGGTGGTCATGTGTGGTAGTCCGCGTTGATGGCGACGTACTCGGCAGAAAGGTCGCACCCCCATCCGGTCGCGGCGGCAGAGCCGACGCCGAGGTCGACCCGGATTTCCACCTCGCTCGCCCGCATCGCTGCAGAGAGGGCGTCTGCATCGAAGGCGGTGGGGCGGGCGTGCTCGAACACGCGCGTGCCGCAGAGGTCGATGGTCACGGCCTCTTCATCGAGGTCGACCCCGGAACGGCCGACAACGGCGGCGATTCGCCCCCAGTTGGGGTCGGCACCGTGCACGGCTGACTTCAGGAGGTAGGAGGTGCTGAGGAGGCGCACCAGCGCGCGGGCGTCTTCCGCGGTGGCCGCGCCGGTGACCGTGAACTCAATGAGCCGGGTTGCGCCCTCGCCGTCGCGGGCCACCTCCCTGGCGAGGTAAACGCACAGGTCGCGCAGGGCGGCCTCGAACTCCGCCGCAAGCGGGTGGCCGGGCCGGATGGGGTTGCCGCCGGCCGCACCGTTGGCGAACACCAGAGCCGTGTCGCTGGGACTGGTATCGCCGTCGACCGATACCAGGTTGAATGAGTCGTCGACCGCCTTCGCGAACGCCTGCTGAAGGAAGGTGCCTTCGACCGGCGCATCGGTGGAGAGGAAAGCGAGCATCGTCGCCATATTCGGGTGAATCATGCCCGAACCCTTGCACGACCCGCCGATGGTGTAGGGGCCGAAGCGTACCGCGCCGCTCTTGGGGCGCGTGTCGGTTGTCATGATGGCCCGGGCGAATTCCGGCCCCCCGTCGCGATGGAGCACGATTGATGGCATCGCCCCGCCGAGCTTCTCCATCGGGAGGAAATGCCCGATGACCCCGGTGCTGCAGACCAGCATCTCCTCGGCCGGGATGCCGGCGTGGCCGGCGGCGAGACGGGCGAGCTCGTAGCCGTCGCGCAGCCCGCGTTCGCCGGTGCTCGCGTTCGCAACCCCCGCATTCACGACGACGCCGCGGGCCGGCCGTCCTGCCAGCTTCGCCCGGTTGATATCGATCGATGCCGCGTGGAGGCGGTTCCGCGTGTACACGGCAGCCGTCGTGCAGGGGTAATCGCTGACGAGGATGGCGAGGTCGAGCTTGCCGTCGCCGTAGGTCTTGACGCCGGCGTAGGTCGCGCCCGCGCGGAAACCGGCGGGCGAGGTGACGTGGCCGGCCGGGTCGACTGTCGCCATCAGGGGTACACCGCCGGCAGTTGCAGCCCGGCAGTCTGGTCGATGCCGAGCATCAGGTTCATGTTCTCGATCGCCTGGCCGGCAGCTCCCTTGCCGAGGTTGTCGAGGACGCTGGCCACAACGAGCACGCCGTTCCGGGCGTCGACCACGGGGTGCACGATGCAGCGGTTGGTTCCCAGCGTGTGCTTGGTGTGCGGGGGAACGGTCGACACCGAAGTGAACGGAGCGTGATGGTAGAAATCGCGATAGAGGTGGAGGACCTCGGCCTGGGTGATCTCGCGAGCGAGCGGCGCGTAGCAGGTGGCGTGGATCCCACGGGTCATCGGGACGAGGTGCGGGACGAAGGTGACCCGCGGCTCGTCACCGCCGCGGAGGGCGCCGAGCTCCTGGGCGATCTCCGGCTGGTGGTTGTGGTTGGCGATTTTGTAGGCCGAAACGTCCTCGTTCACCTCGCTGTAGCCGAATCCGCCGCCACTTCCGCGCCCCGCGCCCGAAATGCCGGATTTGGCATCCACAACGATCGAGGGCGCGATGATGCCGGCGCTCACCGCCGGGGCGAGGGCGAGGATCGCCGCCGCGGGGTAGCAGCCCGGATTGGCGACCAGCCTGGCTGCGGCGATGCGGTCGCGGTTCAGCTCGGGGAGGCCGTAGACGGCTTCGGGCAGGAGGTCGGGCGCGGGGTGCGGCTGGCCGCCGCCCATCCACTGTTCGAACGCCCCCGGCGCCTTCAGCCGGAAGTCGGCTGCGATGTCGATGACCTTTACGCCCGCGCGGACGAAGGGCGCACAGGCCTTCGCACTCTCCGCAGTCGGCAGCGACGAGAAGACGACATCGACGTCGGCCTCGATGCTCTCCGTGATGGGCAGGTCTGCGTAGAGGCCGAGCGACGGGAAGGCATCGCCGAGCCGCTGGCCCGCGAGCGACCGGCCGGTGGCTGCCACCAGGCGGGCTGCGGGGTGATTCCAGAGGAGGCGCGCCGCCTCCATGCCGGCGTAGCCGGTCACGTTGATAATGCCCACGCGGTACGTCACGGGCAGATTGTTACGCGTCGCGGCCCAGCGAACCAGCGATATCGAGCACGGCGGCCCCATGGACGTTGCCTGCGGAAAGCGCTTCGAGGGCCTCGTTGGCGGCGGAGAGCGGGTAGAGGTCGTACTCCGTCCGGATGGGGATGGACGCCGCGATTTCGAGGAACTCGCGGGCGTCCTGGCGCGTGAAGTTCGCAACGCTCCTGATGGTCCGTTCCCACCAGAGGAGGTCGTACGGAAACTCCGGCACACGGTCGAGGTGTATGGCGTTGATGGCGACCGTTCCGCCGCGGTCCACGGCAGCGAGCGCGCGTACGACGACCTCGCCGGCGGGTGCAAAGGTCACGGCTGCATCGAGCGGAACCGGCACAGCATCGTCGTAGCCGCCGGCCCAGCAGGCGCCAAGGCGGAGGGCACGCTCCTGCTCAGCTTTCGAACGGGTGACCACGTACACCTCGCAGCCCCAGTGGCGGGCCACCTGGATGGCGAGCGTCGCAGACGCGCCGAAGCCGAAGAGGCCGAGCCGGCCGCCCGGCTGGATACCGCTGACCCGGAGCGACCGGTAGCCAATCACACCGCCGCACAGAAGGGGCGCGGCATCGAGGTCGCCGAAATTTTCGGGCAGGCGCAGGGCGAAGTCTGCCCGCACCGTCATGAACTCGGCGTACCCGCCGTCGCGGTCCCAGCCGGTGAAGGTTGCGGATTCACAGAGGTTCTCTCTCCCCGAGCGGCAGTAGCGGCAGGCCCCGCAGGCCCCTGCCAGCCACGCCACCCCGGCGCGGTCGCCGGGGCGCCAGCCGTCAACGCCGGGCCCGACGGCAGCCACCACACCAACCGCCTGGTGGCCCGGGATGACCGGCAGGCGGCGGGCCTTCAGGTCGCCCTCGACCAGCTGCAGGTCGGTCCGGCAGACGCCGCACGCCGTGAGCCGGAGCAGAAGCTCCCCAGGGCCCGGCTCGGGCTGCGGGAGTTCGGCCTCGGCCAGCGGCCGGGCCGCGATCGGTGCCGGCCGGCGAAGCTGCATCGCGCGCATCGTCAGGCGACCGTTGCTGGCCGGGCGCAGCCGACGATGTCCGCGAGGCGCGTGACGCCATTCGCGGCACACCACGCCTCCAGCCCGTCGATGATATCGAGCAGCGCCCGGGGATTGGCGAACGTGGCAGTCCCCACCTGCACGGCGCTCGCCCCGGCCATGAGGAATTCAAGCGCATCACGGGCCGTGGCGATGCCTCCGCACCCGATTACGGGGACCCGCACGGCGCCCGCGACGTCGTAGACGATGCGGAGGGCAATCGGCTTGATGGCCGGACCGCTCAGGCCGCCGCGGGCCCGGGGCAGGACCGGTCGGCGGCGCTCGATATCGATCGCCATGCCGAGCACGGTGTTCACGGCGCAGATCGCCGCGGCGCCCTCGGCCTCGCAGGCGAGCGCCAGCTCCACCGGGTCGGTCACGTTCGGCGTCAGCTTCACGATGACGGGGAGGTCGGTGTTGCGGACCGCAGCGCGCGTGGCGCGGGCGGATGCCTCGACGCTCTGACCGATCTCCATGCCGCCGGTATCGACGTTCGGACAGCTAATGTTGAGTTCGATGGCTGCCACCCCCGGGACACCGTCAAGCATGCGCGCCATCTCGCCGAACTCTTCGACGGTGTCGCCGGCGATGTTGACGATGACCGGGGTATCCCAGCGGGCCCACTGGGGCGCCAGCTCGTCGATGCAGGCGCGGATGCCGACGTTCTGGAGGCCGATGGAGTTGAGCATGCCGGCCGGGGTCTCGGCGACCCGCGGCTGGCGGTTGCCGGCGCGGGGCTCCATCGTGACGCCTTTCGAAACCACGGCGCCGAGCCGTTCGATGCCTTCGCGCCCGAAGTGCTGCTCGAATTCGAACCCCCAGCTAAAGGTCCCGCTGGCCGGCATGACCGGATTGCGCAGGAGGAGCCCGCGCTTCTGCCCGGGCGCCAGGTCGACGGAGAGGTCGATATCCACGCGCTCAGTGTACCCCGCGGCAGCGCGAAGGGCCGGGCTTGCGCCCGGCCCCTGTCGCTGAGCTTCCTGCGGGGGTTCTCAGGAGTCGGCTGCGCGCCGCCCGCGGTAGCGGGACCCGTTCAGGCTGAAGCTGTCGCTGTCCCAGAGCGGGTCTTCGGAGGAATTGCGGAAGTCGCGGACGAGGCCGCACCGCTTGCAGCGGCCGGTGCTGACCGCGCCGTTCGGGGTTTCGATGACCCAGTGGTGCCGGCAGAGGGCCTGCCCGGTTTCTGCCGTCGTGGTAGGTGCTTCTGTCATGCGTGCTCCGATCATGTGCTTACCGGTCGGTAATCGCCAGTATACCATTGTGCGGGGGCGCAGCACCACGCTACGGCGTCACCCAGAAACTCGCGGTAAATGCGGCGCCTCCGTTTGGCCGGGCTGGAGAAACCCGATACGATCAAGATGCTGCTGGCACCGGCCCGGTTCGCGGGATGGCCGGGCGAGAGACCCGCATTGCCAGCTCAGCAGAAAGGCGCGTCGCCGATGTCCTCTGCAGCAATCATCGACCGCGATGCGGTCGTCGCGGCGCTTGAAGCGGTCCACGACCCGGAGCTGCACGCCTCCATTGTTCGCCTCGGGATGGTGAAAGACCTCGCGATTGAGGGCGGGCGGATATCCCTCACGGTCGAACTGACGACCCCGGCCTGTCCGCTGCGCGAGACGATCGAACGGGACGTACGGGGCGCTCTTGCTTCTGTCCCGGGCGTGGAAGATGTCGTCATCTCATGGGGCGCACAGGTGCGGGCTTCGAACCCGCGCGAAGGGCAAAAGCCGATCCCGGGTGTGCGCAACATCATCGCGGTCGCCTCGAACAAAGGCGGCGTCGGGAAGTCAACTGTCGCCTCGAATATCGCTGTGGCCCTCGCCAAAGCCGGTGCAAGCGTTGGGCTGATCGATGCCGACATCACCGGGCCGAACCTGCCGACCATGTTCGGCCTCCCGGCCGGCCTGCAGGCCGGGTCGAACGAGGGACTGAAGCCGGTCGAGCGGTACGGCGTGCGCGTCGTGTCGATCGGGTTCCTGCTGCCGCGGGGGACGCCGGTGGTTTGGCGCGGGCCGATGATCGGCAGCGCTGTCCGACAGCTCCTGCACGACGTCCCGTGGGGCGACACCGACTACCTCGTCATCGACCTGCCGCCAGGCACGAGCGACGCCTCGATGAGCATGGCCCAGGATGCGCCGATCACCGGGGTCATCATCGTGTCGAGCCCGCAGGCCGTCTCGGTCGAGGATGCGATGAAGGCCGTGGCGATGTTCGAGAAGCTCGGGGTGCCGGTCTTCGGCATGGTGGAGAACTTGAGCTACTTCGTGGCCCCCGACACGGGCAAGCGGTACGACATCTTCGGCCACGGCGGCGCTCGCGAAGCCGCCGAGGAGCTCGGCATCGACTTCCTCGGGGAAATTCCCATCGAGCCCGGAGTCCGCGAAGGCGCGGACCGCGGTGTCCCGGTGGTGTACGGCGCGCCCGAGAGTGAATCGGCGCGCGCATTCGACCGGATCGCCCGGAATGTGGCGGCCCGGATCAGCGTTTTGCAAAGGATGGGTGGGTAACCCCAGCTACATGGCATTGAACATCTTCCCCAGGCGGGAAAAACCCGCCGCACCGGCGGCAGAGCCGACACCGCCTCCTCCCCCTGAACCGTCGAGCGAGGTGCTCGAAGACCCCAGGCCGCGACGGCGGCGCTCGTCGCGCCGGTCCGCGGCCGAACAGCCCGCGGCTCCCGCGACTGAGCAGCGGGCTGACGCCGCCGCGGCGGAGCCCACGGCGCCTGCTCCGGCCGCCGTCGAGCCGCCGGCGCAGGAGGCCGCTCCGGCGGCCCGACGGCGGCGCTCCCGCGTCGCCACGATTGTCGAAGAACCGGCGGCGGCTCCCGCAGCAGCGCCGGAACCGCCCGCGCCGGCCCCGGTCACGGTCTCGGCGCCTGCCCGCGTTGTGCGGCGGGCCGGGCAGTTGCAGCGCGCGGCCGAGCCCGAGCAGGCCGCACCGGCCGAGCCTGCGGCTGTCCCGGCGGCCCGGAAGGACCGCACGCCGGCACCGCTCCCGGCCGAAAAACAGCTCGCCCAGCTGGCGCACGAAGTCTCGGCGCTGACTCGCACGCTGGAGGCGCAGGCCGCGCAGCTCGCGCAGCTCGTACGGGTGCAGGAGGACCTGGCGCGCAGGGTCGCGCATGCACCGGGCGCCGCGCCCGCAGCGGCACCGCGGCTCGGCGTCTTCGTCGACGCTGCGAACATCGAGCTGGCTCTCGACCGGCTGAAGCACCGGGTCAACTGGAAGAAGCTGCTGGACTACCTCTCGGAGGGTCGGCAGCTCGTCCGCGCTGTCGCGTACTCCCCGGTGCACGAGGACCCCGGCGTGAGCATCGAAACCCAGCGGTTCGCCGAGCCGTTCATCGACCAGGGCTTCCGGGTGGTGCGGAAGCCGTTCAAGCGCTTCTCCGATGGCACGATCAAGGCGAACGTCGACATCGAAATGGCGCTTGACATCATGGAGATGCTCGACCGGCTCGATGTCGTCGTCCTTGTCTCGGGCGATGGCGACTTCGAGCGGCTCGTCGAAGTCGTCCAGGCGAAGGGCGTCAGAGTTGAGGTCGTGTCGGTCGGCGGGAGCACGGCATCGAACCTGCGGCACGCCGCCGACCGCTTCATCGACATCCAGGCGATCCTGCCGAAGGTGCGGGCCTGACGGCCGGCAGCCTCAGGCGGGTTCGAAGACGGGAATCGAAATCCCCGTCGACTGATCGAGCCAGGTCACCCTGACGCGCTGGCCGATGAAGATGTCCTTCGTCGGGTCGGCCACGTTGACGATGTTCGTCAGCATCCGGAACCCCTCATCGAGGTCGACGTAGGCGACAGCGTAGGGGCCGAGCTCGGCGAACGCCGGGTGGCGGTTGAGGCGGACGACGCTGAACGTGTAGACGGTGCCCAGGCCTTTCGATTCGCGCCACTCCAGGTTCGACGAGCCGTTTTTCGGGTTGTGGCGGCGCGGAAAGAAGACCACGTCGCCGGTGTCGCGGTCGACCTGGTAGAGCAGCCGGTGCTCCTTCGTTGCTTCCCAGAACGGCTGGGTATCGGGCTCGGGGAATCGCGGTTGGGGACGGTCAGGCATGGTCAATCACCTGCGAGGACGATGGTGCCGCCGGTGTGGCTGGTGGCGAGCATCCCGCCATTGCCATGCGCGACGGCGAGGCGCGCACCCGGGACCTGCGAGGTCGACTCGCCGCGGAGCTGGCGGGTCGCTTCGATGAGGAGAAAGATGCCCCGCATGCCGGGGTGGTTCGAGCTGAGCCCGCCGCCGTCGGTGTTGAGGGCCGGCTTCAGCGGGCTATCGAAGCGGAGGCGCTGCTCGGAGACGAAGGCCCCGCCTTCCCCCTTCTTGCAGAAGCCCAGGTCTTCGAGCATCACGAGGACGGTGATGGTGAACGAGTCGTAAATCATCGCGACGTCGATTTCGTCGGGGCGGACGTCGGCCTCGGCCCAGGCGCGCGGAGCAGATTGCGCCGCGGCGCTGATCGTGATGTCGCTGCCGTTCTCGGAATAGCTTGTCGCCTCTCCGGCGCCGATGATCCAGACGGGCTTCTTCCGGCAGTCGCGGGCAACCTCGGGCGCTGCTATGACGACCGCGCCGCCGCCATCGGACACCATGCAGCAGTCGAGCAGGTGGAGCGGATCGGCGATCATCCGCGAATTCACTACGTCGTCGACCGTGATTTCACGGATGTCCTGGAATTCAAGGTCGGTCATCGCCTGGACAGCCTGCGGATTCCGCATCGCGTGGGCGCGGGTGGCAACGGCGATACGGGCAAGCTGCTCGCTCGTCGTGCCGTACTGGTGCATGTGCCGGCGGGCGACCATGGCGTAGTTGGCGATGAGCGTCATGCCGTACGGGTCGGTCATGTTGGAGAGCGGACTCGGCGCACCCCCGCCCATCCCGGGCATCGTTCCGATGCGGCGCGCGTCGCTGTGCGCCGTCGAACCATACGTGAGGAGGGCGACCCTGCAGCGGCCGGCAGCGATGTCCCGCTTCGCGTGGGCGGCGTGGAACTCGTAGGAGCTCCCGCCGACGGCGGTGGTATCGATGACGTTCGGCCTGAAGCCGAAGTACTCCGCGAGGCTCAGGCCGGCCATCCCGGCACCGTCCTGGGCGTCGTACAGCCCGTCAACGTCTTTCCAGGAAAGACCGGCATCCTCGAGCGCCCGGGCGGCGCACTCCGCTTTGATTTGCAGGGGCGTCACGCCGGGGGCCTTCCGCTTCGGGTATTCGTAGATTCCAACGATTGCGGCATCGCGCCGCTGTGTGACCATGCAGCTGCTCCTGTCTGCGCCAAGAGTGGGGACGGTTTCGCCGCCGGACTCTACGGACGCCCACAGCGCCCGTCAAACCGGGCTGCGGAGGCCCCTGCGGTTCTGCTAGCCTCGCCTGCCGATGCTGCTCATCATCCTTGCGGCCGCCTGGATTGCGGGGCTGCTGCCGGTCGGGCTGTGGGGCGCGCCGTGGTGGCTGGGCGCCGCCTGGGTGGCGGCACCGGCCGCCGCGCTGGCGGCATGGCGGCAGATTTCCTGGCCGGCCGCGGCAGCCGGGGTCGTGCTCGCCGCGGCTGCAGGAGCGCGTCTCGCAGGGGCGCTGCAGCCTGAGGTGATCCCGGTATCGGAATTCACCGGAAAAGAGGCGACGCTATTCGGGACCGTCGTGAGCGAGCCCGACCCCGGCGACCTCACGACCGCGTACGACATCCGGGTCGACCGGCTCGTGCTCGAGGACGGGACCACCGTCGAGCAGGCGGGAACCGTCAGGGCATGGCTCCACCAGTACGCGAAGTACCTGCCGGGCGACCGGGTCCGGCTCGAAGGTGAGCTGAAGGCGGCGCCGGTCTTCGACGACTTCGATTACCGTGCGTACCTCGCCCGGCATGGCGTAGGCGCTGTTCTGTATCGTCCAAAGGACACGCTCGAGGCTCCGGGGGAACGGAGCGCCGGCCGCGAGCTGACGCGGGCGCGGCTGGCCCTCGACCGCTCCCTCCAACGAGCGCTCCCCGAGCCTGAGGCGTCCCTCGCCGGGGGTATCGCATTCGGACGGGACGGCGGCCTCCCGCGGGACGTCGTCGAGGCGTTCAACCGGAGCGGGCTGCGGCACCTCGTGGCGGTGTCGGGCGCGAATCTTGTGCTCGTCGCCGCGCTTACCATGGCGGTTGCCGTCCGGCTCATCGGCCGGCGACGGGGCTGGCCGCTCGCAGCGGTCGCGGTTGCAGGGTACGTCGCGATTGCCGGCTTCGAACCGAGCGTGGTGCGGGCGGCGGTCATGACCGCCGTGTTGTTCGCGGGGGAACTTATCGGGCGGCCCCAGAGCGGGATGCCCGGCCTTGCCGCCGCCGTTATCGTCATCACCGCCGGGTGGCCGCGGCTTGCCGTTGACCCCGGGTTCCAGCTCAGCGCGGCAGCCACTGCCGGCCTGATTGCCTTCGGGCCGTGGCTCCGTCATGGCGCCGAGTCGGCGCGGCGCTGGTGGCCGGTCAGCTGGCTGCCCGGCTGGCTCACCGACGTGGCGGCGCTTTCGCTGGCCGCCACCATCGCCACCACGCCGATAACGTGGGCGCATTTCGGCTCCGTCTCGCTCATCGGGCCGCTCGCGAACGTGCTGGTGCAGCCGGTCGTCGCGGTAGCGTTCTGGGCATCCCTGGCGACTGCGCTGGCAGGAGCGGCCGCGCCGGGAGCCGCTGCAGCGGCGGGCGCAGCCGCCTACTACCCGCTCGCCTTCATCCTCGACACCGCGGAGCTCGCTGCCAGCCCCGGCTGGGCAGCCCTCGAATCCGGGCGGCTGAGCCCGGGGACAGCCGCACTCGCGATGTCGCTCCTGGCGGCCGCCGCACTCATCGCCTACCGCTACCTCCCCGACACGCGCGAACTACCCGAAGCGGTGCGGAGCCGCGCGGTGCTGGGCAATCGGCTGCTGGTCGGCGGGGCAACGGGCGCGCTCGTGCTGGTGATAGCGCCCGGCATCGACGGGCGCCCCGGGCACCTCCGCATCGACATGCTGGACATCGGGCAGGGGGACGCCATCCTGCTCACAACGCCCGGCGGCGCGCAGATGCTGGTCGACACCGGGCCGAGCGGCCTCCGGCTCGCACGGCAGCTCGGCGCCGTGATGCCGCACTGGGACCGGACGATCGAACTCGTCCTCGTGAGTCACCCGCAGGAGGACCATATCGGGGGGCTGCCGGCACTGGCGTCGCGCTACCGGGTGCGGAGCGTCGTCACCACAGGCGACCGGAACGATACCCGCACGGCAGCCCTGGCGACAGCCGCGGTCGAGGACCGGGAGAGCGTCGCCCGGGCCGGAGACCACTTCTCGGTCGACGGCGTCCAGTTCACGGTGCTCTGGCCGCCGGAAGGCGGCGGTGGGTCGCTCAACCAGCGGTCCCTGGTGGTGCTGGTCGAGTACGACGGCGTCCGGCTGCTGCTCACGGGCGACAGCGAGGGGCCGGCCCAGCGGGCGCTTCTTGCGGCCGGGCTTGAGCAGGTCGACATCCTGAAAGTGCCCCACCACGGTTCACGGACGAGCGACCCCTACTTCCTCGCGCTGGCGAATGGCGGCCTGGCGCTCATCAGCGTCGGAGCGGGCAACCCGTACGGTCACCCCCACCCGAGCACGCTGGCTGCGCTCGAAGGCGCCACCGTGGTACGGACCGACGCCGACGGCCGCATCCGGGTCGACGTGGAGGGAGGGCGCATCCGGGTGCGGACGGAGCGGTAGCGGCTTTGCCCGGGAGCGGGCCCGCGGCTACCCTCGGAGACGCCATCCTGCTCCCGGAGCCCATCATGACCACGCGCATCGATGGGCGCGCTCCAGACGAGCTGCGCCCCGTGCATCTTGCCACCAATGTTCTCGACTTTGCCGAAGGGAGCTGCCTCGTCGAGTTTGGGCGAACGCGCGTCCTGTGCGCCGCAAGCGTCGAGGACCGGCAGCCGCCGTTCCTGCGGAACACCCAGAGCGGCTGGGTTACCGCCGAATACGCCATGCTGCCCAGGGCAACCCACACCCGCAGCCAGCGCGAGGTAGAGCGCGGACGGCCGGGCGGCCGCACGCAGGAGATTCAGCGGCTCATCGGCCGCTCGCTGCGGGGCGTGGTCGACCTCGAGCTGCTTGGTCCGCGCACCATCACGCTCGACTGCGACGTACTCCAGGCCGACGGCGGCACGCGGACGGCCTCCATCACCGGGGCGTACGTTGCGCTCCGGCTGGCCGTCCGGAAGCTGGCAGCAGCCGGCCTGGTCAGCGAGGCGTGCATCCTCTCGCCGGTGGCTGCTGTCTCGGTTGGTATCGTCGGCGGCGTGCCAATGCTCGACCTCTGCTACGAGGAGGACTCGACCGCAGAGGTCGACTTCAATGTGGTGATGACCGGCGAGGACGCCTACGTCGAGATCCAGGGCACCGCCGAGGGGAAGCCGTTTTCGCGTGCCGCCATGGATGCCCTGCTCGACCTTGCCCGGCACGGCATCGGGCAGCTCTTCGCGAAGCAGCAGGAGGCGCTGGCCGCCGCTCAGCCCACGTAATGGCCGAGGAACGTGCCGCCGAGGATGTGGAGGTGGCCGTGCTCCTGGCTCTGCATCGCGTCGTACCCGAAATTCGAGAGCAGGCGGAAGCCGCCCGGGCAGAGCTGGCGTCCGATCTCGGCCGCGATGGGGCCGACCTTTCCCATGTGATACGCCCAGAGTTCGGCCTGCGTGGTGTGCTGCTTGGTCATCGCCAGCAGCATAACGGGCACCCAGCGCAGGATATTCTGGATAACGATAATTTCGTCATCCTCGTAAATGATATTCGCGGGCTCCTTGCCCGCGACAATATTGCAAAAGACGCAGTATGTTGGCATGGGGATTCGGATCTTACCGGTCCGGCGCCCCGCCGAACAAACGACCACCACGACCCGACCGGGAGAGACGATGCCCCAGTTCATGCCGTTCCGCGGACTGCGGTACACGCCGGCCGCCGGCCCTCTCGATGACCTCCTCGCACCGCCGTACGACGTAATCACGCCTGCGATGCAGCGGGCGCTCGCCGAGCGGAATCCATGCAACGCTGTGCACCTCGAACTCGCCGATGGCGGCGAAGAACGGTATGCCCGGGTGGCGAGCCTCCTGCGCGACTGGACGGAGCGGCAGCTGCTGGCACGCGACCCGGCGCCGATGCTCTACGTCTACGAACAGGAGTTCATCGAAGGCGGGCACATCTACACCCGGCGCGGCGTCATTGCGGCAGTTGAGGCCCAGCCGTGGGAGGCCGGCGTGGTGAAACCGCACGAGTTCACGATGTCGGGCCCGAAGGAGGACCGCCTCAAACTGCTCCAGGCCACAGGCGTCCAGTTCAGCCCGGTGTTCTGCATCGCCCGGGACCGTGCAGGCCAGCTGCGGCAGTTCATCGAGCGGGTGATCGCGGAGCTGCCCCCGACTGCCGTTGCCACCAGCTTCGAAGGGGACCACCATCGCTTCTGGGCGGTCGAGGCCGGGAGTTACGAAATGCGCCAGCTCGCGCCGCTCCTCGCCGAGTCGTTCTACATCGCCGACGGGCACCACCGGTACGAGACAGCGGTGAACTACCGCAACTGGCGTCTCGCGCAGGGCGAGCTCCCCCCGACGCACCCGGCGCGCTTCACGATGGCGGCCATCGTCGCTGCCGACGACCCGGGGCTGGTGATTCGCCCAATCCACCGGCTCGTCCCGCGCCCGGCACCGGCAGACTGGCGCCGGCGGCTCGGTGACGCCTTTGAAATCGAACACGTCAAGCTCCCCGAGGGCGAACCGGAGCGGACCGAAGCGCTGATGGCGCTCCTCGAAACGTGCGATACCGTCGCCCTCGAACTCGAGCCCCGCCAGGTCTACGCCCTCCGCCGGCGGTCCGGGGCAAGGCTCGCCGGCAGCATCCCGGCCGGGCGGTCGGAGGCATGGCTGGGGATCGGACCCAACGTCCTGCGCTACGGCGTGCTCGAACCGCTCTGGAACATCTCCGACGAGGACCTTGCTGCCGGCGCCATCGCATACACCCACGACCTCGAGGAGGTCTTCGCCTTCCTCGACGCCCGCCCCGGGAGCTCCGCTGCATTCCTGCTGAACCCTGTCAGCATCGAAGACGTGATGCGGCTCGCGGACCAGGGTGAGCGGATGCCCCAGAAGTCGACCTTCTTCCACCCGAAGCTGGGCACCGGGCTGGTCTTCTACCCGCTGGAGCCGTAGCCGGGGACGGCCTGGCGGGAGACGTCCCTGGCGGCTGGCGCGAGGGTCAGTTCCCGGTCATGCGCCGGACATCGAACAGCCGGTCCAGCTCACGGTCAGGCAGCCCAAGTTCGCGGCGGGCTGCCTCCCGGATGGTCAGCCCCTCCAGGAGCGCCAGCTTCACGAGTTCGGCGGCGCGGTCGTACCCGATTTCGAGGGCGAGCGGCGTTGCGATGGCCAGCCCCTGCTCGACGAGCTGCGGACCGCGGTCGGTGGCGCGGATCCCGGCGATGCACTTCTCGGCGAAGACTGCGGCGGCGTTGCCCAGGAGCTCGATGGATTCCAGCAGCGCCGCACCGGCGACCGGGAGCATCGTATTGAGTTCGAAGAACCCCCACTGCCCCGCCATGCCGATCGCGGCATCGTTGCCGACTACGCGCGCCGCAACCTGGACGACCGCCTCGGGGATGACGGGATTGACCTTCCCGGGCATGATGCTGCTCCCCGGCTGAAGAGCGGGGAGTTCGATTTCGCCGAGACCGGCACGCGGCCCGCTGGCCATCAGCCGGAGGTCGTTCGCAATCTTGACCAGCGCGACAGCGGCGGTGCGCAGGTGCCCGCTCGCCTCGACAATGCCGTCGATCGATGACTGCGCCTGGAAGTGGTTGGTCGTCTCGACGAGCTGCACCCGGGCCACTTCGGAGACGTAGGCCAGGACGCGGCCGGCGAATTCGGGATGCGTGTTGAGCCCGGTGCCGACCGCGGTCCCCCCGAGGGCAACCTCGCGGAGCGCTTCGCCGGCAGCCGTGACGCGGCGCCGCGCACGCTCGACCTGGCCGGCGTAGCCCCGGAACTCCTGGCCGAGCCGGATGGGTACGGCGTCCATCAGGTGGGTCCGCCCCGTCTTGACGACGCCGTCAAACTCATTCGCTTTCGCCTGCAGGGCAGCCTCCAGCCGGTACAGCCCGGGCAGCAGGTGCTCCCGGATGCGGCGGACGGCAGCAAGGTGAATGGCCGTGGGGATAACGTCGTTCGATGACTGCCCGCGGTTGACGTGGTCATTCGGGTGGACGGGCCGGTAGACGCCGCGGGGGCCGCCGCCGAGCAGCTCGTTCGCCCGGTTCGCGATGACCTCGTTGACGTTCATGTTGCTCGAGGTTCCGGACCCGGTCTGATAGACGTCGACCGGGAACTGGTCGTCCCAGCGGCCTTCCGCCACTTCCGTTGCGGCGGCCATGATGGCATCAGCAAGGTCCGGCTCGAGCAGGCCGAGCTGGCGGTTGGCCCGGGCCGCGCCGGCCTTGAGCAGCGCCAGCGCGTGGATAATGTGCAGCGGAAACCGCTGGCCGGAGATGGGGAAGTTCGCCACGGCACGCGCCGTATCGATGCCGTAAAGGGCATCGCGCGGAACAGGGAATTCGCCAAGAGCGTCGCGCTCGATGCGGATCGATTCGTCCATGCGGGTCACTGTAGCAGCGGCGGCTTGCAGAGGGGAGGCCGTGAGGGAAGCGGTTGAACAGGCTGGCCGCCGGGCATAGACTGAGAATCCGGCGGGTGGTTAGCTCAGATGGTTAGAGCGCGTCGTTCACACCGACGAGGCCACTGGTTCGAGTCCAGTACCGCCCACCAGTCGATTCTCGGTTGAACGGGGTGTCCGGGGGGCCGATAATCGAAAGAGTGCCGAAGTGGCGGAATGGCAGACGCGCTACGTTCAGGGCGTAGTGCCCCCTGTGGGCGTGTGAGTTCAAATCTCACCTTCGGCACCACGTTTTCTTTGCGCCCGTAGCTCAGGGGATAGAGTGTTGGGTTGCGGACCCAAAGGTCGGAGGTTCGAATCCTCCCGGGCGTACCACCCCTGCCTTCCACGTCGAATGGCCGCCCGCGGAGGCGGCCTTCGCGATCCGGCGAACCTACGGGACGGGGTCCGGGTCGCGCGCAGGGAGTTCGTGTTCCGCTCCAGGCAGCTCACGGCCGCGCATGATGGCGAAGGCATCGCGCGCGGTTCGGGGCAGGTCGCGCCAGTTCCAGGCCAGCAGGACGAGGCAGAGCGCCGCGTAGGCCATTCCGTAGAGCACGCGCGCGTGCTCGTTCGTGATGAACAGCTGGGTCGCGAACAGCAGGAAGAGCGCGGCGGCCTCGACCCGCGACATTTTCAGATTCGCGAACACAGCAATGGCAAAGGCGCTCTGCGCAGCTGTCAGGAAGATTTCGTCGCGCTGGCGCGCATCCAGCGGCAGGCCGATGGTCCACCCGAAGTCGCCCGCTGAGACGAGGAATGCGACCGGGAGCGTCCCGATGAGGAGCGTCCACTGGTTGACCTTGGAGGAGATGAGAACGCCCATGCCCGCGGCGGCACGTCCGCGCCATGCGAGCAGGCAGGCAACCAGCACCTCGGGTGATTCAGAGGCGAGCGGTGCCAGCCACTGGATCAGGAAAAATTCGCTCACACCGAACTGCTCGCCGATGTGGACAAGCGACTCCGCAAACGGCTCGGCAGAGGCGAAGATAGCCGCCGCGCTGTAGACCAGCAGGACGACCACGACCGCCCTCCGGGGCGCATTCTGGAGGGCCCCGATGGCGCGAGCCGGCCCAACGAGTTCCACCTCCTCCGTCTCGACCCGCGAGGTGAAGAACATGTACATCACAAAGAGCGACACGAGCACGATGGTGTCGATGACGCTGACGTGGCTGCGGAGCGGGATAAAGATGACGTAGGCCGTGGCCGCTGCCAGGAAGGTGAGTTCGAGGCTTCGCTCGCGGTCTACGATGAGCTCCTTGATACGTGTGCGGTAGACGAACAGGAAGAAGACAAGGGGCCAGCCTATTCCGATGAGCAGGCGGTTGCCGCCGGTCATATTGGCGACGGCGAGCCCGCGCTGGGCCTCGGCGGGGTCAGCGCCGGCCTTCCAAGCAAGAACAAAGTCGACGGCGTACTCGGGCAGGACCGCGATGATGGCGATGATCGCCAGCGCGAGCCCCTGCGAGATGTCCATCTCGGCAGTCTCGGCGCCCCAGCTCAGGAGGAAGGCAGCGGCGAGGATGGCGAGCCCGAAGATCGCGGCGCCGGCGACCGCGGGGGGATGGAAGCCTGCAAAGCGGAGGGCAATGCCGGGCGCGCACGCGGTGGCCATCGCACCGATGGCAAGCCATGCGCGCCGGTCAGCGCCCACGGGCCACCTCGCAACCGGCTATGGCGTCGGGAGCGGCGTTCATTCGTAGAACGGGATGGGCTCGGCGGTCTCCCAGTAGTTTTCGAGCTTTCCCTCCGGGAGGCCGCGCGCCGGGTAAAACCTGCCCTTGTGGAGCTGGTCGACCATGTGCTCCTGGCTCAGGAGCTCCTCTTCGAAGACCGCCGTGAAGTAGCCGATGCCCTGGGTACTGTGGGCATCGGAGCCGCCGGTGCCCGGCTTGCCGAGCACCTTCGCGACCTGGAGGGCGAAGTAGTTCTCGCGCGGGGTGTTGCAGCCGTTGAGGACTTCGATGGCATCGACCAGCTGGAACACCGGCAGCCTGGCGGCTTCCTCGGGCGTCAGCCTGAACGGCTCCTTGCCCTCGCGCTTGAAGTGTACCGGGTCAAAGAAGTGGCGGAAGGGGTGCGCGACGATCAAGAAAGCCCCCTGCTCGTCGGCCACCTCGCGGAGCTTTTCGAGGCGGCGGATGCCCGGTGCGTACCCCTTCAGCCCGATGGCGAGGATGTGCCCCATATCGGTGGAAACTTCCATACCGTTCGAGACGAAGATGCCTTCGTGCTTCTTGCGGAAGGGGTTGAGGTCCCAGGGCTCCCACATCCGGTCGTGCTCGGTGATGTTCACGCCGGTCAGCCCGACGCGGCGCGCCTCGGCGATGAGGTCATCGGGGTCGAGCATGGAATCCGAGGCGCCCCGGGTGGTATGCAGGTGCATGTCAATGATGGTGCCCGGCAAACGGCGCCCTCCGGAGATTCGTTCGGATTTTCACGAGTGGGGGGAGTATATCACCGCTCCCCGAGGAGGGGCATCGCCCAGCCGAAGAGGACGATGAAGCTCCCGGACATGCCCAGCCACAGCCACCAGAGCCGCCGCGAAATCAGCCAGAGCACCGGCACCGGCAGCCAGCCAAGCGCGGCCACCAGCAGCAGCCAGGGGCCGCTCGGCGCCCCGAGCGCGGGCCGCATCTCGGAGAAATCCCCCAGCAGGTAGAGCGAAGCGAGGACGAGCCCTCCCATGGTCCAGAGAATGCCGGTGCCGATCGAAATCGGAACCGCGAGGAGCGCCCCGGGCACCTCGGGGTCAATGATGCGCTGGACGAACCGCTGAGCCCCGGGCTGCACGGCGATGTAGGTGAGGGCGAAGGTGGAGATGATGGCCATGGCGTAGCCCATCGCCCAGCCGGCAAGGATCGTGTTGACCGTCACCGCGCAGCCGTCCGTGTCTCGATGACCTCGAGCCCCGCCTGCCGGGCGCGCTGCGCGACGGCCCGCCCGGACCCGGCCGGTCCGATCCAGAACCAGGTTGGGCCGGCCCCCGTCAGCACAACCGGGCTCCCAATCGCCGCCTCGATCCGCGCACGGTGCTCCTCCAGCCAGGGGAAGACGGCAAGCGCAGCGCGTTCGAGTGCATTGGCGCCCAGCAGGTCCTCGGTCGAAAGGGAGCCGCCGCGGACGCGTTCGAGCACCGAAGAGACCGCAGGCGGGCGCGGGTCAAGTTCCGCCAGCTTCGCGAAGACTGCAGCCGTTTTCCGCTCGACGGCCTCCGTGCCGGCCGGGGGCAGGAAGAGCACAACGTCGTGCGCGCACAGCGGCGGGAGCGGCTCGAGGAGCTCGCCGCGCCCGCGGCCCCGCGCGAACCCGCCCAAGAGGAAGAACGGGACGTCGCTCCCGAGCTCGAGCGCCAGGGCCGGCAACATCGGCGCGCTTTCCGGCCAGAGCCGCGCAGCGAGCCGAAGCACGACGGCAGCGTCGGACGAGCCGCCGGCGAGCCCCCCGGCCGCCGGGACCTGCTTGTCGATGCGCACGGTGTACCGAGGCACAACGCCGGCAGCCGCGGCAGCAAGTTCGAGGGCCCGCCAGGCGAGATTCCCGGGGCCGGCGGGCACGCCCGTCGCATGCGGCCCCGAAACCTCGAGTCCCAGAGCATCAGCCGGGACGAGTTCAAGCCGGTCAGCGAGTTCGAGCTCGAGAAACAGGGTGTCGAGTTCGTGGTAGCCGTCGGTGCGCCGGCCGAGCACATCCAGCGCGAGATTGACTTTCGCCGGCGCCGGTGCAGCCAGCCGCTCAGCCAACCGCGACCACCTCGCGGCACGCGCGCCGCAGCGCCTGCCACTCCTCGAGGTTGAGCGTCTCGGGGCGGCGCATCGGGTCGATGCCGGCGCGTTCGAGCGCCTCGCGGGCGCCGCCGGGCGGGAGCCAAACACCCCTTGCGAGGCTGTTATGGACCTGCTTCCGCGGGTTGCGGAATACGCGGCTTACGAACTCGAAGAACTCCGGAATTTCGGCCTCAGGGATCCGCGGCTCGGGCAGGATGCTGAGCCGGACCACCGACGACCAGACGGCAGGCGGCGGGTCGAAGGCTTCCGGCGGAACGTCGAAGAGGAGCTCGGGCTCGGCATACACGCGGATGGAGACGGTGTGGAGCGACCATTCGCCCGGCGCTGCAGCCATCTCCCGGGCGACTTCCCGCTGGACCATGACGACCGCTTCCTGCGGGCGCCGGGGATTCTCGAGGATGTTGCGGACGATCGGATTGGCCGCGAAGTACGGAAGATTGCCGACGACCACGAACGGCCTCCCGGGCGGGACCAGCCCGCCAAAGTCAATGGTGCGGGCGTCGCCTTCGACGATGCGCAGCCGCTCGTGCTTGCGGAAACGATTGCGCAGGTGCCCGGCGAGCCGGGGCTCGATCTCGACGGCGAGGACCTCGCAGCCCGCATCGAGGAGGGCAGCGGTCAGCTGGCCGGTGCCGGCGCCGATTTCGACCACGAGACCGCCCCCGGGGACGTGCAGCGCCGTGACGATGTCGGCCAGCACCCCCGAATCGCGGAGGAAGTGCTGGCCGAGCGCCTTGCGCGGGCGCGGGCCGGACAGACGTTCGGATTGGGTACGGGCCACGATTCCATCGTAGGTTGGGCCGCCCGGGTCAGTCGAGGATGTAGATATCGACTATCCCCGTGCGCCACGGGTTCGGGCCGGCATCCTCGGGAAAGCCGAGGTCGATCTTCGCGCCCTTGATGCCGCCGCCGACGTCGGCCGCCACGCAGAGCCCATACCCGGGCACGACGAACCGGGTGCCGAGCGGAATCACCTGCGGGTCGACGGCGCAAATGCCGCGGTCGACGATGACGCCGGTGGCCGTCCTGCCGTACGCGGGGTCGCCGGGAGCCCAGGGGCCGTGGCTGGCGTTATACCAGGTGGCCCAGACCGTGAGCTTTTTCCGGTACGGACCGGTGTACTCCGGGCTTGCGAGGAAGAGCCCCGGAGCGTCCGCGTCGCGCGTTCCCACCACCTGGCGGTTGGCGACCGGCGCCCGCGTGACGGCCTGGCTGACCACCGTACGCGACTCGAGCACGCCGTTCCGGTACACCGCTTCGGCGACGGTGCAGACCTCGCCCGGCCGCCCGGTGATAAGCCGGACATGGCCGCGCGGCAGCGACGGGTCCTCTTCGACAAGCGTCGCCGGCGGCAGCGGCTCGACGACCTCTTCGCGGACCGTCCGGAGAGTCCCAACCACGAGGGTGCTCCCGGCCGGAAGGTACGCGTCCCGCGCATGCGAGAGTTCAACGACCTCGGCCCCCTGCAGGTCCAGGAGGACCAGCACCTCGGCAACCGTGGCCGCCCTGGTGTAGAGCGCCTGCGCCTGGCCGTCGAGGACGACCGTAATGGTGCGCGCGGGCGCCAGGCGGACCGCCATGCCGGCGGTCAGCGGGGTGTCCATCGGCGGCTCCACGAGGTCGGCCTCGCGGACGATGAGCCCCAGGTCCGCGACGAGTTCGCCGACCGTCGCGGCAGACGACTGCACGTCGACGCGCATGGCGTCGATGAAGACGACGTAGCGGCGGGCGCGTTCAACCTCGATGCGGGGCCGGCCGACGGCATTGATGCCCTGCGCGCTGGCAGACGTGAGCCGGACGCCGGAGAGCGGCGTCCCGGGGGTTGCCACGGCGCCGTCCAGGCGGACCCGGTCTCGGGGGCCGAGTTCGACGCCGGCAGAGGCGAGGGCGCCGCCGATCGTTGCCGCGGACGTACGCAGAAGGAACTCCCGGCCGTCGACCACCATCGTCACGTCGCGGGTACGCGGGAGGCCGATGCCGGCGAGCCCGGTGGACGCGAAGGTTCGAGGCCTGCCCGCCTCGGGGCGGTCGAGGCCGGGCAGCGACCAGACTTCGCCGGGGAAGACCGTGTGGTAGACCTGTGCGCCGGCGTCTGAGACGACGAGAACATCGCGGCCCGGGAAGGCGCGAAACCCGGCGATGACGACCAGCGTGAGCGCGACCACGGCGGCCGCGTGGTTGCGCCCGCGGAAGATCCGCGCGCGGGCCCGCCGGACATACGCACGGCGCTCGGAGCGGAGCCGGGAACGGCCCAGGGGCCGCGGCAGGGCCTGCGTCACACGCACTCCTCGTGGATTGACGCGAGCCCGTGCGGGGCCGGGCCGGTCGAAGCGTTGGAAAGGTGGCCGTGCACCTGCTGTCGAACTGGCTCCCGGGCTTGCTCTGCAACAGCCGGCTCAGGCCCGGTTGACTGCGGCACCCGAGGCAAACCCCTTATGGCTGCTTCCTTCCGGACCTGACCAGGTTCGGAGCGCCTCGCCGCGCAGGACCAGACCCTCGGCGCCGACTGAAGAGGACAGTCCCCGAAAGCGCAGCCCTCGAGCAGGAATTCGACCCCGCTATAGCGGATTGCGGGTTCAGGGCACCGCTAGCTCCCCGTCTAGCACAGCCATCCTTACCCTAGCGCCGGCGCCGGGAGGGGGTCAATAGCCCGAATGCGGTTCAGCTGACGTGGAGGGCAACGAGCAGGTCCCCGGCCTTGACACGCTGGCCGTTTGCGACGGCGACCTGCTCAACAACGCCGGCCGCGGGCGAGCGGAGTTCGTTGTTCATCTTCATTGACTCGATGACGAGAAGGACATCGCCCTGCGCCACCTGGTCTCCCGGCCGGCACCGCACCTCGATGATCGAGCCGGTCATCGGCGCGGTGATGCGCCGGAGACCGGTCTGGACCTGCTGCGCGGCCAGTTTCGCGGCCTGCGGGCGCCAGCGCTCGACCTTGAAGTCGAACCCGTGCCGGCCGATGGTGGCGCGGGCGCCGCCGCGGCGACGTTCGAGGTAAATCTCCACTGGCCGATGCTCGAGCATCAGCAGGTACAGCTGCGAATCGCCGACACGGTGGAGCTCGACCTCGGTCCAGTGTTCTTCGCCTTCGCGCCGGACACGGACGCCCGTTTCGTGCCGCTCGATTTCGTAGGCTTCGAACGAGTCCTCGGTGCGGACTAGAAACTTCTCGGCCATCGGCCCATGCCACCTCCTGCGAGGGTCGAAGCGCTCTGCTGGCGCCGCCAGGCGCCGATCTGCGCGCGGTAGCCGTTGGTCGGCGCGGCCTGTCCGTTGAGCGGCCGGTCGCCGGAGTCCCGCTCGCCGACGGTGACCAGCAGGAGGGCAGCGATTTCGGCGGCTCGCCGCTGCTCCTCGTAGTGTTCCTCCGCAAGCACCTGGTTCCGGTCGAGGAAGCCGGTATCGATGTCGCCGGCGATGAAATCGGGGAGGTCGAGGATTTGCTGGAGATAGGGGATGTTCGTGGCGACGCCAACGACGCGAAACTCGGCGAGGGCGCGCTTCATGCGCTGGCGGGCGCCTTCGCGGTTTCGGCCCCAGGCAGTGACCTTGGCCAGGAGCGAGTCGTAGTACGGCGTCACTTCGATCCCGTCGTAGAGGGCGCTTTCGACGCGGATGCCCGGGCCCGCCGGTTCGCGCGCAAAGACGACCCGCCCGACCGACGGCAGGAAGTTGTTGAACGGGTCTTCGGCGACGATGCGGCACTCGATCGCCCAACCGCGGGTCAGGAGGTCGGCCTCTTCGTAGGGAAGCTCTTCGCCGGCCGCGACGATGATCTGGTCTTTGACAAGGTCGGTGCCGGTCACGATTTCGGTGACCGGGTGTTCGACCTGCAGCCGGGTGTTCATTTCGAGGAAGTAATGGTGCCCGCCTTCGTCGAGCAGGAACTCCACAGTTCCGACGTTATGGTAATTGGCGGCACGCGCGATGCGCACCGCTGCGCGCGAGAGCGTCCGCCGGAGCTGGGGGCTGACCGCGACCGACGGGCACTCTTCGATGATTTTTTGATGGCGCCGCTGGATCGAGCACTCGCGCTCGCCAAGCGGCACGATGTTGCCGTAGCGGTCCCCGATGACCTGCACCTCGATGTGGCGGACGCGCTTCAGGTTCTTTTCGACGTAGATGGCCGGGTTGCCGAATGCGGCGGCAGCTTCCTGCATGGCGCGCGCGGCAGCGCCGGGAAGCTCTTCGGGCGTCTCGATGAGCCGGATGCCGCGCCCGCCCCCGCCCGCGGCCGCTTTAATCATCACCGGGTAGCCGATGCGCTCGGCGTACGCAAGCGCTTCATCGACCGAGGTCAGCTCGCCGCTCCCTGGCAGCACGGGAACCCCAGCCTGCTCAGCGATGCGGCGGGCCTCGATCTTATCGCCCAGGCGGCGGATGGATTCCGGCGACGGGCCGATAAAGACGAGGCCGGCCTGTTCGCAGGCTTCGGCGAATTCGGCGTTCTCGGCGAGGAATCCGTAACCGGGGTGGACGGCATCGGCGCCGCACCGCTTGGCGACATCGATGATGCGCTCGACGTTGAGGTAGCTCTGGCGGGCGTCTGCCGGCCCGATGTAGTGCGCCTCGTCCGCATAGCGGACGTGCTGCGACAGGCGGTCCACATCGGAGTAGACGGCCACCGACCGAATATCGAGGTCACGAAGGCCGCGGACGATGCGGAGCGCGATTTCGCCGCGGTTCGCTACCAGGACCTTGGAAAACATCGCAGGGGCCTTTACTTCTCTCAGGAATTTCGATAGCTCCACAGCATACCGGGGCCTGTGCCGACAGGCGAACCGGATGTCGTGTTGGTGGGGACTTCGTGTAGCCCGTACACTAACTGCATGACAGGCGCTCCCGGGACCCGGAGGCGGTACGCGGTCATCGTGGTCGGCAGCGGGATCTCGGGATTGTTCGTCGCACTCGAAGCCCGGCGGCTCGGCCCGGTGCTGGTTCTCACCAAGGGCAGCATCGACGACTGCAACACCCGCTGGGCGCAGGGCGGTATCGCGGCCGCGGTCGGCCCGCTCGATTCGCCGGAACAGCACCTCGCCGACACGATTGCGGCCGGGGCCGGGCTCGTCGACGAAGAAGCGGCCCGCATCCTCTGTTTCGAAGCGCCGGCGCGTATTCGCGACCTCGTGCGATACGGCGTGTCCTTCGACTCACTGGGCGGCGAGGTTGCGCTCGGGCGGGAAGCCGCTCACAGCCGGGCACGCGTCCTCCACGCCGGCGGCGACCGGACCGGTGCGGAGATCGAGACGGCGCTTTCAGCAGCGGCAATGGACCCGGCAATCACCATCCTTGACCACACCCTTGTCACGCGGGTGGCTGTGGAAGGGGGCGAAGCACGCGGCGTTGAGGCGGTCCACCTCCACACCGGCGAGCGGGAGTGGTACGAAGGCGATGCCATTGTCCTCGGCACCGGCGGGGCCGGCCAGCTCTTTTCGCACACGACCAATCCCGAGGTCGCTACCGGCGATGGCGTGGCGCTGGCGTTCGACGCGGGTGCGGAGATTGCCGACATGGAGTTCTATCAGTTCCACCCGACCGCGTTGCGCGTTCCCGGCCTTCCTACATTCCTCATCTCGGAAGCTGTCAGGGGCGAAGGGGCGGTGCTCCGGAACCTGGCTGGCGAGGCATTCATGCAACGGTACCACCCGCTCGCCGACCTCGCGCCACGCGACATCGTCTCCCGGGCGATTGTGCGGGAGATGCGCCGTGAAGGAAGCGACCACGTGTACCTCGACTGCACCGGGCTCAAGTCGGTCGACCTGGCGGCGCGCTTCCCCGCGATCTTCGCACACTGCATGGAGGCGGGGATTGATATGCGGGTCTCCCCTATCCCGGTCGCCCCGGCTGCCCACTACCTCATGGGGGGCGTGCGGACCGACACGTGGGGTCGAACCACAGTCCCACGGCTCTACGCCTGCGGCGAATGCGCCTGCACTGGCGTGCATGGCGCCAACCGGCTGGCGAGCAACTCCCTGATGGAAACCGTCGTCTTCGGCAAGCGGGTGGTGGAGCACCTCGCCGCGGGAGGCGGCGGAGCAGCGCCGGCCACGCCGGACCGCATCCCCTTCCCCGCCCCTGCGACTGCCGCGCCGTCGCACCGCGAGCTCCAGGCGATGATGTGGGAGTGCGCCGGGATCGAACGAGACGGGCCCGGGCTCGAGCGGGGGCTGCAGACTATCGCGGGATGGCCGGCCCGCCTGGCGGCGGTATGCACCCGGGAGGAGTTTGAACGGCAGCAGATGACCACAGTCGCGGCCCTTATGCTCACAGCCGCGTTGCGCCGGACGGAGAGCCGCGGCGGCCACTACCGGAGCGACTACCCCGAGCGCGACGACGCACACTGGCGCCGACGGCAGGTGTTCATCCGTGCTTGATCCGCTCGACCCGGCAGTGATTGAGGCGGTGGTGCGAGCTGCCCTCAACGAAGACCGCGCGTTCGACGATGTTACGACGCTCGCGACCGTGGACCCCGGCCTGGAGGGCAGGGCGACGTTCCTCGCAAAAGAAGGCGGCGTCGCGGCAGGGCTCGACGTGGCGGCGGCCTGCTTCCGCCTTGTCGACGGCCGCTGCCGGTCCACCCCGCACGTGCAGGACGGGGACCGGTTCACCCGGGGGGACCATCTTGCGACCGTCGAGGGACCGGTGCGGGCGCTCCTCCAGGCGGAGCGTGTGGCGCTGAATTTCCTGCAGCGGATGTGCGGCACCGCAACCCTGACGCGGGCCTTCGTCGATGCGGTTGCCGGCACCGGCGTCCGCGTCCTGGACACCCGGAAGACCACCCCCGGCCTGCGCGACCTCGAGAAGTACGCAGTCAGGTGCGGCGGCGGCACCAATCACCGGCGCGACCTCGCTGCGATGGCGATGATCAAGGACAACCACCGCGAAGCGATTCGAAGAGAGGGGCGAACACTGGCCGAAGCGGCGGCCGCCATCCGCGCGCTTCGCCCCGGCATCGCGATCGAGATTGAAATCGACCGGCTCGAGCAGCTGGAGGAGGCGCTCGCCGCACAGCCGGAGTGGATTCTTCTCGACAACATGACCCGCGAGGAGATGGCGGAGGCAGTGCGGCGGGTGGCCGGGCGGGCCAGGCTCGAGGCCTCGGGCGGCGTCCGCCTCGACACCGTGCGCTCAATCGCAGAGACGGGTGTCGATGCAATCTCGGTCGGGGCGCTCACCCACAGTGCCCGTGCCCTGGACATCAGCCTCGAGCTGGAGTTTTAGCCGAGCCCGACGCCGGCCAGGAAACCGCGGGCCGCGCGGACCCGCTCGTCGGGCTGGAGCTGGTTGATTTCGAGCGTGAACGACGAAAGGTGCCGGATGCCCTGGACGACATACTCCCAGGAGACGTCGCCGTCGCCCGGGGCGCGATGGTCGCCGATGCCTTCGACATCGTGGAGGTGGGCGCCGATGCACCGGCCCGACCAGCGTTCGAGCCAGGCGTGCCGGTCGATGAGTCCGAGCCGGTGGAGCACCTCAGCATGGCCGACGTCGTGCCAGTAGCCGGCCTCCTCGGGCGCGAACCCATCGAGAAGCTGCGCGTACTCGTCGGGGTGCGGGATCTCGTGGTAGTGGTAACGGTTTTCGATGCCGATGGCGATGCCGCGGGGCCGGGCGAGGGCAACCAGCTCCTGGAGCGACCGCCGGGCAGCAGCGAGGTGCGGCCCGGCGGCAGCAGCCCTCCGGGCGATGAGCGCCTCGCGCAGTTCCCTAACCCGTGCGCTCTCCCGTTCGCCGGCGTCGAAGGCGCGGCGCAGGGCAAGCTCTTCCTCGAACTGTTCGGACACCGTGCCCACATGGCCCAGGTGGACGACCACCCGCCGGGCGCCGACCTCGGCCGCCAGGTCGATGGACCGGGCAGCGGCCGCAACCGCCTGGCGCCGCTCATCCTCATCGAGCGCGGCAAGATTCAGGCTCCCGTTGCCGCGCCCGTTTGGGAGCCGTTCGTACGGCGCAGGCTGGTGAATCGAGACGACCGGGAGCACCCTCGCCGCGCGAATGGCGGCGACCTTCGCGGCCGGCGTCGAGTGGCTGATTTCGATGGCGTCGTAACCGGCTTCGGCGGCGAAGCGGGCGAAGGCGGCCCCGTCCTCGAAGCGCGGCTGCTGGGCGAACATCGTCGAAAGGGCGAACTGGCTCATGAGCGCTGCGGCGGCCTCCCGGGCGCCGGGCTCGCGGCCGGCTGCGGCAGACGCGCCCAGTGGCGTGCCGCGAGCAGTCCAAGCGGAACGACAAAGGCGAGCGCGAAGCTCAGCCAGAATCCTCCCCACCCGGTGGCGCCGAGGAGCGGCACAGCGAGCCCGGCAGCGACCCCGGCAGCCAGGCAGAGCGGCAGGTTCCAGAGGCCGGCCCGGCCGCGGGTCGCGACGCTCCACCCGAGCCAGGGCAGAAAGGCGAGCGTAGCCCAGCCCGCGAGGTAGAGGCCGACAAAGATTGCCGTGTACATCAGCTCACGATCCGGGCGATATCGAAGTAGGTGACGACCAGCACGCCGAACAGCAGGAGGGCGAAGCCCATGAAGTGAACCAGCGCCTCCTTCTCCGGCGAGATGCGCCGGCCGCCGCGCAGGATTTCAATGACGACGAACAGCATGCGTCCGCCATCGAGCATCGGGATGGGGAGGGCGTTGAAGATGGCGAGGTTCAGGCTGAGCAGGGCGGCGAGTTCGATGAGCGGCCGCCAGCCCTGCTCGTCGATGATTGCGCCGGTCGTCTCGGCGATGCCGACCGGGCCGGTGAACGCGGGCTGACCGCTGGACATCGAGGCTCCAGAGGTGCCGGAAATCATCACCCGCACTTCGTTGACCGTGAGCTGGAATGTTTCCCGGAGCGAAACGAAAGCTTTGGGGAAAGCCACCCACGGCCAATCCCAGACTTTTTCCGTGTAGGGGTAGAGCAGCTGACAGTTCGTCGGGTTGCCTTCGGCGTCGATGGCGCAGGTCGACGGCGCGCCAATCCGGATGCCGGTCGGACCCTGTCCCGGAGGCGGGTCCCAGCGGGCGTAGACGTAGGCGGTAAGGGTCGCCCCTCCGCGATTGATGATCCATTTCTGCGTCTTTCCGAGGTTCAGGCGGTTGGCGTAGACGAGTTCGGACGTGTTGCGGACTTCCTTGCCTTCGACCTCGAGCACGATATCGCCCGGCTGGAGGCCCTGCTTCGGCGCCGAGCCGTCCCGCATGACCCCTTCGACCCGCGCCTCAGCGGCCGGGGAACCCGGTGCAACTTCGATAATCTGCGCCATCGTCAGGGCCCGTTCCCGCGGGACCATGAACCCGACAGCAAGCAGGATGATGGCCAGAGCGAAGTTCATTACAACGCCGGCGGACATGACGACGAGCCGCTTCCAGGCCGCCTGGGCCGCGAGGCTGCGGGGGTCGGACGGGTCCTCTTCGCCGAGGAGGCGGACAAAGCCGCCAATCGGAAGCCAGTTCAGGGTGTACTCGGTCTCGCCTTTGCGGAGGAACGTCCAGGCGCGCGGCGGAAAGCCGATGCCGAACTCGAGCACCTTGATGCCGAACGCCTTCGCAGCGAGGAAGTGTCCGAACTCGTGGATGACGACGAGCACGACGAGCATGCCGAGGAACGGCACGGCAGCCTGCAGGATGGCGACTGGGTCGATGGCGAGGAAGGTCATGCCGGCACCCCCGGGGCTACTGCAGCCGCAATCCGTCGGGCTTCGGCATCGGCCGCGAGCACCTCATCGAGCGATGGGGCCGGGACAGGCTGATGCTGTTCGAGCACCTGTTCGATGACCCGCGGGATATCGAGGAAGCCGATTTCGCCGCGGAGGAAGCGCTCCACTGCGACTTCGTCCGCGGCAGCCATGGCGGCTGGAGCGGTGCCGCCGATGCGGCCGGCCTCCATCGCGAGGCGCAGGCAGGGAAAGCGGTCGAGGTCGGGACGGCCAAAGTGCAGGGCGCCGACGGCGGCGAGGTCGAGAAGCGGCATCGGGGGCTCCGGCATCCGTTCGGGGTAGCTCAGGGCGAGCTGAATGGGAAGGCGCATGTCCGGCACGCCAAGCTGGGCCTTGACGCTGCCGTCCGTGAACTCCACGAGGCTGTGCACGATTGACTCCCGGTGGAGCACGACGTCGACGGCGTCCATCGGGACATCGAACAGCCACATCGCCTCAATGGTCTCCATCCCCTTGTTCATCAGTGTGGCGGAATCGACGGTAATCTTGCGGCCCATCTTCCACGTGGGGTGGTCAAGGGCCTGTTCAGGGGTCACGGCGGCGAGCTGGTCGCGTGAGAAGTCCCGGAAGGCGCCGCCGCTGGCCGTGAGGATAATTCGCCTGATTGCGCGCGGCGATTCGCCCCAGAGGCACTGCCAGATGGCTGAATGTTCGCTGTCGACCGGGCGCAGCTCGCCGCCGCCGGCCTGCATCGCCTCCCGGACAAGGTGGCCGGCCATGACCAGCACCTCTTTGTTGGCGATTGCCACGGGGCGGCCGATCCGCAGGGCGGCGAGCGTCGGCAGCAGGCCCGCCGCACCTGCCGTCGCGACGAGGACAATGTCCACATCCGGCGCGACGGCAACGGCTTCGGGACGTTCGACCAGTGCGCCGACGGCGGCCGCGGCCTCCTCGAGCCGGGGCGAGCCCCGTTCGGCGAAGACGTAGCGGGGCCGCAACGCGGCAACCTGCTCCGCGAGGAGGTCGGCGTTTGCGCCGGCAGCCAGCGCGGCCACGGCGAACCGGTTCGGGAATCGGGCGATGACATCGAGCGCCTGCCGGCCGATCGACCCGGTCGAGCCGAGGACGGCGACGCGCAACGGGGGCTTCACCCCCTGATCGTACGGCCGGACGGCGGGCGGCGGCCAGTCAGCTGGCGAACGCGGGAATAACTTCTGCGGTCCACGCCGCGAGCGCGTCCCAGTCGACCGGCGGACGGATGGCGATATTGACCCGGGCGGCGCCGGCATCGCGGTACCGGCCGACGAGGTCGACGGCCTGCCCGGGGAGCCCGGTCACCACGCCCCGCAGGCGCATCGCCTCGGCGGCCGGACCCCACGTCTGGCGGTACTGCGCTTCGACCCTGGGAAGGTCGGACGGGCGGGCAGCCATGTGGAAGGAGAGATTCACGGTGCGTTCAATGGACGCCGGGTCCCGTCCCTCGGTCTCGCACCAGCGGTCGAGCACGCTGGAGAGGCGCGCGAGCTCCTCGGGCGAGGTGTACGGCGTGTTCCAGCCGTCGGCGTGGCGGGCAGCGATACGGAGGGTCCGCCTCTCGCCGTTGCCCCCGACCCAGATGCGCGGCCGGGGCTGGACGGGCTTCGGATTGCAGGCGGCGTTCTCAAGCCGGTAGAAGCGGCCGTGGTAGTCGGACCGGTCCCGGGTAGTCAGGAGCCGAATCACCTGGATGCCTTCTTCGAGCATGTCCAGGCGCTCCTTAATCGGAGGGAACGGGATGCCGTAGGCCCGGTACTCGGGCTCGTGCCAGCCAGCGCCGAGGCCGATTTCGAGGCGGCCGCCGCTCAGGTGGTCGATGGTGCACAGGGCGTTGGCGAGGACGGCAGGGTGCCGGTAGCCCATGCCGAGGACGAGCACGCCGATCCGGACGTTCGACGTTTCGCAGGCCATGGCGGCCATGCAGGTCGTCGCCTCGAAACAGCTTCCGTTGCCGTCGACCGGGGGAGCCTCGTAGAAGTGGTCCCAGACGTCAACCCAGTCGAATCCGGCGGTGTCGGCCCACCGCCAGAGGCGGCGAAGCTCGTCGATCGCGATGTTCTGCTGGCCGATGTGCAGGCCGAAGTTCATGGGCAGGCTCCCCGGTCGTGCGTCCCGGGGATTCTACGGCTCGCGGCCGAACCGGGCGCGGACGAGGTGGCGCTGGAGCTTCCCGCTCGTCGTCCGGGGGAGTTCATCGAGGGCGAGCCAGCGCCGCGGCACCTTGTACCCGGCAAGCCGCTCCCGCAGCCACGCCTCGAGGTCGCTCCAGCCGGGCGCCCCGGCCTCCCTGAACACAACCGCAGCGGCCACCACCTGGCCCCAGTGGGTGTCGGGCAGGCCCACGACAGCAGCTTCGCGAACCGCCGGATGGGTTTCGAGCGCCGCTTCGACCTCAGCCGGGTAGACGTTCTCGCCGCCGGTCACCACCAGGTCGTCGCGCCGGTCGAGGACGGTCAGGAACCCGTCGGAATCGATGGTGCCGATGTCGCCGGTGTGGAGCCAGCCATCGCGGAGGGTGCGCACCGTCGCCTCCGGGTCATCGAAGTAGCCCGCGAAGACGGTGGGCCCGGCAACAAGGATTTCACCCGGCTGACCCGCCGGCGCCGCAACCCGCAGGCGCACGCCGAAGAGCGGCTTTCCGGCCGAACCGAGGTGGGCCAGCGCGTCCCCCGGGGCCAGGGTCGTGACCTGGCTAGTCGCTTCAGTGAGGCCGTAGGTCTGGAGCACGGGCAGCCCCCGTGCGGCGGCGCGCTCCAGCAGCTCCCGCGAGACCGGACCGCCCCCGACCAGGACCGCCCGTACGGTCGGCGGATACGGGCGCTCGTCGGCCTCGAGCATGCGCGCGAGCATCGTCGGAACGACGGACAGCAGGGTGATGTGCTCCTCGCGGAGGGCGCGGTTCACCGCACCGGCATCGAACCCGGCGTGGATGACGGCGGTCGTGCCCTGGATGAGCGACCGGGTCGCGATAGAGAGCCCGCCGACGTGGCAGAGGGGCATACACGCCAGCCAGCGGTCCGCAGGGTCGACGCCGATGTTGAAGGCAGAAGCAGCGGCGCTGGCAAAGAAGTTTTCGAAGGTGAGTCGTGCAGCCCTGGGTCGGCCGGTGGTACCCGAGGTAAACATCAGCACGAAATCGCCGGACCACGTGCCGGGCCAGTCGCCTCGGCTGCCCCCGGCGCCGTCGCCCGCGGCGGCAAGGTCCATAGCGGAGACTCCGGCGGCGTTCGCCGCTTCGGCACCCGCGGCCGCAAACGCCCGGTCGTGGAGCAGCAGCCGCGCACCGATACGGCCAAGCTGCCAGGCGAGCTCCCCGGGCGCGAGCCGCCAGTTCAGCGGCGCGACGACGGCCCCGGCGCGCGCCGCGCCGAACACCGCGGCAACGTACTGCGCAGAATTGCCCGCCAGCAGCCCGACCCGGTCGCCGGGGCGCACGCCGGCATCGAGCAGCGCCTGCGCGAACACGGACACCCGGCGATCGAGTTCCGCGAAGGACCAAACCTCAGCGCCAAATTCGACGGCAGGGTGGCGCGGGAGAACGCAGGCCCGGTGCGCAACCCAGTCGAACGGCGGGAGGGCAGGGGAGCTCACGTGAGCGCCTCCCTGGCGCTCTCGGCGGGGGTCAGGGCAGGAAGCACCCCGGCAGCCGGGAGCTCGACACCGCCAGCCGAGGGCAGGGGCACGCCGGAAACCGGGTCATCGAGCACTGCGAGGGCGGTCGCGAAGCCGTGGGCGGCGCCCGGCGAACCAAGCGCTGCGGCGAACTCCAGTGCGGCTGCGAACCCCGCCGCGCTTTCGAACGCGCCGCTCACGATCACCTCGAGGCCGGCCTGCCGGGCCGCGCGGGCGAGCCGGGCCGCCGCAGCGAGCCCCAGCAGCGACGGTTTCAACACGACGGCATCGCAGGCCTTCGCCCGGATGAGCTCCAGCCCCCGGGCTCCGTCGGCCAGCGATTCGTCAGCGGCGGTACGCAGGCCGGTCTCCGCACGGAGCCGGGCCCATTCGGCAGCCGGCACGCCGGGAGCAACCGGTTGCTCGACGAGGTCGACACCGGCCGCATGCAAATGCGGGGCCATCGCTGCGGATTCCGCGGGCGACCAGGCCCCGTTCGCGTCAACCCGCACCGCGGCCCCCGGCCCGAGGCGGTCACGAAGCTCCCGAAGCAGGGCGGCATCCCGGTCAGCGCCGAGGCCGACCTTTACTTTAAAGACCGTGTAGCCCTCGGCAGCGAACCGCCCGGCCTGGGCGAGGGCCGCAGCGACATCGGCAGCATCGACCAGGGCATTGACCGCCAGGCGTACCGGGCGCACTTGAGAGTCCGGGGCGAGCAGCCGGCCGAGCGGGATGCCGAGCTCCTGCGCGGCGAGCCACCCGAGCGCCATTTCGACAGCTGCCCGGGCAGGGGCAGGGAGGCCGGCATCCGGGGCGGCCATCAGCTCAGGGAATCCGGAGACGGGGTCCGTCCCCGGCAGGCGCTCCGCCTCCGCGACGAGGGCCCGGCAGCAAACATCGAGCGGCGGCGTTACCGGCGGCAGGGGGGCACAGTCCCCGAGACCTACGCGACCGCATTCGTCGGACAGCTTCAGGAGCACCCCTTCCCGCGCGGCGAAGCCGCCTCGCGCGTCGCGGTGGGCGCTGCGCAGTCTGAGGCGGTAGGGCACGAGCTCCGCCGAGACGACCCGACTCACGGACGGCGGGGGAACTTCGCGAAGTCAGAGTAGGCGGGCTCGCGCTTCTCAAGGAAGGCGTTGCGGCCCTCCTTCGCCTCGTCGGTCATGTAGAAGAGCATGTTTGCGTTGTGGGCGAGCTCGGTAATGCCGACCATCCCATCGAGTTCAGCGTTGAAGGCAGACTTCAGCATCCGGATGGCGATTGGGCTCATTTTCAGGATTTGTTTCGCCCAGCGGACGCCTTCGGCCTCAAGCTCTTCCAGCGGGACCACCGCGTTGACCAGTCCCATCTCGAGCGCCTCGCGGGCGTCGTACTGGCGGCAAAGGTACCAGATCTCGCGTGCCTTTTTCTGACCGACGTTCCGGGCGAGCTGGATGGCGCCAAAGCCGCCGTCGAAGCTGCCGACCTTCGGGCCGGTTTGACCGAAGCGGGCGTTCTCAGCAGCGATGGTCAGGTCGCAGATAACGTGGAGCACGTGCCCGCCGCCGATCGCCCAGCCCGCAACCAGCGCGATGACCGGCTTCGGGATGGAGCGGATGAGCTTGTGGAGGTCAGTGACATTCAGGCGGGGGACGTTGTCGTCACCGACGTAGCCGCCGTGACCGCGGACGCGCTGGTCGCCGCCGGAGCAGAACGCCCGGCCGCCCTCGCCGGTAAAGAGGATGACGCCGACCTCGGGGTCCTCGCGGGCGCGGGAAAAGGCATCGATCAGCTCGAAGGTAGTCTTCGGCCGGAACGCGTTGTGGACCTCGGGCCGATTGATGCTGATGCGCGCGATGCCTTCGGCGCGCTGGAAAATGATGTCGTCGTAGGTCTGGACCGTCTGCCACTGGATGGCGGTCATGGAGGAGCCTCCGGGAGGTAGTGCTGGCGAAGGAAGGTATCGACCGCGGTGAAAACCGCATCGGGCGCCTCGAGCTGGGCGGCGTGCCCGGCGCCCGGGATAAGCCCTGCGCTGCCAGCCGGTGCGAGCGCGGCCATCACGCGGGCGATGTCAGCGTACTTCGCGTCCAGTTCACCCGCGAGCGCGAGGAACGGGGCAGCAAGCGACCGCAGAGCGTCGTGGAAGGGCGGCTGCGCGCCGGTCCCCATCCCGCGCAGGCTGCCGGCGAGCCCGGCCGGGCGGTTTGCCAGCCGCACCTGACGCTGCGCGCGCAGAACCTCTGCCGGAAGGTGCGACTGCGAGGCCCACAGCGGGAGCGACTCCCAGTAGCTGACGAACGCCTCGACTCCGTCGCGTTCGATTCGGTCGGCGAGCGCTTCGTCGGCGCGGCGACGTTCAGCCCGCTCGGCTTCGGTTGAGAGCCCAGGCGAGGCCCCGATGGTCACCAGGGCCACGACGGCCTCCGGCTGGAGACAGGCCACCGCGATCGCCGTGCGCCCGCCCATCGAATAGCCCAGCCATGCGCAGCGCTCGCGTCCGGTGGCAGCGCGGACAGCGGCGACGAGGTCCCGGGCTGCCTGCTCCATCCGGTAGTGCTCGAGGTCTGCCGGGGCATCCGACAGGCCATGGCCGACGACGTCGGCGGCCACGCAGCGGTACCGCGCGCCAAGGAGCTCACCGAACCGGCCCCATGCACGGGCGGAGCCGGTGAACCCGTGGAGGAGAACGAGGGGCGGCCCCTCGCCCCAGGTTTCCACGTTCAGCGAGAACCCCGGTGCAACCTCATACCGCGTCACCGGCCGAGCACCTCCGCAGCAGCGCGGGCCGCGGCCGCCCAGGCACGCTGGTGCATCGCGACGTTGGCGCGACGGTCAGTTCGCACTTCGACGACGAAGGGAGCCGGGGCCTGAACCCAGCTCTCGACGGCTTCGCGGAACGCCGGCCACGATTCGGCGCGGCAGAAGGGAAGGTCGAACAGGGCAGCGGCCCGTGCGGGTTCGATGCCGGGCGGCGTCGCGAACCAGCGCTCGAAGGCGTCGGTATGAGCCACCTGGGGAAGGTAGTGGAAGATACCGCCGCCGCCGTTGTTCACCACAACGACGAGGAGCGGCAGCCGATGCTCGCGCGCGGCCCAGAGCGCATTGAGGTCGTGCAGGAACGAGACATCGCCGACCACGACCGCGGTGGGCGCACCGGCGGCCGCGGCGCCGGCTGCGCTCGACATGACGCCGTCGATGCCGTTCGCCCCGCGGTTCGCGGTGATTTCGAGGGGCTCCTGCCGGAGCCCGAAGAAGTTATCCAGGTCGCGCACGGGCATGCTGTTGCCCGCAACCAGCGTCGCGCCGGGCGGGAGGAGGTCGCGCAGCTCAGTGAACACACGACCCTCGAATGGCTCGCACGGCTCACGGCTCGCCGCATCGAGTGCGGCCCGTGCCGCGCGGTCAGCCTCCAGCAGTCGTCCTCGCCACCCGCCCTCTGCCTGCGCCGGTACCGCAGCGAGTGCCTCGGCCGCGGCTGCCGGCGACCCCATCAGCACCAACGGCCGCGTTCCGTTCGGTTCGCGGTAGCCCCCGGGAAGGTCCACCAGGACGTGCACGGCGTCGGACCAGCCGGCCAGCAGCTGGTTGAGCACCTTCGAGGTCGGCGCTGCACCAAACCGAAGCACAAAATCAGGCGGCGGGGGCGGCACCGACCGGAACCATGCGTCGAAGGCGTCGAGCACCGGCGCCCCGTCCGGCACCCCCGCCCGGAGGCCGCTGAGAGGGTCGGCGAGGATCGGAGCGCCGAGCGTCTCGGCGAGGCGGAGGAGAGGGTCGACGGGGAGTCCGCCGGTTTCCGGGCCAGCGATGATGAGCGGCCGGCGCGCCGACCGGAGCAGGCCGGCGATGCGGTCGAGCGGCGAAGCGGGTACCGGGAACTGGGGGAGGGAGAGGTCGCCGGCGGGCGGCAGATAGGCGCCGGGGTGGTCGGCCGGCGGTTCGACCAGCGGCTCGTCGAACGGGACATTCACCTGGACCGGCCCTGGCAGCCCCGCCATCGCTGCCTGGACTGCGCGGGTGCCCGCCGCCTCGAAGCCTGCCGCGGCCCCCGGCCCGGGCACCGGGAGGTCGATGGACCAGCGCACATGGCGGCCGAAGAGATGGACCTGGTCGATGGTCTGGGCCGCGCCCACCTCGCGGAGCCTCGGCGGCCGGTCGGCCGTGAGCGCAATGACCGGCACGCGGGAGAGGTTCGCCTCGGCGATAGCCGGGAAGAGATTCGCGACGGCCGTTCCTGAGGTGCAGGCAATCGGCACAGGGCGGCCCGTTTTTCGGGCTAACCCAAGCGCAAAGAAACCGGCAGAGCGCTCATCGATGACGAGGTACGGCGTGATGACGTCCTGGTCGGCGAGGGCGAAGACAAGCGGCGTTGAGCGGCTGCCGGGAGTGATCACGGCATGGCGCACCCCTGCGGCGGCCAGGCCGCCGATGAGCGCCCGGGCCGCGATGGTGTTCTCGCGGGCCGTGTTCACCGGTTGATGACCCCCCGGAGGGCGTCCAGCTTCGTTTCAATCTCTTCGAGCTCGCCGGCCGGCGTGGAGTCAGCGACGATGCCGGCGCCCGCGTAGAGGCGGGCGCGCCCGCCTCCGACCAGCGCCGTGCGGAGCCCGACGACGAACTCGCCGTTGCCCGATGGGTCAACCCAGCCGACGGGCCCCGCGTACCAGCCCCGGTCCATCCGCTCGAGCCGGCGGATGGCGTCGAGCGCGGCGTCGCGCGGCCAGCCGCCGACGGCAGGCGTGGGGTGCAGTCGTTCGACCACGTCGAGCAGCGAGGCGCCGGGGGCAAGGCGGCCTGCAATCGGCGTGTAGAGGTGCTGAATGTTGGCGAGTTTCATGACCGTGGGCGCGCCGGGGATTTCGAGCCCTTCAGCGAGCTCGCCGACCTCCTGGCGGATCGCCTCGACGACGAGGCAGTGCTCCCAGCGCTCCTTTTCGCTCGC
>Ga0308415_1000004_pt1 | contig 154073 bp, 163 predicted proteins | sample HotsprSampleOS55_FD_203465 | JGI IMG/M metagenome (GOLD analysis project Ga0308415, IMG submission 203465) | Hot spring phototrophic mat microbial communities from Octopus Spring, Yellowstone National Park, Wyoming, United States - 20090730_OS55 ... | reverse complement strand
GGGAGCAGGGAGCGGGGAGCGGGGAGCGGGGAGCAGGGAGCAGGGAGCAAGGAGCAGGGAACAGGGAGCGGGGAGCGGGGAGCGGGGAGCAGGGAGCAGGGAGCAAGGAGCAGGGAACAGGGAGCGGGGAGCGGGGAGCGGGGGTCAGGTGGGGCGGCCGGTGAGGAACATGAGGCCCTTGGCGAGGACTTCGCCGACGAAGACGGCGCCCATGGCGATGTAGAGGAGGCCGGTGGCGCTCTGCATGGCGCGGATGCGGGTGGTCCGGTAGGCGAGGTAGGCGAGGATGATGGGGAAGACGAGGCCGACGCCGATGCGGAGATAGAGGACGGGGTTGGCGAACAGGCCGACGTCGACAGGGTTGGCGGGGAGCGGGACCTCGCGGACGGGCACGGCGAGGTTGACCGCGAGGACGATGAGCTGGAGCGCGTGGGCCCCGAGGAGGATGAGGCAGAGGTCGCGCAGGGGCCAGGCCGGCAGTGCGCCTTCGGTGAGGTACCAGTGGCCCCAGGTCATGGCGACGGAAACGGCGCCGAGGGCGAGCGTGCCGGCGAAGAGGCCGAGGAAGATGGCGGGGTAACCCCAGGTCGGCGGGGCGAACATGATCGATAGGAGGACGATAGCGGCGAGCCCGGCGAGGGACCCGAAGATGCCCGCGATGCGGCCGATGGGGTCCCAGCCCATGAATACGGCGAACATGTAGACGCCGCTGGCGATGGTGACGACCAGGAGCGCCTGGCGGAAGCGGGGGAAGGGGTCGGGGTCGATGCGGTAGCCGTCGACGTCGGGGCCGAGGGAGAGGGAGCTGGCGGTCCAGAGGGCGAGGATACCGGCGATGGCGATGCAGAGCGCCATGGTGAGGACGAACCCGCGGGTGACGCCGCCGCGGAGGTCGCTGGCGAGGGTGACCCAGAGGCTGCCGATGGTGAGTTCGGCGAGGATGATAAGCAGGGTGTAGGGGAGGGCCTCGACGTTCACCGGTTCGAGTGTAGGGGCGGGCCTGCCAAGGGTCAGGTGCGCGCGCGGGCGAACTGGCGGCGGGCAGCTTCGACGGCGCCGGGGAGGAGCTTGAGGACGGCGTCGATCTCGGCGGGGGTGGTGGTTTCGCCGAGGGAGAAGCGGATGCTGCCGACGGCGCGGCGGATAGGGACGCCCATGGCCATGAGGACGTGGGAGGGCTCCCAGGTGGAGCTGCTGCAGGCGCTGCCGGAGCTGACGGCGACGCCGCGCTCGTCGAGTGCGGAGACGAGGGCGTCGCTTTCGAGGCCGCCGAAGGCGACGTTCAGGATGTTCGGGAGGCAGTTGACCTGGCAGCCGTTGACCTGGACGTCGGGGATGGCCGCGAGGATGCCATCGCGGAGGCGGTTGCGGAGTTCGAGGACGCGGGCGGAGCGCTCGGCGGTGCCGGCAGCGGCGACCTGGAGGGCGGCGGCCGTGCCGGCGATGCCGGCGACGTTTTCGGTGCCGGCGCGCTTGTGCATCTCCTGGCCGCCGCCCAGCAGGAACGGGTGGAAGGGGGTGGCGCGGCGGAGGTAGAGGATGCCGGTGCCCTTGGGGCCGCCGAACTTGTGGGCGGAGAGGCTGAGGGCATCGACACCGAGGGCTTCGACATCGATGGGGAGCCAGGCGGGCGCCTGGACGGCGTCGGTGTGGAGGACGATCCGGTGGCCGCCGGGCGCGGTCCGTTCGCGGAGGAGGGCGGCGAGCTCAGGGATCGGCTGGATGGTGCCGACCTCGTTGTTGGCGAGCATCACGTTGACGAGGATGGTGCCGGGCCGGATGGCGCGGTCGATTTCGGCGAGCGAGACGCGGCCCGAGGCGTCGCAGCCGACGACGGTGACTTCGAAGCCGAGCTCCTCGAGGAAGGCGGCGGCGTGGATGCCGGCGTGGTGTTCGATGGCGCTGGTGATGACGTGGTTCCCGGCGCCGGCGCGGCGGAGGGCGTAACTGATGCCGAAGAGCGCGGTGTTGATGCTCTCGGTGGCGCCGCTGGTGAAGATGATTTCCGAAGGGCGGGCGCCGAGGCAGGCGGCCACGGCGGCGCGGGCCTCGTCGAGGGCTTCCTGGGCATCGCGGCCGATGGCGTAGAGGCCGCTGGGGTTGCCGAAGCGAACATCGAGGAAGGGCGCCATGGCCTCGCGGGCGACGGGCCGGAGGGGACTGGTGGCGGCGTGGTCGAGGTAGATCATCTGCCGGGTTCAGCGTAGCAGAGGCGGCTGCGGTTGACGGCTGCGGGGCGGCGCGTGCAGGCTTTCGGCCATGCCGGAGGCTTCGCTGCTGACGGATGAGGTGCGCGCGCTGGTGGGCCGGGAGACGCGGCTCGGACGGGTGCAGGTGACGCCGCGGGCGTACCGGCGGGCGCACGAGGTGTACGTTGGCGGGGCCCCGGCGCGGGTGCCAGCGGAGGGCGAGCCGGTGCCAGGGTACGTGATTACCGGGCTGGAATCGGAGTCGGAGGCGCCTCCCTTCCCCGAGCTGCCGCCGAACTCGCTGCTGATTGCGAACGAGTGGGCATTCGAGCGGCCGCTGCGGATGGGCGAATGGCTGGAGATGGTGCACCGGGTGACGGATGTGCGGGAGCGGTTCGGCGGCCGGTTCGGGTACAGCATCGACGTGCTCTCGGAGACAGCGTTCTTCGACGCCGAGGGGCGGCTCGTGGCGCGGAGCGGGCGGACGATGACGCAGTACTCGGCGGCGGCAGCGGGCGCGGGAGGGGTGGAATGAGCGTCGCGCCGTCACTGCGGGAAGGGGACGAACTGGCGCCGTTCGAGCTGCGGCCGGAGCTGGGGCAGGTGATCCGGTACTGCGCGCTGCAGTGGGCGTTTCCGCCATTCTTTTATGACGAATCTGCTGCGCGGGCGCAGGGGATGCCGGGGACGATCGTGCCGGGGCCGCTGAAGGTGGGGCTGCTCTACCGGGCGGTTGAGGAGTGGCTGGCGGGACGGGGGTGGATCCGGCAGGTGCGGGCGGCGCACCGGCGCCCCGACCTGGTCGGGCGGCCGATTGCCATCGTGGGCCGGGTTGCGCGGGTATATGCCGAGGATGGTGCGGAGCGGGCTGATCTCGAGCTGGCGATCATCATCAATGAGGAGGGGCAGCCGAGCGTGCGGGGGTTTGCGGTGGTGGAGCTGGAAGGCGGCGGCGGCAGCTGACGGGGAGCCAGGGGGGTGACGGCCCTACGGCGGCCTCAGGCGCCGTGCGGGGCCCCGTTTGGTCCGTTGGCGGCGAGATAGCGATAATTCCCGCGAAGTTCACCCCGGGAGGCGCGTATGCACCGGGAAGACGCCTGGCAGATCTTGCTCGATTACACTCAGGAGGAGCGGACGCGGAAGCACGGGATCGCGGTTGAGGCGGTGATGCAGGCGTACGCCCGGCTGCTGCACGAGGACGAGGAGAAGTGGGGGATTGTCGGGCTGCTGCACGACTTCGACTGGGAGATCCACCCGACGGAGGAGCTGCACCCGGTGGAGGGGTCGAAGCTGCTGGCAGCGCGGGGTGTGCCGGAGGACATCCGGTATGCGATCCTCTGCCACGCGCCGTTCCTGGGGCTGGAGTACCGTTCGACCATGGACCGGGCGATTTACGCGTGCGATGAGCTGAGCGGGTTTGTGATCGCCTGCGCACTGGTGAAGCCGGACCGGTCGCTGTCGTCGGTGGAGCCGGCTTCGGTGCGGAAGAAGATGAAGGACAAGGCGTTTGCACGGAGCGTGCGTCGGGAGGACCTGGTCAACGGCGCCCGGGACCTTGGGGTGGACCTCGACGAGCACATCCGGTTCGTGACGGACGCGCTGAAGCCGGTAGCACACTTGCTGGGGGTGAATCCATGAGGGCTGAACAGATCCCGGACCGCAACATCGGCATGGAGATGGTCCGCGTGACCGAGGCGGCGGCGCTGGCGGCGGCGCGGTGGATGGGCCGCGGCGACAAGAACGGCGCCGACAAGGCGGCGGTGGATGCGATGCGGCTGATGCTGGACACGGTGGCGATGGACGGGGTGATCGTCATCGGCGAGGGGGAAAAGGACGAGGCGCCGATGCTGTACAACGGCGAGCGGGTGGGGAACGGGAAGGGCCCGCAGATGGATGTGGCGGTGGACCCGCTGGAGGGCACCCGGCTGACGGCGATGGGCCGACCGGGGGCGGTGAGCGTGATTGCGTGTGCGCCGCGGGGGACGCTGTACAGCCCGAAAGACATCTTCTACATGGAGAAGATCGCGGTCGGGCCGGAGGCGAAGGGGCGGATCGACCTTTCGGCGCCGGTGAAGTGGAACCTGGAGCAGGTGGCAAAGGCGAAGGGGATGCCGGTGGAGGAGCTGACGGTGATCATCCTCGACCGGGACCGAAATACGGAGATTGCGGACCAGGTGCGGGCGGCCGGCGCGCGGATCAAGTTCATCACCGACGGCGATGCGCCGGCGGCGATTTCGACGGGCATCGCGGGTTCGGGCGTGGATGTGATGCTGGGCATCGGCGGGTCGCCGGAGGGGGTCATTGCGGCGGCGGCGCTGAAGTGCCTTGAGGGCGATTTCCAGGGCCGGCTCTGGGCGCGGGATGAGAACGACCGGCGGATGGCGGCGGAGATGGGACTGGACCTGGACCGGGTGCTGACGATCGACGACCTGGTGAAGAGCGACGATGTGTTCTTCGCGGCCACGGGAGTGACCGGCGGCGAGCTGCTGGCGGGTGTGGAGTTCACGCCGCGCGGTGCGGTGAGCGAGTCGCTGGTGATGCGGGCGCGTTCGGGGACGATCCGGCGGATCCGGGCGGAGCATCACTGGCGGAAGCTGCAGGGGATGGCGAACGGCCGCTGACGGGCGGCATGACGTTCGGCCACGGAGACGACAGGGGGTGACGCGGGAGCGGTGCAGACTGCCGGACGCCCGCTGCGCTGGACGCTGGCGGGCGGAAGGAGGCGCAGGCTTCCGTGGCCGACGCGGCGCCGCCGGGGAGGAATTGTTCAGGCGGGTTACCGAATGCGTTCCCACGCGGCGGCGTTTCGTGCGACACTGTGGGCCGTGAACGGGACCAGGCTGGTGCTGCTGATGGTCGGCGGGGCCGTTGCCATCGTGCTCGTCTTCCAGGCGCTGAACCAGTGGGGATGAGGCGCCCGGGAGGGGCCGGCAAAAGTTACAGACCGTTTACACGACCCCGGGCAGATGGGCGACAGAATTCGTTGACCCTATTTCTGCGCGATTCCTACACTGCCGGGAGATGAGGAGATGCCATATGGAGCGTAGATTTCTTCGACGCATGGCGCTCGGGCTGGTGCTCGGGGCGCTGACGATCATCCCTGCGGTCTCGGCTTCGGCGGGGAGCATGCCGGGCCGGGAGCCGGAGACCGTCCGGGGCCGCGGGTTTGAGCACGTGGCGGTGCTGCCGGCCCTGCTGCCGAACAGCAAGGAGAACACCAGCACGATCGCGCAGAACAACGGCACCGCGCCGGCGACGATTGTGATGGACATCTACACGCCGGCCGGGGTGCTGATCCCCTCGGCGACGGTGGCGTACAGCAATGTGCCGCCGGGCGGTACCCGGGTGTTTGCCCAGGCGCTCAATTCCGGCCTGACGCCGGGCTTCCGGGGCGTCGGCGTGATCTCGAGCGACCAGCCGATCAATGCGCTGCTGGTGCGCGACATCGAATCGAACGTCAACTACGCGAAGTCGTACTCGATTCACAACGCGTATGCGACGGGCGGCACGAAGGTGACCCTGCCGTACGTGGCGAACGCGCTGAACGGCCTGTACAACACGCGGTTTGCGATTGCCAACACGGGGAACACGGAGGCGTGCGTGACCATCACGTATGTCTTCCCTGGCGCGGGCCGGACGCCGGTCGTGGATGCTGGTTCGGGCGCGCTGGCCTGCTCTGGCGGGGGCTACCGGATCCCGGTAGGCGGCCAGATCTCCTTCGCGCCGACCGCCGTGGACGGCGCTATCCCGATGCCGGCCTCGACGGCGAACTCGCTGATGGCGGCGACGCTGCAGACGTCGAGCTCGACGATCACGGTCGCGGTTGACGCCTACCTGAGCGGCGGGCTCCGGAAGCTGGCGTCGTACGACGGCTTCATCGTGGAGCCGGCGAGCGCGAGCGACCTCGGGACGCAGATCTCGATGCCGCTGGCGATCAAGCTGGACGGGTTCTACACGCAGTACCTGCTTTCGAATCCGAACCCGACGGCCGCGACGGCGACGATCACCTACGTCGGCAACACGGGCACGTACACGGTGAACCTGAACATCCCGGCGAACGGCACGGCCAGCCACAGCGTCTATGAAGCGGCCGGCGGCATCCCGGAGGGGTTCGTCGGTGCGGCGACCATCACGGCGAGCCAGCCGATTGCGGCGGTGCTGTTCCGCTCGAAGATGACGGCGCCGGGAAGCTTTGTGGATGAGGACCTGTACACGGCCGTCAACGGCATCCCGGTGAACAAGGCGACGACGACGGCGAAGCTGCCGCTCATCTTCCGGCGCGCGTACCAGACCGGGGGCTTCAGCGGCTACAACACCTGGGTGAGCGTGAGCGTCGCCGACGGCGGCACGGCGAACGTGACGATCACGGCGATCAACGACACGTCGAACACAGCGCCGGGCTGCAACGCGCCGGGCACGTACACGACGACGAAGACGATCACCGGGTCGTTCATCTTCTACCAGAACGCGAACGTGGATTCGGGCCTCGGGGCCTCGCCGCCGAGCTGCTTCTGGGGCGGCATGACGATTACGTCGGACCGGCCGATCGTGGTCATCGCGAACGCGACGAACGACCTGAACCGTGGCGACAACGACGGGCTGTATAACGCCTTCAGCAACTAGGCGACCGCCCGGCGAACGCCACCTCCGCGGCGCCCGCAGTGATGCGGGCGCCGTTCGTTTCTCCCGGCGGTGCGGCACAGGCGGTTCGCCGGTTGGACGGGCGGCCCTACCATGGGGGCAATGTCGATCGCGTTCGGGGGCATCGTCGCCCTGTTCTTCCGGGGGCTGAACCTGGTCGTCGCGCTCGGGCTGGTGGGGCTGTGCTCGTACGAGCTGCAGAAGGGCGACTACGGGCGGTTCGTGCTGGGCCTGACGTTCGTGGGCATCGTGAACGCGGCGACGGGCGGCCTGACGGCGGCTACGGCCTACCAGGTAGCGAACCAGCGCCGGCCGCCGGGGATGGCGCTGGCGAACGGCGGGGTGCTGGGGGGCGGCCTGGGGGCGGCGGCCGTGGCGGGCGGGCTGCTCGCGGGCTGGTGGTTCGCGGGGGAGGCGCGGCAGGAGGCGCTGGCGGTCGGGGCGGCGTGTGCGGCGGTGGTGGTGAACAGTGTGGTGGCCGGGGTGTTCCTGGGCCGGGAGGCCTTCATCCGCTACAACCTGGCGCTGGTGTGCCCGCCGCTGTTCGCGCTGGCGGGGATTGCAGCGACGTTCTTCATGCTGGGCCAGCGGACGCCCGACGCGGCGCTCTGGGCGTACGCCGCAGGCTGGTGGGCGGCGGTCGCGCTGCTGCTGGTCTCGGGCGGGGGGGCAGGTGCGCGGAACGCGCGGCTGGAGGGTGCGATGCTGGCCGCCATCGGGCGGTTTTCGCTGCTGGCGGGCATCGCGAGCGGGATTTCGTACCTGAACTACCGGGCAGACCTGTTCGTGGTGCGGCATTTCGAGGGAGAAGAGGGCGTGGCGGTCTACTCGCTGGCGGTCTATCTCGCGGAGTCGGTGTGGCAGGTGAGCGGTTCGCTGGCGCTTGCGACATACGCGCGGGTGGGGTCGCTCTCGCGGCCGGAGGCGGCAGCGCTCACGGCGCGGGTGATGCGGCACACGGTGGTGCTGCTCGGGGTGATCTGCGCGGGGCTGTTTGCGGCGTCGTGGGCGATTGAGGCGGTGGTGTTCCCGAAGTACGACGGCATGGGGTCGGCGCTGCGCTTCATCCTGCCCGGGGTGCTGCTGTACGGGCTGGCGCAGTCGTTCTCGGGGTTCTACACCTACCAGCGGGGGATGCCGTGGGTATCGGCGGTGGTTGCCGGGGCAGGGCTCGTGCTCGACATGGTGTTCGCGTTCACGCTGGTGCCGCGGATGGGCGTCGATGGCGCGGCGCTGGCGAGCGCGCTGGCGTACAGCCTGGCGATTCTCGGGGGGCTGACGGTTTTCATGCGGCAGGAGCGGATCGGGCCGGCGGGGATTTTCCGGTTCGGGCGGGCGGAGCTGGAGGACTACCGGGCGCTGGTCAGCCGGCTCCGGGCCGGGCTTGTGCGGGCGCAGGGGTAGGCGCGGCGGGGCAGAGGGCGGGGTCGGGCCGGGGGATGGGGATGGGGAGCCCGGTATCGGGGTCGGCGAGGACGAGCATTGGGACGCCGAAGACGCGCTCGAGGGCCTCGGGCTGGAGGACGGCCGAGGGCGGGCCGTCGAAGGCGAGGCGGCCCTCGCGCAGGGCGATGATGCGGGAGGTGAAGCGGCCGGCGAGGGCGAGGTCGTGGAGGACGGCGACGATGGTGATGCCGCGGGCGTTGAGGCGGCGGAGGAGGTGCATGACCTCGATCTGGTGGGCGACGTCGAGGAAGGTGGTGGGCTCGTCGAGGAGGAGGATGCGCGGCTCCTGGGCGAGGGCCATGGCGATCCAGGCGCGCTGGCGTTCGCCGCCGGAGAGGGCGGCGAGGGGACGGTCGGCAAGGTGGAGGGAATCGGTGGCATCGAGGGCCCATTCGACGGCGTCGATATCGCGACGGGTGACGCGCTGGAGGAGGCCCTGGTGGGGGTAGCGGCCGCGGAAGGCGAGTTCGCGGACGGTAAGGTCGAGGCCGCCGGCGGGCGCCTGGGGGAGGATGGCGAGGACGCGGGCTACGTGGCGGGAGTTCATCGCGCGAATGTCCCGGCCATCGAGGAGGACGCGGCCGGCGCGGGGCGGGTGGAGGCGGGCCATACCGCGGAGGAGGGTGCTCTTGCCGGAGCCGTTCGGACCGAGGATGGCAACCATTTCGCCGGCTTCGACGGTGAAGGAGACGTCGTGGACGACGACGCGGTGGCCGTGGGCGAGGGTGAGGTGGTCGACCGTGAGGTTCATCGGAAGCGGACCAGGTAGAGGAGGAAGGGGGCGCCGATGGCTGCGGTGATGATGCCCATGGGAACTTCGGCGGGCTGGATGATGAGGCGGGCGCCGAGGTCGGCGAGCACGACGAGGATGGCGCCGTAGAGAGCGCTGAAGGGGATGACGAGGCGGTTGTCGCTGCCGACGGTGTAGCGGGCGATGTGGGGGCAGACGAGGCCGACGAAGCTGACCAGGCCGGCGATGGAGACCGCGGCGGCGGTCAGGATGCCGACGACCGCGAGGACCATGAGGCGGGTGCGGTCGGTGAGGAGGCCGAGGCCGGCAGCGACGTCGTCGCCGAGGGCGAGGATGTTGAGGCGGCCGGCGAGGAGCACAGCAGCCGCCAGGCCGCCGGCGAACCAGGGCAGGGCGGCCCAGAGGTCGCGCCATTCGGAGCCGTAGAGGCCGCCAGCGAGGAAGCCGAGGCTCGTCTGGAGGAAGGTCCGGGAGGAGGCGAGGAGCCCGACAATGGCGGCGCCGAAGAAAGCGGAGAGGGCGACGCCGGCGAGGGTGAGGCGGAGGGGCGAGACGGCCCCCCGCCAGGCGATGACGTAGAGGACGCCGGCGCCGACGAGGCCGCCGACGACGCAGGCGGCGGCGATAGCCCACTGGGGCGACTGGGGGTCGTAGACGATGAGGCTGGCGCTGGCGAGCCCGCAGGCGGCGGTGACGCCGAGAATGGTGGGGTCGGCGAGGGGGTTGCGGGTGACGCCCTGGAGGAGGGCGCCGGATACGGCAAGGCCGGCGCCGACGATCATGGCGTCGAGGAGGCGGGGATAGCGGATCTGCCAGACGACGTTGCGGGCGAAGACGTCCTCGGGGGAGGTGAGCCCGGACCAGACTTCGCCGGGGGAGAGCCGGACAGCGCCGAACATGAGGCTGGCGTAGCCGGCGGCGGCGAGGACCGCAAGGCCGAGGAGGAGGATGGCGAGCGGCCGCCACGCGCCGCGGGGGAGCGCCCCCGATGGGACGCTCCCGGCTGGTGCAGCGGTTTCGGCGGCCATGTTCGCCATGGTACGGGGCGGCGGCTGAGCCGCCAGCGGCGCGGGACTACTGCCCGCCGACGGCCTTCGCCACAGCGTCGAGGGCCAGCTTGACGCGCGGGCCGGGCGCCTGGACGAAGAGCTCGACGTCGGCGTCGATGACGTGGTTACTGGTGACGGCCTTGAGGCCGCGGAAGGGCGGGATGGTCGGGATCAGGCTGGCGAGGCGCGGAGCCGGCGGGGGCGCCGGGGTGATGGCGAAGATGTAGTCGGGGTTGAACTCGATCATCTTCTCGGGGGCAATGGTCGCGTAGCCGGGGAAGGGACCGGCATCGGGGAGGGCGTCGGCGGGGTTCTTGATGCCGAGCTCCTTGAGGATGTCGCCGGTGTAGCTGGTGCTCTTGGCGGCGTAGAGGGTCTGGTCGCGGTCGGAGAGGACGGCGACGGCGGTGATGTTCTTGCCGGCGACGGCCTTCTTTGCGTTGGCGAGGGACTGCTCGATATCGGCGATGACCTTATCGGTGGCGGCGGTGGCGTTGAGCGCCTTGCCGACGAGGCGGAGGGCATCGAGGACCTGCTGGTAGCTGTTGGCGCCGGCGAAGATGACAGGGACGGGGAGCCCTTCGAGCGGCTGGCGGAGGGCGGGCTGCGCGTGGATCACGGAGTCGGCGATGACGAGGTCGGGCTTGAGGGCGAGGACAGCCTCGAGGTTCGGCTGGTAGGCGGTGCCGACGGCCTGCGCCGACTGGGCCTCAGGCGGGTAGTTGGCGGTGGAAGGGCGGCCGGCGACGGTCTTGCCGGCTGCGTAGACGAGCTCGACAGCGGTCGGGCTGACGGCGACGATGGTCTTCGGCTCGGCTTTAATCTCGACCTTACGCCCGAGCATATCGGTGACGGTGACGGGGTAAGCGGCTGCCGGCGAGGGGGAGGCAGGCGCTGCGGTGGCGGTCTGGCCGGGCGGGGCAGTTGGCGCCGGGGTGCCCTGGTCGTCGTCGTCGCCGCCGCAGGCAGCGACGACGAGGGCGGAGGCGGCAACCGTTGCGGCTGCGCCGAGCAGGAGGAGGCGGCGGAGTGAAACTTTCATTTCTGCTGAGACCTTCCTGATTCGCGGCTTGGCGGAGAACTTTGCACCAGTATACCGAGCCTTGGTCTTCGGTCACGTGTGCGAAAAGACGGGGCGGCGGCTCACTGCGCGATGGAGGCGGGTGTGTCACGATGGGAGCGACTTCACCTGCGGAGCTGCGACCGTGTCCCATCCCCAGTTGCCCTCGCTGCCGGGTTCGCCGAAAGAGCTCTCCGGCGTTGAGAAAGCGCTCCTGGCGCTTTCGTACGGCGTGCATGTCATCGGTTCGCGGGCTGCGGACGGGACGCTGAACGCGATGCTGGCGGACTGGGTGATGCAGGTATCGTTCAAGCCGCGGCTGCTGGCGGTTTCGATTGAGAATGATGCGCGAACGCTGCGGTTCATCCGGGAGACACGGGTCTTCACGGTGAACCTGCTGCACGAGAAGGACGGCATCACGATCGCGCGAAAGGTGGTGATGCCGTCGGAGGCGAAGAAGGTGCGGGGCCGGTCGGAGGCGATGGCGGCGCAGGTCATCGACAAGCTGGCGGGCATCCCCTACGGGCTGCACGACAACGGCTGCCCGGTGCTCGACCAGGCGCTGGGGTGGATTGCGTGCAATGCCGTGCAGTTCTTCGAAGTGGGGGACCACACGCTCGTCATCGGCGAGTGCGTGGACGGGGAGCGGCTGCGGCCGGGGGAGATGCTGATCGAACGGGACCTGGGCTGGGAGTACGGCGGGTAGCAAAGGCCGGGCCGGTCAGTCGGCGAAGAGGGCGGCGAGGGGGAGTTCGAAGCCGGGGACGGGGAACGCGGCGTCGTCGCTCGCGAGGGTGTCGCGCTCGGTGTACGTGTGGGCATCGCCGCCGGGCCGGTGGACCGTGATGGTGCGGTTGCGCGGCCGGACGATCCAGACGCGGCTGGCGCCGGCATCGAGGTAAGCCTGGATTTTGCGGGCGACGTCGGCTTCGCGGTCTTCGGGCGACATGATTTCGATCGCGAGGGTCGGGGCGCCTTCGACGTAGCGGTCCTGGGCTGCTTCGTGCAGGCGGTCGCGGTCGAGGAAGGCGACATCGGGGGCGACGACGGTGTCGGGGTCGCGGGCGAGGCGATACCCGACCTCGGTGTGCACCTCGCCGAGCCCATGCCGGGAGACGAAGGAATGGAGCTCCGCGACGATGCGGGCGGCGATCCTCCCGTGGCGGCGTCCGACGGGCATGTGCTCGATGACCCTCCCTTCGGCCAGTTCGAGCCGGCCGCCGTGGGGCGGGTCAGGAAGCTGCCAGAATTCGTCGGCCGTGAGCAGGGCCGGCACCGGGCCGGGCTGGGCGCTCATGCCGCCATGATACCAGCGGGCGCAAAGACCGGGCCGGTCAGTCGCGCGGGAGGCCGAGGCCGCGCTGGGCGATGATGTTGCGCTGGATTTCGCTCGAGCCGCTGTAGATGGTCGGCGCGACGTTGACGAGGTGGCCTTTTTCGAAGACGCCGTTCGCGACGGCGTACTTCGAGTCGGGCTCGAGGGCGCCGGCAGGCCCGAAGAGGTTGACGCCGAAGTTCGTAATGCGCTGGGCGAGCTCGGTGGCGAAGACCTTGATGACGGAGGCTTCGTAGTTGGGGATGCGGCCGGCCTCCTGCATCCAGGCGATGCGGTAGGCGAGCATGCGGCCGACTTCGTTGGCGACCCAGAGGTCGGCGATGCGGTGGCGGAGGATGTCGCGGTAGGCTTCGCCGGAGCGGCGTTCGCGCCAGAGCTGCATGAGGAGTTCGAGCTGGCGCTGGTTGGCAGCGATGGAGGCGACGTTGGAGCGCTCGAAGTCGAGCAGGGTCATGGCGACGTACCAGCCGCGGTTCTCCTCGCCGACGCGGTTGCGGACCGGCACGCGGACGTCTTCGAAGAAGACTTCGTTGAATTCGTGGTAGCCGGCCATGTTGATGAGCGGGCGGACGGTGATGCCCGGTGTCTTCATGTCGACTAGGAGGAAGGAGATGCCCTTGTGCTTCGGCGCGTCGGGGTCGGTGCGGACGAGGAGGAAGCACCAGTCGGCGTGGTGGGCGACGGTGGTCCAGATCTTCTGGCCGTTGACGACGTAGTCGTCACCGTCGCGGACGGCGCGGGTCTGGAGGGAGGCGAGGTCGGAGCCGGCGCCGGGTTCGGAGTAGCCCTGGCACCAGGTGACTTCGGCGTTGGTGATGCGGGGGAGGTGTTCGGCCTTCTGCTCGGGGGTGCCGTGGACGATGAGGGTGGGGCCGATCATGCCGACGTTGAAAACGCGGCCGCCGTCGGGGGCGCCGGCGTAGGCGAGCTCTTCGCTGAAGATCATCTGGTTGATGTGGCTCCAGCCGAGGCCGCCGTACTCCTTCGGCCAGGCGGGGGCAATCCAGCCCTTCTTCGCCAGCTTTTTGTTGAAAGCGAGCTGCTCTTCCCAGTTCTCCTGGGAGGTGGGCCGGACGGGGCCGACGCCGCGGTTGGGGAGGGCTTCTGCGAGGAAGTCGCGCACTTCCTTGCGGAGGGCTTCGTGTTCAGCGGTGAACTTGAATTCCATGGGGTGCGAACCTCCTCGGGAGCTCGTAGTGCGGTTTCAGCTTACCGCACGGTAGCGTCTGGCGCCCGTGAGCGAATCGGGTAGGATGCGGAGGTTGCATCGATTTCCGGGGGCGAGGCGCGTGGGCGAACCGGCGCGGCGGCTGAACGTGTTCTTCGACGTGGACAACACGATTATCACGTGGGACGTGAAGCTCCGGCCGGGCGTGCGGGAGGTGTTCGAGGAGCTGCGCGCGGACGGGCATACGGTCTACCTGTGGAGCGGGATGGGACCGCGCTGGGAGGTAGTGCGGCGGTTTTCGCTGCACGAGCATGTGGCGGACTGCTTCTGGAAGCCGCTGACGGACCACCATAACCGGCTGCGGGAGCTGGGAATCCCGGTGTGGCCGGATTTCGTGATCGACGACCACCGGGAGGTGGTGGAGGCGTTCGCGGGGGTGCAGGTGGCGGAGCCGCTGCTGCCGCTGGAGCGGGACCGGGAGATGTGGCGGGTGCTGGAGGCGATCCGGGCGTTCGCGGCGGGGCGGTAGGGGCACAGCCCATGCAGAACGATGGCATACTGGAAGTACGATGGCGAACGTCACCATCCGCAACGTACCCGAAGAGCTCCACGCAGCGCTGAAGGAACGCGCACGGCGAAACCGGAGGAGCCTCAACGAGGAGGTGCTGGCGCTGCTGGAATCCGCCTGCCAGACACCTCCCGGTCCTGCCGACGAGCTCGCGGTCGCTATCGAGGCCGCGCGCGAACGCTGGCGTGACAGCGCAGGGGAGCAGGAGCTGCCGACATCTGATGACTTCGCGGGCTGGATTCGCAGCGGGCGGGCGTGAGGAGTGATTGTCGCCGACGCCTCCCTCATCGCGTGTCTCCTGCTCCCGGTGGCAGACCGAACCGCAAATGCACTCGCCGTCCGCGTGCGCTCGCTCGACGCCGGGTGGGTGGCTGCGCCGATCTGGCGGCTGGAGTTTTTGAACGCCGCTGCGGGGTACCTGCGGCGCGGACTGATCAGCGCCGAGGGCCTCGTGGATGCCCATGACCTGGCGGCGCGCGCCGTCGCGTCGTTTCGTCCCTCCTACCGCGCGGTAGCGGAGCTGCCCGCCCAGAGCAGGTGCACCTCCTATGACCTCGCGTACGTGCAGGTCGCCCGGGAGACCGGAGCACCGCTCGTCACATTCGATCGGGAGCTCCTGGACGAGTTCCCAGGCACAGCGACCCACCCCGAGGTCTTCCTTGCGGGGCAGGGCTGAGGCACGGGACCGCTGGCGGAGCTGCGCGTAGAATGCGCGCACACCCTGCCGCGGAGCTGTCTCCATGGAGTACGAGGCGATTCTGTACGAAGTCGAGGACGGCGTCGCGACGATTACGCTGAACAAGCCGGAGCGGCTGAATGCGTTCGACGACCAGATGCTGGCGGAGTGGGCGGATGCGATCCGGCGGGCGGACCAGGACCGCGGGGTTGGGGCGATTATCATCACCGGGGCGGGCCGCGGATTCTGCAGCGGGATGAACGTGGCGGCCGAGGCCGGCGGTCACGGCGTGCTTCGAACGCAGGCGACGGTGGCGGACCGGCGGCACAGCCTGCGCGACCGTGTGCATCCGATTCCGCGGGCGCTCATCCAGCTCGAGAAGCCGTACATCGCGGCGATCAACGGGGCGGCGGCCGGCGCGGGGATGGACATGGCGACGATGGCCGATATCCGGTTTGCGGCGACGACGGCGCGGATGGGGATGACCTATGTGCGGATGGGGCTGGTGCCGGGGGATGGGGGAGCGTACACGCTGCCGCGGGTGATTGGGGTGCAGCGAGCGCTGGACTTGATCTGGACGGGGCGGATGATCACGGCGCAGGAAGCGCTGGAGATGGGGTATGTGCTCGCGGTGTACGAGCCGGAGGAGCTGCTGCCGCGGGTGAAGGAGTATGCACGCCAGATTGCGAAGGGGCCGGGGGTGGCGGTGCAGCTTTCGAAGAAGCTGGTGTACCGGTCGGCGAACATTTCGTTCGACGAGCACCTGGACATGGCGCAGATGGCGATGTTCATCGCCCAGTCGACGGAGGACGCGCGGGAGGGTCCGCGGGCGTTTGTGGAGAAGCGGGAGCCGCAGTTCAAGGGGTACTAGGCGCTGCCGGGGCCGGGGGCAGGAGGAGCCTCCAGAGGCTGATCAGCGGAGGAAGTTGAGGAGGGAGAGGTTGGCCGTGCGGCCGATGGCCCCGAGGGCAGCTTCGAGGGCGTTCTGCGCGGCGGTGAAGCGGACGATCGTCTCGGCGATGTCGATATCTTCGACGCCGGCCCGCAGCTCCTGCAGGTTGGTGTCGGTTTCCAGGGAGCGGGAGGTCGTGGCCTCGAAGCGGTTGAGGCGGGCGCCGACTTCGGCGCGGGCGTTGAGGACGCGCTCAAGGCCGCTGTCGATGTCGGCGATGTAGGGGCGGACCTGGGCGCCCGGGGCGCCGGACTGGAGGGCATCGCGGAGCTGGATGAGCCGGTCGAAGAGGTTGCCGAAGACCTGGTGGCCGATGATGTTAACGGGGACGACGTCGCGGGTGGAGACGCGGCGGAGGCGTTCGCCGTTGTCGCCCTGCCAGGTGATGGCGGCTGGCGGGGTGCCGCCGACGGCGTAGGCGGGGGTGGTGGTTTTGTGGCCGCTGAAGATGTAGACGCCGCCGAAGCTGGTGTTGGCGACCTGGGCGAGCTGTTCGATGACCTGGTTGACCTCGGCGGCGATGTTCTGGCGCTCACTGACGCCGAGGGTGTCGTTGGCGGCCTGGACGGTGAGTTCGCGGACGCGCTGGAGGAGGTCGGTGGCGCCGGAGAGGGCGGCTTCGGTGACGTTGAGGAAGGCGGTGCCATTCTCGAGGTTGCGCCGCATCTGGGCTTCGAAGGCGATGGACTTCCGGTACTGCATGGCGAGGGCGGCGCCGGACGGGTCATCGCTGGCGCGGTCGATGCGGCGGTTGGTGGCGAGCTGGCGCTGGACGCGGTCCATGCGGTCGGCGGCATCGGTGAGGTAGGAAACCTGGCGGTGGACGCGGGCCTGTTCGCTGAGTCGCATGGGGGCTACCTCGTGACGCCGGTGCGGTTGATGAGGGTATCGAGCATGTCGTCGATGACGGTGATGACGCGGGCGGCGGCGTTGTAAGCGTGCTGGGCGGCCTGGAGGTTCGTCACTTCTTCATCGATGTTGACGCCGTGCGTTGCCTGGCGCATGGCATCGAGGTGGTCAACGAGGAGGCCGGCTGACTGCTCCATGCCGAGTGCGCGGTTGACGTCGGCGCCGAGGACGGAAACGAGGTTGCCGTAGAAGTCCCCGGGAGCCACTTCGACGCGGATGGCGTTGTTGCCAGGGGCGGTGAGGTCGGCGACCTGCTGGGCATCGGTGTAGGTGCCGGTGACGGCCACGTAGAGGGTCGCGACGACGTTGGAGCCGCTGGTGAACTGGATGGTTCCGCCGGGGGCAGAGATGTTGGCGCTGTTGTAGGTGCCGATGGGGTTGCCGTCGTACTGGAGTTCGAGCGTACCTGAGGAAGGCGGGTTTTCGACGATGGTGTAGGTGCCGGGCTGGAGGCCCTGGGCGACCTGGAGGCCGACGAGGGTGACGCCGGGGCTGAGGGTTTCGCCGGTGACGAGGTGGGTAGCAGGGGCGCCGGCGACCATGTTGGGGCGGAGTTCGAGGCTGGCGATCTGGAGGGCGATGGAGGCGTCGCCGGGGGAGTTCGGGGCGGCAGCGGTGGCGATCCTGTGGGGGTTGGCGGCGAGCACAGGGTTGAGGCGGATATCGCCGGCACCGGTGCCCTGGAGGAAATCGAGCCCGGTGGAGTTATCGAGGCCGTAGCCCTGGCGATGGAGGGTGTTGACGCCGTTGATGAGGCCGACGGCGAAAGCGTCGAGCTTGCGCTGGAGGTCGGGGAGGGCCTGGTCGCGGGCATCGAGGATGCCCTTGAGCTTCCCGCCGCTGGCGACGACGTCGAAGCCGTCGTTCTGCCAGGTGAGCTTCGTCATGGTCGGGTCGCCGGGGTCGGGGCCAGCGACGATGGTGCGGGCGGTTGCTCCGAAGACGAGTTCGTGGGAGCCGAGGTAGACGGTGACTTCGCCGGTCTGGGCTTCGGAGTACTGGACGCTGGCGACCTCGGAGAGCTTATCGAGGAGGACGTCGCGGCGGTCGCGGAGGTCGTTTGCGCGGTCGCCGTTGAGTTCGACCTGTTTGATCTGGAGGTTGAGCGCGGCGATTTCGCGGGCGCAGGCGTTGATTTCGTCGGCGGCAGAGGAGACGAGCTGGTTGAGGTTGCGGCGCTGGAGGTCGAGTTCGGACTGCGCGGCCTGGAGCCGGAGGGTGAAGGTCTGAGTGGCGTGGACGAGCGCGGTGCGGGCCGCGGAGGACTCGGGTTCGTTGACGACGTCGTGCCAGGCGGCCCAGAAACGGGCGAGGAGGGCGGAGATGCCGTCGTCGGAAGGGTCGTTGAAGATGGTCTCGGCGTTGCGGAGCGGGGCAGCGAAGGCGGAGCGCTGGCCGCGGGAGGAGAGGGCCTGGCGGGCCTGGTAGTCCATGAAGGCGTCGCGGATACGCTGGACGTCGCGGGCGTCGACGCCGAAGCCGGGCTTGCCGAGAAGGCTGTCGCGGGCGGACCAGGCAGCGCCTTCGAGGCCGATGGGGCGGAGGAGGACGCGCTGGCGGGAGAAGCCGGGGGTCTGGGCGTTGGCGATGTTGTGGGCGGCGACGTCGACGGCGAGCTGGTGCGCCCGGAGGGCTTTGACGGCGGTATCGAGGCCGATGGAGAGGGCCATAGGCGTACCTCTAGGCGCTTCGCGAGACGAAGCCGCTGCCTTCCTTGAGGGTGGTCTGGCCGGCGGGCCCGTAGGTCGGGGCGAGGTGGCCGGAGAGGATCGCGGCCCAGCGGTCGCGGAGGCGGATGGCGCCGAGGACGAGGCGGGCATTGGCTTCCTGGGCCTCGCGCAGTTCGCGGGCGCGCTCGAGGAGGCGGTCGCGGGCTACTTCGAAGCCGGTCACACCGTGGTCCTCGGCAAGGGCGACGAGGTCATCGAGGGTTTCGCAGGGGGCGGCGAGCGTTCCAAGGAGCTTCATCCGCTCGGCTTCGCGGGTTTCGACCTGGCGGACGGTTTCGAGCATCCGGTGGCTGACGGCTTCGATACGCGGGTACTCGGAGGCGATGAGCGCCTGCTGCTTTTCGCGGGCGAGCGTGATGAGCTCGCCGAGCAGGCGCTCCTCCTCGGCCAGGAGGTCGAGGATGCGGCCGAGGGCGGCAGTGCTCACGGGAGGTCCCCGGCGATGCCGTCGGCGAGGAGCCGGGCGGCGATTTCGCGGGCGTTGGAGGAGTAGGTTCCGCTGGCGATGGCGGCCTTGAGGGCAGCGACCTTCTCGGCGCGGACGTCGCGGGCTTCTGCGACGGCGCGGGCGGCCTCGGCGACGATGCGGCCGCGGGGCGAGAGGGTGAGGACATCGTGGGCGGCGCGCGCGCCGTTAGCGCCCTGGGCGCTGCCGGATTGTGCGGCCTGTCCGGCGGCGCCGGGGCCGCCGGCAGGGTTGAGGTGGGTTCCGCCGAGGTTGAGACCGTCGATGCGTGCCATGGGGTGCCTCCTGGCGGGGTGGGCTAGCGGGTGATGCGGGTGGCGAGCTCCAGCATGGCGTCGCCAACGGCGAAGGTCTTTGCGCAGGCGCTGTAGGCGCGCTGGGCGACGATCATGCTGACGAATTCCTGGGCCACGTCCACATTGGAGCTTTCGAGCGTGCCGGGCCGCAATGGGGCAAAACCCTCATCCCCGGGTGACGCGACCTGCGGTTCGCCGCTGTTGGCGGTCGGGCGGTAGAGGCCGTCGCCGAGCGCTTCGAGGCCCTGGGGGTTGGCAAACCGTGCCACGCGGATGCGGCCGAGCTCCTGGCGCTCGCCGTTTTCGTCGAGGGCGGAGACGACGCCGTTGCTGTCGATGGCGGCGGCGGACCAGCCGGCCGGGAGGCGGATCGGGTCGCCGTTTTCGCCGGGGACGATGCGGCCGGCGAAATCGACGAGGGTGCCTTCGCCGTCGAGGAGGAAGCCGCCGTAGCGGGTGTAGACGGGTTCGCCGGTATCGCCGCGGATGACGAAGAAGGCGTCGTCCTGGAGGGCAGCGTGGAGCGGCGAGTCGCTGGCGATGACGGCGGCGGGGGTGAGGAGGAGGTCGCGGGTGGTGACGGCGACGCCGAGGCGGCCGCTCTCGGCGGTGGCCGCGGCATCGGGCAGGCCCTGGTGGAGGGCGCGGAAGGCCTTGAATGCACTGGTGTTGGCGTTGGCGAGGTTGTGGGCGACGGTATCGAGGATGTCCTGGTTGTGGAGGAGGCCGCTGGCGGCTGCGGCGAGGATGGTGGGCATGGCGGGCGACTCCCTTCGGGCGGGTTAGAGGCGGCCGAGCTCGCCGGAGGCCTGGTCGAGGGTGCCATCGAGGCGGGCGAGGACGGCCTGGCTGGCCTGGTAGACGCGCTGGACGGCGAGGAGCGAGGTGAGCTCTTCGACGAGGTTGGCGTTCGAGGATTCGAGGAAGCCCTGGCGGAGGCCGGGGTCGGCGGGCGGCTCGCCTTCGACGCCGTCTATGGGGCGGAAGTAGGCTTCGCCGGCGCGGGTGAGCTGGCCGGGGGCAAAGGCGCGGATGCGCAGCCGGGTCACTTCGGCGCCGTTTTCGTCCCGGATCGTGCCGTCGGCGGCGATGGTCACCGGCGCCGGGGGCAGGGTGATCGGCTGTTCGTCGTCGCCGAGGACGTAGTAGCCGGCCGAGGTGACGAGGCTGCCGGCGGCGTCGCGCTGGAAACGGCCGTCGCGGGTGTAGAAGACGTTGCCGGCCTCGTCGCGGATGGTGAAGAAGCCGGCGGAGAGGGCGAGGTCGAGTTCGAGGCCGGTCTGGCGGAGCATGCCCTGCTGGAAGTCGGTGACAAACCGGGCGACGAATTTGCCGGTGCCGATCTGGCCGACGACCGCCTGGATGCGGGCGGAGAGGGGCGCGGGGACGGGGGCCTGCTGGGCGATGGGGAGGTCGCCGAGGGGGGCAAGGGAGGCGACTTCGCGCTTGAAGCCGACCGTATTGGCGTTGGCGATGTTGTTGGCGAGGACATCCTGGTAGCGCCAGGCGGCTTCCATGGCGGTGAAGGCGGAGTAGAGGCCCTTGATCATGCGGAGTTCCTCCGGGCGAAGGTGATGCGCAGGGCGACGAACGCGATGCCGCCGACGGCAAGCATGGTGAAGGCGGTGCGGGCGGCGCGCTGGACGGTGGAGGGGCCGGGCGCCTCGCCGGTATCGGGGAGGGTTCCGGGGCGAACGTCGCCGGGCGAGGAGCCGTCGTCGCGGATGACTTCGAAGCGGCCGGCGATGGAGAGAGTGGCAGGGAACTGGCCCTCGGGTGCGCCGGCAGGACGGGCGGCGACCACGAAGAGGCGGTAGTCGTAGGAGGTGAGGCCCTGGAGGCGGGTGTCGAGGACGCCGATGCCGTCGGCGCCGGTGCGAATCGTACCGACGCGGAAGGGGGCCGCTTTGCCGCCGGTGAGCCAGCCTTCGTAGACGTAGCCCTCGACGGGCGGGAGGTTCTTCACGTCGACGCGGGCGTAGGCCTCGGAGAAGGAGAATTCGAGGACGCCCTCGGCGTTGCGGGGGCCGAAGTTGGAGATGCCGTCGAGGTAGGTGAGCTTGACGAGCTGGGGCACGCCGTTGGCGCCGGCCCCGGCGAGGGGAAGGAGCGCGGCGAGCAGGGCGGCGAGGAGGGCCGCGGCGAGGACGGCCGCCCGGCGGGTCATGACGCGATCCCCTGGCGGCGGAGGAGGAGGCGGACCTCCTCTTCGCTGCGGTGCATGCGGCGGGCGAGCTCGGCGACATCGACACGGGCACCGCCGCGGAGCTGGTCGAGCGCGGGCCGGGGCGCGGCGGCGTAGGCGCGGGCAGCGCGGGCGGCGCCGGGGCCGCGGACGGGGATGCCGGGTTCGGGGGCGGTCTCGGCCGCGGGCGGCGTGCGGTGACGGATAGCGCGGGCGCCGGCGCGGAGCTGCTGTACCTGGAGGTAGAGGTAGAAGAGGGCGCCGAGGGTGACGAGCTGGGAGATGGCGAGCAGGGTGATGACGTCGGTCATGGCGGCCTCCGGGTGCTAGGGGTTGCGCTCGCGGGCGAGGCGGGCGCGCAGGCGGCCGAGGGCGCGGCCGTGGAGCTGGCAGACGCGCGACTCGGAGATGTCGAGGATCTGGGCGATCTCTTTCATGGTCATTTCGTCGCGGTAGTAGAGGCTGATGATGAGCCACTCGCGCTCGGGGAGGGTCTTGATGGCGGCGGTGAGGGCATCGAGGAGCTGGCGCTTTTCGAGGCGCTCGGTGAAGTCCTCTTCGTTCGGATCGGCGGGGAGCTCGGTCGGCGCGGTGCCGTCTTCGTTGTTGTCGCGGTCGAGGAGGCCATCGAGGGAGACGGTCACCCAGCTGGCATCGATGAGGGCCTGGTTGTACTGCTCGAGGGTGAGGCCCATGAGCGCTGCGGCCTCCTCGTCGGTGGGTTCGCGGCCGTGCTCGCGCTCGAACTCGGTGTGAATCTGCTCGAGCCTGCGGGCTTTCTGGCGGACGGAGCGGGGAAGCCGGTCGAGGGAGCGGAGGGCGTCGATGATGGCGCCGCGGATGCGGGAGATGGCGTAGGTTTCGAACTTGACGCCCTTGGAGCCGTCGAAGCGGTCGAGGGCCTCGATGAGGCCGATGGTGCCGTAGGAGAGGATGTCTTCGTAATCGAGGATGGCGGGGAGGCCGATGGCGAGGCGGCCGACGACGTACTTCACGAGCGGCGCGTACTGGCGGATGGCGGCTTCGCGGTCTTCGAAGAGGGGTGCGCTGGAGGCTCGTGCGGTGGCCATGGTTGCGGCTCCTCAGGGGGTCAGGCGTCGGGCGCCGGGTTGTCGGAGGTGTCGCTGCCGGATTCGGCGGGGTCGGCAGGGGGTTGCGGCGGCGGCGCCTTCGGCGGGCTGGTCAGGATGACGGCCTCGGCGCCGAAGGCGACGGCGGTGACGAGGACGAAGGTGAAGATGGCGCGCATGAGTGCCTGGTCGAAGGGGTAGCCGGCGCGGGTGCCGAGCCAGGCTGCCGCGATCGCCATGGCGAGGGCGGCGTAGACGCCGTAGCGGGCAATAGTGAAGGGCGGGATGGCGTTCACAGCTGGCCCCTCCGGCGCATCTCAAGCTGGCGGCGCATGAGGTAGCGGGCGATCAGGTCGCGCTGCGCGCGGGGCATGTCGAGGAACTCGCAGTGAATGCGGCGCATGCGGTAGCCCCGCTCGGGTTCGCGGACGAAGACGACGCGGGCGCGGACGGCGATGTCGCCGGCCTCGGGGAGGGTGGCTTCGAGGCCGAGGCGCTCGCCGGGCATGGCGAACGCTTTCGAGGCGATGCAGCAGCCGCCTTCGGAGAGGTCGACGATGGTGCCGTCGATTTCGACTTCGGTCTCGGGTTCGTCGCCGGACGGGACGACGAGGCGGTAGATGCGGGAGGGCTTAATGGCGACCTGGAGGCGGTAGTTGCGGCGGCGCTCGTGGCAGTCGATAAAGGCCGGGAGGCGGAGGTACTCCCAGGCCCCGTCCTCGCTGTGGCCGGCGACCTCGGTGACGAAGCGCCAGCGCTTGTTGCGGAAGATGTAGGCAGCGCGGACGAGGGTGCCGACCGGGAGGGGGCGGGGCTTGAGCCCGCGCATGGGCACGAGGATGGCGACGTGCTCTCTGTCGACATCTTCGATGCGGGTGGCGTAACTCTCGTCGCCATCGCGGGCGGAGACTTCGATGCGGAGGGCGGTGCCGGGGAGGAGACCCTGGGCCATGAATGGATTCTTAGGCCGCGGGGCTGGGGCGCCCATTCGACTTCTCCCGTGATGGGGTGATGGAGAGCCCTGATGCGCGTGTGAAGCGGCACGGATGCGGCGTCATGGCTCCCGTTTACCTTCGAAGATAGGCCCGGTGCGACTGCGGCCGGGGCTTCCGGCGGTGACGGCCGCGTGGCAGTCCGGGTGGTTTCATGGTTGCCGGGCAGGGGACGGCGGTGCATCGGCGGGCTCCCGTGCGGGGGCCGGGGAACTCCCTGAACCCGCGCCGGCGCGACCCGGAGCCGCTCAGGCGATGGCGGCGAGGTTGGCCGGCGCCGGGAAGAGGCCGGCGGCGAGGGCTGCGGGCTCGGCGACGACGATCCCGGCGGCGATATCGCGGCCGGCGGAGAGGAAGGCGAGGCCGAGGCCGGTTTCTGCGAGCAGTTCGAGGGCGCCGGCGAGGGAGGGGGCGAGGTCGGTGCCGGTGAGGACGGCGCCGGCGAAGCGGGCCAGCAGGAGCCCTTCGATGGCAGGCCGGACTGCGGCGGGCTGCCAGTGGGCGGGGATGGCGAGGTAGGCGAAGTGGGCGGCGCCGGGGATGGGGGGCGGCGCCCAGGGCCCTGGGGGGCAATCGACGAAGAGGCAGGCGCCCCGCGGGGCGCGGGTGACCGTGCGGACGAGGTCGCCGGGGGCAAAGACTTCGCTGCAGGGGAGGCCGAGGGCATCGGCGCAGGCGCGGATGGCATCGTGGGCCCCGGCGCGGGCGGAATCGGCGGCGACGAGGACCGCAGGGCGACCGGCATCGGCGCAGTCGAGCGCCATCTTGAGGAGGGCGGTGGTCCGGCCGGCGCCTTCAGGGCCCTGGATGGAGATGAGGGCGGTGGCGCCTTCGGGCGGGTAGGATGCGGGGGCGGCGGCGAGCCAGGTTTCGACTGCCTCGGCCAGGGAGCGGGCCCCGGGCGCTGCTTCGAGGACGCGGCGGGCGGCAGGGGCATCCCAGCCCAGAGCTTCGAAGGCGGCGAGGAGCGACTCCTCGCGGGCGGGGAGGGCGGCCGGGGCGGCGGGGCGGAAGCGGGGCTCGGGGGCCGGGGGCGGAGCTTCGGCGGCGGCGAGGGCTTCGAGGTCGGCAACGGTGACGCCGGGGGCGGTCTCGACGCGGCGGAGCGTTTCTTCGAGCACGGCCTGCTGGAGGTGGAGCGGGAGAGCCTCGGCCGGCGCTTCGGGCGGGGCCGCGATGATCTCGACGAGCGGCGGGGCGCCCTCGCGGCGGAGGGAGCGGGTGGAGAGGATGACGGCATCGGGCCCGAGTTCGCGGCGAATCCGGGCGAAGAGGCGCGTGGTGTCGTTACCGATGAAGCGCTTCGTTTCCAACGTTCACCTCGATGTTGCCGATGGCTTCGACCTGGGTTTGGGGCGTGATTTCGGCGAAGGAGAGGACGACGACGTTCGGGAGGCGCCGTTCGAGCAGCCGGCGGAGGGCGAGCCGGATGCGGGAGGAGCAGAGGATGATCGGTTCGCGGCCGGAGCTGGCGACGCGTTCGACCTCTGCGGCGACGACGCCGATGAGGCGCTGGACCTGCCAGGGGGGCATGGCGACCTGGCTGCCGCGGTCGGTCTGCTGGATGCTGGCCGCGATCTCCTCTTCGGTGCGGGGGCCGACGGTGATGACCCGGATGGTGCCAGATTCGTCGGCGTACTGGCGGCTGATCTGGCGGGCGAGCGCGGCGCGGGCGTACTCGGTGAGGAGGTCGATATCGCGGGTGACGCGGGCGTGGGTGGCGAGGGTTTCGCAGATGGTGACGAGGTCGCGGATGGAGACGCGCTCGGCGAGGAGGTTCTGGAGGACTTCCTGGACCTCGCCGACTGTGAGGGTGGAGGGGATGAGGTCGTCGACGAGGGCCGGGTACTCCTTGCGGAGGTTTTCGAGGAGGTCCTGGACATCCTGGCGGCTGAGGAGGTCGGGGGCGAAGCGGCGGACGAGCTCGGTGAGGTGGGTGGCGAGGACGGACTCGGCGTCGACGACGGTGTAGCCGAGGAGCTCGGCGCGTTCGCGGTAGGCGGGGGTGATCCAGCGGGCCGGGAGGCCGAAGGCGGGCTCGACGGTTTCGATGCCGGGGATGTCGCCCTCGGCGGTGCCGGGGTCCATGGCGAGGTAGTGGCCCGGCTGGAGGGCGCCGCGGGCGATTTCGACGCCGCGGAGCTTGACGACGTAGGCGTTGGGGGCGAGGCCGAGGTTATCGCGCACGCGGACGGTGGGGAGGACGATGCCGAGCTCGAGGGCGAGCTGGCGGCGGATCTGGGTGATGCGGCGGAGGAGGGTGCCGCCGGCCTGTTCGTCGACGATGGGGATGAGGCCGTAGCCGACTTCGATTTCGAGGGGGTCGACGGTCATCATCTGGATGACCTGCTGGGGGCCGAGCTGCTCGGGCTCAGGGATCGGTTCGGGGCGGGCGGCGAGCGCGGCAAGCTCGGCCTGGCGCCTGGAGCGGTCGATGAGGTAGCCGCCGGCGCCGATGGCTGCCGCGACCATGAGGAAGGGGAGGCGGGGAAGTCCGGGCATGGCGGCGAAGAGGGCGAGCATGGCGGCGGCGACGTACATCGGCCGGGACTGCGCGGTGACCTGGGAGAAGACCTGGGAGCCGAGGTTCGTTTCGCCGGCGGCGCGGGTGACGATGATGCCGGTGGCCGTGGAGATGAGGAGGGCGGGCAGCTGGGAGACGAGGCCGTCGCCGACGGTGAGCTTTGCGTAGAGGTTGAGGGCTTCGGCGGGGCCGACGCCCTGCTGGAGGATGCCGATGGAGAGGCCGCCGATGATGTTGACGAGGATGATGACGATGCCGGCGATGGCGTCGCCTTTAACGAACTTGGAGGCGCCGTCCATGGCGCCATAGAAGTCGGCCTCCTGGCCGATGGCTTTGCGGCGCTCGCGGGCTTCGGCTTCGTTGATCAGGCCGGCGTTGAGGTCGGCATCGATGGCCATCTGCTTGCCGGGCATGGCATCGAGGGTGAAGCGGGCGGCGACCTCGGCGACGCGGCCGGCACCGTTCGTGATGACGACGAACTGGATGACCACGAGGATGAGGAAGACCACGAGACCGACGACGAGGTTGCCGCCGACGACGAAGCTGCCGAAGGAGTGGACGACCTCGCCGGCATCGCCGTGGAGGAGGATGAGGCGGGAGGTGGAGACGTTAAGGGCGAGGCGGTAGAGGGTGGTGATGAGGAGGAGGGAGGGGAAGACGGAGAACTTGAGCGGCTCTTCGGTGTAGATGGCAACGAGGAGGATGACGACCGAGACCGCCAGGTTGATGGTCAGGAGGACATCGAGGAGGGCCGGCGGGAGCGGGATGATCATCATCCCGACGATGGTGATGAGGCCGACGGCGAGGAGGATGTCGGTCTGGCCGAGGAGGCGGCCGAGGCCGGCGCTGGCGGGGCGGGGCTGGGCCTGGACGGTCACCGGGCGGCTCCTTGAGCGGGATTGGTGCGGCGGCCCGCGCGGGCGCGGAGGGCGTAGACCCACGCGAGGACTTCGGCGACAGCGTGGAAGAGGCTGGCGGGGATGTACTGGCCGACCTGGACGCTGGCGTGGAGAGCGCGGGCGAGGGGCGGCTCTTCGAGCACGGGCACGCCGGCCTCGCGGGCGACGTCGCGGATGCGGAGGGCGAGGTAGTCCTGACCCTTGGCGACGACCATGGGGGCGGGCATGGAGACGGCGTCGTACTTGAGCGCGACCGCGTAGTGGGTGGGGTTGGTGACGACGACGTCGGCGGTTTTGACGGCCGCGATCATCCGATTGAGGAGCTGCTGGCGCCGGCGGCGGATGGCGGCCTTGATCTGCGGGTCGCCGTCGGTCTCCTTCAGCTCCTGCTGCACCTCGTGTTTGGTCATGCGGAGGCGCTTGAGGTGCTGGCGGCGCTGCCAGGCGTAATCCGCGAGGGCGAGGAGGAAAAGGACGCCGGCGGCGCGGAAGGCGATGTCGAAGCCGAGCGAGGCGAGCCTGGCGGTAGCGGCGCCGATGCTGAGGGCGCCGAGGCCGGCGAGGTCGGCGAGCTGGCCGCGGAGGGTGAGGCCGACGACGACGGCGACAATGACAAACTTGAGCAGGGACTTTGCGAGGCGGAAGAGGCCATCCCACGAGACGATCCGCTTGAGGCCGGCGCCGGGGTTGACGCGGCTGAGCTGGGGCTTGAGGCGGCTGCCGGAGAGGAGCGGGCCGGTCTGGACGACGTTCAAGGCGACGGCGGCAACAGCGAGGATGCCGACGAGCGGCAGGAGGGCGCGGACCATCTGCCAGGCGGAATCGCGGGCGAGCTGCTGGGCGGATTCGCGGGTGAGTTCGGGGACGGGATGGCCGAGGTCCTGGGCGAGGATGGCGGCCATATCGTTCCAGAGCTGGGGGCCGAGCAGCCTGAGGGCCATGACGGCGAGGAGGAGAACGCCGATGGAGACGACCTCGTCGCTGCGGGCGACATCGCCCTTCTGGCGGGCATCGCGCAGGCGTTTTGGGGTTGGCGCTTCGGTGCGTTCGCCGGCCATCTAGGGGGCACCTCCGAGGAGGACGCGGCTGGAGCCGGCGAGGGAAGCGCCGAAGACACCGTTCATGAGCTGCATGGTGACGGGGAGGGCGGCGGCGAGAACGAGGACGCCGACGCCGATTTTGACGGGCGCGCCGACGATGAGGATCTGCACCTGGGGGACGGTGCGGGCGACGATGCCCATGCCGACGTCGGTGAGGAGGAGGGCGGCCATGACGGGCATAGCGATGCGCACGGCGGTGACGGTGAGGCCGGCGACGAGGGAGGTGATGCCGGACGGGGAGAGGCTGAAGGGGTCGAAGGTGCCGGGAGGAACGGCCTGGAGGGTCTCGGCGAGGGACTGGATGACGAGGTGGTGGCCGTTGATGGCGAAGAACACGAGGGTGACGAGGAGGGAGTAGAACTGGTCGAAGACGCCGAATTCGGTGCCGGTGATGGGGTCGAAGACGGCGCCGAGGCCGAAGCCGACCTGGAGGCCGATGATGCGGGAGGCCATCTGGAGGCCGATGACGACGATGTTCATGGAGAGGCCGAGGCCGAGGCCGAAGAGCGCTTCGCGGAGGACGTCATCGACGAGGCGGCCGAGGGTGTCGGGGGCCTGGCCGCCGGGGAGCTTCGTGATGGGCGCCAGGACGAGGGCGGTGAAGACCGCGAAGCCGATCTTCGCCTGGGCCGGGATGCCGCGGTGGGAGAGGAGCGGCGACGAGACGAGCATGCTCGAGGCGCGGACCAGGATGAGGAGGAAGGTGTAGGTGGCCTCGGGGGAGAGGTCGAGCTGCATGGTCAGCGACCGTAGGCGGCCATGTTGGCGAAGATGCCGGCGGAGAAATCGAGGAGGGTGGCCATCATCCACGGGCCGAAGAGGAGCATGGCGACGAAGACGGCGACCAGCTTGGGGACGAAGGTGAGGGTGGCTTCGTTGACCTGGGTAGCGGCCTGGATGATGGAGACGACGACGCCGACGACGAGGGTGGTGGCGAGGATGGGGGCGCCGACGAGCATGCCGACGGTGAGGGCTTCGCGCATGAGTCCGAGGATGACGCCTTCGTTCACGGATGCCTCCTAGGCGAAGCTCCCGACGAGGGAGCCGACGATGAGATACCAGCCATCGACGAGGACGAAGAGGAGGATCTTGAATGGGAGAGAGACGATGACGGGGGGGAGCATCATCATGCCCATGCTGAGCAGGGCGGAGGAGATGACGAGGTCGATGATGAGGAAGGGGATAAACATGACGAAGCCCATCTGGAAGGCCGTCTTGAGCTCGCTGATGGTGAAGGCGGGGACAAGGACGTAGGTGGGCACGTCGGCAGGGGAGTTGGGTTTGGGGCTGCCGGAGAGCTTGAGGAAGAGGGCGAGGTCCTGCTCGCGGGTCTGCTTGAGCATGAATTCGCGGAGGGGGCGTTCGCCGCGTTCGAAGGCTTCCTGCTGGGAGATGGTGCCGGCGAGGTAGGGCTGGACCGCTTCGTTGTTGATGGTCTTGATGGCCGGGGCCATGACGAAGGCGGTGAGGAAGAGGGCCATGCCGATCAGCACCTGGTTGGGCGGAAGCTGGGGGATGCCGATGGCGTTCCGGACCAGGGAGAGGACGACGATGATGCGGGTGAAGGAGGTGACCATCACCAGGATGGCCGGCGCGAGGGAGAGGACGGTGATGAGGACGAGGAGCTGGACCGCGGCAGAGACGGTTGCGGGGTCCTGGGCGGCGAGCGCCGGGTCCTGCGGGGGGGCGGGCTGGCCGGGGGCGGCGGTCTGCTGGACACAGCCGGTGAGCACGAGGAGGCCGGGCCCGGCGAGGGCGAGGGGGAGGAGGATGCGCCGGCGGCGGGAGGTTGGGCGGTTCGCCACGCTGGTCCCCAGGCAGGGAAGGTGAAGCCAGCGTATCGGCGGGGGCGGCAGGGCCAGTATCCGGAGACTCCCGCTGGAGGGCCGGGAGAACCCTCATGGCGCAGGCGCGCGGAACCCTAATTCAGCGGCGCGGCGACGCGAATGGTCTGCCGGGTTCGGCGCCGATGACGGGCTCTGCGGCGGCGCGGCTCTCGCGGCGGCGGAGCGATTCGAGGAGCTGGGCGGCGAAGTCGCCCAGCGGAAGGGGGTCGGACCGGGCCTCGGCGGCGGCGAGGACGCGGGCGGCCTCCTCGGGCGTCAGGGCTTCGAGCATGGTGATCTGCTGGGCCGTGGCCCCGATGGCGATGACGCGGTCGCCGAGGGCGAGGAGGTGGATGGTGCGGCCGCTGGCGATGGGGAGGGTATCAACGACGCGGAGGAAGCCGGTCGCGCTGCGGGGTGCGGCCATGCGGCGGGCCCACCAGCGGAGGCCGACGATCGAGCCGCCGATGACGGCTGCGACGAGGGCGAGCCGCCAGCCGAGGGAGAGGAGGTCGGCGGGGCCGAGCGAGAAGCCGCTGCCGCCCGCGGCGGCTTCCGGCTGGGCGGCGGGTGCGCCTTCGGCGGCGGGGACCAGGGTGGGGCTGGCGGCGTCGCGGGGCGCGGGCGCTGCAAAGGAGATGAAGAGGACTGCGACGAGGAGGGCGCCGCCGATGGCGACCAGCCAGGTAAGCCGCCGGCGGGCCGCGGGGTCGTTCATCCGACGGCTTCCGGCTCTTCGATCTCGTGGTCCTGGCCGCGGCGGACGACTTCGACGACGCGGACGCCGAAGTTTTCGTCGACGACGACGACTTCGCCGCGGGCGACGAGGCGGTCGTTGACCAGGATGTCGACGGGTTCGCCAGCGATGCGGTCGAGTTCGATGACGGAGCCGGGACCGAGGCCGAGGACTTCGGCGACGGTGAGCCGGGTGCGGCCGAGCTCGACGGTGACGTTCATTTCGAGGCCGGCGAGGAGCTCGATGCCGGAGGAGTAGTCGACCTGGCCGGGCTCCGGCAGCGGCGCGAAGCGGGCGCGCTGGGCGGTGACCTGCGGCTCCTGCTTCGGCGGGGGGCCGGCCGCGGGTGCGGAGCGGGGGGCCGGACCGGCGGCCGGGCGCGGGGCGGCGGGCTGGGGCTGGTCGAATCGGTTCAGTTCCACATCAAGAAGCTCGGCAGCTTCGAGGTCTTCCTGAGTGATCAACGGGGTGTCAGCGGTATCGGCGGGGGCCGGCGCGGGCTGGTCGAAGGCGCCGGCCATCGAGCCGGCGACGATATCGAGGAAGGTGCCCGGCAGGACGAAGGCGAGCGGGAGCTCACGCGCCAGGGTGATGGCCGCGGTGAGGTAGAGGCAGGCGTCGTCGAGGCCGGCGAGCGTCCCGGCCATGGTGTTGGCGGTGACGTCGTCGAAGGAGAGGATGAGGCCGTTGGAGGACTTGCTGAAGACCTCCTGGTTGAGGGCCTGGAGGACCTGGCCGAGGAAGGTGGAGGCGACGACGAGGGTCTGCTGCTCCTGGTCTTCGGGGTTGTCGGCTTCGGTCTGGAGGTAGGCGGCGGCGGGTGCGGTGGGGAGGACGAGGTAGGCCGTGGCGGACTGGTCGTTATCGGTGGAGAGCTCGATGGGGACGGCGAGATGGGGTTCGCCGAACTCGCCGGCGATCTCGTCGGGCATGACGAGGCGGGCATCGCGGACGGTGACGGAGGGTTCGGCGCCCTGGATGGCCTGGAGGGCGCGGGCGGCGGCCTGCCAGGCGCGGCGGCCGACGGCATCGAGGGTTGCGGCCTGCTGCGGCGAGAGGAGCTGGGCGAGGACGTCGACCGGTTCGGCCATGGCAGGGCCTCCTACTGGACGATGAAGGTTTCGAAGTAGATGTGTTCGACTTTGTGGCCGTGGAGATGGTGGTTGATCGCTTCGATGAGCTCTTCTTTGAGTTTTTCCTTGCCTTCGACGGTGGAGACCTCTTCGGCGGTGTGGGAGCCGATGACGTAAGCGATGGCATCGAGAATTTTGTGCATTTCTGGCTCAAGGTGGTGAGCGAATTCGGCGTTCTTCGCCGCGATTTTGTCGGCGCTCAGTCCCACCCATGGGGGCGTGGCGGGGCCGAATTCAAGCGCCATGATGACTTTGACGTAGCGCTGGGTGGTGCCGGTGGGCTTAAGGTTGAGGACGATCCCTTCGGGGGCGTTGGACGGCTTGCCGCCGTGGCCGCCGGCGTTGGGTTTGCCGATGAAGACGGTGGGCCGCGGCGCGGCAGCGATCTGCTCGGCGGTGTAGACGGGCACGGGCTTGGGGTCCATGTAGTTGGGCTTGATGTAGAACCAGAAGGCGGCCGCGAAGAGAACGGCGCCGCCGGCGAGGATCTTTTTGTCTTTGAACATGGGCTACCTCCGCTGGCTCCCGGAGAGGGCTTTCTGCAGGTCTTCGATGGTGGGGTAGAGGATGACGATGTCGGCCCGGCGGTTGAGGGCGCGGCCCTCGGGCGTGCTGTTGTCGGCGAGGGGGCGGGTCTCGGCGTAGCCGGCGGCGTAGAGCTTTGCCGGGTCGAGGCCGCCCTGTTCGACGAGGACGCGGAGGACGCGGGTGGCGCGGGCCGTGGAGAGCTCCCAGTTGGTCGGGAATTCGCGGCTGTTGGGGGGAATGTTGTCGGTGTGGCCTTCGATGCGGAGGTTGTTCGGGAGGCCGCGGAGGGCGTCGGCGACCTGGAGGAGGACATCGACGCTGCCGGGGCGGAGGTCGGCGCTGCCGGAGTCGAAGAGCAGGTTATCGGCGAGGGAGATTGTAATGGAGGTGGAATCGGAGCGGAGCTGGATTTTGCCCTGGAGGCCGTTGGCGGCGGCGAATTCGGTCAGCGTTTTGTTGAGCCCTTCGAAGGTATTGGAGCGGATTTCGTTGAGCGAGGGGGTGAGGCCGCCGCCCTGGTTGAGGACGGCGGAGGAGCCGTTGGAGCCCTGGAGGACGCCGATGGAGAATGCCTGTTCGATGGAGACGCGGACGGACTGGAGCTTCTGGGGGTTGGCGTCGCTGGTGGCGTAGAGGACGACGAAGAGGGCGAGGAGGAGCGTCACCATGTCGGCGTAGGAGACGATCCATCGTTCGTGGTTCTCGGGCTTCTCGGCCTCGGGGGCTTTGCGGCTCATGCGGCCTCCCGCCGGGCAGCGGCGCCGGCATCATCCTTCTTGCCGCGCTGGGAGGGCTGGAGGAAGCCTTCGAGCTTCTCGCGGACGATGCGGGGGTTATCGCCGGCCTGGATGGACATGAGCCCTTCGATGACGACGTCGAGGGCGTGGAGTTCGTGCTTGGAGTTGTTCTTCAGCTTGTTGGCGAGGGGGAGCCAGAGGACGTTGGCGGTGAAGACGCCGTAGAAGGTGGCGACGAAGGCGGTGGCGATGCCGGGGCCGATGTGTTCCGGCTCGTCGAGGTGGGACATGACGCCCATGAGGCCCATGACGGCGCCGAGGACGCCGATGGTGGGGGCGATGCCGCCCATGAATTCGAGGGCGGCGAAGTTGCTTTCGTGGCGGTGCTTCATGGACTCCCGCTCGATCTCCATGATTTCGCGGAGGAGCTCGGGGTCGGTGCCGTCGATCATGAGCTGGACACCCTTGCGGGTGAACGGGTCGTGGATCTTCTCGATGTCGGCTTCGAGGGCGAGGAGGCCTTCGCGGCGCGCCTTATCGGCCATCTGGACGAAGAGTTCGACGGTCTCGGCGGAGTTGTGTGCGGCGCCGCCGAAGAAGGCTTTGAGGATGAACTTGGGGAGGCCGATCATGACCGAGAGCGGCTGGGAGATCATGACGGCGCCGAAGGAGCCGAGGACGACGATGAAGAAGCCCGGGATGTTGATGAGCTTCATCGGGTCGCCGCCCTCGAGGATGTTGCCGCCGATGATCCCGATGACGGCGATGCCGAGGCCGATGACGGTCGCCAGGTCCATCAGGCGCTCCTCCGGACGGCGCCGATGGCCCGGCGGCGGAACTCAGCGATACGTTCGATGATGGTCTCCGGGGATTCCTGGCAGACGTAGCGGTGGCCGTTGGTGAGGGTGATGTGGGTGTCGTGGGAGGCTTCCATGACCTCGAAGAGGTCAGGGTTGAGGTAGAACTCGGTGCCGTCGATGCGGGTGAGCTTGATCATGCGGATGCCCCCACGCGTGGGTGCCTCCAGCGTAGAGGGTGCGGGCGTGCGGCCGGGATTGGGGGAAGACCCTGACACTGGCGGGCAGGGTGCTGAGGTTGAACGGGGAGAACCCTGACGGCGGGGAGCGGGGAGCGGGGAGCAGGGAGCAGGGAGCGGGGAGCAGGGAACGGGGAGCGGGGAGCAGGGAGCGGGGCGGGGGTTAGGGGAAGTCGCTGCCGGGGATGCTCTCGGGGTCGCGGACGAGCTCTTCCCAGCGGCGGCGGATGACGTCGAGGGGGGCGGGCGGGGGAGTCCAGGGGAGGCCGCGGACGATGACGCCGCGGTTGGGGGCGTGTTCGACGAGGCCTTCGCTTTCGAGGCGGCGGAAGGCTTCGCGCACGGGGGTCTGGCTCACGCCCCAGCGGGCGGCAATCTCTTCCTGGCGGAGGTGCTCACCCTCTTTGAGGTTGCCGGAGAGGATCGCGGCCTGGAGCGCTTCGTAGACGAGGTCGGCTTTGGTTTTGCGCGGGTTCCGCATCGCCATGGCTCAAGCATACCGCAGCCGGGGCACCGGGAAGCCGGCGGGGGCGGGGTGCAGTGTGATCAGCGGTCGCCGGTGCCGCGGAGGAAGTCCTCGACGTCCTTGAGGATGTCGTCGGCGGACGGGAGTTCGGAGTCGCCGGGCTCCTCGAAATCGGCGCCTTCGTCGTCCTCGTCGTCCTCTTCGTACTGGTCTTCGAGGGTGCGGACATAGGTGCCGACCTGGTCGTCGCCGCGGGAGGCTTCGTTGACGCGTTCGATGAAGGCGAGGGCGCGCTCGGGGAGGTCGCCTTCGGGGACGCGGAAGCCGAGGATCGGTTCGAGGGCGCGGACGAGGGCGAGGGTGGCCGGGGGGTTCTCGTCGATGCTGAGGTAGTGAGGGACGCCGGCGGCAAGGCTGATGAGGTCGAGCCGGTGGCCGCGGAGGACATCGTGGATGACGCCGAGGATGCCCGTGGGGCCCTGGTAGAGGGAGCGGCCGAGCCCGTAGCGGGCGGCGAGGCGGGGGTCGGCGCTGGAGCCTGTGACGGGGACGGGCCGGGTGTGGGGCGTGGCCGCGGGGCGGGCGACGAGCGTACAGACGAGGAAGGGCTGGAGCGGGACGATCGCTTCGGCGAGGCGGGTGGCGAAGGTGCGCCAGCGGAGGTTGGGCTCGACGCCGCGGATGACGATGAGGTCGTGCTCGCCGGTGCCGGTGCGGACGATATCGCCGCGGTTTTCGGGCCAGTGGAGGCGGCGGACGCCGGATTCGTCGATGGAGACCGTGGGCCGGACGTCGGTGAAGACGTAGTAGTCCTCGGGGTCGACCTCGAGGAAGCGGGTGCCGCCGTACGTCTGAACGAGGTGGGCGGCGGTGTCGGTGGTCACGGTGCCGGTGTCGCTCCAGCCGGTGAAGGCGAGGATGACGATGGGGGCGCGGAGGGGCTGGTCGACGGGGGTGATGGAGAAACCGTCCACGGGGCCATTGTACCGGGCCGGCGGCTACGGGCTTTCGGCGATGCGGGCAGTGCCGGCGCCGACGTGGACGACGGCGGTCCGGCCATCCGGGCCGGCCAGGACGATGACCCAGCCGTTGACGACGGCCTGGGCGCAGACCCCTCCCGGCGGCGGGAGGCCGAGGCAGGCTGACGGCCAGGCAGCCGGCTGCGCGGCGAGGATGACGGCCCGGCTGAGGGCAGGGACGGCAGCGAGGGCGAGTTCGCGGGCCTCGGGAGGGAGGTCCCCATCGCCGCCGGCAGCACCGGCGGGAGGGGGGTCGCGGGGCGGTGCTGCGGCGGGCGAGGGGAGTGAGGCGGGGATGCCCGGGCCGGGTGATTCCGCCCGGAGTCCTGACGCCGCGAGGGCGACGAGGGTGCAAACGATGAGCCAGCCAGCCCAGCGCACCGACCCGGGCATCCTGCTGAGGAGAACGGCGGCAGGCGGGCGAAATGTTCCCGCGCGGCAGGCAGGGGGCGACGGAGCGACGGCGAGCAGGTAGGCTGGCAGCTCCCCCCGGGGGATGAGAGGAGGCCGTGATGGCGTTCGACGTGCGTATTCCGGAGCCGGGCGAACTCGAGGAGCTGTTCGGGGTGAATTCGTTCTCGTTCGGGATGCCGCCGAGCGCGGAACGGGTGGAGCTTTCGCTGAAGCTGACCGACCGGGAGCGGCTGCTCGGGGCGTGGGCGGATGGGCGGTGCGTCGGCTCGGCGGGCGCGTTCACGTTCGAGCTCTCGGTGCCGGGGGCGTCGCTGCCGTGCGGCGGTGTGACGTGGGTGGGGGTGGCGCCGACCCACCGGCGGCGGGGCGTCCTGACGGCGCTGATGACGGCGCAGCTGGCGCAGATCCGGGAGCGGGGCGAGGCGATTGCGGCGCTCTGGGCATCGGAGGCGCCGATCTACGGGCGGTTCGGCTACGGACTGGCGATGCAGCAGTACGAGGAGGTGCGGCTGGCGCGCGTGCACGCCCGGTTTCGCAGCCACCCCGATGCGCGGGGCCGGGCGCGACTGGTGGACCGGGCGGAGGCGCTGGCGACATGGCCGGCCGCCTGGGAGACGGCCCGTGCGCAGCGCGCGGGGCTGCATTCCCGCTCGGCGGCATGGTGGGAGATTCGCGTGCTGCCCGAGCAGGACCGGCCGGAGGCGGGCTGGAGCCCGGCGTTCCTCGTCAGCCTCGAAGAGGGCGGGGAGACGATCGGGTACGTGCGCTACCGGGTGAAGCGGGGGTGGCGGCACGGGCTGGCCGCCGGCGAGCTGGAGGTGCTCGAACTTGTCGGCGTGGACGGCGGGGCGGAGGCGGCGCTGTGGGAGTACGTGTTCGGCGTCGACCTTATCGAGACGGTGGCGGCGCACAACCGGCCGTTCGATGAGCCGCTCTTCGGCCTGCTCGAGGACCCGCGGCGGCTCGAACGGTATCCGGTGGATGCGCTCTTCTGCCGGGTGCTGGACCCGGCGGCTGCGCTGGAGGGGCGACGGTACGCCGCAGAGGGGCGGCTTGTGTTCGAGGTCGTCGATGACTTCGGCGGGTACGCCGGCGGGCGGTTCGCGCTGGAGGGGGGACCGGACGGGGCCCGCTGCCGGCCGACCGGGGAGACGGCGATGCTCACCATGCCGGCCGAGGAGCTGGGGGCGCTCTACCTGGGGCAGGCGAGCGCGCTGGCGCTCTGGCGGGCGGGGCGGGTGGAAGGGAGCGAGGCTGCAGCGCGGGCGGCGGAGCTGCTGTTCCGCTGGCACCCGGAGCCGTGGGCGCCGGAGATCTGGTAGCGGCTCAGCCGAGCGCGGCTTCGATTTCGGCCTCGTCGAGAGCGGGCCCGACGACGGCGGCGTGGAGCTTCGCGCGGTCGAAGATGCGGGCGGCGACGCGCTGGATGTCGTCGGGGGTGACGGCTTCGATGGCAGCGACGACTTCGTCGATGGTTTCGACGCGGCCTTTGGTGAGCAGGAGTTCGCCGTTGCGCTGGCCGATGGCGAAAGCGGTTTCGAGGGAGAGGCGGAAGCGGCCGATGTTGTGGTCCTTGGCTTTGCGGAGCTCCTCGGGCGGGACCGGTTCGCGGACAAGGCGGTCGGCCTCGGCGAGGCAGACCTGGATGGTCTCGCAGAGGCGGTCGCGGTTGACGCCGGCGGAGATGGTGAAGACGCCGGCATCGGAGAGGTAGCCGTAGCCGGAGGAGACCGAGTAGGCGAGGCCGCGGCGTTCACGCACTTCGAGGAAGAGGCGGGAGGACATGCCGGCGCCGAGGACGTCGTTGAGGATGCGGAGGATGTAGCGGTCGGGGTCGTCGCGGCCGAAGATGGGCAGGCCGAGGTAGAGGGTGCACTGGTCGATGGGGCGGCTTTCGGTGACGACGCGGGGGCCGGTGATGGCGGGGTCGTAGGGCTGGACGGGCGGGATGGGGCCGGGCTCCATGCCCCCGAGGAGGGGAATGGCGTACTCGAGCACCTGCTGGTGGGTGACGTTGCCGGCGACGGAGAGGACGATGTTGCCGGGTTTGTACCACTCGCGGATGTGGCTGAGGAAGTCCTCGCGCTTCCAGGTGGCGACGAGTTCGACGGTGCCGCCGACGTCCCAGCCGGCGGGCTGCGGGCCGTAGACGGCCTGGCCGATGAGGCGGGCGGCCCAGGCCGCCGGGTTGTCGTGGTTGCGCTTCAGCTCCTGCTGGACGACGGGGCACTCGCGCTCGATCTCCTGCTGTTCGAGTTTCGAGTTCAGGAGCATGTCGGCAGCGACGTCGATCGCCGTGGGAAAGCGGTCGAAGGGGACGATGTTCCAGTAGCAGGTAAACTCTTTGTTGGTGTAGGCGTTGAGGGTGCCGCCGGCGCCTTCGATCTCCTGGGCGATCTGGATGGCGGTGGGCCGCTTTTCGGTGCCTTTGAAGACCATGTGCTCGAGGAAGTGGGTGATGCCGTTGAGATGCCGGGGTTCGGAGCGGGAGCCGACGCCGACGAAGATGTTGACGGAGGCGGCCTGGGTGGACGGCATGGTGGCCGTGATGACGCGGAGCCCGTTCGGGAGCGTGGTGATTTCGTAGTCGGACATAGGCCCTCCACGCGGGTGAAGCCGCATGGTACGGATCGGCCGGAAAGGCGCAAGGGGGCGGCCGACCGGCGGGGTGCGGCGGCAGGCTAGACTGGAACGCAATGGGAAGGATCGCGGGGATTGAGCTGGCGCCGAACTGGACGAGCGCGGCGGCGGCGCTGGAGGGCATCCTGCGGCATGCGGGGATCGACCTGCCGCGGCACGCGGTGATGGGGCTGACGGGGCACGCGTTCCACTTCTGCCTCGGCACGCGGGAGGGTGTCGTGGCGCTGCCGAGCGGGCCGGCGAGCTTCGACCGGGCGGCGATGGTGGAGCGGTATGCGCGGACGGGGCTGCGCTTCGAACGGTTCGCAGGGCCGGCGGATGCTGCGACGAAGGAGCGGGCAGTTGCGTGGGCGGGGGAGCGGCTCGACGCGGGGGTGCCGCTCATCGGGTGGGACCTCCACCTGCACGAGTTCGGGATCATCGACGGCTACGACCGGGCACGGGGCGGCTTTTTCGTGCAGGACATCCTGACGGAGCAGGTCGGGCCGTTCGTCGCGTGGGAGGCGTGGGCGCCGCTGGGGGAGATTGAGCTCTGGGCGCCGGTCGAGCCGGTGGAGGCCGGGCCGGAGGTCGTGGTCGAGGCGCTGCGCACGGCGGCGGCGCTGCTGGGCGGCGACGAGGGGCCGGCGGACGGCCAGCCGCGCGGCGCTGCCGGGGTCGAGGCGTGGGCCGAGGCGCTCGAGGGGACGGCGGAAGTGGACCGTGCGGGGAACGCCTACACGCTGGCCGTGCTGGCGGCGGCCCGGGCAGACGGTGCGTCCTTCCTGCGCGACCTGGCGGCGGCGTTCCCGGGGGCGGCGGAGCCGCTCGCGGAGGCGGCCCGCGCGCTGGAGGAGGAGACGAAGGCGCTTTCGCCGCTGATCACGCTCTTCCCGTTCCCGAGCGGGGGCCACGGGAACGTGCAGGTGCCGGGACTGCGGCGGGCGGCGGCGATGGCGCTGCGGCGGGCAGCCCGGTACGAGCGGGAGTGCCTCGCGACGATCGAGGCGGCGATTCCCCTGGCGGAGCGGGAGGCGGGGTAAAGGGCGGGGCAACGCCGACTGACCCCTGCCGGGAAACCGGGTACGATTCGTGAAGCAGGGAACGAACGGTGGCTGAGCTCGCGCTGTACCTCTACTGGACCTCGGTGGTGACCGCGCCCATTGCAGCGGTGCTGTACTGGGCGTACGTCGGCAGTGCGGCCATTGCGGTGCGGCGGGTGGCGGCGCAGACGAGCGCGGGGACCGTGAGCGTGAGCCTGCCGGCGGGCGCGCCGAGCGCGGGGCTCGGCCGGCTGGCGACGACGTTCACGGGGCTGACGGCGCTCTTCCTCGCCGGGTGGGTTGCGGCCCGCTGGGCGGCGCGCGGCTACGCGCCCCTTTCGAACCTGTACGAGTTCACGACGGCGTTCGCCTTTGGCATCTGCGCGGCGTACCTCGTCTTCGAACGGACCTCGCGGAACCGGCGGTACGGTGCGCTGGTGCTGCCGATCGTGGTCGCGATGCTCGGTATTGCGGCGACGTTCCCGAAGGAGATCGTGCCGCTCATCCCGGCGCTGCAGAACGGCCCGCTGCTGACGATCCATGTCTCGGTGATGATGCTGTCGTACGCGGTGCTGACAGTCGCGTTCTGCGCGGCGGTGGTCTACCTCGCGCAGGGCGGCGAGGGGAAGCGGCGGTTTGCGGCGCTGCCCTCTGCCGAGGCCGCGGGCGACCTGGCCCACCGGGCGGTGCTGGTCGGCTTTCCGCTGCTGGGACTGGGGATTGCGCTCGGCGCGTGGTGGGCGAACAGCGCGTGGGGGCGGTACTGGGGCTGGGACCCGAAGGAGACGAGCGCGCTGGTGACCTGGCTGAGCCTGGTGGCGTACTTCCACGCCCGGGCCGGGAGCGGGTCAGTGGCGGCGGCGCCGGGCATCCGGCGGCTGGTGCCGGCGCGGCTGCGGCGCGGCTGGCGGCCGGACCCGATGTGGTGGCTGGTGGTGATGTGGGGGCTGGTGATGTTCACCTACTTCGGGGTGAACCTCTGGATCAGTGGGCTCCACAGCTACGCCGGGGTGTAGCGCCGGGAAGCGCCGGCCCCGGGTTCAGCTGCGGCGGCGCTGGGCGAGCCCGGCGACCGTAGCTGCGCCGATCGGCCCGGCTTCGTCGTAGAGGCGGCACTGGCCCATGGAGATGCAGTCGCTGGCCCCGTGGTCGGTAGATTCGAAGCCGATCCACTCGCCGGCGGGGTAGCGGTGGAGGTAGAGGGTGATATCGACGTTGATGTAGGCGAGGCCGGCGCTGCCGGAGTTCGTGAGCGGGCTGGCGAAATCGCAGGCGAGGGCGACCCGCTGGAAGGGGGTGAGTTCGCGGCCGGCGACGAGGGGGCGGACTTCGCGCATCCAGGTGCGCTTCTGGCCGACGGTCCCAAAAGCGCGGCCCTGCGAGCGGCTCTCCCACATCGGCTGCCAGCCTTCGTTGGCGATGGGCGGGCGCGGGTCGGGCTGGAGGGCGGAGGGCGGCGGGAAGTCCCACGGCGGGGGCGCCCAGATTTCGCCGGCGGGCTGTTCGCCTTCGCGCAGGAGGACGCAGCTGGCGCGGCCGATGGACTGGCCGGCGGCGAAGGCTTCGGCGTCGACGACGCGGATGCGGCCGCCTTCGCGCCGGACGGCGGTCTCGACGATGATGGGGATGAAGGTGGGGAGCCGCCAGAGGTCGACGGTCATCCGGGCGACGCGGAGGTGGGGCTCGGCGTGGCGGCGTTCGATTTCGGCGCCGAGCAGGCCGGCGACGACGCGGCCGTGGAGGGAGTTCGGGTCCCACGGGCCGCGGCAGACGGGCTGGGGCACGAAGGCCTCGCCCTCGACGATGAAGAAGGCATCGGTCGACATGGTTCGCCGATCATGCGGGCGCCGCGCGGAAGAAGCCAGCGGCTCAGCGGGGGGAGGTCATGACCTCGGGGCCCTGCGGCCGGTCGCCGGCGGCGCCGTCGGGCTCGAGGGTGACGAACATGCGGGTCATGTCGCGCGGGAGGGAGGGCAGGCGGACGATGAGCTCGCCGCCGGGCGCGCCCTCGAAGTCGGCAGCGGAGCGGGCGCCGTAGGGGCCTTCGCTCCAGATTTGGTAGTGGTGGCCCTCGGGTGCGGGGGGCAGCCCGACGACTCGGAGGACGGCGAAGGAAAAGTCGGAGGCGACGAAGACGGCGCCGCGGGCGCCGTCGCCGGCGAGGGGGAGTTCGATGGCCCGGGAAGCGAGCTGGGCGCGGAGGTCATCGGCCTCGCTGCGGGCGTCGAGGTAGGCGATGACGGCGGCGGCGAGGCCGACGGCGAGAACGAGCATGGCGGCAGCCGAGGCGAGGGCGACGAGCCGCCAGGGGGTGCGGGCGGCCGGGGCAGGCGGGCGGAGCGGAGTGGGCTGCGCGGGCTGGATGCGGGCGCGGACGCCGGCGGCGATGCGGTCGGCGGCGCCCGGCGGGAGCGGCTGCTCCTCGTAGCCGTGGGCGAGGGCTTCGGCGGCCTGGAGGAGCGGCTGGAGGGCGGCGCGCAGTTCGGCGTCGGCGGTGAGGAGCCGCTCGAGGGCCTCGGCTTCTCCGGGTTCGAGGAGGCCGAGGGCGTACTCGGGGAGCAGGTCGAAGGCCTGGTCGCGGTTCATGGTTCGAGGGCCTCGCGGACGGGCGCGAGGGTATCGCGCAGTTTGGTGAGGGCGAGCCGGAGGCGGCTCCGGATGGTGCCTTCGGGAAGGCCGAGCTCCCGGGCGATATCGACGGGGCGCTGGCCCTGGTAGTAGGCGCGCACGATGACATCCTGCTGTTCGGCTGGCAGCTCCTCCAGTGCCTGCCGCAGGCGCTCCCCGGTGAGGCTGGCAAGGACGACCTGCCAGGTATCGTCCGGGTCTCGCAGTGCATATACGGACGGGGCGTCGTCGATCGATCGCTCGGGGGCGCGGGCGCGCTTACGGAGGAGGTCGATGGCGGCGTTGCGGGCGATGGCGAGGATCCAGGAGCGTTCGTTGCCGCGGGCGGGGTCGAACTGGCGGCCGCGCTGCCAGATGCGGACGAAGGCGTCCTGGACGGCCTCTTCGGCGAGGGAGGGGTCGCGCAGGACCTGGACGGCGGCGGCGAAGGCTGGGCCGGTGTATTCGGCGACGAGGGCATCGAAGGCGGCGGCATCGCCGGCGCGGAAGCGCTCGAAGTGGCTGGTCACGCGGGGCGCTCCGCAAAGTTTCGGCGGTGTGTGATCGAACTGTTGTCGAGGGTGCGTACATGGGGTGTAGGCGGCTGACCGGCCGGCAGCCGCACACGGAAACACCCGGAGGAACGAAGGATGAACCTGGCACGGGCAATCATGACCCGGTCGAAGCTCCTCGTGGCCGCGGCGCTGGTGGCAGCGCTGGCTGCGGGGGTGGTGATGGCGCCGCAGGGCGCCGATGCGCAGCAGGCAACGGGCCGCGTTCGCATCATGCACGCGAGCCCGGACACGCCGCCGGTAGACATTTTTGTCGATGGGCAGAAAGCTGTCACGGCGCTGGCCTTCCCGAACAACACGGGGTACGTGGCACTGCCTGCGGGCGGGCACAACGTGAAGGTGTTCGTCTCGCCATCGGACGGGACGGGCACGCCGGCGCTGCAGGCGACGCTCGAGGTGGTGGCGGGCAAGGACGTGACGGTCCTGGCGACGGGGCGCGTGGGCAACGGTTCGCTGGCGCTGACGATCTTCGAGGATGACAACCGGACGCCGAGCGGGAACAACGCGCACGTCCGCCTGATCCACGCCTCGCCCGACGCGCCGCCGGTGAATGTTGCGGTGGCGGGTACGGATACGAACGTCTTCACCGGCGTGGCGTTCCGGAACGTGAGCCCGTACGTGCCTGTCCCGGCTGGCACCTACAGCCTTGACGTGAAGGTGAACGCGACGGGGGCGACGGTGCTGACGATCCCGAACCTGAAGCTGGATGCGCGGACGGTGTACACGGCCGTGGCGGTCGGCCTCGCGGGCAACGGGACGCTCCGGGTGGTGCCGCTCGTCGATGCCCCGGCGCCGGCTGCCCCGGCGCCGCCGCGGACGGGCGACTCGGTGACCACGGGCGGCGGCACGCTGGCGCCGTGGGTGCTGGCCGCGGGCATTGCGCTGGCGGCGGTCTCCGGCGGCCTGGCCCTCGCAGCGCGGCGCGCCCGGTAGAAGCACAGCGCCCGCACCAGCGGACGATTGGAGGGCGGCTCCCGGGTGGGAGCCGCCCTTTGTGCTGCCGGCGAAGGCGGAGGGAGCGAGGGCCGGCTATTCGCCTTCGAAGCGGGTGATGGTGCCGGCGTTGACGACGAAGCGGCCTGAGGCGCGGGTGTAGATGTCGCGGAGACGGTCGGGGTCGGCGGTGGTGACGAGGGTCTGCTGGAAGGTATCGATGTACTCGAGGAGTGCGCGGCGGCGGCGGGCGTCGAGTTCGCTGAGGACGTCGTCGAGGAGGACGACGGGGTCGTCGCCGAGGGCGCGGCGAAGGTAGCTGGCTTCGGCGAGGCGGAGGGCGAGGGCCGCGGTGCGCTGCTGGGCGCGGGAGGCGAAGGCGTCGGCGGGCATGCCGTCGATGAGGATTTCGACATCGTCGCGGTGGGGCCCGACGAGGGTAGAGCCGGCGGCGATCTCCTTCTGGCGGGCGGCCTGGAGGGCCTTGAGCATGCGGCCGGTCCACTCGGCGTCGTCAATGGGAGCATCGTACTGGTCGAGCCCGCCGATGGAGGGCCGGTAGATGAGCGTGAGGGATTCGAGGCCGTCGGAGAGGCGCTCCATCTGCTGTTCGGCCTGGATGGCGAGGTGGCCGAGGGCATCAGCGCGGGCCCAGTAGATGGTTCCGCCGGCGTGGGCGAGCTCCTGGTCCCAGAAGGAGAGTTCCTGAACCTGGGCCTCGCGGGCCTGGATGCGCTTAAGGAGGCTGTTGCGCTGCTGGATGACGCGGGCGTATTTCTGCATGGCGCGGAGGTAGCCGCGGTCGACCTGGGAGATCATCATGTCGAGGTAGCGGCGGCGCATGAGGGGCGGTCCGGCGACGATATCGATGTCGAGGGTGGTGAAAAGGACGGCGCAGAGCTGGCCGACGGCTTCGGAGGCCTTGCGGGGGACGCCGTTGACGCGGACGCGCTTGCCGGCGCGGTGGGCCGGGTCGACGGTGCGGCCGACGATGGCGAGCTCGAGGGCGAGGTTGCCTGCGGCGCGTTCGACCTGGCAGGCGAGGCGGGCGACGGGGAAGTCGGACTCGAGGATGTCGCGCCGGACGAGGTCGGAATCCTGGCTGGCGCGGCTGGAGCGGAGGGTGGAGAGGAGGTAGATGGCCTCGAGGAGGTTGCTCTTGCCCTGAGCGTTATCGCCGATGAAGAGGTTGAGGCCGCGGTCGAGGCGGATATGGGCGCGGACGTAGTTCCGGAAGTTAACGAGCTCGAGGTCGAAGATAAACACGGTGGATACTCATTATAGCCCGAGTTCGTTAGCTTTGGGCTTATTTTTCCGGATCTTGACGGGGCAGGAGGCGGGGAACGGCGCTTCACCGAGGGGGACGGGGCGGGCATACTTGGGGGAGTGCCCGGCCGCCGGCGTCCTGCCGGGGCGGCCCTGCCGCATCATCCCACCTGATTGGACCACGCCATGCCACGTCACCCGAACGAGGTTCTTTTCGAGGGCGAAAAGCCGTTCCCCATCATCCCGACCTGCGAGCACTTCGCCGGGACGGAGGAGCGCATCGCGAAGGCGCTCGAGCTGCAGAACAGGATGGGGGGCGTCTTCGACATCACGATGGACTGCGAGGACGGCGCGCCGACCGGCCGCGAGCGGGAGCACGCGGAGATGGTGGTGCGGATGCAGAACAGCCCCCTGAACCAGCACAACATGGCGGGCGTGCGGATTCACGACTACACGCACGAGCACTGGAAGGCGGACGTCGACATCATCGTGCCGGCGGCGGGCGAGCGGATTGCCTACATCACGATCCCGAAGACGGTGCGGGCGCGGGAGCTCGCGGAGATGATTGACTATATCCGGAACACGGCTGCGCGGGCCGGCATCCGGCGGGAGATCCCGATCCATGCGCTGATCGAGACGCACGGCGCGCTGCGGGAGGTGTGGGAGATTGCGACGCTGCCGAACGTGCAGGTGCTCGACTTCGGGCTGATGGACTTCGTGAGCGCGCACCACGGGGCGATCCCGTCGTATGCGATGCGGTCGCCGTACCAGTTCGACCACGCGCTGCTGCGGCGGGCGAAGGCGGAGATGGTGGCTGCGGCGCTGGCGAATGGGGTGGTGCCGGCACACAACGTGACGCTGGAGCTGAAGGACACGGAGTTCATCTACAACGACGCGCGGCGGGCGCGGATGGAGTTCGGCTTCCTGCGGATGTGGAGCATCTACCCGGCGCAGATCGAGCCGATCACGCGGGCGATGGCGCCGTCGCACGACGAGGTGGAGGAGGCGCAGGCGATTTTGCTGAAGGCGTATGCGGCTGACTGGGGCCCGATCCAGCACGAGGGGAACCTGCACGACCGGGCGACCTACCGGTACTACTGGGAGACGCTGCAGCGGGCGCGCATCCAGAACGTGCCGCTGAGCGACGAAGTGATGCGGGCGTTCTTCCCGGACGCGGTCGCGGCCCAGAACTGAGCCGGCGCGGCGACAGACAGATGACGGCCCGGGCGCGGTGCGCCCGGGCCGTTTGCTGTGCGGCATCCGGGTCTACTGGCCGGGCTTCCAGACCATCAGGAAGAGGATGCCGAGGGCAGACGCCCCGAGGATGGCGCCGACGATCCTGATGCGGGGGGCGTGGGCGAGGTAGGCTGCGGGGAGGGGCGCATTGTTGGGGGTGCCGTCGAGGAGCTGGAGGGCGCGGGAGAGGTTTCGGCGCTGGACGACGTTGGAGAGGGCGAAGGCCGCGAGGAACCAGGCGATGGCGACGCCGAGCCAGAGCGGGAAGTCGTCGCGGTAGCCGGTGTGGTCGTCGAAGATGAGGCCAAGCCCCATCAGGAAGAGGAGGATGACGGCGGGGTTCACAATGAGCTTTTCGAGCCGTTCGGTGCTGCGGATGGCGAAACGGGTGGCTCCGGTGCCCTGGGCCTCGCCGGCGGCCTGCAGGATGGGGAAGGCGAAGGTTGTGCCGAGCTAAACGACGACCGGCGCGATATGGAGGTAGAGGAGGATGCGATAGGAGTTCATGGCGTGGCCCCCGGGAAATCCGGGGGATTGTGCGCTCATGTCGTTGAATCGTCAACGGTTTCATCCATTGAATGCATGAACCGGGTTCGAGTCGGGCTTCACAGGGGCGAGGGGGCTGCCGAATGTACGGATGTCATGCACTATTCACCAATCGTCCGCCGCCGGTTCCCCGGGCGGGGAGCGGGGAGCCGGTAGATGCGGTTTCGACCGGGAAGCGGCTGGCGGGTGCCACTCGCCTGGCTGTGGGCCAGCCTCTTTGGAGCGGCGGCCCTCGGCGGGCCGGCCATCCACGCGGCGTTGTTTGCCCCGGGGCGGCTGGAACTCGCTGCTGAAGCCGGGGCCGCCGTGGCGAGCGCGGGGCTGGCAGCCGCGGCTGCGGACCGGATGATTCGGCGGCCGCTGCTCGGGCTCCGCACGGCACTGCTCCAGGTGCAGGCGGGCGACCTCGACCTCGAGGCGCCGCCCTCACCGGTACGCGAGATCGACGAACTGCGGTTCGACCTTCACCGGTCGCTGGCCTCGTTGCAGGTTTCGACCGACTCGCTCATCTACCGGGCATTCCACGACCCGCTGACGGAGCTGCCGAACCGCGCGATGTTCCTTGCGACCTTTGCGCGGGCATTGAGCGACGAGCGGCGGCCGAACCGGGTGGCGATCCTGTTCCTGGATATCGACCGGTTCAAGTACCTGAACGACACGCTCGGCCACGGGGTGGGCGACCAGCTGCTCTCGGTGTTCGCGCAGCGGCTGGTGGGCGCGGCTGAGGGCCATATGGTGGCCCGCCTGGGCGGGGATGAATTTACGGTGCTGGTGCGCGGCGAGGGCGCGGCATCGGAGGCGGTGCGGGTGGCCCGCCGGGTGCTGCAGGCGCTGCGGCGCCCGTTCTCAGTGGCCGGGCAGGAGATGTTCGTCACCTCGAGCATCGGGATTGCGGTCAACGGCGCGGAGGACCGGACAACGACCGAGCTGCTGCGGAAGGCGGACGTTGCGCTCTACCGGGCCAAGTCGGAAGGGCGTGCACGATTCGTTGTCTATTCCGCGGAGCTGGACGCGGACCCTGCTGAGCGGTTCGACCTGGACAACGGGCTGCGACGGGCGGTGGAGCGGAACGAGCTCCAGCTTCTCTACCAGCCGATTGTGGACCTGGAAACCGGCGCGCTGGTGGGGATGGAGGCGCTGCTCCGGTGGAATCACCCGCACCGGGGTGTGCTTTCGCCGGCGACGTTCATCGCGGTCGCTGAGGAGACTGGCGAGATTGTGCGGATTGGGAACTGGGTGATGGAGGAAGCCTGCAGGGAAACGGCGCGTGTTCAGCAGCTCCGGCCGGGTCTGCCGCTGACCGTGAGCGTCAATATCTCGGCCGCCGAGTTCCGGCAGGCTGACCTTCCGGGGCGCGTCCGGCGGATCCTGGAGTCGACGGGGCTGGAACCGCATGCGCTGACACTCGAGCTCACCGAGAGTGTCCTGCTCCACGATACCGCTGCCGCGATGGCGAGCCTCGACGAGCTGGGGAGGCTCGGCGTCGGACTGGCGCTGGACGATTTCGGGACGGGGTACTCGTCGCTGAGCTATCTGCAGCGGCTGCCGGTCGACACGCTCAAGATTGACCAGTCGTTCGTGGGCCGCCTGGGGGCGGACCCGGCATCGGGGCCGCTCACCCGGGCGATTGTGGAGATGGGGCACGCACTGGGGATGCGGGTGGTGGCGGAGGGGGTCGAGGCGGAGTGGCAGCTCGCGTATCTGCGGGAGATCGGGTGCCAGCTTGGGCAGGGGCGGCTGTTTGCGGGCCCGCTGGCCGCCGAGCAGTTCCGCCGGCTGGCGGCTTCGCTCCGGCCGGCGGCTGCGTGGGGGCCGCTGCTGAAGGCGGGGTGAGCGGGAGTAGGGAGCCCCGCACCTGCCCCGTCACCACCCCAAGGGAGGAGGGAGGAGTCAGGGGAGGCCGGGCGGGAGGGTGACGCGGGCGCCGACGCCGAGGCCGTGAGCGGCGAACCAGCCCTTGTTGACCTCGAGAACGTAGCGATAGGGGGCCGAGGGGGTGAGGATGGTCTCGTCGAGCGGGGTGCCCTGGCGGATGTCGACGACCGTGAGGTCGGCGCTGACGTAGGCGATATCAAGCGGGATGTAGGTGTTGCGCATCCAAAAGCCGGAGCGGCTGTCGGCCTGGAAGATGAAGAGCATGCCGGCATCGGGGTCGAGCGCGCGACGGAACATCAGCCCCTGGGCGCGCTGCTGGGGCGTGACGGCAAGTTCGACGGTGACCGCAGCGCGGGCGCTGCCCTGCTCGATGACGACGACGGGCCGTGACGGTGCCTCGGCGTCGCGGGCGCAGGCAACGATGGACAGCACAAAGACAAACGGAAGGGCGATGCTGCGCAGGCGTTCGGCTCCGGGGGCAGGCGGCGGGTTCACAGGACCACGAGGACGATACCAGCCACGCAGAGCAAGGTTCCAGCAAGGATGCGGCGGGTGAGCCGTTCGCCGAGGAAGGCGATGGAGAGCGGCAGGGCGAGGAGGGGCGAGGTGGAGGAGAGGATGGCCGTGCGGGCTGCGCCGGCGGTGACGACGGCATAGACGTACAGCAGGCTGCCGATGGTCGTGCCGACGAGGCCGGCGAGGGCGATGGCGCCGAGGCGGCGGGGGTCGCGGAGCGGCGCCGCCAGGGCGGGCCGCTGGAAGGCGAGGGCGAAGCCGAGGAGGGCGACGGCGCCGGCCGGGGTGCGGATGGTGCCGGCGGCGATGGCGCCGAGGTCGCCGCTGGCGGCGGCGAGCCAGAGGGTTGCGGCTGCCCAGGTGATGCCGACGCCGCCGAGGAGGGCGTAGCCTGCCGGGCCGGGCGGGGCGGAAACGGGCGCGGAACGGACGAGCACCGGGGCCGGGTCGGGTGCTGCGACGGCCGGCGGAGGGACGCGGTCCGGCGCGGCGGCCGGGATGACGATCAGCGAGATGCCCGCACCGATGAGGAGAGCGCCGGCGGGCAGACCCCAGGAGAATGGTTCATCGAGGAGCAGGACGCCGAAGATGACGGTGAGGCCGATGTAGAGGGCCATAGAGACGGGGAAGGTGCGCTGCATGCCGAGGCGGTTGAGGGCCAGGATGTAGAGCGTATCGCCGAGGCCGTAGCCGAGGGCGCCGGAGGCGACAACCTGGACGATGGTGGCGAGCGGCGCGTCGGCGATGGTGGACGACTCACCGCTGGCCCAGAGGATGGGCGGCATCGCGAGGGCGCCGAAGCCGAGGCGGAGGCCGGAGAGCACGACCGGCGAGGTGCGCGCAGAAAGGGACGTGAGTGCGACGCTCGTGGCCGACCAGGTGAAGGCGGCGAGGAGGGCGGCGAGTTCACCCATCGGCGGGCATCCTACGGGGCTGCGCGGCTACGGGCTTCCGGGAGACGGACCGGGCCCCCGCTGGTGCGGGGGCCCGGCCGGGGCTGAGGCGGGCGGGCGGCTAGTTGCAGGTCTCGCCAGAGGCGTCGAGGAGGGTGACCTGCTGGGTCGGTGCGCCGGGGCGCATCACGAGGACGACGCCCGAGAAGCCGGGGATGGTGGAGATGCCGCCGGCGGAGGTGTTATTGAGGTAGGAGGGGTAGTTGCCCGGGTTGCCGGGGTTGGTGTTGAAGTAGTGGAGCCACTTCTGGTTGGGGCCGTCCCAGATGTAGATGCCGATCCAGTCGCCGACGGGCAGGCACTGGGTAAACGTGGCCGGGCTGACCGGCTGCGGCTTGATGGTGCCGACGTAGTGAATGTTGCAGCCGGGGCTGCCGTTGGCGCAGACGCCGCCGACGGTGCTCGTGTGCTTCGCGAGGGCGATACCGAGGCTTGCCCCGAGGATGGTGGCGACGCCGGCGCCGATGGCGACGACGGCGAGGGCTTTCTTTTGCATCCAGCTCATGGAACCTCCAGCGGCGCCGGGAGGGCGCTCTCCTGCGTGTACCGTAGCAACACGGGAAGGTACACGCACCGGAGAAAACGCCTGCCGGGTGCAGAGAGTTGCCAGCAGGCTGTAAAACGTTCGTAAAACCCGTGGGGCGGCGTGCGGGGGCCTGATTCTAACGAAATTCTTGCTGTTCTCCGGGGGGCAGCTGCCGATACGGGCTGGTAGGATGCCGGGCGGAGGCGTCTGTCATGTTGCCGCTTGGTTTCAGCTGGGGAGCATTCCTCGTCTACGTCTTTGCGCTGATGTTCATGACGCTCGGGGGAATCTGGGGGCTGGTGGAAAGCCGCCACCCGGCGTTTCTTATCCCGATCCTGATGGGGCTGTTCTACTTTTACCTGTGCTGGGAGGCGGTCGTGGAGGGCGACGACGAGCAAGGGCCGCCACCGCCGCCGTCGCGGAGCCGGGGCTGAGCCGCTGACCGCGGGATTACCGGGATGCGCGTAGGGTAGCGGTATGGGGCTGCGCTCGTTCCGGCTGGGGGCGCTGTTCGGTATTCCGCTTCTCGTGAACCCGAGCTGGTTTCTGCTGGCCGGGCTGACGACGTGGTTCCTCGCCACCCAGTTCTACCCGGCGGCCTTCGAAGGTGCGTCGCGGTGGACGCATCTCTGGATGGCGGGGGCGAGCGTCGCGGCCTTTTTCGCGTCGATCGTGCTGCATGAGCTGGCCCACAGCGTGGTGGCGCGGCGGTTCCGCATCCCGGTGAAGAGCATCACGCTGTTCGTCTTCGGCGGGGTTGCGCAGATTACGCGGGAGGCGGCGCGGCCGCTGCAGGAGCTGCTGATGGCGCTCGCGGGGCCGCTGATGAGCCTGGCGCTTGGCGCGGCGTTTGCGGGGAGCTGGTGGCTGCTGGGCGGGCGGGCAGACCGGGGCATCGACTACGTGCTCGTGTGGCTGGCGATCATGAACGTGGCGCTCGGGCTGTTCAACCTGCTGCCGGCCTTTCCGATGGACGGCGGGCGGGTGTTCCGGGCTGCGCTCTGGCTGGTGACGCGGAACCACGCGCTTTCGACCGGCATCGCAGCGTGGACCGGGCGCGGCTTCGCGTGGGCGATGGCCGGGCTCGGCCTGCTGGCGGTCCTCGGGCGCGATGTGGTCGTCGCGGATTCGGTGGCAGGCGGGGCGTGGCTGGTGCTGATCGGGCTGTTCCTCGAGAATGCGGCGCGGCAGTCGCTCGTGCAAAACCGGATGGTCCGTGAGCTGGCGCAGTACCGCGCTGAGGACGTGATGGTGGCAGATGCGCCGGTGGTGGATGCGCGGCAGCCGGTGGGGCCGCTGGCGCGCGGCGCGCTCGAACTGAACCCGCGGGCGGTCTACCTCGTGAGCGACGGGGACCGGCTGGCCGGGGTGCTCTCGGGCTACGAGCTGCGGGCCGTTCCGGAGCCGCTGTGGGACAGCACGCCGGCGGGAGCGGTGATGGTCCCGAAGGATGCGCTGCGGGCGACGGCGCGGGACCGGCTGGTTTCGGACGTGCTGCTGGAGATGGAGATGGAAGAGCTGCTCCATATGCCGGTGGTGGAGAACGGGCGGGTGATCGGCATCGTGGCGCGGGACCGGATTGTGGGGCTGCTGCGGCAGGCGGGGCTGCTCGGCAAGGCCCGGGCGTAGGGCGCTTTCGCGCCGGGCGGCACGGCCGCAAGATGGGGGCATGACACCGGTTCGGACGATGGGGGCGGTCGCGGCCGCGAAGCTGACCGGGGCGGCGACGCGGGCCCTCCGGCGGGGAAGCGGGACGGCGCTCCCGGGGCTCGTTGCGACCCGGATCGACCCGGGGGTGGTGGCGCGGCTGGGGCGGCAGCTCGGCGGCGGCCGGGTGCTGGTAACGGGAACGAACGGGAAGACGACGACGGCGCGGCTGCTGGCGGCGATGCTGCATGCAGCGGGCCGAGGCTACGTCCACAACCGCGAGGGGAGCAACCTGGTCCGCGGGTTCGCGAGCACGCTGGCGGCGCGGGCGGACTGGCGCGGGCAGATCCCGGGCGCGGCTCAGCTGACCGGGCTGTTCGAGACCGATGAGGCGACCTTCCCGGCGGCGGTCCGGGCGCTCGACCCGACGGTCATGGTGGTGACGAACCTGTTCCGCGACCAGCTGGACCGGTACGGGGAGGTGGATACGGTGGCCGGCATGCTGCGCGAGGGGCTGGCCGCGGCAGGGCCGGGCGCGACGCTGGTGCTGAACGCTGACGACCCTTCGGTGGCGGGGCTGGCCGAGGGGTGGCCGGGACGGGTCCACTGGTTCGGGCTGGACGTCCCGGAGCTGCACCGCGAGGCCGCCGGGGCGACGGATGCGCGGTGGTGCAGCTGCGGCGGCGATTTCGCCTATGCGCGGCGGTACTTTGCGCACGTGGGCTGGTGGCGGTGCACGCAGTGCGGGCGGGCCCGGCCGGCACCGGAGACAGAGGGGCGGAGGGTAGAGCTCGGGCTCGACCGGACGCGCTTTGAGGTGCCGGGGCTGGGCATCGCGGCGATGCGCCTCGCCGGGCTGTACAACGTGTACAACGCGCTGGCGGCCATCGCGGCCGGGCGTGCGCTCGGGCTGCCCGCGGCGGCGATCCGGGCCGGGCTGGCAGACGCGCGGGCGGCATTCGGCCGGCAGGAGGTGGTGGCGCTGGAGGGGCGCGAACTCTGGCTGCTGCTGGCGAAGAACCCGGCGGGTGCGAACCAGGTGTTGCTGCTGCTCGAGCAGGCCGGGGGACCGGACCTCGCGGTGGCCGGGCTGCTGAACGACCGTTTCGCGGATGGGCAGGATGTGAGCTGGATTTGGGACGTCGATTACGAGCTGCTGGCGGGGCGGGTCGTGCGGTGCTGGGCCGGCGGCGACCGGGCGGAGGACCTCGCGCTGCGGTTCGACTACGCGGGCTGGCCGGCGCCGCTGGCGGTGGAGCGTGCACCGGGGGCGCTGCTCGATGCGATCCTCGCGGGGACCGCGCCGGGGGAGCGGGTGTTCGTCATCCCGACGTACACGGCGATGCTCGACCTGCGGGCCGAACTGGTGCGGCGGAAGGCGGTCAGGAGCGCGCTGGAGTAGGGCCCCGGCGAGCGCGGTAGTACATGGGGGCGCCGGTGCCGCCCCTGCGGAGGAGGATGACCTCGGCAACGATGCTGACGGCGATCTCCTCGGGCGTTTCTGCGCCGATATCGAGCCCGATGGGGGTGCGGACGCGGGCGAGTTCGGCCTCGGGGAAGCCCTCGGCGCGGAGGTGGTCGAGCACGGCAGTGGTGCGGCGCCGGGAGCCGATCATCCCGAGGTAGGCGGCGCCGCGGCCAAGGCATTTCCGCAGGGAGAGTTCGTCCTGTTTGTGGCCGCGGGTGACGAGCACGATGGTAGTGGAGGGGCCGATGGGGAACCGCTCGAGGGCGGCTTCGAAGTCGTCGCAGATGACCTCGTCGGCCTCGGGGATGAGGGCGGGGTCGGCGAAGTCGGGCCGGTCGTCGATGACGGCGACGCGGTAGCCGAGGAAGTTCGCGAGGCGGGCGAGGGCGCGGCCGATATGGCCGGCTCCGACGACGAGGAAGGTGGGCCGGGATTCGACGACTTCGACGTAGATGGCGGGGGCGCCTTCGGTGCGGCGTTCGGCGAGTGTTTCGCCGGCGGCGTAGAGGGTGCGGGCGCCGTGCCGCGCGAAGAGGCCGGGCGCGGCGCGAGCGACGGCGGCATCGAGGGCGGGGTCGCCGAGGGAGCCGAGGGTGCGGCCGTCGGGCTCGACGAGGAGGCGGGCCCCCGGCGCAAGGGGGAGGGGGCCGGGGTCGACGAGCACGGCGAGGAGGACGGGGGCGCCTCCTTCGGCGGCTTCGATGAGCCGTTGTGTCAGTTCGAGCATAGCGAGAGTGTAGGGGAACGGAGGAGGGAGGAGGGAGCCCAACCCCGCCAGCACGCCCCGCCCCGAGGGAGGAGGGGGGAGGGAGAGGGGAGAGGGGAGCGGGGTGCGGGGAGCAGGGAGCAGGGAGCAGGGAGCGGGGAGCAGGGAGCAGGGAGCAGGGAGCGGGGAGCAGGGAGCAGGGAGCAGGGAGCAGGGAGCGGGGAGCGGGGAGCGGGGAGCGGGGTGCCCGGGAGATTCCGCGGGGGTCGATGAGCGGCTATGCTGGCGCGCGTGGAACGACGGGCGACGCGGCTGCTGCTGACGCGGCACGGGCAGACGGTGGCGAACGTTGAGGGGCGGTTCTGCGGGCACAGCGAGACGGAGCTGACGCCGCTGGGCCGGGAGCAGGCGCGGGCGCTTGGGCGGCGGCTGGCCGGGACGCGGATCGATGCCTGCTACACCTCGGACCTTGGGCGGGCGATCGCGACTGCGCGGCTGGCGCTGGGCGAACGCGGCATTGCGCCGGTGCCGCGGGCGGAGCTTCGGGAGCGGCACTACGGGGTGTGGGAGCTGGAGCGGGAGGAGGACGTGCGGCGGCGCGACCCGGTGCGGTTCGCGCTGATGGAGGCTGAGGACCCGGCATGGCAGCCGCCCGGCGGCGAGACGACGACGATGGTGCGGGTGCGAACCTTCGCGGCGCTGCGGGAGATTGCCGCCGCGCACCGGGGCGGCACCGTGCTGGTTGTCGGGCACGGCACGATGCTGAACTGCCTCCTTTCGATGGTGCTGGGGATGCCGGAGACGCACGTGTTCCGCTTCGACGTTCGGCATTGCGCCCTGTTCGAGCTTGAGGAGCGGAGCGGGCGGCTGGTGGTGGTGCGGATGAATGACGCGGCCCACCTGGACGGGCTCGAGTGATCCCGGTCGGCGACAGCACGCGGCGGCATTCGACGCCGTGGGTGACGTACGCGATCATCCTGGCGAACTTCACCATTTTCATCGCCATGCTGGGGATGGATGCGACCGTGCCGCGGGCGACGCCCGGGGCGACGCAGCGGTTCGTGGAGCAGACGGCAGGCCCGTGTTACGGCTACCGGGCGCCGCCGAACGATTTGAACGAGTTCATTTGCCGGTGGGGGTTCCAGCCGAAGGAGTTTTTCGACACGGTCCGGGGCGAGTCGGGGCTGACCGGCGCGGCGCGGCGGCAGGCGCTCCTGGCGATCGTGACGGCGGTGTTCATCCACGGGGGCTGGCTGCACATCCTGGGGAACATGCTGTTCCTCTGGGTGTTCGGCGATAACATCGAGGACCGGCTGGGGAAGGTGGGGTTCCTGGCGTTCTACCTGGCCTCGGGGGTGGTCGCGTCGCTCGTGCAGGGGCTGATGGACCCGACGAGCGTGGTGCCGGTGGTGGGGGCGAGCGGGGCGGTGGCCGGGGTGCTGGGGGCGTACCTGGTGTGGTTCCCGCGGTCGACGGTGCATGTGGTCATTCCGTTCTTCATCCTGCTGTTTATTCCGCTGCCGGTGCCGGCGTTCCTGATGATCGGGCTGTGGTTCCTGCAGAACCTGTTTGCGGGGTACGCGACGATCGTGGACACGGCATCGACGGGCGGCGGGGTTGCGTGGTTCGCGCACATCGGGGGGTTCCTGTTCGGGGCGCTGGTGGCGATGACGGGGGTGGGGCGGCGGCGCCGGTAGGGAGGTGCGTTATTTGCGGAAAGGGGGGAAACTGCGAATAGCGGGCGGCGTTATTTGCAGTTCGGCGATAGCGGCGGCTGCCGGGCGGCGGGCGTAAATTGTTGGTAAATCGTAAGAGCCGGGCCTTGGCCGGGGTTTTTCGTTCGCGGGCCGGCGGCTAGGGTGATGGCGACACCGTGATAATGCCGGCTTCCCCGCCGGCCGGGGGTGAGGATGCGACGGATTGCCTGGGCGATGGCGGGTCCGATGCTGCTGGCGGCGGCAGCCGTGGCCTGGGCGTGGGACGGGGGCTCACGGCCGGCGCACGCGCTGACGAACTGTTCGACCAGTTCGCAGGCGCTGGATGCGGCGGAGCAGGAGCTGCTGCGGCTGGTGAACGAGTTCCGGGTTGCGAACGGGGTGGCCCCGCTCAAGCCGTCGCCGAACCTTTCGCGGGCGGCGGCGTGGATGTCGGAGGACATGGCGGCGAAGGGATACTTCAGCCACACCGACAGCCTGGGGCGGTCGCCGTTCCAGCGGGTGCAGGATTGCGGCTACGCGACGACGGGCGCGGGGGAGAACCTGGCGATTGCCGGGAGCGCGCAGCAGGCGTTCACCCTGTGGGTGAATTCGACGAAGGGCCACCGGGAGAACATGCTGCGGTCGATGTGGGTGGTGGCGGGCGTCGGGCGGGCAGGCGGGTACTGGACGCTCGATTTCGGGACGTACGACGACTCGAATCAGCCATGGGACGGCCCGCAGCCGCCGACGCCGACCGCAACGGCCACGCCAACCCCGGGCGGGGCGTCGCTGCCGTCATCGCAACCGAACCTGCCGCGGCGGGCGCTGGTGCCGAATATCGTGGCGGAGCGGTAGGAGGGAGGAGCCCCGCACCGGCCGCCGCACCACCCCCAGGGAGGAGGGAGCGGAGAGCGGTTAGCGGAGGGTGATGCCGCCGTCGACGGCGATGGCCTGGCCGGTGATATTGCGCGCGGCCGGGCTGGCGAGGAAGGCGGCGAGTTCGCCGATATCCTCGGGGGTTTGCTCACGGCCGAGGGGGACGCCGGTTTTGACCACCTCGAGGAAGACTTCACGAGGCGAAAGGCCGGCGAAGCGGGGCACGGTGCGCTGCATCATCGCGGCGAGGCCTTCCCAGGCGCGGGTCCAGAGGAAGCCGGGGCAGATGGCGTTGACGCGGATATCGAAGGGGGCGTACTCAAGCGCACAGCTTTTCGTGAGGGAGATGACGCCGGCCTTGGCTGCGGCGTAGGCGGGGAGGGTAGGCGCGGCCTGGAGCGCGGCGATGCTGGCGATGTTGATGATGGCGCCGCCGCCGCGCTGCTTGAGGTGGGGGAGGGCGTGCTTCGTGCCGAGGAAGGTGGAGCGGAGGTTCTGGGCGAGCTGTTCGTCCCAGGCGGCGGGGTCCATGTCTTCAACGCGGCCGCCGCCCGCCGCTGCTGCGGGGAGGGCGGAGGGGTCGACCGGGCCGCGGCCGGCGCCGGCGTTGTTCACCATGATGTCGAGGCCGCCGAGGGCCGCGACGGCGGCGCGGAGGGCATCGCGGAGCTGGTCTTCGACGATGACGTCGCAGGCGAGGCCGACGCCGGGGGTGGGGAGGGCGGCGGCGGTGGCGGCGGCCTGCTCGCCGTCGAGGTCGAGGATGGCGACGCGGGCGCCCTGGCGGGCCATGACAGCGGCGATACCGGCGCCGATGCCGCGGGCGCCGCCGGTGATGATTGCGGTTTTGCCTTCGAGGGGGAGCACGGGAGGGGGTTTCCTCGTTAGTGGAATGCACGCGGAATGTACCAGATGGCCGGCAGGGGTTCCCGGGGCCGCGCGGCGGAGGGGTTTCCCGGGCGGAGCCGCCGCAGGACGGGCAGCCACCCGCGTGTGGTAGTATCCCGGCCTCTGCCCGACCGCGGCCCCGCATCGCGACGGCTCTCCGCGGACCGGGGACCGCTGACTTCAGGGGGTTCCGGCGTTGCGCGTCATGACCATCGGATTTACGAAAAAATCAGCACGCCAGTTTTTCGAAACGATCGGGCAGGCGGAGGCCAGGCGGCTCGTTGATGTGCGGCTGAACAACGCTTCCCAGCTCGCCGGCTTCACCAGGCGAGACGACCTCGAGTACTTCCTGGGTGCGATTCTCGGAATCGGATACGTGCACGAGCCGCTGCTCGCGCCGACGCCGGAGCTGCTTACCGGGTATCGGAACGAGAAGCGGCCGTGGAGCTGGTACGAGGAGGAGTTCCTTCGGCTGATGCGGGAACGGAGGATTGACGAGCTGATCCCGCGCGAGCTCATCGACGGAGCCGTGCTCCTGTGCAGCGAGGCAACGGCGGACCGGTGCCACCGGCGGCTTGTGGCGGAGTACCTGGCCGCACGCTGGGGCGGCATGGAGATCGTGCACCTGCCGTAAGGGCGGGCCGGCTCAGCGGCCGATGAAGCGGGGTTCGCGCTTTTCGAGGAAGGCGGCGACGGCTTCGCGGGAATCGGCGGAGAAGCCGGCGATGCGCATGTGGAGGGCCTCCTGGTCGAGCACCTGCTCGAGGGTGGCGGTTTCGGCGAAGTTCAGGTTCTCCTTCATGCGGGCGTAGGCGCCGGTCGGGCCTTCGGCGAGGCGGCGGCAGAAGTCGAGGCCCTGCGCGAGGAGTTCGTCGTGGGGGATGACGCGGTTGACGATGCGGAGCTCGAGGGCGCGGGCAGCGTCGATGATTTCGGCGGTGAAGTAGAGTTCGCGGGCGATGCCGGCGCCGCAGAGGCGCTGGAGGAAGTAGGAGCCGCCGAAATCGCCGGGGAGGCCGACGTTGCGGAAGGCGGCGCCGAAGCGGGCGCGGTCGGAGGCGAGGCGGATGTCGCAGGCGAGGGCGATGCTGAAGCCGGCGCCGACGGCCGGGCCGTTCACGAGGGCGACCACGGGCTTCGGCATCGTGTGGAGGCGGAGGGAGACCTCGTCGTGGCGGCGGCGGAGCTCGGCGACGAGACGGTCGAGTTCGGCGATGACGGCGGCGGGGCCTTCGCTGGCGGCTGCGGCAGCGATGCGGTCGTTCCGCTCCTGCATGGCACGGATGTCGCCGCCGGCGCAGAAGGCGCGGCCTGCGCCGGTGATGGCGACGCAGCGGACGGCGGGGTCGGCTTCGACCTCGGCGAGGGCCTCGGCGAAGCGGGGCACGAGGTCGCCGCCCATGGCGTTGAGCGTTTCGGGGCGGTTAAGGGTGATGAGCGCCACGCCGTCGCGGCGCTCGAGGAGGACATCGGACACAGCGGGCCTCCGGGTGATTGGGTGGAGGGATCGTGGGGCAGGGGAGGGCGGGGCGCAACGCTTGCATTCATGAGTAGATGGTTATAGAGTTTCGAACATGAACGACCTGCCAGACGACCTTATGGAGCTCGTGGCCGAGCGGTTCCGCCTGCTGGGCGACGGGACGCGCCTGCGGATCATCCGCTTCCTGCTCGCGCGCGGCGAAGCCCCGGTGGGGGAGATTGCGGCGGCGACGGGCTGTTCGCAGGCGAACGTCAGCAAGCACCTCCGCCTGCTGCACGATGCGCGGGTGGTCCGCCGGCGCGCGGAGGGGACGATGGCGTTCTACCGCGTCGTTGACCCGAGCGTGGAGGAGCTGTGCGACATCGTCTGCGGGGGGATTCGGCGGCAGGTCGCGGAAGAGGCAGCACTGGTGGGGCTTACCCCGGGAGGGCAGCAATGAAGACGGTCCAGTTCGTGGCAGAGGCGCTGGGCGATGCGTCGTACCTCGTCGTGCACGGCGAGGAGGCGGCGGTCATCGACCCGCAGCGGGACATCCGGCCGTTCGTGAAGGCGGCGCGGGAGCACGGCGCGACGATCCGGTACGTGGTGGAGACGCATGTCCACAACGACTACGTGTCGGGCGGGCGGGAGCTGGCGGCGCTGGGCGCGGAGGTGATTGCGCCGGCGGCCGGGAAGCTGGAGTTCCCGCACCGGCCGGTGGGGGACGGCGACGTCATCGACCTCGGCGGGGCGAAGCTGCTCGTGACGGCTGCGCCGGGGCACACGTACGAGCACGTCGCGTACCTCGGGGTGACGCCCTCGGGCGAGGTGCGCGGCGCGTTCACGGGCGGTGCGCTGCTGATGGCTGCGGCGGGCCGGACCGACCTGCTGGGGCCGGACCATACGGAGACGCTGACCCGCCTCCAGTGGGAGACGGCGCAGAAGCTGCGGAAGCTGGTGCCGGCGACGGCCGATGTGCTGCCGACGCACGGGGCGGGGTCGTTCTGCAGCGCGACGGGGACGGACCTCGGACGGTGCGGGCCGATGGCGGCGGAGCTGCTGCGCAACCCGGCGCTCATCGCCAAGACGTACGAGGAGTTCCGGGCGCTGCACCTCGCGAGCGAGATGCCGATCCCGGGGTACTACCGGTACATGGCGCCGATCAACCGGAAGGGGCCGAAGGTGTACGGCGAGCCGCCGCGCCCGCAGCGGCTGAGCGCCGGCGAGCTGCTCGGGCTCGGCCGCGAGACGTGGGTGGTGGACGTGCGGACGCGGGCAGATTACGCCGCAGGGCACCTGCCGGGTTCGCTGGAGATCGAAGAGAGCACGTCGATGCTGGCGTACGTGGGGTGGCTCATCCCGTTCGACGCGCCGATTGCGCTGGTGGCCTACGACGGGCTCCAGGCGGAGCGGGTGACGGTCGACCTGTTCCGGATTGGGTACGAGCATGTGGTCGGCTATGCGGCGGCCCGTGAACTGCCGCTGACGGCGCGGACGGAGACGGTGAGCGCGGAGGAGGTTGCGGAGGCGCTGCGGAGCGGGCGGGTGCCGGTGCTGGACGTGCGGTATGCGCAGGAGCTGCGCGACGAGCCGGTGCCGGGGGCGCGGCCGCTGCCGTTCGACCGGATGCCGGAGTGGGCGCCGGAGGTGGAGGGCCCGGTGCTGGTGTCGTGCGCGAGCGGGCAGCGGGCGGCGATGGCGGCGAGCTACCTGGAGCGGCTGGGCGTGAGCGCGCGGCCGTTCATCGCGGGCGGGGCAGCGGAGGTGCGGCGGGCGCTGGCGGCGAAGGTGGGGTGAGGGGCTCCGGGGGCGCACGCTTCACGGGGGCCGGTCATGTGACCGGCCCCCGTTTGCTGTGCGGCGCGAGTGCGGTGGCGGGGGCGGCCGTCAGCTGCCGGCCGGGCCCGGGCCGGCGAGCCGGTGGAGGGCCGCCCGGGTGGCGGCGTCGGCAGGGTAGAAGGTTTCGACCCGGAGCTCCTCGGCGAGGGCGTCCTGCGGCGTGCCGAAGGTCGAGACGACGGTGATAAAGGCGAGCTCTTCGTCCCCGGCGGCCACAACGACCGGGAGGACGGGGAGGAGCGGCGCGGCGGGGGCCGGCGCCCGGCGCGGGGCCCAGCCCGCGCGCTGAAGGTCGGCCAGGAGGTCGGCGAGGGCCGGTTCGCCGCGGATTTCGGCATCGCGGGCGGCGCGCTGCCAGAGGGCGGGAGCGATCTGGTCCCAGTTGCGGATGGCCGGCTTGAGGCCCGCAGGGTCGAAGAAGGAGCGGAGCAGGTTCAGCGGGGGACCCTCAGCGCCGCGCGGGGCAGAGCCGCCGGAGAGCAGGGCGATCAGCATCCGGAACGGGCGATTGGCGTCGCGGACGTTCCATGCGGCGCCGACGGCGACGGCGGGGTAGGGCTCGCTGTGCCGGAGGACGAGCGCAACGGCATCAGCGATGAGGCGGCGGGCGGTGTCATCAGGGGCCTGCGACGGGGAGAGCGGGGCATACCCGGCGGCAGCGAGGAGGGCGTCGCGGGCGCCGAGGGGCAGGTCGAGCGCATCCGCGAGGCGGAGGATAGTGGCGGCGCCGGGGCGGGCGCGGCCGTTCTCGAGCTGGCTGAGGTGGCGCTGCGAGATGCCGGCTGCCAGGGCGAGCTCGAGCTGGGAGAACCGCCGGCGGAACCGCCATTCCCGCAGGAGGACTGCGAACCGGGGAGCCGGGCGAAAGGCCATTCCGGGATCGTGGCGCCCGGGTTCGCCGTGTCAATGACCTCAGGCATCATCGCCTGCGCGCACCGGGCAGCCGAAGCTGATGCGAGCACACCTGCGGAGGTTCTGGAATGACCGGAAAAGCGGCAGCACTTGGGTTCGGGGCGGCGCTTGTGGCATTTACGGCGTTCACGGCGTTCGTGCTGGCGCAGGTCGGGCTCCGGGGCATCTTCGAGCCGCACTTTACGCAATGGGGCCCGGCCCAGGTGTTCGTCGACCTGGTGGTTATGGGGCTCATCACCATCGGCTGGATGGTGGGCGACGCGCGGAGGCACGGGTTGCCTGCGTGGCCGTTCGTCGTCCTGACGCTGGCCCTGGGGTCGATTGGGCCGCTGACCTACCTGACCGTGCGGGCGTGGCGGGCGGGTGCGGCAGGCCGGCCGGGCGCGGCCGGCTATTCCGGCAGCGCGACGCGGTAGCGGAGGATGGCGCCGACGCCGCCGAGGGCGCGCAGGCCGTGGTGCTCGCGGACGACTTCCACCCGGGCGCCGGTCGCTGCAGCGAGCCGGGCGAGCTCGTCCTTCCGCTCGGCGGGCTCGTAGGCGTCGTCGATGACGACGACATCGGCGGCGCCGAGCTCGAGGGCGGCTTTCGTCCGGTCGTAGCCGGCGACGCCGAGGTCACCCTCTTCGACCTCGCCGACGAGGATGTCGGCGGTGTGCTGCGACTGGTCGTCTTCGGTCTGGAGGAGGAAGTGCTCGACGGTGCGGCGGACGTGTTCGAGGCCGGCGCGGATGTCGATGTGGAATTCACCCTCGGTGACCCGGCGGGTCAGCGATTCGGGGAGGGCTTCGCGGAGGTGGTGGAGGGCGACTTCGTCGCCGGCGATGATGAGGCGGGTCGCGCGCTCCTGCTCGCAGAGCTGCTCGATGAGCCTGGCGGCTTCTTCGGCGAACTCGCGGCGGTGGTTTTCGACGTGGCGGCGGAAGCGGTGCTCGTTCATGCCGCTGGTGGAGCGCATCTGGTAGTTGTAGGGGTCTTCGTCTTTGCCGGGCATTTCGGCGATCCGTTCGCCGCGGACGACGAAGAGGCGGAGGGTGTTGGTATCGGCGACGGCGACGACGGCCGTTTCGTACTCGTCGAGGAGCCGGGCGAGCTGGTAGAGGCGGGGGTAGCGGTCGTAGACGACCTGGTTTTCGAAGGGCGCGGGGGCTTCGATCGATTCGAAGAGGCCGGCGGCGGAGCAGGAGAAGATGGCGAGCCCTTCGGCCGCGGGGCTGGCAGCGGCGACGGCGGCGTGGACGCGCTCAGCGTCGCCCCGGAAAGATTCGAGGGCCGGGCCGCGGACGCCGAGGCTGTGCTCAATCTGGCGGAGACGGTCCTTGAGGACGGTGTCGCCGGTGCGGTGTTCGGGGCGCTCGCCGGTGGCCTGGGGCCGGCGGTCGAGGTAGACGGAGAGGATGCCGACGCCCTCGGGGGCTTCCCAGCGGGCGACGCGGCGGAGCAGTTCGGAGAGTTCGGTTTCGAACAGTGAAGTTTCGCTGGACATGACAGCAGTGTACGCGGCCGGCGGGCGGGGGAAACAGGCCCGCGGGGCCGCGGCACACCGGCCGAAGGGCGGAAACCGGGCGGTTCGCCGGGCGCGCTGCTGGTACACTTGCGCGCATGACATCGACGGTTTCACTGTTGCGGGAACGGGCCATGGCCGCGCGGAAGGCGTCGCGGGTGCTCGCGCGCCTTTCGACGGCAGAGAAGAATGCGGCGCTGGAGCGGATTGCGGCGCTGCTCGAGCAGGAGCAGGCGGCCGTGCTGGAGGCGAACGCAAAGGACCTCGCCGCCGCGAAGGAAGCGGGGCTGGAGGATGCGTTCGTGGAGCGGCTGACGCTGACGCCGGAGCGGCTGCGCGGCATCGCGAACGATACGCGGAGCGTGATGCAGCTGCCGGACCCGGTGGGCGAGGTGTTCGATTCGCGGACGCTGCCGAACGGGCTGTGGATCGGGCGGCGGCGGGTGCCGCTGGGGGTCGTGGCGTGCATCTACGAGTCGCGGCCGAACGTGACGATCGACATCGCGGCGCTGGCGCTGAAGAGCGGGAATGCGGCGATTTTGCGGGGCGGCAAGGAGGCCCGGAACAGCAATGCGGCGCTGGGCGAGCTGGTGCAGCGGGCGCTGGCGGGGACGTCGGTGCCGGCGGACGCGGTGCAGGTGGTCAGCGACCCGGACCGGGCACACGTCGACGAGCTGCTGGAGATGAACGACCTGGTGGATGTGGTGGTGCCGCGGGGCGGGGCGCAGCTCATCGACTACGTGCGGCGGAAGGCGACGATGCCGGTCATCGCCCACGGGGATGCGGTCGTCCAGATTTATGTCGATGAGTTTGCCGACCTGGACCTTGCGGAGAAGGTGGTAGACAACGCGAAGACGCGGCGGTACAGCATCTGCAACGCGGTGGACACGCTGCTGGTGCACCGGGCGATTGCGGAGCCGTTCCTGCGGCGGATGGCGGCGCGGTGGAACGGGAAGGTCACGTTCATCGCTGACGAGCGGGCGTACCCGGTGCTGGCGGCGGCGGGGGCGCCGGTGGAGCGGGCGACGGAGGCGACGTGGCGGACGGAGCACCTCGCCCTGCGGGTAGGCGTCCGGGTTGTGGATTCGATGGAGGAGGCGACGGAGCACATCGAGCAGTACGGGAGCCACCATTCGGACGCGATCCTGACGGAGAACTACAGCCGGGCGCTGGAGTTCCTCGACGTGGTGGATTCGGCGGCGGTGTACGTGAACGCGAGCACACAGTTCACGGACGGCGCGCAGTTCGGGCTGGGGGCGGAGGTCGGGATTTCGACGCAGAAGATGCATGCGCGGGGTCCGATGGGCCTGCGCGAGCTGACGAGCTACAAGTGGACCATCATCGGCAGAGGGCAGGTGCGACCGCTGTGATTACGTTCGAACGGGAATGCCGGACTCCGCACTCGGAGTCGTACACGATTTTCGAAGATGGCAGCATCGTTGGGCGGGTGGACCTGCACTACCAGGGGACGAACGTGTATGCGACGCTCTGCACGACGGCGGACGCGGACGAGGAGCGGATCCAGCAGCTGATCGATGCGACGGACGAGCAGCTGGTGATGACGGCGGACCCGTACCGGGAGGACTTCATCGTGACGGTCTGGCGGGGGTCGCCGGCGGGGGTGTACAGCGACAACGAGCTGGACGACGACGAGGATGAGGAGGACACGTTCCGGCTGAACTGAGGGCGGCGCGGCGGAGTGCCGGGCGGATACCTCGAAGCGGGCGGTGCTGGTAGACTGGATGGCGGAGAGGTGTCCGAGTGGTTTATGGTGCCGCTCTCGAAAAGCGGTGTGGGGCAACCCACCGGGAGTTCGAATCTCCCCCTCTCCGCCAGGAAGCGGACGCGAGCCCGGCCAGGCGGCCGGGCTTTTGTTTTGGGGCGGAGGGGCCTGGCGTTTGCGTTCTCAGGTTCGGACATTGCGACACTACGGCGACATCGTTAACAGTCACGCCGTCGGAATGGCCCTGTCCGACACCCGTTGATCCCGGACATTGCGACACAAACGCGACATCTTTCACTCGGCAGCGCGCACCGGGTCCGCTGCCTCCGCTCTAACACTTTTTCTACGGCGTTGTCCCGGATTTTCCGCTATTCTTCACCCATCCGTCACCCTACTGCCTCATTGCATCCGGGGTCTGCCCGCCGCCAGTGACGGCAGGATCAGTCAGCGGAGGTCAACCCTCTGCACGTGGGCGGGGCGCTCGCCGGTTCAATCGCAGCTGGGGGACGGAAACAGGAGGTACGGCCCGGGCATCTCTCCAGTGGAGGCGCCCGCTTCCGGAGAAGGCGGGTCGAGACTGGAGCAGGAGAAACAACCGCGAGGGGAGAGAAGAGCTATGAGCATCAAACGGCTTGTTGCAGCAGTTTGCGCCATTGCCGGCCTGCTAACAGTTGCCACGGCTACGGCGGCGACGACAGTGGTGGTGCGCTACTCCGCCGGGCAGGGCTGGGGAAACTTGTGGACAGCGAACGGGGCTCAGGTCAGGTTCGTGCATGACGCGACCAGCCCCTTCGGCATCGGGGCCATGGAACTCGAGACGCCGAATACCAATACGGCCAAGGCGACCTGGGGAATCGCGATGGATATCCCCCTGAGCCAGGTCACGACGCTGGGGTACTGGACGAAATACCTGGCAGGTCCGTGGTACGCCGGACCGAGCCTGAACGTGGTCATCGACATCAATGGCAGCGCCCCGGGCGGGGCAACCATCCTCGTCTATGAACCGTACTGGAACGGCACGGTGAACCTCGGCGGGGCCTGGCAGCAGTGGAACGTCGGCTCGCCGGCCGCGAAGCTGTGGTCGACCAAGACCGTGAGTGCCGGCGGGAGCTGCAGCTTTACTGCCGGCTCTGGTGGCCCGCCGTTCTATAACATTCCGGCCGTCCAAGCGGCGTGCCCAAATGCGCGGCTGCAGGGCCTGGCCGTGAACGTGGGGACCTATAATCCCGGCTACCTCGTGCGGGCGGATGGAGTCTGGCTGAACGACACGGTGTACGACTTCGAACCGGAGGTGACGGTCCGGGTCAGGCTGACCGAGAACGTCCTAGGTTTCGAGGCTCCCGGCGATGGCTGGCAGGTGACGCTGACAGGCTGCGGCGTCGGCCCGATAACCCAGACGACGGACTCCAGCGGGGAAGCATCGTTTGTCGCGCTTCCGCCAGCGGTAAACTGCAGCTACACGGTTAGTGTGGCCGGGCAGGCGGGGTGGACGCTCGCCCCCTCGAGCGCTACGACTGCGCCCTTTGCAGCGGACAGTGTCAGCGAACTCGAATTCTTGGCGATTCGAGACTACAACCCGCCGTGTGTGGAGCCGAACGACCCCCGGTGCACGCCGCCGCCGGCCATCGCCGGCGGCACCCCTGCTCCGGCAGTTCCGGCGGCCACGCCGACCCCAACGCCTGCGGCACCGGCCCCGACGCCTGCGGCCCCTGCTGCAACGGCGACCCAGCCCCCGGCGGCGCCAACGACTTTGCCCGCTACGAACGACCCGGGCGTGCCGACGCCGGCCGGCGCCTCCCCGACGCCGCGGCCCCCGGCGACAGGGGCCAGCAGCCCGGAAGAGGCCGGCGGGCCGCAGTTCCTGGGTCTGCTCGCGGCCGGAGCCGTATTCCTCAGCGCCGGTCTCGGGTTGCTGTCGCTCGGACGTTCGCGCAAGCGCTGACCTCGGCGGTACAGGTCCAGAGGCGGGCGGAGTTGATTCCCGCCCGCCTTTGCGATGCGCTCCAGAGAGTCCGGAGTCGCCAGGCATGTGGGCGACGAATCGCATTGCCGGGTCTCGACGTATGGCAGGAGAGGAGTGACCCAGAGCCTGCCCGCATGGCGACTACAATGCGGGCATGGATGACCCTGCACTGATCGGTCTGGGCCTCGGGGGCCTGGTGGTCCTCATCGGGCTGAACGCGCTGTTCGTGGCGGCGGAGTTCGCCTTCGTGGGGGTGCGGCGGACCCGGGTGGAGCAGCTTGCGGCTTCGGGGCAGGCGCGGGCGCGGCTGCTGCTGGGGGCGCTGCGGCAGCTGGATGCGACGATTGCGGCGACGCAGCTCGGCATCACGATGTGCGGGCTGGCGCTGGGCTGGCTGGGGGAGCCGGTCCTGGCGGGCCTCATCGAGCCCGGGCTGGCGGAAGCGCTGGCCTGGGCGCCGGCGCGGACGGCCGGCATCGCCGCCACGGCGGTTGCGTTTCTGCTGGTGACGGCGCTGGTCATCATCTTCGCGGAGCTGGCGCCGAAGTCGATTGCGCTGGCGCGGACGGAGCAGGTGGGGCTCCTGGTGGCGCCGCCCGTGCTGGTGTTCGCGCGGGTGTTCCGGCCGTTCGTCTGGTTCCTGCACCGGTCGGGGGCGCTGGTGGTGCGGGCCCTGGGGATTCGGCAGCGGTCGCCGGCGGAGGAGTCGCTCGACCCGGAGGAGCTGGAGCTGGTGATCGAGGCGTCGGCGCGGGCCGGGCTCCTGTCGACGAGCGAGCTGATGCTGGCGCGACGGGCGCTGGAGTTCAGCGCGATCCAGGCCGACCAGATCATGGTGCCGCGGACGGAGGTCGTGGCGGTGGAGGCGGGGGCGACGCTGGACGAGGTGCTGGAGCTGGTGGAGCGGCACCACCACTCGCGCTACCCCGTGTACGAGGAGAGCCTCGACCACATCGTCGGCATCCTCGAGGTGAAGGACCTCGTGGCGCTGGTGCGCCGGGGGGAGACGGAGTGGCGGCCGCTGATTCGGCCGGCGGTGGCGATCCCGGAGTCGGTTAGCGTGGAGGTGGCGGTGCAGGCGATGCGGGCAAAGCAGGTGCAGATTGTGGTGCTGGTGGACGAACACGGGGGGACGAGCGGGATTCTGACGGCGGACGAGGTGCTCTACCGGCTGCTGGGGCGCTGGCTGGGCGGGCGCGCGCAGGGGGGCGAGACGCTGCGGACGCTGCCCTCGGGCAATCTGCTGGTGTCGGGGCTGGCGCTCATTGCGGATGTGGAGGACGCGACGGGCGCGGAGCTTGCGGACGAGGACTACGACACGGTCGGCGGGTTCATCATGGCGCGGCTGGGACGGATTCCACGGGTGGGCGACCGGGTGGAGGTACCGGGGTACCAGTTCCGGGTGATGGCGATGGACGGCCGCCGGGTGGACCGGGTGCTGGTGACCAGGGTGGGAAGCGGCAATGGCGCGGCCTCTCACCGAGGGGGCGAAGGAGGCCGAAGCCCGGGGGTGTGAACCGGGCGGTGCTCCGCGGGGGCGAGACGTCCCGGGCGTGCTGATCGGAACCGCGGATATTCGGCGGCGAGCGGGGGCTCGCTGCGGCGCGGCCCGCCGGACGGGCGGCCCGGGATGGCACAGGGAGCACCGGCGGAGCGAGCGCCCGACGGCCGGAGCGGTTACTGGCCGCCGGCGGCAGGCTGGGGTGCTGCGCCGCCGAAGACTTCTCCGCGGCGGCGGGAGGCGAAGGCCTCGTCTTCGCTGACGCTGGCAGCGGCCTGGCGGGCCTGCTCCTGCTCGTAGGTCATGCGGTAGAGGTTGGCGTAAATCCCGCCGCGGGCGAGGAGCTCCTCGTGGGTGCCGATCTCGGCGATCTGGCCTTTGTCGAGGACGACGATGCGGGAGGCCTCGCGGATGGTGGAGAGGCGGTGGGCAATGACGAAGGAGGTGCGGTTCTTGATCTTGAGGAGCTCGCGGAGGGCCCGCTGGATGATGACCTCGGTCTGGGTATCCACGTAGGCGGTGGCTTCGTCGAGGATGAGGATGCGGGGCGAGGCGAGGATCGCGCGGGCGAAGCTGATCAGCTGCCGCTGGCCGACGGAGAGGTTCTGGCCGCGCTGCTGGAGGACGGTATCGTAGCCGTGCTCGAGGCGCAAGATGAAGTCGTGCGCGCCGACGGCTTTGGCGGCGCGCTCAATCTCTTCCTGGGTGGCTTCGGGCCGGCCGTAGGCGATGTTTTCGCGGACAGTGCCGGAGAAGAGGTAGGGGTTCTGGAGGACGACGCCCATGTGGCGGGTGAGGGAGCGGCGCTTGATATCGCGGATGTCGTGGCCGTCGATTTTGATGGCGCCGGCGGTGACGTCGTAGCCGCGCATCAGGAGGGAGGTGATGGTGGTCTTGCCGGCGCCGGTGGCGCCGACGAGGGCGATGGTTTCGCCGGGTTCGACGTGGAGGGTGATGCCGCGGAGGATGGGGACGCCTTCGACGTAGTGGAAGTGGACGTCTTCGAAGTCGACGCGGCCTTCGACGTGGTCGAGTTCGATGGCATCGGGCCGGTCCTGGACGCGGGGGACGGTATCGAGGACCTGGAAGATGCGCTCGCCGCCGGCCATGGCGCGCTGGAGCATGGTGTACTGGAGGACGAGGTCGCGGATGGGGTCGAAGAAGCGGCCGACGTAGAGGGTGAAGGAGGTGAGGACGAAGAAGAAGTGGGCGACGTCGACGTCGGCGGCGTGGAGTGCGCGGAGGCCGCCGACGATGACGACGGAGGCGGTGGCGATGGCGACGGAGAGTTCGATGACGGGCATGATGGCGGCGCTGAGCATGCCGGCCCAGATGTTGGCGCGCCGGTTGTCCTGGTTGAGGCGGTCGAAGCGGCGGGCGTTTTCGTCCTCGCGGGACATGGACTGGACGGCTTTGACGCCGGAGACGTTCTCGGCGAGGGTGCCGTAGAGCGTGGAGACCTTGATGCGGACGTTGATGAAGGCCTGGCGGGCGTGGCGGGCCCAGAAGACCATGACGAGGACGAGGGGCGGGACGATGGCGAAGGTGACGAGGGCGAGGGTGAGGTCGATGTTCACCAGGACGACGACGATGATGGTGAGGCCGATGATGTCGGCGAAGAAGGTGAGGGAGCCGCTGGTGAGGAGCTCCTGCATGACGGTGACGTCGCTGGTGAGGCGGGAGATCATGCGGCCGACTTCCATCTCGTCGTAGAAGGAGAGGGAGAGGCCCTGCATGTGGTCGTACATCTGGGTGCGGAGCTTCATGAGGATGCGGTTGCCCATCCAGGCGGTGGTGCGCTGCTGGCCGTAGGCGGCGAGCCACTGGACGACGGCGAGGCCGAGCATGACGCCGAGGATGGTGAACAGCCGCCGGGTATCGTGGTTGATGCCGGCCTGGACGGTGAGGCCGATGAGGAGCGGCTGGAAGAAGCTGGCGAGGGCGGAGAGGACCATGCAGGCGACGGCGGTGACGGCCTGCAGTTTGTATTCGGCGAGGTAGGGGAGGATGCGGCGGACGACTTTGGCGTCGTAGACCTTGCCGAGGTACTCGTCGTCCCAGCCGTCGGCGCCGCGGCCCATCATGGCGCGGCCGAGGGGGCCGCCCGGCTGGCCGCCGATGCCGGAGCTCCAGCCGCCGGCGCCCGCACCGCCCCACATGCCCATCAGGCGCCTCCCCCGGCCTGGCCTTCGGCGAAGAGGCGCGCGCGCTCGGCGGGCAGGGCTTCGGATTCTTCGCGGACGCGCGGGCGGGGGCGTTCGGCGCCGCCAGGGCCGGGCACGGGGGCCACGGGCCGGCCGAGGGCCTCCTCCTGGTCCTTCAGTTCGAGTTCGAAGATGCGGCGGTAGAGGCCTTCCTGCTGGATGAGCTCCTGGTGGGTGCCGCGCTGGATGATGCGGCCCCGGTCGAGCACGATGATCTGGTCGGCGCGCATGACGGTGCGGAGGCGCTGGGCGATGACGAAGGTGGTGCGGCCCTTCATGAGCTCCTGGAGGGCCTGCTGGATGAGGAACTCGGTTTGGGTGTCCACGCTGGCGGTGGAGTCATCGAAGATGAGGATTTTGGGGTCGAGGAGGAGGGTGCGGGCGATGGCGATGCGCTGTTTCTGGCCGCCGGAGAGGGTGACGCCGCGTTCGCCGACCCATTCGTCGTAGCCGTAGGGGAGGGAGACGATGAAGTCGTGGATGCGGGCGGCTTTGGCGGCGCGCTCGATCTCTTCCTGGCTGGCATCGGGTTTGCCGTAGGCGATGTTGTCGCGGATGGTGCCGATGAAGAGGAAGACGTCCTGCTGGACGATGCCGATGTTGCGGCGGAGGGAGTCGATGGTGACGTCTCGGATGTCGATGCCGTCGATGAGGATGCGGCCTTCGGTGACGTCGTAGAAGCGGGGGATGAGGTTGACGATGGTGGACTTGCCGGAGCCGGTTGGGCCGAGCAGGGCGATAACCTGGCCGGGCTTCGCATCGATGTTGATGCCGGAGAGGACGGGGCTGAGGTTGTCGTAGCTGAAGCTGACGTTTTCGAAGACGACGTGGCCCCTGACGTCGGTGAGCGGGATGGCGCCGGGCTTTTCCTGGACGGCGGACTGGGCATCGATGAGTTCGAAGACGCGCTCTGCGGAGCTGATGGCGCGGGCGATGATGTTGATCATGAAGCCGAGGGTGCGGACAGGGAGCTGGAGGAGGTTGAGCCAGAGGGTGAAGGTGAGGACATCCTGGGCCTGGAGGGAGCCGCGGGAGACGAGCCAGGAGCCGAAGCCGACGGTGAGGGCGATCTGGGCGGCGGAGATGCCCTGGAGGAGGGGCTGGTTGTTCGCCTGGATCATTGCCGCCTGGTAGGAGAGGTCGGCCTGACGTTTTGCAGCGTCGGCGAACTTTTTGCTCTCGTAGTCTTCGCGGGCGAAGGCCTTGACGACGCGGATGCCGGTGAGCGCCTCCTCGGCGATCTGGGTCATTTCGGCCTGGTTCTGCTGGATCTGGAGCCACATGGGGCGGAGGCGGCGGCTGGTGACGATGGAGCGCCAGGCGAGGATCGGGAGGGAGATGAAGGAGACGAGGGCGAGCTGCCAGTTGATGACGAGCATGCCCACGATGGAGATGAGGATCATGAGGATGATGTAGGAGAGGCGGAGCAGGCCCATGGAGAAGAAGATTCGGATGTTCTCCACGTCCTGGGTGGCGCGGCTCATGATCTGGCCGGTCTGGACTTTGTCGTGGTAGGCGAAGCTGAGGCGCTGGAGGTTGTCGTAGATGCGGTTGCGGATGTCGTAGGCGACGTTCTGGCCGATGGTTTCGCCGAGGTACTGCTGACCGAAGGCGGCGGCGCCGCGGGCGATGGCAAAGGCGACGATGGCGGAGGCGCCGAGGATGAGGAGCCGCTCGTTGCCTTCGAGGCCGATGAGGCGGCCGTTCGCATCGCGGACAGGCTGGAGGCCGAAGTCGATGGCGAACTTAATCAGCAGGGGGCTGATCATGACGAAGGCGCCGGCGAGGATGACGCAGACCCAAGCGAGGATGAACTGGCCGCGGTAGGCCTTCAGATAGGGAAGCAGACGCAGAAGCCAGCGCACCCGGCGGTGTCCCTCCTCGGGGAAGGACGGTATCATACGTTGACGCGAACGTCAAAGTAGGCTGGCTGACGGGCCAGCCCTGCGCCGCGACGAGGGATGTCGCGCCAATCTGGTAGAAGAGGGGACTCAACAGAAGGCGGAGGAGTGCCGTGCTGAAGGGCTGGGCGTTCGTTGCCGGGGTGATGTTGCTGGTCCTGGGCGGGGCCGCCGCCTGCCGGGCCGCCGCCCAGCCTTCGGCGACGACGCCGCGGGCGATAGTGCCGATGCTGGCGGCCGACTCCGCGCCGGCGCCGGCGGGGTTGGTGCAGTGCGTGGTGACGAATGTGGTGGATGGCGACACCATCGATGTGGGCGGCTGCGCAGACGCGGGGCGGGTCCGGCTGATTCTTCTCGATGCTCCGGAGAGCTCGGGCGGGGCCCGCTGCTTCAGCAAGGAGGCCACCGACTACGTGAAAGCCCGGCTGCTGGGGCGGACGGTCGAGCTGGAGCGGGATGTTTCGAACCGGGACCGGTACGACCGCTACCTGCGGTATGTGTGGGTCGATGGCGAGCTGTTCAATGAGCGGATGGTGCGGGACGGGTATGCAGCGCTGGCGGTCTTTCCGCCGGACGTGAAGTATCGGGACCGGATTGCGGCGGCAGAGGCGGAAGCGAAGGCGGCGAACCGGGGTCTCTGGGGGGCCTGCGGCGGGCTGAACACGCCGGCGACGCCGACACCGACGGCGGCCGGCACGCCGACGGCGACCCCGACACGGAGCGCGACGCCAACCCCGCCGGCGACGCCGACGCCCGGCGGGAACTGCGCGGCGGCGACGGCGCGGATTGTGTCGCTGAACAAGGTCGCGGAGGTGGTCGTCATCGAGGGGAGCGGCGACCTCACCGGGTGGCGGCTGGTGAGCGAGCGCGGCAACCAGCAGTTCGCGTTTCCGAACGGGTTCGTGCTGAGCGGCCGGGTGGAGGTGTGGAGCGGGGTGCCGCAGTTCCCGAATACGGCGACGCGGCTGTGGTGGTCGTCGGAGCCGCTCTGGAACAATACGCAGGATGACGACGCGCTGCTCTACGACTGCACGGGCCGGCTGGTGCAGCGGTTCGACGACGGCGATTGAAACAGCGTCTCAGGAGGCGTAGGCTCGGCGGCGACGTCTGCGCTGGAGCTGCACGATGCCGACGAACGTCCTGAGACCGACGGAAGAGGAAGCGCTGGCCGCGTGGAGGGCACTGGTGGCCGCCGACGCGGAGCAGGTGGCCCGCGTGCGGGAGCCGGAGCCGCCGGCGGACCACTACGCGGCGGTGGCGGCGCGCTTTCGGCCGGGGGCGTTCGAATCGCTGGAGTGGCCGGTGCTGGACGCGCTCGTTGCGCCGGGGGAGACCGTGCTGGATATCGGCGCGGGGGGCGGGCGGTTTGCGGTGCCGCTCGCGCAGAAGGGCTGCCGGGTGATCGCCATTGAGCCGAGCGGGGCGATGCGGGAGACGCTGGCAGCGGCAGCGGCGGAGGCCGGCGTGACCGTTGAGGTGCACGACCTGCGCTGGCCGGCGGCCGGGTGGACGGAGGAGGCGGATGTGAGCCTGGCGGCGCACGCGTGCTACGACATCGCTGAGATTGGGCCGTTTCTGGATGCGATGGAGCGGCACACGCGGCGGCTGTGCGTGGCGATGTTCGGGCAGTTCGCGCGGGGGGCGAACCTTGCACCGCTGTTCGAGGCGGTACACGGGGAGCCGCTCCAGGCGCTACCCGCGCTGAAGGAGTTCGTCGCGCTGCTGGGCGCCCGGAACCGGAACTACGAGGTGCGGACGGTGAGCAGCGGCCGTGCGTATGAGCTGATGGAGCGGGAGCAGGCGTTCGAGATGGCGCGGCGGATGCTGTGGCTGGCGCCGGGCAGCGCGAAGGATGCGCGGATGCGGGAGCTGATGGAGGCGTGGTGGGGGTCGCCGGAAGGGTTCCGGATGCCGGCGTTCCGCCGGTTCATCGGCATCGTGAGCTGGGAGCCGCCGCGCAGCGCCGGGTGAGGCGGGGGCCGGGCCGCTGCGTCAGATGTCGAGGTTGCGGACCTGACTGGCGTTGGCCTGGATGAACTTGCGGCGGTGGGAGACGTCGTCGCCCATGAGTTCGTAGAAGAGGGCGTCGGCGGTGGCCGCGTCGTGGATGGTGACCTGGAGGAGGGTGCGGTTGGCCGGGTTCATGGTGGTCTCCCAGAGCTGCTCGGCGTTCATTTCGCCGAGACCCTTGAACCGCTGGACGTTGAGGTTGGCGCGGCGGTTCTGCTTCCGGTACTCCTCGAGCTGCTGGTCGGAGTAGAAGTAGCGGACCTCTTTGCCGTGCTGGGCGCGGTAGAGCGGGGGCTGGGCGATGTAGAGGTGGCCGTGCTCGATGAGCTCGGGCATGTTGCGGAAGAAGAAGGTGAGGAGGAGGGTGCGGATGTGGGCGCCGTCCACATCGGCGTCGGTCATGATGATGATTTTGTGGTAGCGGAGCTTCGAGACGTCGAAGGTTTCGCGGATGCCGGTGCCGAGGGCGGAGATGATGAGGCGGATCGCCTCGTGGCCGAGCATCTTATCGGGGCGGGTGCGTTCGACGTTCAGGATCTTGCCGCGGAGGGGCAGGATGGCCTGGAAGCGGCGGTCGCGGCCCTGCTTGGCGGAGCCGCCTGCGGAGTCGCCCTCCACGATGAAGAGCTCGGACTCTTCGGGGTCGCGGGAGGAGCAATCGGCGAGTTTGCCCGGGAGGGAGCCGCTTTCGAGGGCGCTCTTGCGCTGGACGAGGTCGCGGGCCTTGCGGGCGGCTTCGCGGGCGCGGCTGGCAAGGAGGCACTTCTCGACGATGCGGCGGGCCTCGGAGGGGTGCTCTTCGAGGTAGGTCGAGAGGGCATCGGCGACGACGGCCTGGACCTGGCTGGCGACTTCGAGGTTGCCGAGGCGGGTTTTGGTCTGGCCTTCGAACTGGGGTTCGGGGAGTTTGACGGAGATGACGGCGACGAGGCCTTCGCGGACGTCGTCGCCGGTAAGGTTGGGGTCGGCGTCTTTGAGGATTTTCTGCTTGCGGGCGTAATCGTTGAGGACGCGGGTGAGGGCCTGGCGGAAGCCGGTGAGGTGGGAGCCGCCGTCGATGGTGTTGATCGAGTTGGCGAAGGTGTAGACGGTTTCGTTGAAGCCGTCGTTGTACTGGATGGCGCACTCGATGACGTTGCGGTCGACCTCGCGTTCGACGTAGATGGGGTCGGGGTTGAGCGCTTCGCGGTCGCGGTTGATGTAGCGGACGAAGCTCTTGATGCCGCCCTCGAAGTAATAGTTGACCTCCTGGTCGGTGCGCTCGTCGACGAGGCGGAACCAGACGCCCTTGGTGAGGAAGGCGTACATGCGGAGGCGCTCGGCTTCGATTTTGAAGTCGAACTCGGTGCTTTCGAAGATGGCGGGGTCGGGCTTGAAGCTGACGGTGGTGCCGTGGGAGCGGGCCGGGTCTTCGAGCGGGAGCGCGACGAGGGGGGTTTGGGGGACGCCGCGGGCGTACTCCTGGCGAAAGAGCTTGCCGGCTTTATCGGGGCCCTGGGCAGCGGGGTCGGGGACGACCTCGACCCACATGGCTTCGCTGAGGGCGTTGACGACGGAGGCGCCGACGCCGTGGAGGCCGCCGGAGACCTTGTAGCCGCCGCCGCCGAACTTGCCGCCGGCATGGAGGACGGTCATGACGGTTTCGACGGCGGACTTGCCGGTTTGAGGCTGGATACCGACGGGGATACCGCGGCCGTTGTCTTTGACGGTGCACCAGCCGTCGCGGTGGAGGGTGACTTCGATGCGGTCGCAGTAGCCGGCCATGGCTTCGTCGACGGCGTTATCGACGAGCTCTTTGATGAGGTGGTGGAGGCCGGCCTTATCGGTGGTGCCGATGTACATTCCGGGCCGCTTGCGGACGGCTTCGAGGCCTTCGAGGACCTGGATGTTTTCGGCGGTGTAGGTTGCGCCGGGAGCGGAGGTAGAGGAGGTTGCCTGGGTGGCCATGGGGTGGGTGTCAGCCTCGCAGCGTACGAGCCAGCTGGGGCGGCGGCCCGGGGATTTGTTCGCTCACCTTCGCAGTTTAGCAGGTTTTGGGGTTCCGGGCGAGTTCAGGGGCGGGGCTACGGCCGCGGCCAGAGGACGGCCTGGGTGCAGCGGAAGACGGCGAGCGTGCGGCCGGTCTCGACGTGGGTGACGGCGGCATCCCAGACCTGGGTGGTGCGGCCGCCGTGGAGCATCGTGGCGCGGGCTGCGATGACGCCGTCGGTGGCGGTACCGAGGAAGTTCGCCTTCAGTTCGATGGTCGTAAAGCCGGCGGCGCCGCCGGGCAGGCTGACGGTGCAGCCGTAGCCGCAGAGGGTATCGGCGAGGGCGACGATGGTGGCGGCGTGGAGGTAGCCGTTCGGCGCGAGGTGGTCGGGCTGGATGACGAGGCGACCCTCGGCGACGCCGCGGCTGATGGCGGTAACCTCAACGCCGAGGCGGCCCGGCAGGCGGCCGCGGGAGCGTTCGGACCAGTAGGCGAGCGTGGCCCGGGCGTCGGCGGAATCGGCTGGCATGGATGGGCTCCGGGGAGAGGGTGCAGAGATCCTGCGCCTCTTCGTTGCTTCATGCAACGAACTTGCGGAGGACGGCCCGGCCGGGGGAGAATCCGGCCCACCCCTGGGCTGGGAGGCGTTGGATGGCGATTGACTGGCCGGCGGTGCACCGCGAGGCGCTCGAGATCCTGGTGCAGTACCTGCAGATCGACACCTCGAACCCGCCCGGGAACGAGAAACCGGCAGCGCGCTTTCTCGGTGCGATCTGCGAGGCGGAGGGCATCCCGGTGGAGTACATCGAGACGGCGCCGAACCGGGAGGTGCTGGTGGCGCGGCTGCGGGGGGACGGTTCGAAGCGGCCGATCATGCTGTGCAACCACACGGATGTGGTTCCGGTGGAGGAGCAGTACTGGAGCGTGCCGGCGTTCGCGGGGCTGGTGCAGGATGGGCGGGTGTACGGCCGCGGGGCGGTGGATATGAAGGGGTGCGGGGTGATGCAGCTGATGGCGATGCTGCTGCTGAAGCGGGAGGGGGTGCCGCTGAAGCGGGATGTGGTGTTCTGCGCGGTGCCTGACGAGGAGGCCGGCAGCGATTACGGCATGGCGTGGCTGTGCGAGCACCGGCCGGACATCGTGGATGTGGAGTACGAGCTGAGCGAGGGTGCAGGCGGGACGACCCGGTTTGGGCGGCAGGAGACGCGGCTATTCAGCGTGGCGACGAACGAGAAGGACATCTGCTGGCTGAAGCTGACGGCGGTCGGGCGGCCGGGGCACGGGAGCGTGCCGCACGAGGACAACTCGGCGGTGTACCTCGTGCGGGCGCTCGAGCGGCTCGTGGACTGGGAGCGGCCGCTGGTGTTTACGCCCGACACGGAGGCGTACCTCGACCGGCTGGCCGAGGCGGGGCTGATGCCGCCGCGGTCGGACCGGAAGGCGGTGGAGGAGCGGATCCGGCGGTCGCCGGAGCTGCTGGCGATGTTCCAGAACACGCTGAACCTGACGATGCTGCAGGCGGGCATCAAGGCGAACGTCATCCCGGCGCGGAGCGAAGCGGTGATCGACTGCCGCCTGCTGCCGGGGCAGTCGAAGCGGGACTGGATCCGGCAGGTGCGGGAGCGGATCGGCGACGAGCGGGTTTCGGTGGAGCTGCTCTCGCCGGACCACGGCGAGCCGGAGGCGGTGCCGTGGGATACGGAACTGTTCCGGACCATCACGTCGGTGGTGAAGGAGGCGATGGAGGATGCGGTGGTGGTCCCGGGGATGACGATCGGCGGGACGGACAACCGGTTTCTGCGGGAGCGGGGGATCCCGGCGTACGGGTTCATCCCGTGCCTGCTCTCGCCGGAGGAGCGGCGCGGGTTCCATGGGAACGACGAGTTCCTGACGGTGGAGAACCTGAACCTCGGCTGCGAACTGATGTACGAGATTGTGCGGCGGATGGTGAGCTAAGCGGCGCGGGCGGGGAGAATGGTGCCGATGGGGCACCGGCGGCGCTGGCAGGCGGCGGGGATCCTCGGCGGGGCGGTGCTGGCGCTCGGGCTGCTGGCGGGGCAGCTCTGGCTGACGCTGCACCTGCAGTGGACGAACCGTGAGCCGCTGGCTGATTCGGCGATCGGGTTCAACTTCAGCTGCGACCAGGCGGAGTACCTGCTGCTGGAGGAGCCGGGCGCCGGCCCGGATGGCCACGCGCCGGACGGGCGGCCGGGGCGGGCCGCCTGGTGCGCGGAGGTGCTTCGCGAGCTGATCGAGCGGACGGGCATCCGGCTGGTGCGGCTGAGCGTGCAGTGGGACGAGGTGGAGCCGGAGGAGGGCCGGTTCGACTTTTCCGTCATCGAGGCGCAGCTCGATGCGGTGCGGGCCGCCGGGGCGACGGCGAACGTCTCCATCGGGATGAAGGCGCAGCGCCACCCGGAGTTCTACATCCCGGCGTGGGCGCTGGAGGGGGTGGAGCTGCGGGAGTGGATGGACCTCTCGAGCGTGCCGGTGCTCCGCGAGCGGGCCCTGCGGATGGTGGCGACGGTGGCGGCCCACCTTGCCGGGCGGCCGGAAATTGATTCGTGGACGGCGGAGAACGAGGGGTACATCGCTTCGCACCGGGCCCACCACTACCACCTGGGCCGGGCGTACGTGGCGGAGGTTGCGGAGACGATCCGGCGGGCCGACCCGCAGGGACGGCCGGTGGCGATTAACCACGCCCAGCATTATGTCTATGACCGGCGATGGCGGGATGCGCTGGCCGATGCGGACGTGCTGGCGCAGAGCATGTACCCGCGGCGGAACGGCTCGGTGCTGGGGCGGCCGGTGGTGGTGGACATCATGCAGCTGGGGTGGCTGATGCCGAACTATGCCTACCAGGCGCGAGAAGCCCGGAAGGCGGGGAAGCAGTTCTGGGTAACGGAGCTCCAGGCGGAGCCGTGGACGGACGGGGACGCGCGGCTGATTTCGCCGGAGCGGCCTTCGAGGAACCTCTCGCCGGAGACGATGCTGAAGAACGTGGCGTACGCGCGGAGGACGGGCGCCGAGCGGATCTACCTGTGGGGCGCAGAGTGGTGGCTGTACCAGGAGCACCGGTTCGGCGACGGGCGATGGCTGGAGGCGGCGAGGGCGGCAGCGGCCGGCGCGGCGGAATGAGCGTCAGGCGGTGCGGCAGCGGGAGGGCTGCCTGGCGCGCTCGAGGCTGCGGGCAATGGCGCGGACGAGGTCGACGCCATCGATGAGCATGGGGATGTAGGCGGCGGCGCCGGCCCGTTCGTAGCGGGCACGCTCCTCGGGGCGTGGGATGGGTGCGAGGATGATGACGGCGGCGCCGGCGCGGACGAGCTCGTGGGCGCGCTCGGGCGGGCAATCGGCGGGGGTTGAGACGACCACGTCGCCGGGGCCGATGCCCTCGAAACCGGCGGCGCCCTCCGTGTGTTCGTGGAGTTCGGGGGCGCGTTCGAGGCGGGCGACGAGCGCGCGGCGCAGTGCGCCGTCGGCAGAGACGACGTGGATCGGGCTGCCCTCCATGCCCGCCAGTGTCGGCAGGCGGACGGCGGGGGTGTGAGGGCCGAACGGGCCCGAGGCGCGGGCCGAGTGTCCCGGAATCTTTTGTGCGGTTAGGGATGCGTTACCATGCGCAGCAATGGGGACAGCAGCAGAAGGGCCGGCCACAGGGCCCGGCAGTTTCGAGCGACTCTCGGAGATGGCCGTCACCAGCGAACTGCTGGCGTCGAGCGAGGACCTCTCGGAGATCCTGCATCGGCTGGCGGACCGCGCCCGGGAGGTGACGGGAGCGGAATACGCGGCGATTTCGACGTTCGACGAAGAGGGGGTGCTGACCCGGTTCATCTACAGCGGGATCAGCGACGAACAGGCGCGCCGGCTGGGCGACCCGCCGCGCGGGCGCGGGCTGCTCGGCCACCTTGCGACGTGCGACCGGCCGATCCGGCTCGATGACCTGCGGGCGAGCCCGCACTTCACCGGGTGGCCGCCGGGCCATCCGGATATGACGCGGTTCCTCGGGGTACCGATCCGGGCGGGCGGACGGGCGATTGGGTCGCTCTACATGGCGCGCGGAGCCGACCGGCCGCCGTTCACGGCGGAGGACGAGGTCGCGGCGGCGGTGCTTTCGCTGCAGGCGGCGGTGAGCGTTTCGTACGCGCTGGCGCGGGAGCGGCGCGGGCGGATCTTCCTGCTGGAGGAGCGGGAGCGGATTGCGCACGACCTGCACGACGGGACGATCCAGGCGCTCTACGCCCTCGGGCTCGAGTGCGATGCGATGGCGAACCGGGAGGATTACCCGCCGGAGGCACGGGAGGCGCTGGCGAACGCGGTGAGCCGGATCAACGAAATCATCGCGGATATCCGCAGCTACATCACGATGCTGGAGGCGGCGACGCCGGTTGAGCAGCCGGAGCTCACACGCGACCTGGGCTTCGTGATCCGTCAGCTGGTGCCGGGGTCGATCGCGACGGTGGTGAACATCTCGGCGGCGGCGCTGCAAGAGCTGACGACGCGCGAATCTGAGGACCTGCTGTACATTGCGCGGGAGGCGCTTTCGAACGCGGTGCGCCACGGGGCGCCGACGAAGATCGCGGTCGACCTGCGGCAGACTGATGACGCGACGGTGCTGACGATCCAGGACAACGGCGTAGGATTCGACGAGGCGACCACCCGCAAGGGGCTCGGCACGGTCACGATGCGGACGCGGGCCGAGCGGCTGGGAGCGGAGCTGACGATCATCCCGATCCCGGGAATGGGCACGACGGTGCGGGTCGCAATCCCGCGGCACCGCGACGATGAGGAGGACGTATGACGGCGAGCGCAGACGGAACGATTCATGTTCTGCTGGCGGACGACCACGACCTCGTGCGGCAGGGGCTGAAGGCGGCACTGCGGGGGCACCCGGAGTTTTCGGTGGTGGCCGAGGCGCGCGACGGGCAGGAGGCGGTGCGGGAGGCGAAGCGGACGAACCCGGACCTGGTGGTTCTGGATGTGCGGATGCCGAAGCTGAACGGCATCGAGGCATGCCGGGAGATCCGGTCGGCGGTGCCGGGCGCGAACGTGCTGATGCTGACCTCGTACAGCGACGAGGACGCGGTGATGCAGGCGATCGTGGCCGGGGCAAGCGGGTTCATGCTGAAGGACGTGAAGACCGACGACCTGATTGCGGCGATGCGGATTGTGGGCCGGGGCGGGAAGACGCTGGACCCGGCGAGCTCGGCGGCGGTCATTGAGCAGATCCGGCGGGGGAACATCGTGACCGAGGAGGACCGCCTGGCGGCGCAGCTCACGGAGCGGGAGCTGAAGATCCTGGACCTGATTGCCGAGGGGCTGACGAACCGGGAGATCGGCGAGCAGCTCTACCTCTCGGAGAAGACGGTGAAGCACCACGTGAGCGACATCCTGAGCAAGCTGGGGATGACGCGGCGGGTGGAGGCGGCGGGGTTCGCGATCAGGCGGGCGGCGCGGAAGCCGCAGGGGTAGGCGAGGCCGGGCGGGTCAGTAGCGGCCGCCGAGCTTGGCGTGGTCCCAGGAGTAGGTATCGACCGGCTTCACGCGCACCGTGACGCGCTTGGATGCGACCTTGAGGGCGGCCTCGGGGGTGTCCATCGGCGCGGGGATGCCGTTGTACTTTTCGCCGACGAGGGCCATGACGCGGGCGGTGAAGGGGGTGTCTTCGATGATCTCGGCATCGCCTTCGATGACGAGGCCTTTGAGCTCGTGGTAGAGCTTGCCGGATTCGAGCATGACGGTGATTTTCGGATTGCGGCGGAGGTTCAGGACCTTCTGGCTCTTGGCGAAGGTGGTGAAGTGGATGAGGCCGTCGATGACGACGTACCACATGGCGACGAGGTGGGGGTAGCCCTTCGGCCCGATGGAGGCGACCTGGAGGGTCCAGCCCTGCTGGAGGAACTGCTGCTGCTCTTCGGGGGTGAGGGCAATTTCGGCGCGTCGGCTTGGCATAGGGGCGTGTATCCGCGGCTGGAGTGTGGTTTGCCGGCTCAGTAGACCGCACCATGCGGGCTGAGGGCAAGGCGCGCAGCGTGGCCGCGGAGGCATGGCGAGCGGATAATGGCCGGATGAGCAACGGAGCCCGCCAGCCCATCATCTATCCGCCCCACACGAAGGTTGACCTGCGGAAGTTCGACCCGGCAGCGACGAACGGGATGACCAGGGAGGAGGCTGAGGCGGAGATCGTCGGCCTGCGGCTGCGGCTGAACGAACTGCAGAACGTGCTGTATGCGGATGCGCGGTATGCGCTGCTGGTGGTGCTCCAGGGGATCGATGCAGCGGGGAAGGACAGCACGATCAACTCGGTATTTGAGCAGGTCGGGCCGATCGGCTGTTCGGTGGTGAGCTTCAAGGCGCCGACACCGGAAGAGCTGGCGCACGACTATCTCTGGCGTTACCACAAGGTGATGCCGGAGCGCGGGCACATCACGATTTTCAACAGGTCGTACTACGAGGCGGTGCTGGTGGAGCGGGTGAAGGAGATCGTTCCGAAGGCAACCTGGGAGCAGCGGTACGAGGACATCAACCGGCTGGAGGAGTACCTGGCCCGGAACGGGACCGTGGTGATGAAGTTCTTCCTGGCGATTTCGCAGGAGGAGCAGCGGGAGCGGCTGCAGGAGCGGATCGACAACCCGAAGAAGCAGTGGAAGTTCCGGCTGGGCGACCTGGAGGAGCGGAAGCTGTGGGACGCGTACCTGGAGGCGTTCGAGGACATGCTGGAGCGGTGCAATACGAAGCACGCGCCGTGGCATGTGGTGCCGGCGAACCGGAGGTGGTACCGGGATGTGGTGGTCGCGCGGGCGCTGGTGGAGAAGCTGGAGTCGCTCGGGCTGCGGTATCCGCCGGCGGACCCGGCGGTGCTGGGCCTGAAGGTGGAGTAGGCGGCTACCAGCCGAGGGCGGCTTCGATCCCCTCGATGGTGGCGGGGGCCCGGGTGATGTCGGGCGTGCAGTGGGCGACCGCGGTGTCGGGGTCTTTGAGGCCGTGGCCGGTGAGGATGGCGACGGCCCGTCCGCCGCGGAGCCTGCCGCTGCGGCCGAGCTTGAGGAGGCCGGCGACGGAGGCGGCGCTGGCCGGTTCGACGAAGAGGCCTTCGCGGCGGGCAAGGAGGCGGTAGGCCTCGAGGATGTCGTCGTCGGTGACGGCTTCGATGAGGCCTTCGGATTCGTCGCGGGCGGCGATGGCGGTTTTCCAGCTGGCCGGGTTGCCGATGCGGATGGCGGTGGCGATGGTCTGGGGGTTGGGTACGGGCTGGCCGGAAACGAGCGGGGCGGCGCCGGCGGCCTGGAAGCCGAGCATGCGGGGGTGGCGGGCGGCGAGGCCGCGCTCGGCGCACTCGCGGAAGCCTTTCCAGCAGGCGGTGATGTTGCCGGCGTTGCCGACGGGGATTGCGAGGACGTCGGGGGCATCGCCGAGGGCATCGCAGATTTCGTAGGCGGCGGTCTTCTGGCCTTCGATGCGGTGGGGGTTGACGGAGTTGACGAGGGCGATGGGGTGGCGGGCGGTGAGTTCGCGGGCGGCGCGGAGGGCGTCGTCGAAGTTGCCGTCGATTTCGATGATGCGGGCGCCGTAGGCGAAGGCCTGGGCCATCTTGCCGGCCGCGACCTTGCCTCCCGGGACGAGGACGTAGCAGTCGATGCCGGTGTGGGCGGCGTAAGCGGCGGCGCTGGCGCTGGTGTTGCCGGTGGAGGCGCACATGATGGCGCGGGCGCCGGATTCGAGGGCTTTGGCGACGGCAACGACCATGCCGCGGTCTTTGAAGGAGCCGGTGGGGTTGCAGGCTTCAAGCTTGAACCAGAGCTCATCGAGGCCGCATTCGGCGGCGAGGCTGGCTGCGCGGACGAGGGGGGTTTCGCCTTCGCCGAGAGAGATGCGGGGGGTGCGGTCGGTGAGGGGCAGGACGTCGGCCCAGCGGTAGAGGACGCCGCGGGGGCGGATGGTGCCTGCGGTCACGGTTCCTCCGGGGGGCGGAAGGCGTGGAATTTCATCTCCCGGAGCTCCTGTTCGAGCACCTGGATCTGCTTGCGGCGCTGTTTTTCGTACATGGCGTTGAACTTGGCGAACTCTTCGCGGACGTGGTCGACGACCTCTGCGATATCGCGGCGCATGGTGGCGACCCGTTCGCCGAGGCCGGAGTGGCGGCCTTCCAGGAGGGTAATTTCGCCCTGGAGCTTATCGACGGTGCCGACGAGCCGGTCGGTGAGCGCCTCGAGCTGGTTGAGGCGATTGTCGATGCGGTGGTGCTCTTCGCGCCAGAGGGCGATTTCGTCGATGAGCTCCTGGCGGTAGTCGCGCTCGTGGGCGACGGCGGAGATGAGCTCTTCGTTGCGGCGGACCATTTCGCCGACGACCTGGAGGCGCTCGAAGACGACGTCGAAGCGGTCATCGAGGTCGCCGAGCACGACCTGTTTGACGCGCTCTTCGAGGTCGCGGTTGACCTCGATGGTGCGTTCGAGGCGGAGGCCGAACTGCTGGACCTGCTGCTCGACCTCGCGCTGGCGTTCGAGGAGGGTCTGGAGCTGCTGGGCGACCTGGGAGGTTTGCTGCTGGACCTGGGCGACATCGGCGAGGACGAGGCCGAGCTGGTGGGTGGCGGTATCGATCCGGCGGATGGCCTCGCTGCGCTCCTGGCGGTCGTACTCGGATTCGGCGCGGAGGAGGCGGGACTGATGCTCGGCTTCGGCGCGGACGGTGCTGACGGCCTGGCGGAGGTCTTCCATGGCCTGGTCGATGGCGTTGAGCTTTTCGGGGAGGCCGCGGAAGGGGAGGAAGCGCGGCTCCATGTCGCGGATGGCGCGCTCGGCGGCATCGAGCTGTTCGGAGAGGTCGTGGACCTGGCGGCGGAGCTGGTCGAGGTAGGCGACGGTGCGGGCCTGTTCTTCACGCGCGGCGCGGAGCTGGCCCTCGAGCCAGGTGAGGAGTTCGGTGATGGCCTGGGCCTGGGGTTCGCCGGGCATGTCAGCCCTCCACGCGGAGGAAGGCTGAAACCTGGACGACAACGGGGAGCGTGGCCATTTCGCGGAGGGCGGCCTGGACGGCGCCTTCGCGGGCGCGGTGGGTCATGATGACGAGGTCGGCCGTCTGGGCGTCGGTGTCGGTTTCTTTCTGGCTGACGGCGGCGATGCTGACCTCGTGGTCGCCGAGGGTGCGTGCGATCTGGGCGAGGACGCCGGGGCGGTCGGTGACCTTCACGCGGAGATAGTAGCGGGTTTCGAGGTGTTCGAGGCCAAGGACGGGGATATCGCCTTCGGGGCCCCAGTATTTCCGTTCGCGGGTGCCGAGGACGATGGCGTGGGCGAGGTCGAGAAGGTCGGCGACGACAGCAGAGGAGGTGGGCTCGGAGCCGGCGCCGCGGCCCTGGAAGAGGACGGTGCCGGTGAGGTCGCCATGGATCTGCACGGCGTTGTAGACGCCGTCGACGCGGGCGAGGGGCTCATGCATCGGGATGAAGGCAGGGGCGACGCGGGCGATGATGCCGGCCGGGGTGCGCTCGGCGATGGCGAGGAGCTTGATGGCGTAGCCGAGCTCGCGGGCGGCTTCGAAGTCGCTGGCGGAGAGTTTGGTGATGCCCTCGGTGTGGACCTGGCCGGGGTGGACGCGGGTGCGGAAGCCGAGGGTGGCCATGATGGCGAGCTTGTAGGCCGCGTCGTAGCCTTCGACGTCGTTCGTGGGGTCGGGTTCGGCGTAGCCGAGTTCCTGGGCGGCGCGGAGGGCTTCGGCGTAGCCGCCGGGCGGAGGTTCGAGGCCCTGGCGGTGGAGGGCTTCGGCGACGGCGGCGTTGTTCGCCATGCTGGTGAGGATGTAGTTGGTGGTGCCGTTGATGATGGCGCGGATGGAGGTGATTTTGTTGGCGAGGAGGTCGCGGCGGAGGGGCGCGATGAGGGGGATGCCGCCGCCGACGCTGGCTTCGAACATGATGTCGAGCCCGCGGCTGTGGGCCTCGGCGAGGAGCTCGGGGCCGGACTTGGCGATGAGCTCCTTGTTGGCGGTGACGACGTGCTTGCCGGCCTGGATAGCGCGGCGGATGTAGGTGCCCGCGGGCTCTTCGCCGCCGATGACCTCGACGATGATGTCGATGGACGGGTCGTCGAGCACGGCGCCGACGTCGTCGGTGAGGGTGCCGGGCGGGAGTTCGACGGCGCGGGGCTTGGCGAGGTCGCGGACGGCGGCGCGGCGGACGACGATCTCGGCGCCGACCTGGCGGGCGAAGTAGTCGCGGCGCTCGATGAGGGCGCGGGCGACGCCGGAGCCGACGACCCCGAGGCCGATGAGGCCGACGCCGATCTGCCGGCGCGCGCCGTCAGTTGGCATGGTCCTCCGCCCACTTGATGTCGCTGCTGGAGAGATTGCGCTTGATCGGGGTGACGCCGCGCTTTTCTTTGATGAGCTCGTTGATGCGGAGGTCGGCGAGCTGGGACTTCTGGGTTTCCGAGGGAGTGGCGCTGGGGTCGCGCTTTTCGATGCGGAAGATCCACCAGTCGCCGTTGGCGAGCTGGACGGGGCCGATGATATCGGCGCCGGCGCTCTTGCCTTCGATGGCGGCACGGACGGCCTCGGGAAGGAGCGCGGGGGGCTCGGGGTCCATGATGCCGTCTTTCTGGCGGGAGTTGAGGTCTTTGGAGGCGGTCTGGGCGACGGTGCCCATGTCTTCGCCGGCCTGGATGCGGGCGAGGACGGCTTTGGCCTCGTCTTCGGTGGTGGTGATGATGGTGCGCAGGGTGACCATCTCGGTGGTATCGCCGATATCGGCGAGGATGGCGTCCTTCAGTTTCTTGCGGTAGACCTGCGCTTCGATCCAGCGGCGGTAGTTGGCGTCGCTCATGGTGAGCGACTGGAGGCGCTGGCGATAGAGGGTATCGAAGGTGGTGCCGGCGCCGCCGGCCGGCACGCCGAGCTGGCTGGCGATCTCGTTGGTCACGTCGTCGGGGGTGACGGTGATGCCGCGCTCGCGGGCGATGGCATTGACGATCGCTTCGGTTTCGAGCTGGGTGAGGAGCTGCTGCTCGGCGAGTCCGAGGTTGATGCCGGAGCTGGAGACGGACTGGGCGTAGGGGAAGAGGCGGTCGGCGTAGTACTTGAGTTTGAAGCGCTCATCGCCGACCTGGAGGATGACTTTCTCGGGGACGCGGAAGTTCTGGTCGTACCAGCGCCAGCCGATGAGGGCGAGGACGATGACGAGGAGGAGGGAGGCGCCGCCGAGGATGGCGAGGCGGAGGGTTTCCTCGCTGGTGAGGTAGAACCCTCCGCGGGCGTGGGCCCGGGATTCGCGGGGCCGCGGGCGGGGGAGTGCGGTGGTACGTTCGCGTCGGGCCATGTGGTGCTCCGGTGGCGGCGCTCGCGGTGCGGATTACCCGCGGATGGGGAAGATGCCCGTCTTGCGGATGTGTTCGAGGGTGTAGGGCAGGAGGGCGAGGTGCCGCGCGCGCTTGATGGCAGTCGCAACGAGGCGCTGGTGCTTGAGGCAGGTGCCGGTCTTGCGGCGCGGTTCGATCTTGCCGCGGTCGGAGATGTACATGCGGAGGCGGGCGATGTCCTTGTAGTCGACGCCGTCCATCTTTTCGACGCAGAAGCGGCAGACCTTGCGCCGGCTGCCGTAGCGGGGGCGCTGCTGGCGGGCGGGGCGCTCGCCTTCGGCGGGTGCGGGATTGGCGGTGCGTTCTTCAGAAGTCATAGCGGTTCATCCTTCCCGATGGGTTTGTCTCCGCGGCTGCGGGGACCGGGTGTTCGCGGCTATCCGGCCGCGGGCGGGCTGGCCGCAGCCAGCGGATGGGTCATTCGAACGGCAGGTCGTCGACGTCGATGTCCTCGCGGGCGGAGCCGCCGCGGGGGCGGTCGTAGCCGGGTTCGAAGCCGGTGCCGCGGCCGCGGGCGGAGCCGCCGTTGCTCCATTCGTCGCCGGCCTGGTCGCGGGGGCCGCCGAGGAGCTGGATGGACTGGGCGATGACCTCGGTGCGGTAGTGCTTCTGGCCCTGGTCATCTTCCCAGGTGCGGGTCTGGACGCGGCCTTCGACGAAGACCTGCTTGCCCTTGGTGATGTACTGGGAGATGCGCTCGGCGGTATCGCCCCAGACGACGATGTTGAACCATTCAGTCTGGTCTTCCCAGTCGCCGGTCTGCTGGTTTTTGCGGCGGTTGTTCACGGCGAGGCTGAACTGGGCCTGCGGCGTGCCGGAGGCGAGGTAGCGGAGCTCGGCATCGCGGCCGGCATTCCCGATAAGGAGGATTTTGTTCAGTCCCGCCATGGTACGGACCTTTCGCTAGGGCTGGGCGGCTTCGGCCGCGGGCGCGTCGGCTTCGCCGGGAGTTTCGGCGGCCGGCGCGTCATCGGCTGACGCCGCGGCCGGGGGCTCGGCTGGGGCTTCGGCAGCGGGTGCAGGTTCGGCGGCAGGGGCAGGCGCCGGGGCTTCGCTGCGGGTTTCGCGCGGTTCGCGCGGCGGCGGCGGCGCGGGCAGTTCGTCGGCCCGGACGATGAGGTGGCGGTAGACGCGCTCATCGATGCGGAGGGCCGTTTCGATGGCGCTGACGTCGGAGGGCTCGGCTTCGATGCGGCTGACGACGTAGTCGGCATCGATGGCGTGGCGGATGGGGTAGGCCATCCGGCGGCGGCCCCAGTGGTCGATTTTGAGGACGCGGGCGCCGCGCGATTCGACGGTTTGTCGGAGCCGCTCGGCGGAGGCGTCGGGGCCGCCGGCCTCCTGCAGGGCGAGGTCGTAGACGACCGTGAGTTCGTATTCCCTCATGGAACCTCTGCCCGGGCGATGGGATTGTCCTTCGCGGGGAAGAACCGGGCTCCCGGGTCAACGAGTGAGGGTACCACCGCGCCGGGCTAGGCGGTAGCCGCGACCGGTTCGGCGTCGGTAATGCCGGGGACGGGGTAGGCGCGGGCGAACTCGGCGACTTCGGCGCGGACGCTTTCGCGGACGCCTTCGCCGTCGGGGTCCTTGAGGACGCGGATGATCCAGGCGGCGACGCGGCGCATCTCGTCTTCCTTCATACCACGGCTGGTGAGGGCCGGGGTGCCGAGGCGCAGGCCGCTGGTGACGTAGGCGGAGCGCTGGTCGTAGGGGATGGTGTTGCGGTTGGTGATGATGCCGGCGCCCTGGAGGGCGTTCTGGGCCTTGAGGCCGCTGATGCCGACGGAGTTGCAATCGACGAGGATGAGGTGGTTGTCGGTGCCGCCGGAGACGAGGCGGATGCCGGCGCGCATGAGCTCTTCGGCGAGGACGGCGGCGTTCCGGACGACCTGGGCGGCGTAGGCTTTGAACTCGGGCCGAAGGGCTTCGCCGAAGGCGACGGCCTTGGCGGCGATGGAGTGGAGGTGGGGGCCGCCCTGGGTGCCGGGGAAGACGCCGCGGTCGAGGGCATCGGCATGCTCGGCCTTGCAGAGCGCGAGGGCGCCGCGGGGGCCGCGAAGGGTCTTGTGGGTGGTGGTGGTGACGATATCGGCGTAGGGAACGGGGCTGGGGTGGACGCCGCCGGCGACGAGCCCGGCGATGTGGGAGATGTCGGACATGAGGAGGGCGCCGGCTTCGCGGGCGATTTCGGCGAAGGCGGCGAAATCGATGGTCCGGGGGTAGGCGGTGGCGCCGGAAACGATGATGCGCGGCCGGTGTTCGAGGGCGAGGCGGCGCACCTCAGCCATGTCGATGGTTTCGGTTTCGCGGTCGACGGTGTAGGGGACGAAGCGGTAGAGGCGGCCGGAGAAGTTGACGGGCGAGCCGTGGGTGAGGTGGCCGCCCTGCGAGAGCTCCATGCCCATGATGGTGTCGCCGGGGTTGGCGAAGGCGAGGTAGGCGGCCATGTTGGCCTCGGCGCCGGAGGTGGGCTGGACGTTGGCGTGCTCGGCGCCGAAGAGCTGCTTCGCGCGGTCGATGGCGAGCTGTTCGAGGCGGTCGCTGTGCTGGTTGCCGGCGTAGTAGCGCTTGCCGGGGTAGCCTTCGGCGTACTTGTTGGTAAAGACGGAGCCGGTGGCCTCGAGGACGGCGGCGGAGGCGTAGTTCTCGCTCGCGATCATTTCGAGGGATTCGATTTGGCGGGTGCGCTCGTCGTCGATGATGGCGGCGACTTCGGGATCGGCGCGGTGGAGGATGGACATGGCGGCTCCCAGTGGTGCGGCGGTGCTGCGGGATTTCTGAAAGCAAGGGTAGCAGGGGAAGGGAGGAGGGAGGAGGGAGCCCCGCCCACACCCATGACCCCGCCCAGGGAGGAGGGAAGAGGGAGTCCCGCCCGCACCTCAGTCGCGCCGCACCAAGGGAGGAGAGAGGAGCGGGGAGGTTGAAGCGGGGAGCGGGGGATTAAAGGGGCCGGCGGAAGACGAAGAGGGCGTGGCCCTGTTCGCCGCGTTCGTAGGCCTGGACGAGGTAGGCGACGGCATCGAGCTGGCGGAGGTAGGTGCGGGTGCCGTAGCGTTCTTCGAAGTAGGGGCGGCGGCGGACGAGTTCGGCCTCGGCGATGCGCCAGGTGTGGGCCGCCTCGGCGCTCAGGGGGCGGTGGGCGGCGAGCTGCCAGCCGGCCCGCTCCCAGTCTTCAATGAAGGCATCGAGGCCGCCGCGGGAATCGGAGGGGGCTTCGCAGCAGAGGCAGAGGGTGGCGCCGGGCGCGGCGACGCGGTTGAACTCGTGGTAGGCGATTTCGGTGTCGAGCGCCCAGATGCTGTCGAAGGCGGCGTCGCGGAAGGGCAGGCGGCGGTTATCGGCGGCGACCCAGCGGACGGCGCTGCCGCCGGGGAGGTCGCGGCCGGCGGCGAGGAAATCGGGGTTGATGTCGGTTGCGATGGCGATGCAGCCGGTCTGTTCGGCGGCAAGGCGGGCGGCTGCGCCGACGAAGGCGCCGGCATCGAGCATCCGCCTGCCGGGGCCGAGGCCGGAGCGCTGGAGGAGCCAGCGGGTGGTTTCGATGCCGCCGACGTGGTTGTGCTCGCCGAGGAGGTCGATCCACCAGGCGGCGTAGTCGTCGGCGAGGCGCTGGAGGGCCGGATGGGCGGCGGGCACGGTTCGAGGATACCGAAGGCTGGTGGTGGAGGGGAGGGAAGGCCGGGGGTGGTGTAGGCTAGGAGGCATGGCTGAGCAGTACGCAGCGCGTGATACGCGGACGGGGCTGGAGGTCGCGGTGACGGGGGAGTTCCCGGCGCACCCGGACGACCGGATCCGGATTGCGCGGACGACGACGCTGTTCACGCGGCTGATGTCAACGATTCTTTCGACGCCGAACGAGACGGAGCGGCGCGAGCGGTTCATCGCGATTGAGACGCAGCTGGAGCTGGCAGATGCGCTCATCCGGCAGGACATGGAGGAGGTGCAGCGGCTGATGCGGCAGACGCTGGAACGGATGGGGATTACGCCGGAGCAGATGGACGAGATGGCGCGGAAGATTCTGGAGCAGCTGCGGGAGCGGGGCGACTTCGATTTTCCGCCGGGGCTCGATTCGTAACCGGGGTCACGAGGCTGGCGCGGCGGGGTCGTCCCAGCCGGGCGGCGCATCGGGGCTCCAGGCGATACCGAGGAGCGAATCGCCGCGGGTGCGGTCGACGGGGCGGAAGAGCTCCCATTCCTCGGGCGAGGCTTCGATGTCGATGATGGGCCAGCCGATGGGCGCGCCGGTGCCGCGGCAGACGAAGGTTTCGGCATCGAACTCCCTGGTGCCGTAGGCAGCGGCGATGGCGGCGCCGACGGCCTGCTGCCAGGGCGTGGGGGCCATCCCGCGCCGGGGGACGACGGTGGGATTGGCGGACATGGTCCGGAAACTGGCCGGGTGAGCCATGCGGCCGGCCGAGAGGTAGCGCGGGGCTGCCGGCAGGGGCCGGGCGGAGAGGACGTCGTGCTCGAGGCGGCGGAAGAGGCCCTGGCGGCGGAAGGCGGGGTCGACGCAGCAGAGCCCGGCGAGCCGGACCGGCTGGGCCGGGAGGCGGGGGAGGTCGATGACGCGGGGCTCGCCGAGGGCGAAGCCGGCCGGCCGGCCTTCGGGGTCGCGGGCGATGGCGGCGAAGCCGAGGACGTGGAGCGATTTTTCGAGGTAGGCGGCGTTCGCCTCGCGGTAGTTCTGGCGGAAGAGGGCAAGGATGGCGTCGCGGTCGAGCGGGCCGAGGTCGGCGGTAGGGATGACGGCGATCCGGAGGTCGGCCGGGAGGGTCATTGCGGCGGGAGCGTAGTGCGGCCGGGGTGCGCCCGCAAGGGCCGGGCGGGCGGTAGGATGCAGGGCGGAGGTGATGCGCATGGCTGTCCACTACGAGACTGACGGGCCGATTGTGGTCGTGACGATTGACCGGCCGGAGGTGCGGAATGCGGTCGACCGGGCGACGGCGGCGGAGCTCGCCGCGGCGTTCCGGCGGTTCGAGGCGGACGATGCGCTGGCGGTCGCGATCCTGACGGGCGCAGGCGGCACGTTCTGCGCGGGAGCAGACCTGAAGGCGGTGGCGTCGGGCGGCGGGAACGTGGTGCGGGAGGAGGGCGACGGGCCGATGGGACCGACGCGGATGCGCCTTTCGAAACCGGTGATTGCGGCGGTAGAGGGGCACGCGGTGGCCGGGGGGCTGGAGCTGGCGCTCTGGTGCGATCTGCGGGTGGCGGCCCGGGACGCGGTTTTCGGGGTGTACTGCAGGCGGTGGGGCGTGCCGCTCATCGACGGGGGGACGGTGCGGCTGCCGCGGCTCATCGGCGAGAGCCATGCGATGGACCTGATCCTGACGGGGCGGGGCGTGAGCGGGGAAGAGGCGCGGATGATGGGACTCGCGAACCGGCTGGTGGAGCCGGGGCAGGCGCTGGAGGCAGCGAAGGAGCTGGCGCGCCAGCTCGCGGCGTTCCCGCAGCGGTGCCTGCGGAGCGACCGCAAATCGGCGCGGGAGCAGTGGGACCTGCCGTTCGAGGAGGCGATGCGGAATGAGACTCGGCTGGGGATGGCCGTGATCGCGTCGGGCGAGACGCAGGAGGGTGCCGCCCGGTTCGCGGGGGGCGCCGGGCGGCACGGTTCGTTCGCGGAGCTCGGCGGGAGCGGCTGAAGCGGCGGGTCAGCCGTTCTTGACGAGCTCGAAGTCGGCGTTGATGCGGACTTCATCGCCGACGAGCCAGCCGCCGGCTTCGAGCGGCGCGTTCCAGGTGAGGCCGAAGTCCTTGCGGTTGATTTTGCCGGTGACGCTGAGAGCGACCACGGTTTTGCCGAAGGGGTTCTTTGCGGGGCCGTGGACTTCGGCGTCGAAGGTCACCGGGCGGGTGGTGCCGCGAATGGTGAGGTCGCCGGTGATGCGGAACGTGCCGGCGCCGGTGCGCTCGATGTTCGTGGTTGTGAACGTGATGGTCGAATGGTTCGCGACGTCGAAGAAGTCGGCGGAGCGGAGGTGGTTGTCCCGGTCGGGCTGGCGGGTATCGATGCTGGCGGCATCGATGCGGAAGGCGGCACGGGAGCGGGCGAGGTCGGTCTCGTCGATATCGAGGTCGGCTTCGAACCGGGAGAAGGTGCCGCGCACGGTCGTGATGACCATGTGCTTGACGGCGAACTCGATGGAGGAGTGGGCGGGGTCGATGACCCAGGTGCTGGTTGCGGGAGAAGCGGACATGGGATGCACCTCGTTCCGTGGGATTTCGTTGCGATCGCAACTTTCAGGATACAGCAACTTCAGCTTAGTCGGCAACCTTTCGTAAGAACGCGCGGGAGCGGCGGCGGGTCGGGCAGAATGTGGGCGATGGGCAGCTGGCCGTGGGGACGGATGGCGGACGAGTGCGACGTGCACCTGGTACCGATCGTGAGCGCGGAGGGGTGCGTGTACTGCCGGCGGTTCCTGGCGGATGCGCCGCCGGGCCAGGCGATGCCGGAGGGTGCGCGGATTGAGGAGCTGGAGCAGTGGCTGGCGGCGCGGCTTTCGGTGCCGGCGGAGCTGCTCTACCGGCGGATTGAGGAGCTGGTGGGGCGGCGGATCAGCCTGTCGGAGCTGGAGGACCCGGACCTGCTGCTGCAGCGGGCGCGGGGGCCGCGGCGGGCCTGGGACTGGGACGACTGGTAGACACGGTCCGGCCCGGCTCCGCCGCGGGGAGGAGACGCCGCGGGGGCCGGGCCGGGAGGGGGAGGGGGCGCCGTGCGGGCGGCTACTTCTGGGCCTGGATGCGCTGCTCGCTGATCCAGGCGCCGTGGAAGCCGTAGGGCACGCGCTGGGGGAGCGGGACGCGGGCCACGGGCGGGGCTTCCATATCCTGGGCGTTGATGATGACGAACTCGGAGCCGCCGGTGTTGCGGTCGTAGACGTAGGTCACGACGAAGCCGTCGTCCTCGGCGGTTGCGCCGGGGCGCGGGACGAAGACGCCCTCGCCGCCGTAGCGGCCTTTGCCGTGCTCGTGGACCCAGTGGCGGCCGGTCTGGAGGTCGTACTTGATGATGGCGTCGGACTCGGGCATGCCGTTACCGGCTTCGAAGCGGGCGGTGTAGCCGTAGCGGGCGGGGTAGGCGATAAGGGAGTCGTTGACGCGGGGGAAGTCGGAGGTCTGGTCGTCGAGGGCTTCCTCCTTGAGGGCGCCGGTGCGGAGGTTGAAGCGCCAGCGGTAGAGGACCTGGTTGCCGTCTTCGCGGACGAGGCGGCGGTCTTCGGGGGTTGGGGCGATGGAGGAGTCGAGGGCGCCGAGGTCGACGTCCTTCATGCGGCAGGCGTCGAGGACGATTTCGTCGCCCTGTTCGAAGGCGTTGAGGGTGTGGAAGACGTAGCAGGGCGGGGCTTCGAACCAGCGGACCTGGTCGCCGGTGGCGTGGCGGGGGAGGATGCCGAAGCGGGCGGGGAGGTCTTTGTTGAAGTAGAGCGGCGACTCGCCGCGCATGGCGCGCTGCATGTCGAAGACGAGGGGGAGGTCCATGAAGATGGAGTAGTGCTCGGTGACGGCGAAGTCGTGCATCATGACGCCGCGGGGGAGGTCGATGGGCGTGGTGAGGACGATTTCGCCTTCGGGGCTGACGACGGAGTACTGGAGGTAGGGGACTTTGGCGCCCTGCTTGGCGAGGTCGAAGCCCATCATGTTGTAGCCGAAGAAGAGCATCTCGCCGGTGCGCTCATCGACCTTGGGGTGGGCGGTGAAGGCGTGGAGGAGGCGGCCGTTGTAGTTGTAGGTGCCGATAGTTTCGAGGCCGGGGAGTTTGATGTGGTGGGGCTCGCCGGCTTCCCAGAGGGCGAAGAGGCGGCCATCGTGCCAGACGAGGGCGGTGTTGCCGGTGTTGCCGCGGGAGGGGCCGTTCGGGTTATCGAACTCGGGCTGGCCGAGGCCGCTGCCCCAGAGCGCGCGGCCGGCGGCTTTTTCGCGCTTGTAGGCTTCGGTCTGGACGTAGCGGTTGCGGTAGGAGACGCGGCCGTCCTTGATGCGGACGCCGTGGAGCATGCCGTCGCCACCGAACCAGTGGTAGTTCTTGATGACATCGAACTGCGGGTTGGGGCCGTTGCGGACGAACATGCCTTCGAGGCCCTCGGGGAGTTCGCCGATGACGGGAAGGTCTTCGGCGGTGACCTCTTCGCGGACGGGCGCGAAGTTGCCTTCGAGGAAGGGGCTGGTGACGCGTTCTTCGGCCATGACCATGGGGGTGCACCTCGCTGCCGGGCGGAATCCTATTCAAATGTTTGAACAGGTTGGTGGGAGTATACGCGATGGTGTCAAGGGGGAGGGTGAGGAAGCGGGAAGGGGAGGCGGCCCGTAGAATCGGCGGCAGACTGTACTTCGAAGGGGGAGCTCTGCGGCATGGGACTGGAAGGACGGGTTGCGCTCGTGACCGGCGGGGGCCGGGGGATCGGGCGGGCGATTTCGCTGGCGCTGGCGGCGGACGGCGCGGCGGTAGCGGTGAACTACCGGCGGGACGAAGAGGCCGCCCGGGAGACGGTGGCGGAGATCGAGCGGATGGGCGGCCGGGCGAAGATGTACATGGCCTCGGTGGATGATTTCGAGCAGGACCGGGCGATGGTGGAGCAGGTCATCGCCGATTTCGGGTACATCGACATCCTCGTGAACAACGCGGGGATTGCGAGCCGGGGGCTGAGCGTGGCGGACACGGACCCGGCGGAGCTGGAGCGGGTGGTGCGGACGCATGCGTTCGGGCCGCACTACCTTTCGAAGCTGGTGCTGCCGAGCATGCGGACGCGGCCGCGGGGCGACATCATCATGATTTCGAGCGTGGCGGCGCGGATGCTGAGCGCGAACGGCGGGCCGTACAACATGGGGAAGGCGGCGATGGAGGCGCTGGCGATGACGCTTTACAAGGAGGAGCGCCGGCACAACATCCGGGTGAACATCGTGGCGCCCGGCCTGACGGAGACGGAGATGGGGAGCCGGCTGGCGCGGGCGACGCAGGGGGTGCAGAGCCTGCGGGAGATCGACCAGCGGTCGCCGTTCGGGCGGGTGTGCCAGCCGGAGGATGTGGCGAAAGTGGTGCGCTTCCTGGTGAGCGATGACGCGTTCTACCTGACCGGGCAGCGGATCGAGGTGGACGGCGGGGGCACGGCGGCGCTGCCGAACCTGTTCTGAGGTGCCGCCGGATGACGGGCGTGCCGGAGAAGGTGCTGGCGACGATGCAGGAGGTGGGGCGGGACCTCTACCAGCTGGGGCTGGTTTCGAGCCACGGCGGGAACCTGAGCATCCGCGAAGGGGCCGGGATGTGGATCACCGGGACGGGCACGATGCTGGGGCGGCTGCGGGAGCGACACATCGCGCACGTCCGGCCGGACGGGACGTACGTGGGCCCGCCGCCGTCGAGCGATACGGTGCTGCATTCGACGATTTACGCGATGACGGGCGCGGGGGCGGTTGCGCATGCCCACCCGCGGCACGCCATCGCGCTGAGCTTCGGGACGGACCGGTTCGTGCCGATCGACTTCGAGGGGCAGCACTTCTTGAAGGCGGTGCCGGTGGTGGAGCAGGGGCCGAACCAGGCGGCGCAGATTGCTGCGGCGCTCCAGGAGGCGGTGGCGGTGCTGCTGCGCGGGCACGGGGCGTACGCCCGGGGCGCGAACCTCTGGGAGGCGCTGCACTGGCTGACGGCGCTGGAGGAGAGCGCGCAGGTGGCGATCCTCGCCGGGCTGGCGCGAGAGCGGCCGGGGCCGGCGGGCTGAGCGGCTACTGCCTTCGCACAGCCCCGGGGATGCCGCTGGGGTCGATCCGCATGCCGTAGAGCTCCTGGTTGTGGCTGTGGGCGAGCTGGTGGAGGTTGAAGACAGCGAGCATCGCCTGCCACTGGCCCTGGGCTTCGAGGGTCTGGTTGACGGCCTCCTTGGCGAGCTTCAGGGCGAAGGAGGGTTTCTGGGCGATCTTCTCGGCGAGGGCGAGGGTGAAGGATTCGAGCTCTTCGCGCGGGACGACGTGGTTGACCATGCCGAGGCGGTAGGCGTCCTGGGCAGTGACCCAGTCGGCGGTGAAGAGCATCTCCTTGGCCTTGCGGGCGCCGAGCTCCCAGGGGTGGGCGAAGTATTCGACGCCGCAGACGCCCATCTGGACGACGGGGTCGGAGAACATGGCGTCGTCGCTGGCGACAATGAGGTCGCAGACCCAGGCGAGCATGAGGCCGCCGGCGATACACTTGCCCTGGACCTGGGCGATGGTGGGCTTGGGGATGTTGCGCCAGCGGCGGCACATGCCGAGATAGATCTCCTCTTCGACGGCCATGTAGCCTTCGGCGCCCTTTTTGTTGAACTCGCGCCAGGTGCCGACGGTGGGATAGCTGGAGAGGGGCGGGCCGCCGCCGCGGAGGTCGTGCCCGGCGGAGAAGTGCGGGCCGGCACCGGCGAGGATGATGACCTTGACCGACTCGTCGGCGGCGGCCTCATCGAAGGCGGCGTTCAGGTCGTAGGTGAGCTGGTAGTTCTGGGCGTTGCGGGCTTCGGGGCGGTTCTGGGTGATGCGGGCAACGCCGGGGGCCGGGATTTCGTAGATGACGGTTTCGAAGGTCGGCATGAGAAGCCTCCGCAGTGTAGGGGTCGGGCGCGATTGTAGCGCCGCTGCGGGAGGCGCGGGGGCCTAACCGACCGCCGACCAGGCGGCGACCTTCTCGGCGAAGCGCTCGCGGATGGCGGGGGCGAGGTCGCCGACGAAGGGGGCGAGCTCGGCGAGGCGGGCATCGCAGTAGGCGAGGGCGGATTCAACGCTGGTAACGTCGTCGTTTTCGGCGGCTTCGAGGAAGAGGGCGGAGGCGAGGATGCCGGGGTCGGCGCGGACGGCTTCCCTGGCGGCCTCCGGCGTTTCGAGGGGCCGCTGGTAGATGCGGGAGAGCTGACGGAGGAGGGGGTCAGCGAGCATGGGCCGTGCCTCCCGGCGGCGGCCGCCTGCGCGGCGCTACTGGCGTGCGACTTCTTCGCGCGGGGGCTTGAGCTTGCTGTAGCAGGTGGAGCAGTAGACGGGGCGCTCGCCGCGTGGGACGAAGGGGACTTCCGTCATCTGGCCGCACTCGGCGCAGGATGCGGGGTGCATCTGCCGGGGGGTTTTGCCGCCGAAGCTGGCGAAGTTGCCGTAGCGGACGTAGCCATCGGCCTGCTCGAGCGAGTTCTGGCTGGAGCGGCGGGCGGTCCGGCAGGAGGGGCAGCGGGTCGGCTCGTTCATGAGCCCTTTGTTCGCGTAGAACTCCTGCTCACCGGCGGTGAACACAAAGACGGTGCCGCAGTCGCGGCAGCTGATCTGCTTATCGGCAAACGCCAAGCTGAACTCCTGAATTCCGCACCATGCGGGTCTCAGATTCCATGGTAGCAGGTGGCAGGAAGGGATTGGAGGTCAGCCGCGGGCGGTGACGCCGGAGACGCGCTGGGGGTAGACGCGGATGATGACGCGGCCGTCGCGGCGGAGGCGCTCCTCGAAGCCGGCGGGCGGCTCCCACGCCGGGTCGCGGCGCATGGCGCGGTTAACGAGGACGTGGCCGGGGACGATGCCGTCGCGTTCGATGACGGCGCGGCCTTCGACGGTGACGAAGCGATGGGGCGGCCCCTCATCGAGGGCGGTGACGGCGATGCGGGGGTCGCGGGCGAGGGTACGGGCCTTCAGGCGGTCGGCGGTGGTGCTGAAGATGATGGTGTCGCCGTCGACGGCGTAAAAGACGACGGAGCTGGAGGGCGAGCCGTCGGCGCGGAGGGTGGTGACGACCGCCCAGCGGAGCTGGCGGAGAAGCGCATCCTGTTCGGGTGTTCCAATCATCGGGGGGAGCCTCCGGGCGAAAGGGTCAGGCTGTGCGGCGCAGGAAGTCGAGGACGAGCGCGTTGAACGCGTCGGCGCGTTCGAAATAGACGGAATGGCCGGCGGCGGGGACGGCGACGTACTCGCCGCGGGGCAGGGCGCGGGCGAACGCTTCGACGGCGGCGGGCGGGACGACGATGTCCTCTTCGCCGGCGATGCAGAGGACGGGCAGGTCGAGGGCGGCAACGTCGGCGGGGGTGATGGTCCAGAGTTCGCCGAGCTGGCGGCGGAGAGCGTCCTTTTGGAGGGCGACCGCGAGGGCATCGATGCCGCGGTAGAGCCAGTGAAGTTCGGGCTGTTCGCGGGCCATCCGCTCGCCGGCGGCGGGGTGGATGCCGCGGGCGAAGAGGTCGGCCTCGAGGCCGGGGGGTTTGGCGGCCCACGCTGCGGCGGTTTCGGGCGACCAGAAGCCGCCGTGGGTGTCGCACATCACCAGCGCGCGGACCCGGCCGGGGTTGCCGAGGGCGTACGCGAGGCAGGTCGAGCCGCCCATCGACTGGGCGACGAGGCGGACGGGCTGCCCGGGGACGGCGGCGTCGACCAGCGCGGCGAGGTCGTCGGCGAAGGCGCGGGCGCCGGGCTCGGGCGCGTCCTGGGTGGAGGGCGCGAAACCGCGGTGGGCGAAGACCAGGCAGCGGAAGTCGCGGGAGAAGGCGGGGATTTGCTGCCACCAGGAGAGGTGGTTACCGCCGAGGCCGTGGGCGAAGACGACGAGCGGAGCATCGGCGGGGCCGTGGAGGTCGTAGTAGATGCGGGCCCCGGGGCGTTCGAGCCATGCCATGGGGCGGATTCTACGCGGGAAGGCGCGTTGGGGCGGTTCGCCCTATGATGCTGCCGAAGTTCCCTGCGCCCGAGGTTGGACCGCGTATGCCGTACGTTCCCACGCGCGACATCATCACCTACTACGAGGAGGCGGGTTCGGGTGAGCCGCTGGTGCTCATCCGGGGCCTCGGGAGCGACCTGCAGGCGTGGGCGCCGCAGGTGCCGCTGCTCGCGAAGCACTTCCGCGTGATTACGTACGACAACCGCGGCGCGGGGCGCACGGGGGCGCCGGACCGGCCGTACAGCATTGCGGGGATGGCGGACGACCTGGCGGCGCTGCTGGACGAGCTGAAAGTTGAGAAGGCGCACATCCTCGGGTATTCAATGGGCGGGATGATTGCGCAGGAGTTTGCGCTGCGGCACCCGGGGCGGCTCGAGAAGCTCATCCTGCTGGCGACGACGGCGAAGCCGGACGGCTATGTGCGGGCGGTGGTCCAGTCGTTCATCACGGTGCGGCGGACGAACATTTCGCGTGAGGGGTTTGTGCGGACGCTGGCGCCGTACCTGTACACGGCGGAGCTGTTCGACGACGAGGAGCGGTACGAGCGGGCGATTCTCGTGAGCGTGCAGAACCCGTATGCGCAGCAGGACCATGCGTTCATCCGTCAGGCGCAGGCGATCCTGGCGCACGATACGAGCGGGCGGCTGGGGAGCATCAAGGCGCCGACGCTGGTGGTGACGAACCGGGAGGACATCCTGATCCCGCCGCGGCACGGCGAGGCGCTGGCAAAGGGAATCCCGGGGGCGCAGCACCGGTCGCTCGACGGGGCGCATGCGGGGGTAACCGAGTACCCGGTGGAGCACTGCACGGCGTTTGCGGAGTTCCTCGGGGCGGCCGTGACGGCCTGAGGTGCGGGGGAGCAGCAGGGCGGGGCGGCATCCTGTTGCAAGGTTGCCGTGAGTCGTCGTATGTTGGGGGTGCTGGAAGGGACGGCGCCACGGAGGGTGGCGTACTCCAGCTCCCCACACGTCCAGGCTTCAGCACGAGCCCATTCGCGGAAGACCAGCGACACGAACCGCAGCGTCAGCCCACCCCACACGTCCTCGGGCGCCATCAGACACGCACACGGGAAGACCCTTGCAAGAGACCGAAGCCAACAACCTGATCCCTACGACCGATGCACCTGCCAGCGAAAACGGCCACACCGCGGAGGCGTCGGCGCCTCGCCGGCGGGTGAGCCGCACGCGGAAGGCGGAGCTGCCACCTCCCGAGGTGCTGGAAAGCGCGGTGGACGTGGCCGCCCAGGCTGCGTCCGACGCCCCGCCATCGCCCAACGGCAGCCAGGCAGCGGAGCACGAGGCGGCTGCGCCGCGGCGGCGGGTGCGGAGCCGTTCGGCTGCTGCCGGGCAGCCCGCCGACGGTGGCGCGGCTGCGGGGGCGGCAGCACAGCAGGACCCGGTTGAAGCCGCCGGCGCGTCCCCCGCGGCCGCGGCAGCAGCTCCGGAGGCCGAAGCCGCCGAAGCGGCGGCCCCGGAGCGGCCTGAGCGGCCGGGTGCCATCCGCCGGACCGGCGGGCGCATGGCCGGCGAACCGGAGGCGCCCCAGGCGGCCGCGCAGGAGCCGGAGGCCGCCGATGCCGAGGGCGAGGCTGCGGCCGAGCCACAGCGGACCCGCATCTTCCGGCGGGAGGGACAGGGCGACCGCGAGCGGCCGGCAGTGCCGGAGGTCATCGTCCGGCGCGAGCCGACGCCCCCGCCGCAGCCGCAGGGACAATCGCGGGCAGAGCGCGAGGCTGCACGGCGGGAGCGGCGCTGGCGGGACCGGGAGAACCGGAATGACCGCGGCTGGCGGGACCGGGAGTTCCGCGAGCGGGAGTTCGCCCGGGAGCGGCTGGAGCGCGAACTGGAGCGCGAGATCGCGCGGGAGGAGCGGGCCCAGGCCGGGGCTCCGCCGCTGAATATCGCTGAGCTGGAGCAGAAGAGCCGCGAGGAGCTGATCGCCATCGCCCAGGAAATGGGCCTCGAGGATGTGTACGCGCTGCGGAAGAGCGACCTGATCTTCCGGCTGCTGCAGGCGCAGGCGGAGGCCCGGGGGAACGTGTTCAGCGGCGGCTTCCTGGAAGTGAGCGACGACGGGAACTACGGGTTCCTGCGCGGGCCTTCGATGCTGCCGGGGCCGAACGACATCTATGTGTCGCAGTCGCAGCTGCGGCGGTTTGCGCTGCGGCCGGGCGACTATGTGACCGGGCAGGTTCGGCACCCGAAGGACAACGAGAAGTTCTACGGGCTGCTGAAGGTGGAAGCCGTGAACGGGATGGACCCGGAGACGGCGAAGCGGCGGCCGCACTTCGAGAACCTGACGGCGATCTTCCCGTACCAGCAGCTGAAGCTGGAGACGACGCCGGACAACCTGACGCACCGGATCATCGACCTGATTGCGCCGATCGGGCGCGGGCAGCGCGGGCTGATCGTTTCGCCGCCGAAGGCCGGCAAGACGATGCTGCTGAAGAACATCGCGAACGGCATTTCCACGAACTACCCGGACGTGCACCTGATGGTGCTGCTCATCGGCGAGCGGCCCGAAGAGGTGACGGACATGCAGCGGAGCGTCCGGGGCGAGGTGGTGAGCTCGACGTTCGACGAGCCGGTGGAGGACCACACCCGGGTGGCCGAGATGGCGCTGGAGCGGGCGAAGCGGCTGGTGGAAGGCGGGAAGGACGTGGTGATCCTGCTGGATTCGATCACGCGGCTGACGCGGGCGTACAACCTTGCGCTGCCGCCGAGCGGCCGGACGCTCTCCGGCGGCGTGGACCCGATCGCGCTCTACCCGCCGAAGCGGCTGTTCGGCGCGGCGCGGAAGTGCGAGGAGGGCGGCTCGCTCACGATCCTGGCGACCTGCCTGGTGGACACCGGTTCACGGATGGACGAGGTGGTGTTCGAGGAGTTCAAGGGCACAGGCAACATGGAGCTGCGGCTCGACCGGCGTCTGGCGGAGCGGCGGTACTACCCGGCGATCGACATCCAGGCATCGGGGACGCGGCGGGAAGAGCTGCTGCTCGACGAGAAAACGCTCAAGGGCGTCTGGCTTGTGCGGCGGATGACCGCTATGATTTCGCAGAACTCGCCGAACCAGCTCGAGGCGACCGAGAGGCTGCTCGAGCGGCTTGCGAGGACGAACAACAACGAGGAGTTTCTCGCCAGCCTGAAGTCGGACCTCTAGGGGGTTCCCCTACGGGTCCTGCTCCCCGGCATTCAGAGGCCGCCGGGATAGCCAGGAAAGGAGGAGAGGAGCAGGCTACGGCTGTGCTCAGCCCGCGTCAGCGGTTCGCTTCCGCGACGCGCCAGCACATTTGCTTATGGGAATCGAAGGAACCCGCGCGCGTTCTCACGCGCATGCACGGCGCCACGGGCGACTTACGGTCCACGTCCTGATCGTGGCGCTGGCACTCGTCGCCGTTGTTTCGGCCACGCGATTCCCGGCCCGCTCCTCGGCATCGGCACAGGCACCGGTTCCCCAGTTCGCATTCTCGGGCGTCGCAGGTGCGGCGCAGCGCCCGGGCCAGGCCGTTTTCCGGCCGGCAGCAACAACGCAGACCCTCGGCTCGGTGGTGGCGGTGGCGTCCCGCACGGAGGCGCTCGACGCGCGGGCGGTGGGCGGCGTTTCGCCGGTGCACTCGCTTTCGGCAGGGGTGACGGCAGCGGCGGCGACCTCGGGCGAGGTGGGCGCCGGCATCAAACCGCTGGCGGACATCATCGACCCGCGGAGCCCGATTGTGGAGTACGAGACGCAGGCGGGCGACACGGTGTCGGGCGTGGCGGCGAAGTTCGGGATTTCGATGCAGACGCTGCTGGACAACAACCCGACGGTGCGGAACCCGAACCTGCTGCCGAAGGGACTGATTCTCATCATCCCGCGGAAGGACGGCATCCTGCACAAGGTGGCGTACGGCGAGACGGTCGACTCGATCGTGAAGCAGTACGACAACATCACCGCGGCGCAGGTGATCGAGTACAAGCCGAACAACATTACGGACCCGAACAACCTGGAGGCGGGCAAGATGCTGCTCCTGGTGGGGGCGAAGATTAAGCCGCCGCCACCGCCTCCTCCGCCGCCGCAGCGGCCCTCGCAGCCGGGGGTGCCGTCGGGCCCGTCGGCGGGCGGGGCGCCTGCGCCGAGCTCGGGCGGCATCTTCAAGAACTTCCCGCTGGCGGCATGGCGCGGTATCAGCGACCCGTTCGGCACGCCGCGGGGCGGGTCGTCGTACCACACGGGCATCGACCTCGACCTGTACGGCTTCGGTCCCTCGCCCCTGTTCGCGGTCTGCGACGGCGTGGTGAGCCGGACAGAGTACCTGACCTACAGCTACGGCTACTACGTGGTGATCGACTGCGGCGGCGGGTGGACGACGCTCTACGCGCACATGAGCCAGATCGACGTGGTGCCGGGCCAGGCGGTGAGCGCAGGGCAGACGATCGGCCTGACGGGGCTGACGGGCTTCACGACGGGCCACCACCTGCACTTCGAAATCCGGTACAACGGCGGCTTCGTCGACCCGGCGCTCTACCTGAACTTCTAGCCTCTTCCACGGGGTGCTGGGGCAGGCGGCAAGAGCGCTGACCTGAACGGCGGGGCGCGGTGCGCTACGCTAATGACATGCCGGCGTACCAGCCCGAGGACCTCGACCCGGTCGAGCGCGCGCTGCTGGGCGTGCTCTCGGTCGGGCTGCCGCCATCGAAAGCGGCAGGGAGCGATACGTTCAGGGTCGACCATGTGACGGCGGTGGTGGTGAGCCTGGCGGAGACCGGCGAACGTGGCGCGCACCTTGCCGAGGACGGCATCCGGGTGACGGCGGCGTTCCGGGCGCGGCTGCGGGCGGCGGTGGAATCGCTGGTGGAGAAAGGGCTGGTCATCCAGCAGGCAGCGGGCATGCCCGCCGCGGCCGGCGGCTACGAAACGGGGCTGCAGATTGACCTGGTGGACCCGGACGAGCACCCGGTAGTGCTGGACCGCTACCTTTCGCAGCTGTGCATGGAGCAGCTGTTCAACATCCCGGCGGTGTACCCGTACCTGATGGAGCGGTATTCCTCGAGCGGCGAGGTGTGGCGGCGGCTGCGGGAAGGGGGCTACGCCCGGGACTGAGGGCCCGGGGGCGGGGGCCGCGCGGCCCCGGGGCCTGCTGAGCTGGCGGCACCCGGGGCCGCCGATGGCATGGCGTCAGACGATCTCGAGCTCTTTGAGCTTCTCCTCGGGGACGACGCCGTTCTTCCAGCCGCGGACGCGGTAGTACTCCTCAAGCATCAGGTCGAGTTCGCAGACCTGGCCCATGGAGCCCTTCGAGTTGGAGGGCTCTTCGAGGAACCGCTTCGGGAGGGTATCGGAGCCCTCGCGGAAGCCGGCGAGGTTGTTGTAGTAGCGCTCCAGGTTGTAGATGCGTTCGCCGGCCTTGATGACGTCATCGGGGCCGAAGTTCTCGATGCCGGTCATGACGCGGTACTGCTCGGCGTATTCTTCGGGGCCCTCGGCGAAGGCGGAGAACTTGCAGAGGTCGAGGGAGTCGCTGAAGGCGTGGATGTCCTGGAGGAGCTTGAGGAGTTCGCCCTTGCCCTGCCAGGCGAGGGGGTCGGTCTTGAGGCCGATGACGCCGAGTTCGGAGGCGGGGCTGTAGCCGCGGAGGTGGCAGGCGCCGCGGTTGGAGGTGGCGTAGCCGAGGCCCATGCCCTTGAGGCCGCGGGGGTCGTAGGCAGGGGTCGCCTGGCCTTTAACGGTCATGGCGAGTTCGGGGTGGCCGATGGAGCGGGCGAACGGCTCGATGCCGTCGGCGAGGCGGTTGCCGATGCCCTCGCGGAAGGCGACCATGCGCATGACCTCGATCATGCGGTCGCGGTCGCCCCAGGCGATGCCTTCGCTGGCGGGGATGTATTCGCGCTGGGTGGCCTCCATGAGGCAGGAGAGGGCCTGGCCGATTTCGATGGCGTCGTAGCCCCAGTCGTTGGCGCGGTCGATCATGAAGGCGACGGAGGCGACATCGTCGTTGCCGCAGTTGGCGCCGAGCGACCAGGCGGGCTCGTACTCGACGGACTCCATCTTGACCTTGTAGGGGCCTTCTTTGATTTCGACCTCTTTCTTGCAGGCGACGGGGCAGGCGTGGCAGGTGGGGTCGTCGATGAGGTAGTGCTCTTTGACGTACTCGCCGGAGAGCTTTTCGGCGCCGTCGAAGTGGGTTTGCTGGCTGTTGCGGGCGCCGAGGGCGCCGATGGTGTTGGTGACGTTCATCAGCACGTTCGTGCCATAGACGGAGAGGCCGCCCTTGCGCGGGGAGGTGATGTTGGCCTCGTCCATGATTTTCTTGAGGGCGTTGCTGTGGGCGGTGCGCCAGGCGTCGCGGTCGGCGGCGCGGGGGTAGTTGCGGGCGGCCTTGATGACGACGGCCTTCAGCTTCTTGGCGCCGCCGACGCAGCCGGTGCCGCCGCGGCCGGAGGCGCGGTCGTGCTCGTTGATCCAGCTGGCGAAGCGGACGGTGTTTTCGCCGGCCTGGCCGATGGCCATGACACTGAGGTCATCGGCGCCGTGGCGCTGCTTGAGGATGTCGATGGTCTCGTGGACGCCCTTGCCCCAGAGGTCGGAGGCGTCTTTCAGTTCGACGACGCCGTCGTGGACGTAGGCGTAGACCGGCTTCGGGGAGACGCCCTTGAAGACGAGGCTATCGAAGCCGGCCCAGCGGAGGCGGGCAGCGCTCCAGCCGCCCTGGTGGCTATCGGTGACGGTGCCGGTGAGTGGGCTCTTGGTGACGATGGCGAGGCGGCCGCTCATCGAGGCTTCGGAGCCGGTCAGCGGACCGTTCATGAAGCAGAGGACGTTGTCGGGGCCGAGCGGGTCGACGCCGGGGCCCGCTTCGAAGACGTAGCGGACGCCGACGCCGCGGGCGCCGATGTACTTGCGGGCCCACTCTTCGGGGATTGGCGCGTAGCTGACGGTCCCGCTGGTGAGGTCGACGGTGCCGACACGGCCGGCATAGCCACCGAGTGCCATGAATTGATGCCTCCTATTGCTGCGATTGAGCCGGCGCAAGTATAGATCGGCGGCGCGAGGGAGCGGCGTGCGCGGGCGCCTAGCTTTACCCGGGCGGGGCGTTCGCGGCGACACTGGCGGGGAGCGCAGGGAGCGGCGAAACTGGCCGGCATGGACTGGAAGCGGCTCTTCCGGCGGCGCGGCGAGGCGTGGGCGCGGCCCGAACCGCCGCGGGAGGTGACGCTGCGGGCGGTGGCGTTCGTGCAGAGCCCGGTGGCGAGACCGCGGCCGCACGGCTGGGCGAACGTTGAGAGCACCATTGTGTTCGAGCCGGAGCACGCGCGGCGGCTGGAGGGGATTGAGCGGTTCCGGCATGTGATTGTGGTGTTCTACCTCGACGTGGCGGAGGGCGCTCCGGAGAAGCCGGAGCAGCTGGAGCTGGCCGGGGGCCGGATGGCGGGGATCTTCGCGACGCGGAGCCAGCTCCGGCCGAACCACCTCGGCGTTTCGGTGGTGGAGCTGCTCGGGCGGGAGGGGCTGGCGCTGCGGGTGCGGGGGCTGGACGCGATCGACGGGACGCCGGTGCTGGACGTGAAGCCGTACCTGCCGGAGTACGACCGGAAGGACGGGTAGCCGGCGGCGTCTTGCCCGGGTTGCGGGGAGCGCCTAGAGTCAGGCCATGCCGCTCTACGGCGAGCCGGGGCAGCGCATTGCGTACGAGCGGTACCCGCACGGCGGAGGCGGGCCGCCGGTCTATCTGCTGCACGGGTTCACGGCGAGCGCGGCGTCGTTCGCAGCGAACGTTGCGGCGCTGCGGGAGCAGTTCACGGTGGTGACCGTGGAGCTGCTGGGGCACGGCGGCTCGGATGCGCCGGACGACCCCGCCCTCTACGGGCCCGGCCCGGCGGTGGAGCGAATCCTGGGGCTGATGGATGCGCTTGGCGACGAGCGGGTGCTGCTCTGCGGACATTCGCTCGGCGGCGCGGTGGCGGTGCAGTGCGCGCTGGCGGCGCCGGAGCGGTTCGCGGGGCTCGTGATCATCAACTCGGCGTCGGCGGCCGGGACGCCGGCATGGGCCGAGACGGCGCGGGCGGGGATGGCGGAGCTGGCGGCGCGGGTCCGGGCTGAAGGCACCGGCTTCCTGAAGCGGACTCGGCTCTACCCTGCGCACAGCCGCCGACTGGACGAGCGGTCGCGCGAGCTGCTGACGCGGGACTTCGACCGGCTGACGCCGGCGGGGCTGGCCGGGACGGCGGAAGGGCTGATTCCGTTCGTTAATGCGTTCGAGCGGCTGCCGGAGCTGCAGGTGCCGGTGCTGGTCGTGGCCGGGCAGCGGGACCGGGACTTTATGGAGGTGCTGCCGGGATTCCTGGCGCAGCTGCCGCACGGGCTGGCGCGGGTCGTGGAGCTGCCCGAAGCGGGGCACGCCGCCAACCTCGAGCAGCCGCGCGAGTTCGAGGCGGCGGTTATCGACTTCGCACGGGAGATCGGCTACCTGCCGGCGGCGGACGGCACGGCGCCGCGGCGTGCGGCGGGGTCGAGCACGCTGAATGTGCTGGGCGGGCTGCTGGTGGCGGCGGGGCTGGGGATGCTCGCGGCGGCGCTGGTGGTGGCCCAGCTCGGGAAGGACGGCGGGCGGAGCTTCGTGGCGGCCGAGCCGGAGGCGACGCCGACGGCGGGATTCACGCCGGTGACGGCGGTAGCGGGGACGCGGACGGCGATCCCGCTGCCGGCGGGCGGGGTTGCGACGCTGACGCCGGCTGCGACCGTTTCGGGTTCGACACCGGCGGCAGGGGCAGCGGTGCCGCCTTCGCCCACGCCGACGGCAACGCCGCGGGCGGCAGGCGCGGCTGCCACGCCCACGCCGACCGCGACCGCGACGCCGACCCCTTCGCCGACGCCGACGGCGACGGCCACGCCGGCGGGTCCGTACGCGGCGATTGCGGGGCCGCTGCGGGTTGGGGTGGGCGAATCGGCAACGTACTTCGACGCCTCGCGGCCGGTGCCGCTGCGGGTGACGTGGGTGACGCCTTCCGGGACGGTGCGCGACGTGCACGGGGTGACGGTGACGTTCCCGTCGGAGGGGTGCTTCGCGGTGACGCTGGAGGCGCTCTTCCCCGATGGGGTGAGGCGGACGGCGGTGGTGAACGTGGCGGTGGGGGACGCAACCTGCGGCGGCTGACAGGCGCGGGCCCGGGATGTGAACGGCCTGTGAACACGCGGGCGGTTCGAATCCCGTAGATTGTGGGTATGCACGATACGGCGATTCCCGGGGACCTCGAAGGCGTTCACAATTTCCGGCCGGTGGGACCGTACCGCGTGGCAGGCGGGCGGACGATGCGGCCGGGGCGGCTCTTTCGCTCGGGCGCGCTCGAGCCGATGACGCCGCGGGACCGGGAGGTCCTGGAGCGGGTCATCGGGGTGCGGACGATCCTGGACCTGCGCCACCCGGATGAGCTGGCGATGGCGAACGGCCCGCACCCGCTGAGCGACCGGGTGGTCTGGCTTTCGATCTTCCGGGAGGAGTGGCGGCAGGAGGACCTCATCGCCGAACTGAACGGGCTGTACGGGCCGGGGCCATCGCCGCGCCGGTACCTGCACTACCTGGAGATCGGCGGCGACCGGCTGGCGCGGGCGTTCGAGCTGTTCGCGGAGGAGCCGCGCTACCCGTTCCTGGTGCACTGCACGGCGGGCAAGGACCGAACCGGGGTGCTGGTCGGGATGATCATGGACGTGCTCGGGGCCGACCCGGCCGATATTGCGTACGAGTACGGGCTGAGCGATGCGAGCATCGACCGGCTGCTGGCGTACCTGCGGGCGAGCGGCCGGCAGCTCGAGGGGACGGAGGAGGAGATCCGGGCGCGGCTTTCGACGCCGCCGGAGCGGATGGCGGGGTTCATCGAGCTGCTGCACAGGGAGCACGGCGGCGCGGAGGCGTTCTTCCGAAAGCAGGGTGTGAGCGAGGCGACGATCGACCGGGTGCGGGAGCTGCTGACCGTCTGAGGCCGTGGGGCGTCAGTCTTCGGCACCGGCCAGGCGGGGCGCCTGGTTCGGGGCGAGGCCGAACTTTTCGCGCGGCCACCAGGTGAGGAAGGCCTTTCCAACAATGTCGTCGATGGGGATGGGGCCAAGGACACGGCTGTCCTGGGAGTGGTTGCGGTTGTCGCCCATGACGAAGTAGCTGTCCGGGGGTACGACAACAGGCGCCATGTCGCCGAGCGGCACGTCGCCATCGGCGAGGTACGGCTCGATCAGGCGGCGGCCGTTGATGTAGACCACGCCGCCGCGGATCTCGACGGTTTCGCCGGGGAGGCCGATGACGCGCTTGACGAGGTCGCGATGGACGCCGGAGGGGTGGTGGAAGACGACGATGTCGCCGCGTTCGGGGGCGTGGAAGAGGTAGCGGCGGGCCGGCGGGCCGGGGTCCCAGCCGGGCACGTAACGGGCGAGGGCCTCGACGTCGACGCGGGTGTAGACGAGGGAGTTAACGAGGAGGAACTCGCCGTCTTCGAGGGTGGGATACATGGAGGTGCCATCGACGCGGTAGTGCTGGACGCTGGCGCGGACGGCGAGGAAAACGAGGACGGCGAGGAGGATGGTCTCGACAATTTCGCGGACGAGGGGCAGGGCGCGGCTGCCGGCGGCCGGCGAGGCCGCGGAGGCGGGTTCGAGCGCGGGCGCCGGAGACGCGTGTGCGCCGTGCGGAGCATCGGCCGGGCCGGGAGGGAGGAAGGGTCCGGGAAGGGCGGAGGGGTCGCGGCCGCGGGGGCCGTGCTGGGGCGCCCAGCGGCGGGGGTCGCGGTAGAGCCAGTCGAAGGTGGGGGGCGGCAGGCCGCCGGGGTCGGCGTCGCGCGGCGCAGCGGAGGGGAGCCAGTTGCCGGAGGGGTCGGCGGCGGGTTCATCGTCGCCGGCGACGCGGAGCGAAGGCCAGCTGAGGCGCCGCTGGGGCTGCGGGGCGTCGCCCATGGTCACATTACGCCACATCGGACCACACCCGGCCACCCCGGCTGTCAACGGGATGTGACCGACCCTTTCACCAGATGGTTCGGCACCGCGACCGCCGGGGCGCAGATCGCCCGGGCCGGAATGTTCGCCGGGGAGCGGGTTCAGCGGCCTTCGAGCCAGGCATTGAAGCGGGGAGCGCGGCGCTCGCGGAAGGCGGCGACACCCTCCCGGGCGTCGGGGTGGTGGTCGCTGATGGCGGTGCGGGCGGCGATGTCTTCGAGGGCCTGGGCCCAGGTGCTTTCGGCGGCGAGGTAGAGGGAGCGCTTGAGGAGGCGCATGGCGACCTGGGGGCCTTCGGCGAGTTCGCGGGCGAGGGCCATGGCGCGGTCCATGAGTTCGGCGGGCTCGCAGAGTTCGTGGACGAGGCCGAGTTCGCGGGCTTCGGCGCCGGAGACGATGCGCTTGCGCATGAGGAAGTCCATGGCCCGTGCGACGCCGAGGAGCTGGACGAGGAGGGCGTGGCCGCCTTCATCGGGGAGGAGGCCGAAGCGGAGGGTGGCGCTGCCGAGGCGGGCGTCGGTGGAGGCGATGCGGAAATCGCAGGCGAGGGCGAGGGAGAGGCCGGACTGGATGGCGACGCCGTTGATGGCGGCGATGGTGAGCTTGTCGAGATTGCGGATGGCGGTATTGAGGGACTGGGAGAGGACGCGGAGGCCGTTGTAGGTGCCGATCTCCTCGCGGTGGCCGGGGAAGATATCGGGGACGAGGGCGGGCCCCTCGGGCAGGGGCCGGCCGGTGATATCGTCGCCGGCACAGAAGGCGCGGCCGCTGCCGGTGAAGAGAAGGACGCGGACGCGGTCATCCATCTGGGCCTGCGTGATGGCTTCGATGAGGTCGCGTTTGATCGGCTGGGCGAGGCCGTTGAGGCGTTCGGGCTGGTTGAAGGTGATAACGGCGATGCCGGGCGGTTCGAGCCGGATATCGAAACCGCGGAAGGAGCCGGTGGGGAACATGGGTGCCTCGGAAGCGGGAGTGTGCGGAGGGAGTGTACAGGCCGGCGGGCGGGCCTGTGCTTGTCCGTTGGGGGTGATGCGGATAGGGTATGGAAGACAGTCGAAGAGCCTGAGACCGCAGGTCCCAATGCGACGCGTCCCGGCCGGGGCGCGGGGAGAATGCCGAGAGGCGCCTGCCGAGGCGGAGATGCAATGCGCATGCCGGCGCGAACGTGCCAGCATGTGCGTGGGGCGTCCCTGCCGCGGCGGCAGGGATTTTTCGTTTCTGCGGGATCGGGCGCAGCCATGTGCGGGGGAGACCCCGCCGCCAGACAGGAAGGAGGTCGCTATGCCGACTCCACGGAAAGTCGCGATGCTCGCCGAGGTGAAGGACCGCATGGCGCGGGCCTCGGTTGCGGTGAGCGCCGACTATCGTGGGCTGACGGTCGCGCAGATCACGGAGTTGCGCCGGGCGCTCCGCCCGACGGGCGCAGAAGTGAAGGTCGTGAAGAACACGCTTGCGGCGATGGCGGCGAAGGAAGCCGGCCGGGCCGAGATGGCGGAGATCGTGAAGGGGCCGACGGCGATTGTCTTCGGCTTCGAGGACCCGATCGGGCCGGTGAAGGCGTTCACGGAGCACCTGCGCAGCAAGCGGCTGAATATCGAGGTGCACGGCGGCTGGCTGGAAGGCCGGGTGCTGAGCCGGGCCGAGGTGGAGAGCCTCGCGACGATGCCGCCGAAGGAGCAGCTCATTGCGGACGTGGTGAGCAAGCTGCAGTCGCCGCTCTACCAGTTCTCGGGGCTGCTGCAGTCGACGATTCGGAACTTCGCCGGGCTGATCGATGCCCGGGCCAAGCAGCTGGAATCGGCCTAGGGCCGCCAGCAATCCTGTACACGGATACCAAAGGAGAAACAGATGGCTTCGAAAGTCGAAGAAGTGCTGGAAATCATCAAGGGGATGACGATCCTCGAGCTGCGCGACCTGAACAAGGCGATCGAGGAGGAGTTCGGCATCACCGCGGCGGCGCCGATGGTGGTTGCGGCTGGCGCGGCGCCGGCGGCTGGTGCGGCCCCGGCGGCTGCGGCCGAGGAGGAGAAGACGGAGTTCAACGTCATCCTCAAGAGCTTCGGCGACAACAAGATCAACGTGATCAAGGCGATCCGCGAAGTGATCAGCGGCCTCGGCCTGAAGGAGGCGAAGGACCTCGTGGAGGCGGCGCCGACGAAGGTGAAGGAAGGCATCGGCAAGGAAGAGGCGGAGACGATCAAGAAGAAGCTGACCGAAGCCGGCGCAGTCGTCGAAATCGAGTAGCGGCCCCGGCAGGGGGACGACGCAGCGGGCCCGGCAGATGCCGGGCCCGTTTCCGTGCCGCGCGGCTGGCGCGGCGCCGGTTCAGATCGGGTGGTCGAAGGCCTCGGCCTGGTAGTGGATATCGCGGACGGCGTTGGAGAGGTGGAGCGCTTCCTGCGCATCGAAGCCGAGGTAGACGAGGGTCTGGCGCATGATTTCGAGGCCGCCTTCGTACTCGGGGACGATGACCTCGTTGGCGCCGAGTTCGCAGAGTGGGCGGATTTCGCCGCCCGTGCGGGCGCGGACGAGGATCGGGACGGCGGGGTTGAGGGCGCGGGCTGCGGCGGTCGCGACGAAGGCTGAGCTTTCTCCAGGGACGGTGATGACGACGGCGCGGGCGTGTTCGATGCCGGTCCGTTCGAGGACTTCGCGGGTGCCGGCATCGCCCCAGATGGTCGGGATGCCGGCGGCGTTCAGGGCGCGGGCGCGTTCGAGGTTGATTTCGATCACGGCGAAGGGGATGCCGAGCTGGCTGAGGGCGTGTCCGGTGAGTTCGCCGACGCGGCCATAGCCGACGATGACGACGTGGCCGGAGCGCGGGAGCCGGGGCTCGGGGATTTCGCCCTGGCGGTCGACGAAGCGCCAGATGGGGCCGAGGCGGCGGAGGACGGCTTCGATGGGGTCGAGGGTGCGGAAGGCGAGCGGGTTGACGACGATGGAGATGGCTGCGACGGCGAGGATGATGGCGTAGGTCTCCCCGGTCATGAGGCCCTCGCGCATGCCTTCGGAGCCGACGATGAAGGTAAACTCTCCGAGCTGGGCGAGGCCGGCGCCGACGACCAGCGCGGTCCGCCCGGAGTAGGGGAAGGCGGCGGCGGTGACGAAGGCGATGGCGGCGTTAACGAAGAGGACAGAGAAGAGGATGGCAAGGAAGAGGAGGGGGTCGGCGCGGACGGCACCGGGGTCGAGGAGGATGCCGACGGAGACGAAGAAGAGAACGGCGAAGGCATCGCGGAGGGGGACAACGTCGGCGGCAACCTGGTGGGAGGTTTCGGTTTCGGAGACGGCGACGCCGGCGATGAAGGCGCCGAGGGCGATGGAGAGGCCGAAGGCGGCGGCGCTGGCGGCGATACCGAGGGCGGCGGCGACGAAGGCAAGGACGAACAGTTCGCGGGAGCCGGTGCGCGCGACGACAGAGAGGAGCAGCGGCAGGAGGCGAGCGCCGACCACGAGCATGATGACGACAAAGACGGCGCCGCGGCCGATGGCAAGGAGGACGTTCTGCCAGAGGGGGCCGTTATCGCCGTGGCCGAGGGAGGGGAGCATGGCGAGGACGACGACGGTGATGATGTCCTGGGCGACGAGCCAGCCGATGACGACGCGGGCGTGAATGGTGCCGAGGAGGCCGCGGTCTTCGAGGGAGCGGAAGAGGATGAGGGTGGAGGCGATGCTAATGGCGAGGCCGAGGACGAGCGCTTCGCGCCAGGGGAGGCCGAAGGTGAGGCCGATGACGGTGCCGACGGCGGTGGCGGCGCAGACCTGGATGACGGCGCCGGGGATGGCGATGGCCCGGACTGAGAGGAGGTCGCGGAGGTTGAAGTGGAGGCCGACGCCGAACATGAGGAAGATGACGCCGATGTTGGCGAGCTGCTGGATGACGGCGGAATCGGCGCTGTAGCCGGGCGTGGCGGGCGAGATGACGAGGCCGGCCGCGAGGTAGCCGACGATGGGGGAGAGGCGGATAAGGCGCGCGGCGAAGCCGCCCACGGCGGCCAGGCCGAGGGCTATGGCGATGGACGTGATGAGCGAAAAGTCGTCCACGTGGGGATGCGTAGCCTAGCAGGGTTCCCCCCTGCAGGCTGCGCAGGGGCGCTCCGGCCGGCGTGACCCGAGGGGCGACGGTGGAGGGTCAGGCAGGACCGGGGACGAGGACGACCTTGCAGTCGCGGGGGTCGGCGAGAGCGTCGAAGGCGGCGGGGAGCTCGTCGAGGGTGACGGTCCGGGTGATCATCGGGGCGGTATCGATGGCGCCGCTGCCGAGCGCCTGGAGCGCTTCGGCGTACTCGGCGGGGGTGTAGCCGAGGACGAACTTGAGGGTGAGCTGCTTGTTGATGCCGACGAGGGGCAGGATGCGGTCTTCCTGCATGCAGACGCCGACGACGATGACGCGGCCCATGCGGTCGACGAAGTCCATGGCCTGCTGGAGGGTGCCCTGGACGCCGATGCACTCGAAGACGACGGGCGGCGCCGGGCGGCCGGTGGCGGCCTGGATCGCCTCGAGGACCGGGGTTTCGCGGGGGTCGATGACGAGGTCGGCGCCGAGGCGGCCGGCGAGGGCGCGGCGCTCGGGGGAGAGCTCGGAGACGGCGACGTGCTGGACGCCCTCGTGCTTGAGCCAGAGGAGCGTCATGAGGCCGATGGGGCCGGCGCCCATGACGAGGGCTGTTTCGCCGGGCTGCATGCGGGCCTCGCGGACGGCGTGGAGGCCGACGGCGCACGGTTCGGTCGTTGCGGCGACGGTGTCGGGCAGGGTATCGGGCACCCGGAGCAGGAGCGGCGCGCTCATGAGCACGTATTCGCCGTAGGCGCCGGGGTACTTCGCGCTGTAGCCAATGGCGGACATGCCGGTGGGGGAGGCAGGGTCGAGGAGGACGGGGATGGAGGTGACGCGGGTGCCGGGCGCCCAGGCTTCGGCGCCGGGGCCGGCTTCGACGACCTCGGCGACGAACTCATGGCCCATGACGATGCCGGCGCCCTCGGCTGCTGCGTCCCACTGGGCGGAGCCGGAGCGGCGGGCAGCTTCGATCATGTCGTCGAGGTACTTCGCGGCGTGGAGGTCGGAGCCGCAGATCCCGCAGGCGCGGACGCGGGCGAGCACCTGGCCGGGCCCGGGGCGGGGGACGTCGACGGTTTCGATGGCGAGCTGGCGGCCGCGGAGCACCATGGCGCGCATAGGATGGTTTGCCTCGTGCGAAGTTTCGCGGGCGGGAATGTACCACAGGCCGCCGGGAGTTTGCCCGGGGCCGGTGCCGTCGGGGAGACTCTTTGCGTGGAGAAGGAGCCAGGTTCGCGGCGGATCGTGCTGGCGACGACTAACCCGGGGAAGGTGCGGGAGTTCCGGCGGCTGCTGGAGCCGGCCGGGTGGGCGGTGCTGACGCCGCGGGAGCTCGGGGTGGAGTTCACGGTGGAGGAGGACGGGGCGAGCTACGCCGAGAACGCGGCGAAGAAGGCCCAGGCGTGCGCCGATGCGACGGGGACGCTGGCGCTGGCGGACGACTCGGGCATCGAGGTGGACGCGCTCGGGGGCGGACCGGGCATATACTCGGCGCGGTTCGGCGGGCCGGGGCTGGACGATGCGGGCAGGACGCGGCTGCTTCTCGAGCGGCTGGCGGGCGTGCCGGAGGGGCAGCGGACGGCGCGCTACCGGGCGGTGGTGGCGCTGGCGTGGCCGCGGGCAGCGGGCAGGCCGCCGGTCACGTTCGAGGGGGTGGAGGAGGGCCGGATCGGCCTCGAGCCGCGGGGCGAGCGAGGGTTTGGGTACGACCCGGTCTTCCTGGTGGAGGACGGGCGGACGCAGGCAGAGCTGACCGACGAGGAGAAGGACGCGATCAGCCACCGGGGCAAGGCCGTGCGGGCGGCCATCGCATGGCTGGAGGCGGAGGGCGAGGGGTGAGGCGGGGGGCAATGCTGGCAGCGCTGGCAGGGGCGGCTGCGGTGCTGGCGGCGTGCGGCACGGCGGATGCGAACTTCCCGGCGGAGACGGTCTGCCCCTCGCCGCAGGCGGTGCCGACCAGCCGGGCGACACCGGGGGCGGTCTCGCCGCAGGCGTTCGTGGGGCGCGTCCGGGCGGGCGCAGCGGAGCTGCGTCGGGCGCGCGAGGAGCTGCGGGAGGTGTATCCGAATGACACCTTCTACCGGCGCGAGGCGTTCCGGCCGGATTTCGCGGCGTATGCCGACCGGACGCTCTGCCTCGCGCGGGAGCTGCGGGCGCTGCAGGCGCCGACTGAGCGGCTGGCGGCGTGGAAGGCGGGGGTGGATGGAGCGCTGGACGAGCTAATCGCGCATACAGCCGCGGGGCGGGAAGCGGTGCGGCGGCGGAACGTGTCGGAGTACCGGGAGTGGTACCGTGGCGCGGACGGGAAAATCGAGGCGGTGGAGACTGCGGCGGCAGCGGCGCCGTGAGGGCGCCGGCGGCAGGGCCCCGGCGGGCGTGGTACGCTCGGAGGCATGGAACGGGCGACGGCGCGGCCGCCGTGGCTAAAGGTCCGCTTCCCGGCCGGGGGCCGGTTCGGGGAGCTGCTGGCGCTGATGCGCGAGAGCGAACTCCACACGGTGTGCGAGGAGGCGCGCTGCCCGAACATCGGGGAGTGCTGGGGGCGGGGAACGGCGACGTTCATGATCCTCGGCGATACGTGCACCCGCTCCTGTGGGTTCTGCGCGGTGAAGACGGGCCGGCCGGGCACGGCCGACACAGACGAGCCGCGGAGGGTGGCGCTCGCCATCCAGCGGATGGGCCTGCGACACGCGGTCATCACGAGCGTGAACCGGGATGAGCTGCCGGACGGCGGCGCGCGGATGTTCGCGGAGACGATCCGGTGGGGGCGGCGGCTCTCGCCGGGCACGACGTTCGAGGTCCTGATCCCGGACTTCAAGGGGGACGAGGCGGCGCTGGCGACGGTGATGGCTGCGCGGCCCGAGATCCTGAACCACAACACGGAGACGGTGCCGCGGCTGTACCGCACGGTGCGGCCGCAGGCGGTCTACGAGCGGTCGCTGCGGGTGCTGCGGCGGGCGAAGGAGCTCGACCCGGGCGCGCTGACGAAGAGCGGGCTGATGGTCGGGCTGGGGGAGACGCGGGATGAGCTGCTGGCGGTCTTCCAGGACCTCGCAGCGAACGGGGTGGACATCCTGACGGTCGGGCAGTACCTGCAGCCGACGCCGGCCCATCTGCCGATCGTGCGGTACTACGAGCCGCGGGAGTTCGAGGAGCTGAAGGCGGAGGCGCTGGCGATGGGATTCCGGCACGTGGAGGCGGGGCCGCTGGTGCGGAGCTCATACCACGCGGAGGAGCAGGCGGTGGCGGCGCGTGACGCTGGCGCGGATGCCGGTATGATTCCGCTGACAGTGCGGAGGGCGGACGCGCCGGCGTAACGGCCGCTTCGCCCCCGGGCATGCAGTGCGGGGGGTTTGATGACCGAGGAGTGGCCGCCGGAGCCGGATGCCGAGACGCTTCGCCGGGAGACGATGGGCGCGTTCGCGCATGAGATCCGGACCCCCTTGACGTCGATCCGGATGGTGATGGAGCTGGCGAAGCGGAGCGCCGACGCGGAGGGCGGGATGCGCCTCGACCGGGAGCTGGCGGAGATGCTGGCGGCCTCCGTGGACGACCTGCAGCAGCTGGCGGATGACCTGCAGGAGATGTCGCGGCTGGAGCGGGGGAAGCTGGCGCTGGCGCCGGGGCCGTGCGACCTGGCGGCGGCGGTGAGCGCGGCCGGGGAGCTGCTGGGCGGCTCGCCGGCAATCGAAGGCGAAGCGCCGCCGGCGGTGGAGGGGCCGTGGGATGCGGGGCGGCTGGTGCGGGCGCTGGCAGGGCTGGCGCGTTCAGCGAATCGGATGGGCGACGGGAGCGGCACGGTGCGGCTGACCTGCCGGGTGGAGCCGGGGCAGGCGGTGGTGGAGTTTGCGAGCGGCAGGCCGGGCGGCGAGGAGCGGCCGATCGCGGCGGACGCAGGATTTGCGTTTTTCCGGGCGCGACAGCTTGTCGTGGCCATGGGCGGCTCCGTACACTGCGAACGTCGTGACCGTTTCGCCAGGGTAGCGGCAGTGCTGCCGCTGGGCGGGCCCGGAGGCCGTGGAGGTGGCTGAACCCGATGAAGATTCTGCTCGCGGAGGACGAGCGGACGATCTCTCGCCTGATTCGGCAGGTGCTGACGAATAACGGGCATGAGGTGACGTGGTGCGCCTCGGGGCGGGAGGCGGAGGAGCTGTTGGAGCGCGAGCGGTTCGACCTGGTGCTGCTGGACCTGCATCTTGCGGACGGCGACGGGATGCGGGTGGTCGCGGCGATCGAGGCGGCCTCGGAGCCGGGGCCGCCGGTGGTGCTGATGACGGGGGAAGGGGTGCTGGACGCGGACGACCCGCGGACGCGGCGCGTGGCGACGATTCTGCCGAAACCGTTCGACCTCGGCGAACTCGAGCGGGCGGTGAATGCGTTTGTGGCGTGATTGCCCGGCGAGCGGGGAGCTGTGGTAGCATGAGATTCGTGAAACTGGCCAGCCGGCCCAAGGTGAGAGCCACCCCGCGTCCATCGCGCGGGGTTGCGATTTAGTGCCTTTCCCAACCCCCTGCCCTGATTGCCCCTGAGCGTTCCCGCCGAACCCCTGAGTTGGAGAAAGGATTCGTATGCCCACCGACCGCGTTCAGCTGTATGACACGACGCTCCGCGACGGTTCCCAGATGGAGGGAATCTCGCTCTCGGTCGAGGACAAGCTCCGGATTACGAAGAAGCTCGATGAACTGGGCTTCGAGTGGATTGAGGGCGGCTTCCCGGGTTCGAACCCGAAGGATGCGGAGTACTTCCGGCGCCTGCGGGAGGTGAAGCTGCGGCACGCGAAGGTGAGTGCCTTCGGGGGGACGCGGAAGCCGAACACGACCTGCGAGACGGACGCGAACATCCAGAGCATGGTGGCGGCCGATACGCCGGGCGTGACGCTGGTGGGGAAGGCGAGCCTCTACCAGGTGACGGACATCCTGGAGACGACGCCGGAAGAGAACCTGGCGATGATTGCGGACACGGTCCGCTACTTCAAGCAGCTCGGGAAGACGGTGTTCTTCGATGCCGAGCACTTCTTTGACGGGTTTTACGGCGACCCGGACTATTCGCTCCAGTGCCTGGTGACGGCGGCGCGGGCCGGCGCGGACGCGCTGGTGCTGTGCGACACGAACGGGGGGATGACGACGCGGCGGATGCTGCAGGCGATCGAGGCGGTGCAGCAGCGGGTGAAGGACGTTCGGCTGGGCATCCACCTGCACAACGACGCGGGGCTCGCGGTTGCGAACTCGCTGCACGCGGTCGAGGCGGGGGTCTGGCAGGTGCAGGGGTGCGTGAACGGGTACGGGGAGCGGTGCGGGAACGCGGACATCCTGACGGTGGCGGCGAACCTGAAATTGAAGTACGGCATCGACGTGCTGGACGACGAGCAGCTGGCGCGGCTGACGGAGGTGGCGAACTACGTGGCCGAGCTGGCGAACATGGCGCTCAACCCGCAGACGCCGTACGTGGGGGCCTCGGCGTTCGCGCACAAGGCGGGCTACCACGTGGCGGGCATCATCAAGGATGAGCGGGCGTACCAGCACGTGGACCCGGCGCTGGTGGGGAACCGGTCGCGGGTGCTGGTGTCGGAGCTTTCGGGCCAGCGGAACCTGCTGATGAAGCTGAAGGAGGTCGGGCTCGACTTCCTGTCGCAGGACGAGATTAAACGGCTGCTGGAGGTGGTGAAGGAGCGGGAGGCGGAGGGCTACCAGTACGAGGGCGCGGAGGCGAGCTTCGAGATGCTGGTGCGGCGGAGTCTGCCGGGCTACCGGCCGCCGTTCGAGCTGGAGGACTTCGTCATTGTGGAGCGGCGGCGGGTGCGGAAGGGCGACGGCGCGAACGAAATGCTCGCCGAGGCGATGGTAAAGCTGAACGTGAACGGGGAGACGATCCATACGGCGCACGAGGGGAACGGCCCGGTGAACGCGCTCGACGGTGCAGTACGGAAGGCGCTGAACCCGCTGTTCCCGCAGCTCGAGCGGGTGAAGCTCGTGGACTATAAGGTGCGGATCCTGGACAGCCAGTCGGCAACGGCGGCGCGGGTGCGGGTTCTCATCGAGAGCACCGACGGGACGCGTCACTGGACGACGGTAGGGTCTTCGACCGACATCATCGAGGCGAGCTGGCTGGCGCTGGCGGATGCACTGGAGTACGCGCTGACGACTGAGGGATGAGCACGGCGATGCCCGGTGCGGTAGGCTGGGGCGCGTGATCCTGCTGCTCTACGGAGGGGACGAGGCGGCGATCCGCCGGCGGCTGCGCGAGCTGCAGGAGCAGGCCGACGGTGGGACGGGGATGCTCGTGCACAACCTGGCGGAGATCGATGGGCGGGATGCGAAGCCAGACGACGTGGTTGCCCCCGCAATGGCGCCCCCGTTTCTTGCGCCGCTGCGGCTGGTGGTGGTGGAGAACCTGCTGGCGCGGTTCGAGCCGCGGGGCGGGGCACGGGGTTCGCGCTCAGCCGGCGCGTGGGCGGAACTGCCGGCGCTGCTGGAGAAGGTGCCGGAGTCGTCGGCGGTGGTATTCGTCGGGCGGCCGTTCCTTGCGGAGCAGCAGATGCGGCAGGTGACGGATGCGAACCCGCTGGTGCAGCTCATCAAGAAGGTGCCGGGCGTGCAGGCGGAGCACTATCCGGCGCTCACGAAGCAGCAGGACCGGGTGCGGTACATCCGGGAGGAGGCGAGCATCCGGGGGATCCGGTTCCGGAGCGGCGCGCCGGCGCGGGAGGAGCTGCAGCCCGGGGAGGAGCCGCCGCCGGAGACCGACCCGGTGGCGTACCTTGCGAATACGCTCGGCGGCAACACGCTGCTGATTGCGAACGAGCTGGACAAGCTCTCGCTCTGGGCGATGGGGCGGGAGGTTTCGGTGCTGGATGTGATGCGGGTGTGCGCGGGCGAGCGGGAGCCGGACCACTTCCGGATGGTGGATGCGCTGATGGACGGCGACCTGGGGACGGCGCTCGACCTGCTGCGGCGGCGGCTGGCCCTGGGGGAGTCGCAGCAGGGGATTCTCGGGGCGGTGTTCGAGCGGTACCGGTCGCTCGGGGCGCTGGCCGCGCTGCTGGAGGAAGGGGCAAGCGAGGAGGAGATCGACCGCCAGCTGGGGAATGTGGCGCGGTACCAGAACCTGAGGCAGGCGGCCGTGCAGCGGGCGCAGAGGCACGGCACGGCGGCGGTGCGGGAGGCGTTCGCCATCCTGGTGGAGGCGGACCGGGCGCACAAGACGAACGAGATGGATGAGGACGTGGCGCTGGAGGTGGCGTTTGCCCGGCTGGCGCGGCTGGCGCCGGTGCGGGGGCCGCTGGCTGCGGGGCGGCGGCGTTAGCCGGCGGTGTCCTGCCAGATGGGGTTGTAGCAGGCGATGCGGCGGTTGCCCTCCCCGGCCGGCTCGAGGGGCGGCGGGGGCGCTTCACGGCAGCGGCTGAGCGCTTTGCTGCAGCGGGGAAGGAAGGGGCAGCGGGCGGCGGGTGCGGTCATCTCGGGCGGGCTGCCGGGGATCTGGTGGAGATGGGCCCGGACGCCGTCGACGCGGGGAAGCGTGGCGAGGAGGCCGTGGCTGTACGGATGGAGCGGGCGGCGCAGGATGTCGCGGACGGGGCCTTCTTCGACGATGCGGCCGGCGTACATGACGGCGACGCGGTCGGCGACCTGGGCGACGACGCCGAAGTCGTGGGTGACGAGGAGGACGGCGGTGCCGCGCTCGGCGCGGAGCCGTTCGAGCTGGTAGAGGATCTGGGCCTGGACGGTGACATCGAGGGCGCTGGTGGGCTCATCGGCAATGAGGAGCTGCGGGTCGAGGGCGGTGGCGATGCCGATCATGACGCGCTGACACATGCCGCCGGAGAGCTGGAAGGGGTAGGAGCGGGCGATGCGCTCGGGCTCAGCGAGACCGACGCGGTAGAGGAGGTCGACGGCGCGGCGGCGGGCCTCCCTGCGGCCGAGGTCGAGGTGGCTGGTGAGGATTTCGGCGACCTGGCTGCCGATATCGATAACGGGGTTCAGGCCGGCGACGGGGTCCTGGAAGATCATGGCGATGCGGCGGCCGCGGTAGCTGCGGAGCTCGGCATCGGGGAGGGCGAGGAGGTTGGTCCCGGCGAGGGAGATGGCGCCGGCGGTGATGGCGGCCTCGGCGGGCAGGAGGCGGGGGATGGCGAGACCGACGGTGGACTTGCCGGAGCCGGATTCGCCGACGATGGCGAGGAGTTCGCCGGGCTGGAGAGCGAAGGAGACGCCGGAGACGGCGTAGACGGTGGCATCCCGGGCGCGGTATTCGACGGAGAGGCCGCGCACATCGAGGAGCGGTTGGGCCATGTGCTCCTGCCGGCAGCCGAGGGTCCCCCGGCGGGTGGTGATTCAGGACAGTCTAATCGCTCGGCCGGAAGGAGGAGATGAAGCGGCCCTGGATTTCGACGTTGTCGGGGGTGGTGTAGATGGGCTCCATGGTGCTGTTGGCGGGCTGGAGCCGGATGCGGCCGTTTTCGCGGTAGATGCGCTTGAGGGTCACTTCGCCGCGGTCCTTGAGCCAGACGGCGACGCGGTCGCCGTCGTCGGCGGTGCGGACGGGTTCGAGGAAGACGATGTCGCCGTCGTCGATGAGGTCTTCGATCATGGATGTGCCGCGGACACGGAGGGCGAAGACGTTGGTGCGGCCGCGGACCATGTCTTCGGTGACGGCGAGGACCTCTTCGGCGTCGGCGGCCCAGCGGTCGGAGGAGGGGACGGGGATGGGCTGGCCGGCGGCGATGGTGCCGAGGAGGGGGACTTCGACGATGCGGGGGCGGCGGCCGCGGGCGCCGAGGAGTTCGATGCCGCGGGAGATTTCGCGGTCGCGGCGGATGTAGCCTTTTTCTTCGAGCTTGCGGAGGTTGTAGTCGACGACGGAGGTGCTGGAGATGCCGCAGCCCTCCTGGATGTCGCGGATGGAGGGCGGGTAATCGTGCTCCTCGATGAAGGCGCGGAGGAAGTCGAGAATCTGCTGCTGGCGGGGTGAGAGGTTGTTCATGGGCGGCCGTCCGAACGGATGTTCGCGGGAACGGTAACAAAGTGCAGGGTTTATCGTCAATCGTGTTCGGAACACCCGGCGGGAGCGGCCCGGCGGTTCGCGCGGGGCGGGATGAGCTGCGACGATCGCAGGGGGCCGTTCAGCGGATGCCCGGTGGAGGGACGCGATGCCGACAGCGCTGGTGATTGCGGCGCACCCGGATGATGGGGAGCTGGGGTGCGGCGGGTACGTGCTCCAGCTGGTGGAGGCGGGGTGGACGGTGCACTGGGTGGTGACGACGAACGGGGCGAAGGGGACAGCAGACCGTACAATGCCGCGGGAGCGGCTGATTGCGCTGCGGCGGGAGGAGCAGGCGGAGGCGTGCCGGCGGCTCGGGACGGAGCCGCCGCGGATGCTGGGGTACGAGGATGGGGAGCTGGCGTATTCGCGGGAGCTGGTGGGCGCGCTGGTGCGGGCGATCCGGGAGACGCGGCCGCTGCTGGTGCTGACGCACGACCCGACGGACTTCATCATCCGGGACCGGTTCATCAACCATGCGGACCACCGGGCGACGGGGGCGGCGGCGCTGGATGCGGTGTACCCGGCCGCGCGGGACCACCTGAACTTCCCGGAGCAGGTTGCCGAGGGGCTGGAGCCGTGGCGGGTGCGGGAGGTGCTGCTCTGGAACACGAACCAGCCGAACTTCGAGGTGGAGATCGGGGCGCAGCTGGAGCGGAAGGTTTGGGCGCTGGCCGCGCACGTTTCGCAGTTCGGGGAGACGGAGGAGCTGGCGCGGTTTGCGCAGGAGCGGTGGCGGACCGGCGAGGGGCGGTACGTTGAGCGGTTCCGGCGGGTGGTGCTGGACTTCTGAGCGGGCTCAGCGGCGGGCTGCGAGGGCGAAGCCGTAGCAGGGCCGGCTGTACCGGTCATAGAGGCGGGCGAGGGCGGCGTCATCGCCGCGGGCGACGGCGCGGATGGCTGCGATGTCGTCGGCCACGGCCTGCACACCGCGATTCTACGAACGGCCCGGCGGAGCTGATCACCGGGCCGTTCAGGCGATGGCGCGCTGGCGGAGGGCGGGATGCGCAGCGAGGAGGGCGAGGCCCTTCCGGCTGAGGGCGCTGACCGTGCTCTTATCGCGGCCGCCGAGGAGGGCGCCGACCTGGGCGAGGCTGAGGCCGTGCTCCTGGAGGAGGGCGGCAGCGACGGCGCGGGCTTCGCCGACGCGGGCACCGCGGGCGCGGCCGGCCAGGTCGCCGGAATCGACGCCGAAGTAGCGGGCGACCCGCTCGAGGAGCGCGGCGGTCGGCTCGGCGCCGGCGGCTTCGGCGATGGCGACGCGGGCGATTTCGGCATCGAGGCGGGCGAGGTCGAGCCGGCCGACACGCTGGAGTGCGATGGCCTGGTTGACGGCGCCGAGGAGGAGGCGGACGGAGGGGGCGCGGCAGCTGGCGAGGCGCTGGACGGCCCAGGCGGGGAGGGCGATGCGATGGCGGCGGGCGACGCGTTCGATGAATGCGCGGCGGGCGTCGTCGTCGAACGGTTCGACGCGGGTGACGATGCCCTGGGCGAGGCGGGAAGAGAGGCGGTCGAGGAGGTCGAGGTCGAACGGGTGGCGCTCGGAGGCGACGGCGACGTGGCCGCCGCGGTGCATGACGGCATCGAGTGCAGAGGCGAACTCCTCCTGGGTGGCGCGGCGGCCGGCGAGCTGCTGGAGGTCATCGAGGAGCAGGAGGTCGACCTCGCGGATGGCGGCGTGGAAGTCGCCCTGGCGGCTGGTGCGGACGCCTTCGACGAAGCGGGCGGTGAAAGCGGCGGCATCGAAGCAGGCGACGCGTCGGCCGAGGCGGCTGGCGAGGCAGGCGGCGGCGTGGAGGAGGTGGGTCTTGCCGAGGCCGGGCGGCCCGTAGACGACGACGGGGGAGGGGGCGCCGGGGACGGCTTCGGCGAGGTCGCGGACGGCGTGGAAGGCGAGGAGGTTACCTTCGGAGGGCTGGTACTCGTCGAAGGTGTAGCGGCAGTTGACGGTGCCGAGGATTTCGCCGGCTGGGCGGGCGGCAGCGGGGTCGATGCCGGGGCCGACGATGGTGACGGCGACCTCGCCGAAGACCTGAGCCACGGCGCGCTCGATGACGGGCCGGAGGCGGGTATCGAGCCAGTCGCGGGCGATGTCGTTCGGGGTTTCAATGGCGAGGGTGGCGCCGTCGAAGGAGCGCGGGCGGGCGCCCTTGAGCCAGGTGGCGAAGGTGTGCGGGTTGAGCTGGACTTCGAGGCAGCCGAGGACGGCGCGCCACGAGCGGGCGAGGTGGCGGGGTTCGCTGCTCGCACTGGCGGGTTCCAACGGCACACACACTCCTTCCTCCCGCCGCGCGGCGGGCGTTTTGCGACAGGGTTTGCTGGCGGATTGGCCGTGCTCCCGGGGCCGTTCCCCCGGGGTTTGCCGGGTGGGCAGGGCCGAAGGGTACGCGGGGGCCGCCGGCCGTTCAACGGTCTTATGTCGAAGCTGCGGGAGGCTGGAAGAAGGATTCACGCGGCGCAGGGTTTATGTGCGCCGGGGCGATTCGCGCCCAGCATAGGTGGCAACGGGCAAGGGCCGGCGGCGGCCGGGAGGGTTTGTTTTCGAGGATGGCGTTGTTGCTCCGGGGACGAGAACGGGGGCGCCCGGCCGGGCGCCCCCGCGGGGTGCAGGTGCGGCGGCCGGCTCAGGAGCCGATGATGCCGCCGTCTTCCTTGCGGATGAAGATGACCGCCGGGCGGGGCTCCTTGCCGTCGGGGAAGCGGCTGGAGGCGTTCTCGAGGGTGGTGCCTTCGCCGGGGTGCTGGATGGAGACGAAGAGGGTGTCGTTGTTGTCGGAGAAGATGAGGCTGGCGCATTCGGCGCCGGGGACTGCAGAGAGGAACTGGCGGTTGTAGCCGCGCTCGGGGCCGTTGACCGGGACGGCGAAGACGCCGTCGTTCTTCTTGAAGGAGCTGGGCTGGCCGTCGGTGGAGATCCAGAGGTTGCCGCGGTTATCGAAGGTGATGTTGTCGGGGCTGGAGATGGGGCTGACGAGGGACTGGTCGAAGCCGGCGAAGTAGGTGCCCTTATCTTTGGCCGGGTCGCCGCAGATCATGAGGAACCGCCAGCGGAAGGTGGGGGCGGCGTGGTCGCCGCCGTCGGGGATGATTTCGATGATGTGGCCGTGACGGTTTTCGGGGCGGGGATTGGCGGCATCGACACCGGGCTTGCCGCTGGTGCCGCGCTGGGAGTTGTTGGTCATGACGGCGTAGACGGTGCCGGTCTGGGGATGGACTTCAACGTCTTCGGGCCGGTCCATCTTGGTGGCGCCGACGAGGTCGGCAGCTCGGCGGGTGTTGATGCAGACTTCGGCCTGGGTGGGGAAGCCGTTGGCGGCGGTGAGGGGGCCCTGGCCGGCGACGAGCGGAAGCCAGCGGCCGGTGCCGTCGTCGTTGAACTTCGCGGCGTAGAGGGTTCCGCTCTCCATGAGGCGCATGTTCGCCTCGCGGTCATCGGGGTTGTAGCGGCCGGCGCTGACGAAGCGGTAGAGGTATTCGAACCGCTCGTCATCGCCGGAGTAGACGACGGCGCGGCCGTCTTTGGCGATGACGGTGGAGGTGGCTTCGTGCTTGAAGCGGCCGAGGGCGGTGTGCTTGCGGGGGAGGGAGCCGGGGTCGAGGGGGTCGAATTCGACGACCCAGCCGAAGCGGAAGGCTTCGTTGGGCTCCTGGGCAAGGTCGAACCGCCTGTAGAACCGTTCCCACTTCCGCTCGCTTTCGCCGCCGGGGAGGCCGTACCGCTTGTGAACGGCCTGCTTCGCCTTGTCGGTGACCTTATCGTTGTTGGCGAAGTACTGGTGGAAGTTTTCTTCGCAGGTCATCACGGTGCCCCAGGGGGTGATGCCTGCGGCGCAGTTGTTCAGGGTGCCGAGCACGGTGTAGCCGGAGGGATCCTCGCTGGTGCGGAGCCAGGGGTGGCCGGCAGCGGGGCCGGTGAAGCGCATCGGGGTGGTGGCGGTGATGCGGCGGTTGTGCCAGGCGCCGAGGGTGTACCGCCAGCCGCGGGTGGCGTGGCGCTCGATGTGGACGACGCTGACGCCGTGGGCCTGGAGTTCGATGTCGACCTGCTCTTTGGTCGGGTTCTTGTCGTCGTACCCGCGGAATATCAGCTCGGGGTTGGTGTACTCGTGGTTGGCGATGAGGAGGGCGCGGTTCGGCGCGAGAGGGATGAACCCGAGGTAGTCGTTGTTGAAGCCGAACTGGCGGGCCTGCTTCTCGGGGGACTGGTTATCGATGTCGAAGCCGGTGGTCGGGTCGAGGAAGAGGGGGTCGCCCCAGCGGATGAGGATTTCGTACGTATAGCCGGGCGGGACGAGGACCTTATCGGAGCTGTCGAGTTTGACCGGGGTGAAGTTCAGCCCGGAGCTGCCACCGGCCGACTGGGCGCGGGCGGTTTCAGCGCCGAAGACGGTGTTCCGGCCGACGACGAGCATGCCGGCGGCGAGGGCGCCGAATCCGAGGAGCCGGCGGCGGGAGATGTAGCGCCAGGCGACGGCGCCGAAGTAGTCGTTCTGGCTCTCGTTCGGCGCGGGGTGAGCGCACTGGTTGCCGCAGCTCCAGCGGCAGGTCTCCGGGTGGACGAAGCACTGGTTGGAGCGGTAGTCGTCGACGACGGGAAGCAGGTCCGACGGGTCGGGGTCCAGGGTCATGGGATGGTACCTCGCTGCGTGGGATGGTGTGCCGTGCGGGCCACGCGCCATCGTTCCCCGGCGAGGTAAAGGGGCAGCGATCAAACGTTGAACCGATGGTTAGCGGAGGGTCAGGAAGACTCGCCGATCTCCCAGCGGCGCAGCTGGCGGACGGCGAGGATGGTCATGCCGGCAGCGACGGCGGCGGCGAGGAAGACGGCAGGGAGGGGGTCGAGGCGGGGCTGGTAGACGCCCGGCGGGAGGTCGAAGAAGGCGCCGGCGATGCCGGCGGTGTACTGGCGGATGGAGAGGAAGCGGATGCCGCCGAAGAGGCCGGAGAGGGCGCCTTCCCAGAGGAAGACGTAGAGCAGGCCGGCGACGAGCGCGCGGCTCGTGGCGATGCTGAGCCAGGTGAAGGCGGCGGTGTAGACGAAGGCGCCGGCAACGACGGCGACGGCGAAGCCGACGACGATGCCGGGGTCGCCGCCCTGGAGCGCGAGGGCGCCGGCAAGGGCAGCGGAGGGGAGGAGGAGGGCGGCGGCAGCGAGCCAGGCGACCACGAGGCGGGCGAGGACGATCGCGCGGCGGGGCACCGGGGTGGCGAGGAGGTAGACGAGGGTGCCGTCTTCGGCGTCCTGCCCGAAGGCGCCGGTAGCGAAGACGAGGGTGACAAGGGGGAGGATGGTAGTGGTGACGATGCCGCCGAGGAGACCGCGGGCGGTGAACCGCTCGGGGTCGGCGTCGGCGGGAGCGGCCAGGCGGAAGAGGAGGGCGATGGCGACGGGGACGAGGGCGAGGAGGGCGACGACGACCGTGCGGCGCTGGCCGAGGAGCTGGCGGACGGTCAGGCGGGCGATATCGGGGTTCACCGGTGCACCAGGTAGCTGAACACGGTTTCGAGCGATTCGTCGGTGGGGCGGACCTCGAAGAGGGTCACGCCGGCCTCGCGGGCGGCACGGGGGAGGGCGCGGGCGGCAGCGAGGAGCTCGGCGGAGCGGACTTCGAGGCGGCCGTCTTCGAAGGCGATGCCGCGGATGGCGGGCTCGGCGAGCAGGCGGGCGGCGAGGGCGCGGTCGTCGCTGGAGCGGACGGTGAAGGTGTGGGGACGGTCGGTCATGAGGGCGCGGATGCGGCGGAAGTCGCCGGAGGCGGCGAGCCTGCCGGCGACGATGACGAGGACGGTATCGGCGAGCCGCTCGACCTCTTCGAGGATGTGGGAGGAGTAGAGGATGGTCCGGCCCTCGGCGGCCATCCGGCGGAAGAGGTCCATGAGGTGGAGGCGCTGGCGGGGGTCGGCGCCGTTGAAGGGCTCATCGAGGATGAGGACCTGCGGGTCGTGGACGAGGGCCGCGGCGATTTTGATCCGCTGTTTCATCCCCTTGGAGTAGCCGCCGGACTGACGGGCGGCATGGGGGCCCATTTCGACGAGGTCGATGGCGCGGGCGGCGGCGGCCGCGGGGTCGGGGAGGCCGTGGAGGCGGGCGGCGAGCTCGACCAGTTCGCGGCCGGTGAGGAAGCCGTAGACGGCCTCGCGCTCGGGGACGAGGGCGATGCGGCGGTAGATGGCGGGATTCTGCCAGGCGGGCTCGCCGAGGATGCGGACCTCGCCGGCGGAGGGGCGGAGGAAGCCGGCCATCATGTGGAGGAGGGTGGACTTGCCGGCGCCGTTGGGACCGAGGAGGCCCGTGATGCCGGGACCGACGTCGAAGGAGATGTCGTTGACGGCGACGACGTTGCCGTACCAGCGGGAGACGCCGCGGAGTTCGATGGCGGGGGCGGACGGGGCGGTCATGCCTGCACCCGCTGGAAGCGCCGCAGGACCAGTCCGAGGGCGGCGCCGGCGTGGAGGGCGGCGAGGAGGGGGTAGGTGGCGATGGGGAGGCCGGCGCGGGCCTGGATGGAATCGGGGCCGGGGTGGTGGGCAAAGATCGCGAGGGCAACGCCGTAGAGGAGGTCGAAGGGGCTGAACCAGGCGGCGTAGCGGCCGGCGCCGCCGCCGATCTCGACGAGGATGTTCGCAAGGGGGAGGGTGACGAGGAACCAGGCGGCGATGCCGACGGTGGCGTAGGCGCGGCGGCCGGCCCAGGCGGCGATGGCGAGGGAGCCGAGGCCGGCGACGGCGGCGATGGCGAGGCCGGCGGCGAGCGACTGGGGGAGTTCGCGCCAGCGGTCGGCGACGTAGCCGGCGAGGTCGTCGCTGGCGAGGCCGTTGCCGATGACGAGGAGGAGGAGCGGGCCGAGGGTGAGGACCGCGAGGGCGGTGATGAAGGCAGCGGCTTTGGCAAGGGCGTAGTCGGAGCGGAGGAGGGGGCGGGAGAAGTAGAGCGCCAGGGTGCGGTAGCGGAGGTCGCGGCCGAAGACCTCGGGGGCGACGCCGGCGCAGAAGAGGGCGACCGGCACCTCGCTGTAGCCGAGGTAGTTCCAGGGGGCGATGATGTCGACCCGGCTGCCGAGGAGGGCGGCGACGCCGAGCTGGATGAGGGCGGGGATGAACGCGAAGGCGGTGACGGTGAAGGGGATGACCTTGGCGCCCGTGCGGCGGCCGATTCCGAAGCAGCCGCGGAGGGTGAAGGTGTAGAGCGCGAGGGCGGCGGCAGGCCGGCCGAGGCGGGGGCCCTCGTAGGTGCGGTAGCCGAGGTCGTAGATGGCGCCGGCGCGGGGGTCAGCGGGCGGCATCGGCGGCCTCCAGTTCGGGACGGAAGAGGTCTTCGAGGGCCTGGCGGCGGCGTTCGAGGCGGATGAGGCCACAGCCGAGGTCGGCGGCGGCGTCGCGGACGGCATCGAGGACGTGGTCGCCGGCGACGGGGAGGAGGAGGTACCGCCCGTCGCGTTCGACGCGGAAGCCCTGGGCGCGGAGGGCGTCGACGAGGGCGTCGTCGTCGCCTTCGACCTCGACGAGGAGGGTGCCGGTGGCGGCCGTGAAATCGGCGAGCGGCCCCTGGCGGAGGAGGCGGCCCCCGTCGATGACGACGACCTGGTCGCAGACGCGCTCGATTTCGCCGAGGAGGTGGGTCGCCATGACGATGGAGATGCCGAATTCGCGGCCGGTGCGGCGGATGAGGTCGAGCATGTCGTCGCGGCCGGCGGGGTCGAGGCCGTTGGTCGGCTCATCGAGGAAGAGCAGGCGGGGGTCGTGGACGAGCGCCTGGGCGAGCTTGACGCGCTGCTTCATGCCGGTGGAGTAGCCGCGGATCTCGCGGTACCGCTCTTCAAAGAGGCCGACGTGGCGGAGGGTTTCGGCGGTGCGCTCCCGGGCGGCGTCGCCGGGGAGGCCGGTCACGCGGGCCATGTGGGCGACGAACTCGGTGGCGGAGACGTCGCCGGGGAGGCAGTCGTGCTCGGGCATGTAGCCGACGAACTGGCGGAGTTGGGTGCCCTGCGCGGCGACGTCGTAGCCGAGGACGCGGGCGGTGCCGGACGTCGGCGGGAGGAGGCCCAGCAGGATGCGGATGAGGGTGGATTTGCCGGCGCCGTTGGCGCCGACGAGGCCGGTGATGCCGGGCGGGACGGCGAGGTCGAGCTGCTCGAGGGCAGTGATGGTGCCGAAGCGGCGGGTGAGCCCGGCGGTTTCGATGATGTGCACGGGGAGAGTGTAGAGCAGGAGGGAGGAGGGAGCCCCGCGTCCGCCGCTCCGCCCCGCCGAGGGAGGAGAGAGGAGGGAGCCCCGCGTCCGCCGCTCCGCCCCGCCGAGGGAGGAGGGAGGAGGGAGGAGGGAGCCCCGCCCCGAGGGCCCCGCCGCCCCGAGGGAGGAGGGAGCGGGGAACGGGGAGCGGGGAACGGGGAGCGGGGAGCGGGGAGCAGGGAGCGGGGAGCGCAGACCATCCCTCGTCCGTTGGGGCGGGGTTACACGGAATCGTGTACACTGCCCGCGTGGAAGAACGGGAACGGTACGCGGCGGGCGGAAGCACGGGGGGCGGGAGCGGGTGGACGCCGGAACGGGTGACATCGCTCCGGCGGCGGCTGGGGCTGACGCAGGCGGAGTTCGCCCGGCGGCTCGGGGTGCGCCAGCAGACGGTCTCGGAGTGGGAGACGGGCCTCCACCGGCCGCGCGGGGCGAGCACGACGCTCCTCCGGATGCTGGCGGAGGAGGCCGGGAGGTGGGAGGAGGGAGCCCTGCCCCTGGGTCCCAGCCCCGCCGAGGGAGGAGGGAGCCCCGCCGCGCCCGTGCCGCCGCCCCGCCGGGGGAGCGGGGAGCGGGGAGCGGGGAGCCGGGAGCCCCGCCCGGCCCTGGCCCCGCCCCGAGGGAGGAGGGAACAGGGAGCGGGGAGCGGGGAGCGGGGAGCAGGGAACGGGGAGGAGGGAGGAGGGAGCCCCGCCCGGCCCTGGCCCCGCCCCGAGGGAGGAGGGAGCGGGGAGCGGGGAACTGGGAGCAGGAAGCGGGGGACGGGCGATGAGGGAGGGGCATGACGGGCAGGGGTGAGGCGGTGCGGGCCCGGGGGGCACGGCCCGGGCGGGAGGCGCTGCCCTTCCGGGACGAGGCGGAGCTCCAGGCGGCGTGGGGCCGCGGGCCGGCGGGGCCGCTCCGGCTGGCGGACGGCCGCACGGCACGCGTCGTGTTCCCCGGGGTGCCCGGCGACGGGACGGGCCCGGACTTCCGCGGCGCCATCGTGGAGGTCGAGGGCGACCTCCTCCGCGGCGATGTCGAGCTGCACCTCCGCCACTCTGGCTGGTTCGCGCACGGGCACGACCGCGACCCGGCCTACGCCGGCGTCGCCCTCCACGTGGTGGCGGAGAACGACCTGCCGCTCCGGGCCACCCCCCACGGGGGCGTGCGGCGGGTGCCCCTGCTCGTCTTCGCGCCGGCGCCGGCGGGGCCGCCGGCAGCGTTCGTGCCGCCGTGCGCGTTCGCCCGGGCGGCCGGGCTCGACGTCGAAGCGACGCTGGCCCGGATGGGGGTCCGGCGGCTGCGGATGAAGGCGAACCGCGCTGCGCTCCTCACGGCCGCGCGCGGACCCGGGACGGCGCTCTTCGCCCTGGCGGCCGAGGCGCTGCTGGGGCCGGCGCACCGGGCGCTTGCGCGGGCGGTGCAGGAGCGGCCCGGGCTCGGCGGGCTGCTCGAGGCGGGAACGGGGTACGGCGGCGGGGAGCGCGCGCTGGCGATGACGGCAGCCCTCCGCGCGGCCGCCGGGCCGCTCCGGGCGGGGGGACGGGTGCGCCCGGCGGCGGCCCCGGCGGCGCGGCTCGGGGCGCTCGGGGCGCTGGCCGCGCGGTGGTGGCCCCGAGGGTCGGACGGCGGCTGGCCGGCGCTGCTGACGCCGGGCGCGGGCTGGCAGGCCGCCCGGGCGCCGGGCATCGGCCGGGGCGCGGCGATCGAGGTGGCGGCGAACGCGGTCATCCCGGCGGCGCTGGGGACCGGCGCGTGGCCGGAGGAGCCGGCGCTGGAGGCGTGGGCGGCGCTCCCGTCGCCGGGAACGTACGGGAAGCTCCGCCCGCTCGAACGGTGGCTCGGCGGACTGGACGGCCGGCCGTTCGGGTCGGCGGGCCGGCTCCAGGGCGGGCTCCTGCTCCAGGCCGACTACTGCGAGAAGGGCGCCTGCGGCCGCTGCCCGCTCTCGCCGCCGGCCTGACGGGTCCGGAGGTCCATCGGGGCGCCGGGCGCCCGGCGGAAGACGAACGCCCGCACCTGCCAGCGGCCCTCGTGGAAGCGGATATGGCCGGCGAGCGGGGCGCGCTCCTGCTCGGTGACGCGCCAGAGCCGCTCGGCAACCTCGCGGTCGACCTGCCAGCGGGTTTCGACGATGCGGAAGCCGAGGGCGAGGTAGGCGCGGTGGGCGTGGACGGCAAAGGTGTTGGAGGTGAGGACGAACTCGCGGCCGGGGAACTCCTGCTCGAGGGCGCGCATCAGGACCGCGAGCATGCGGCGGGCGACGCCGCGGCCCTGGTGCTCGGGCGGGACGTGGACGGCCCAGAGGTAGAGCCCGGCGGGGTCTTCGAGGTTGACGGAGCAGCGGCCGACCGCGCTGCCGGCTTCGACGGCGACGTAGTGGCGGTGGCGGCCTGGCGCAGTGTGCTCGGCGAGGGCGGCCGCTGCGCGGGCGGGGTCGCGGAGGTGGCCGAGGTCGAAGGCGTGGTAGGGGAAGCCGTATTCGCCCCAGCGGGCCATCTGGGCGACGAGGTCGGCGTCCCAGGGGCGGAGGGTGAGCCCTTCGCCCTTGAGGAGGGGAACCGGTGCCCGGGAGGGTTCGGCGGCCACAGGGGAAGTATAGGGAGGAGGGAGGAGGGAGCCCCGCCACCCGCACCGGCACCGCCCCGGGGGAGGATGGATCAGGGGAGCGGGGAACGGGGAGCGGGGAGCAGGGAGCGGGGAGCGGGGAGCGGGGAACGGGGAGCGGGGAGCAGGGAGCAGGGAGCGGGGAACGGGGAGCAGGGAGCGGGGAACGGGGAGCGGGGAGCGGGGAACGGGGAGCGCAGCTCATCCCTCATCCCTCATCCCTGAGGCCTGTTCCCGCGGGCGGCGGGGGCGGTCTGGTAGGCTGTGGGTGCCCGCGCTGGCAAGGCGGTGCGGGCGGAGGGTTGCTGGATGAGTGATGACGCCACGATGGGGACGGACGGGGGTGCTCCAGGGGCCGGTGCTCCCGGGGGTCCGGCCCCGCAGGCGCCGCAGGGGCCGCAGCCCCAGGGACCGCTCCCGCCCCCGGCAGGGGCCCCGGTTGTGGGGTACGGGCCGGGGCTGCAGGCGTGGTACAGCGGGCCGTACCCGCCGCCGGGGGCGCGGGAGAGCACCTGGACGATGATCTGGCGGACCGGCGTGAAGGCGGTCGTCGCGGCGGGCTGCTTCGGCGTGACGCTGGGATTTGCGTTCTTCCTGCCGGTCATCATCCTTGCGGTCATCATCGCTGCGGTCTCGGATTCGGGCGGGAACGGCGAGGACGTGGTGTACGGCGAGGCCGGTGCGCCGGGAAAGCTGCTCTCCATCCCGGTGACCGGGGTCATTCTCGGGGAGGAGCTGGAGCCGGCCGGGTTCTTCGGGCTGCCGGGCGTGGTGTACGGCTACGAGGTGCGGGAGAAGCTGCGGAAGGCGGCCGAGGACAGCGACATTGCCGGCGTCATTCTCGAGTTCGAGACGCCGGGCGGGACGATTTTCGGGTCGCGGGCGATCGCTGCCGGGATTGAGGAGTACCGCGCGAAGACAGGGAAGCCGGTGGTGGCGTTCGTCGCGGGGCTGAGCGCCTCGGGCGGGATGTACGCGATGGCGCCCGCGGACCTGATCCTGGCGGACTACGGCAGCCTTGTGGGGAGCATCGGCGTGACGATGGGCGCGGTGGAGTACTGGGACGGCATCTTCGCGACCGAAGGCGGCATCCTCGGCGGCGGGGTGACCACGCGGAACGGGATCATCTTCCAGCCGATCACGGCGGGCCGTTCGAAGGATGTGGGGGCGCCGTACCGGCCGCTGACGGAGCAGGAGAAGGCGGAGCTCCAGCGCGGGGTGGAGAACGAGTACGCGGAGTTCGTGCGGTACGTGGCCGCCAAACGGGAGATCCCGGAGGCGACAATCCGGGACCGGATCGGGGCGATGGTGTACGACAACGCGACCGCGCAGGAGCTCGGACTGATCGACGGGACGGCGGACCGGCCGGAGGCGTACGCGCGGGCGGCGGCGCTGGCGGGGCTCGAGGCGGGGAAGTTCCGGGTTGTCCGGGAGACCGGCGGCGGGTGGTCCTGGGGCAGGCTGCTGGGGAAGCTCGGGCTCGGGAGCGGGGACCGGGCGGAGGCGCCGGCCGCGGGGCCGACGCGCATCTGCTTCCCGGCGCACGCAATCCTGGCCTACTACGGCGACCCGGTGGCGCTCTGCGCGCGGGGGCGGTAGCGGTCCGCCGGGCGGCGCGTGCCGGACAACGCGGACGGGGGCCGGGAATTCCGGCCCCCGTCGCGCGAGGGGAAAAGGCAGGAGGAGCGCCCGGCTACTTCTCGGGCGTGAACTTCACCGGCAGGTGCTTGATGCCGCCGATGAAGGTGGAGCGGAGCCGCTGGGGCGGCCCGGCGAGGTCGATGTCGGGGAAGCGGCGGAAGAGCTCCTGGAAGAGGACCTTCAGCTCGAGGCGGGCGAAGCCGGCGCCGAGGCAGAAGTGCTCGCCGATGCCGAAGGCGAGGTGGTCGTTCGGGGTGCGGGTGATGTCGAAGACGTCGGCGTTGGGGAAGACGTCTTCGTCGCGGTTGACGGAGGGGTACCACATGACGACGCGTTCGCCGGCCCTGATCGGCTGGTGGCGGATAGCGGTGTCCTCTTTCGCGACACGGGCCATGTGGGTGACCGGCGAAACCCAGCGGAGGATCTCCTCGACGGCGGAGTCGATGAGCGACATGTCGTCGATGAGCTTCTTTTTCTGGTCGGGGTGCTCGCAGAGGGCGAGGAGGCCGCCGGACATGGCATTCCGGGTGGTTTCGTTGCCGGCGAGGATGAGGAGGAAGCAGAACCAGAGGATGTCCTCGTCGGTGAGCTTTTCGCCGTCGACTTCGGAGTCGACGAGCAGGGAGATGATGTCCTCGGTGCGGGCGGTCTTCCGCGCCATGAGGGCCTGGGCGAAGTAGCCGAACATCTGCATGGTGCCCATGTTGCCCGTGATGCGGGCGGCCTCGGGGGTGCCGCGCTGGTCCTCGGGGACGTCGGTCTGGTACTCGGGGTCGCCGGAGCCGAGGACCTTATTGGTGAGGGCGAACATCAGCTCCCAGTCCTTCTCGGGGACGCCGAGCATCTGGCAGATGACGGCGAGGGGGATGTTGCAGGCGACATCGAGGACGAAGTCGGACTCGCCCTTCTTCGCGATGCGGTCGAGGAGGATGTTGGTGGTCTCCCGGATCTTCGGCTCCCAGAGGGCGACGGCGCGGGGGGTGAAGCCCTTGTTCACGAGGCGCCGCATTTTGACGTGGCGCGGCGGGTCCATCGTGATGATCATCTTGCCGTTGCCCTGGGCGGCGAGGAGGGCCTCGCTCTCATCGATGGGCTCGTACTCAGTGATGCCTTTTTCGGAGCTGAAGATCTCCGGGTGGCGGGAGACGAAGAGGACGTCTTCGTACTTGACGAGGTTCCAGTGGCCCTTGACGTCTTCGGTGGGCGGGGTCCAGGAGATCGGGTCCTCCCTGCGGAGGAGCTTGAACGCCTGGTGGGAGAGGCCCTGCTCGAAGAGGAGGCCGTCATTCAGGTCGATATCGGCGAGGGTGAGGGTCTGAGTTTCGGTGGTCACGTGGTGCTCCGCAGTGCTGTCTGGTTGGTTCTGTCCCGGGGAATTTACCGTCCGGTCGATAGGGTACGGCACCGGCGCCCGCGCCGGAAGATGGCGCGGGCGCGGAGGTGCAGGGTCAGCGTTCCGGGGTGAAGCGGACCGGCATGTGCTTGATGCCGTTGATGAAGGTGGAGCGGAGGCGCTCCGGGGGGCCGACGACTTCGATATCGGGGAAGCGGCGGAAGAGCTCTTCGAACATCACCTTCAGCTCTTTGCGGGCGAAACCGGCGCCGAGGCAGAAGTGTTCGCCGATGCCGAAGGCGAGGTGGTCGTTCGGGGAGCGGCGGATGTCGAACCGGTAGGGGTCGTCGAAGACGTCTTCGTCGCGGTTGGCGGAGGGGTACCACATGAGGACGCGGTCGCCGGCGCGGATCTGTTTGCCGCGGAGCTCAACGTCGGCGGTGGCGGTGCGGGCCATGTGGTGGAGGGGAGAGGTCCAGCGGAGGATCTCTTCGACGGCGGAGTCGATGAGGGAGGGGTCCTCGATGAGCTGGCGCTTCTGGTCGGGGTGCTGGCAGAGGACCTGGAGGCCGCCGGAGATAGCGTTCCGGGTGGTTTCGTTGCCGGCGACGATGAGGAGGAAGCAGAACTGGAGGATGTCGCCCTCCGTCAGCTTTTCGCCGTCGACTTCGGCCTCGAGGAGGATGGTGACGAGGTCGTCCTGGCGGGGGCGCTGGCGGCGGTCTTCGAGGACGCCGCGGAAGTATTCGAGCATCGTCTGGAGGCCCTTGAAGGCGGTGGCGCGGGCGGCGGCGCCGGTGCCGCGCTGCTCTTCGGGGACATCGGTCTGGTACTCGGGGTCGCCGGAGCCGAGGACTTTGTTGGTGAGTTCGAACATGAGGGGCCAGTCTTTCTGCTCGACGCCCATCATGCCGCAGATGACGGCGAGGGGGAGCTGGCTGGCGACCTCGAGGACGAAGTCGCATTCGCCCTTCTGGGCGACGCGGTCGAGGATTTCGTTGGTGATGCGGCGGATTTCGGGCTCCATGGCGTTGACGGCGCGGGGGGTGAAGCCCTTGTTGACGAGGCGCCGCATCTTCACGTGGCGGGGCGGGTCCATGGTGATGATGGAGGCGTTGCCGCCGGCGTTCTGCTGCTGGGCGGCGAAGTCGAGCTCGGCGAGCTTTTCAGGCTTGATGCCGGGGCCGGCGATGCCCTTGCTGGAGATGAAGAGCTCGGGGTTGCGGGAGATGAAGAGGATGTCTTCGTACTTCGTGATCGACCAGAAGCCGTTGGCGACTTCGCCCGGCGGGTTCCAGTGAACCGGGTCGTGGTGGCGGAGGATGCGGAGGAGTTCGTGGAACTCCCCGCTCTGGAAGCGTTCGGGGTCGTTGAGGTTAATGTCCGAGGGCTGGATGGCAGGTGCGGTCACTGGCTCCTCCGGGGGGCATGGCCCGGGTCTATGGGGGATATCGGTGGCGCGATGGTACCGTACGGGCGCCCAAAAGTGAACCGGCGTTTACGTTTCGGGGCAGGCCGGGGCTAGGGGAGGAGTTCGATCGCCTGGCGGGGGCAGAGGCGGTAGGCGCGCTCGGCCTTTTCCTCGAGCTCCTTCGGGATGTCGCCTTCGATGAGGACGATGGAGACGTCGTCGTCGCCGACCTTGAAGAGCTCGGGCGCGGCCTTTTCGCACTTGCCGTGGCCTTCGCACATGTCCGTCTTGACGCGCACTTTCACGTTCGGGTTCTCCAGGGCTGGGATTGCGGCGGCGAGCGCCGCCTGTGGGCGAAGCATAGCGGCTTACCGCGCGGTAAGCTACGCGCGGGCGGAACATTCGGCGCGGCGCCGGCGTCTTTCTGTGCATGAACCGATTGCTGCGCGTTCCCCTGCTGCTCCTCCCTGCCCTGGCGGCGCTCGCCGTCGCGGCGGCGTGCATCGACGACGATGGTTCGACCGGTTCGCGGCCGAACGACGGGTACCCGACGAAGGTGGTCGATGCCCCGATCGATGCGATCGACATCGTCGTCCGGGAATCGATGCCGCCGCAATACGCGGTCGCGATCACGAGCGGGCTGCCGAACGGGTGCGCGCGGTTCGAGGCGTGGGAGATGGTCGCGCGGACGGACACAGAGATTGTGATCCGGGTGACGAACCGGGTGCCGGACAGCGACGAGGTCGCGTGCACGATGGTGTACGGCACGCACACGTCGACGGTGGAGCTGGGGTCGGACTTCGTGAGCGGCCGGGAGTACACCGTGGTGGCGAACGGCGAGCGGAAGACGTTTATGGCGCAGTAGCGGACTTCGCCGCGGCGCCCGGCGACATGCGGTGTCGGCGCTCCCTGCGACAATTGGCGGGTGAGCGCCGATTTCGCGATCGATGCGTGGCTCGCCGAGGAGGGGCTCGTTGACGCCGACGGGCTGTCGACGGCGCGGGCGGTGCTGGTGGCGGCCCGGCTGACGACAGGGAAAAAGGCGCGGATGGCGCTGGCGAAGAAGGAGCGTGCGCGGGAGGCGCTCTGGGCGGGGGTGGCCGGCTGGTGCGGTGCGGCAGCCTGCGAGGCTGCCGCGCGGGCGACGGGGCGGGCGGTGGTGCGGACCACGCGGGAGCGGTGCGCCGGATGCGGGGGTTCGAACTCGCTGCAGGCGGCGCGGCTGGCGGCGGAGGCGTGCCGGGCGGCGGGGGTGCGCGAGGTGCTGGTGCTGGGCGGTGCGCCGCCGGCGCGGCAGGAGGCGGCGCGGCTGATGCGGGAAGCCGGCGGGCCGCGGCTGCGGTTCGTGGAGGGGGATGTGCGGGTCACGGAGCAGGACGCGAAGGCGGACAAGGCGCGGGCGGACGTTGTGCTGGCATGGGCGGGGACGCCGCTGCCGCACAAGGTGAGCGACCTGTACCGCCGGCGGGAGGCGGGCGACCCGCCGTTTATCACGGTGCCGACGACAGGGGTGGCGGCGCTCTTTACGGCGCTGGCGGAGCACGCGCGGAACCGCCGCCCCTAGCGCGCGGCGGCCGTACAATGCGGGCATGGCCGGGGAGGCGCCGCTCGTCGGGATCATCATGGGCAGTTCGAGCGACTGGCCGACGATGCGGCTGGCGGCGGAGGTGCTCGAGCGTTTCGGGGTGCCCTACGAGGCGCGGGTGGTCTCGGCGCACCGGACGCCGGGGCTGGTGACGGAGTACGCCTCGACGGCGGCGGCGCGCGGGCTGAAGGTGATCATCGCGGGGGCCGGCGGCGCGGCCCATCTGCCGGGGATGACAGCGGCGCAAACGCCCCTGCCGGTGATCGGGGTGCCGATCCAGACAAAGGCGCTCCAGGGACTCGACTCGCTCCTCTCGATTGTGCAGATGCCGCGCGGCACGCCGGTGGCGACGATGGCGATCGGCGAGGCGGGCGCGGTGAATGCGGCGCACTTCGCCGTGAGGCTGCTCGGCGCGGAGGACGCCGCGCTCCGGGAGCGGGTGGCGGCGTTCATGGCGGAGGAGCGGGACCGCGTGCTCGGCGAACGGCTGGCATGACGGCGCTGCCCCCGGGTTCGACCATCGGCGTCATCGGCGGGGGGCAGCTCGGGCTGATGCTGACCGAGGCGGCGCACGCTCTCGGCTACCGGGTGGCGGCCTTCACCGACACGGCGGACTGCCCGATTGCGCAGGCCGCGGATGTGCTGATGGTCGGCGGGTACACGGACCCGGCGGCGATCGCCCGGTTTGCGGAGCTGGCCGCGGCAGCAACGGTGGAGACGGAGACACTGCCGGCAGAGACGCTGACGGCGGTGGGGGAGCGGATGGAGCTGCTGCCGCGGGCGGAGATCGTCCTGACGACGCAGGACCGGGCGAAGCAGCGGACCTTCACGGCAGGGCTGGGCATCGCGGTGCCGCGCCACCGGATCGTGGCGAGTGCGGCCGAGGCGGAGGCGGCGGGGCGGGAGCTGGCGATGCCGGCGGTCATCAAGCGGGCGACGGGCGGCTACGACGGCCGGGGGCAGGCATGGGTGACCGAGCCCGGCGAGCTGGCGGAGGCGTGGGCGTCGCTCGGCGGGGGCACCTGCGTGGTCGAGGAGCGGGTGCCGTTCGCGGCGGAGTTCTCGGTCATCGTCTGCCGGGGCCGGGCGGGGGAGCTGGCGTTCTTCGACCCAATCCGGAACGTGCACCGCGGCGGGATCCTGCGGGTTTCGAGCGCGCCGGCGGGGATCCCGGAGGCGTCGGCGGCGACGGCGCGGGAGTTCGCGCGGCGGTTCGCGGAGGGCGCCGGGCTCGCTGGCATCGCGTGCCTCGAGTGCTACCTGCTGCCGGACGGCGGGGTGCTGGTCAACGAGGTGGCGGCCCGGCCGCACAACTCGGGGCACCTGACGATCGAGGCGTGCGCGACGAGCCAGTTCGCGCAGCTCGTGCGGATCGTGGCCGGGCTACCGCCCGGGGACACGACGCTGCGGGAGCCAGCGACGATGCTCAACCTGATCGGCGACATCGACGAGGCGGCGCTGGCGGCGCTGGCGGCGGCGCACCCGGGGCGGACGTTCGTGCACCGGTACGGGAAGGCGCCGCGGCCGGGGCGGAAGCTTGGCCACGTGACGGTGCTCGGTTCGAACGCGGTCGCGCCGCCGCCTGCTCGACCGGGGTGTGAGATCGGCTAGAATCCGCGCGCATCTTGTGAACGCGGGGGACCGGCCGATGGAAGTACCGCTGCTGCTGAACGATTTCCTGCGCCGCGCGGCGAAGCTCTACCCGAACAAGGAAGCGATCGTCGACGGCGACCTGCGGATGACGTACCGCGACTACCAGGAGCGGTCCAACCAGCTGGGGCATGCGCTGCTCTCGCTGGGGGTGAAGAAGGGCGACCGGGTGTGCATCCTCAGCCCGAACAGCCACTACTTCCTCGAGAGCTACTACGGGGTGACCCAGATCGGGGCGATCCTGGTGCCGCTCAACTACCGGCTGGTGGCCTCGGACCACGAGTACATCATCAACCACGCGGGCGTGAAGGTGGTGCTCGTCGATTACGACTACACGAAGGTGATCGATGACATCCGGCCGAACCTGAAGACGGTGGAGCACTACATTGTGGCGGACCCGCGGAGGCCGAAGCAGACGCCGCCGGGCTGGGTGGACTGGGACGAGCTGGTGGGCAGCCAGCCGAAGACGGCGACACCGTTCGTGGAGCAGGACGAGAACGACGTGACGTCGATCAACTACACGTCGGGAACGACGGCGCGCCCGAAGGGGGTGATGCTGACCCACCGGAACGTCTACATCAACGCGTACAACTTCATCGCCCACCTGCGGGTGCGCCACGAGGACCGGGAGCTGTGGACGCTGCCGATGTTCCATGCGAACGGCTGGGGCGGGCCGTTTGCGATCACGGCGATGGGGGCGACGCACGTGGTGCTGCGGGCGGTGGTGGGGGCGGATATCTTCCGGCTGATCCAGGACGAGAAGATTACGTTCGCCTGCATGGCGCCGGCGGTGCTGAACACGATCCTGACCTTCCCGGACCGGGACAAGTACACGATCACGACGCGGCCGCGGTTCGTGGTTGCGGGCGCGCCGCCGCCGGCAGCGTTCATCGAACGGCTCGAGAAGGAGCTGGGCTGGGAGTTCATCCAGATTTACGGGTTGACGGAAACGTCACCGATCCTGACGGTGAGCACGCCCGACTACCACAACCCGGACGGGCAGAACTACCAGCGGCGGGCGCGGGCCGGCGTCGAGGCGATCGGCGTGGAGATCCAGGTGCTCGACGACAACGGGGACCCGGTGCCGAAGGACGACAGGACGATCGGCGAAGTGTGCGCGCGCTCGAACGTGGTGCTCAAGGGGTACTGGGAGCAGCCGGAGGAGACCGCGAAGGCGATCTACGGCGGGTACTTCCACACGGGCGACCTGGCGACGTGGGACGAGTTCGGGAACATCAACATCGTCGACCGGAAAAAGGACGTGATTATCTCGGGCGGCGAGAACATCTCGTCGGCGGAGGTCGAGGATGCGCTCTACAAGCACCCGGCGGTGCTGGAGTGCGCGGTCATCGGCGTGCCGAGCGAGAAGTGGGGTGAGACGCCGCGGGCGCTGGTGGTGCTGCGGCCGGGGATGACGGCGACGGAGGAGGAGCTCATCCAGTTCTGCCGGGAGCACCTGGCGCACTTCAAGTGCCCGACGGGCGTGGACTTCTTGGAGAGCCTGCCGCGGACGGCGACCGGGAAGCTGCAGAAGTTCCTCATCCGGGAGAAGTACTGGGCCGGCAAGCAGCGACGGGTGAACTGACCCGGCCCGGGACGTTCGGGGCCATCGCGGGGCCGCGGCGGCGCCGCGGCCCCCGGCGTTTCAGCTGCCGGTGAAGCGCGGCGGGCGCTTTTCGAGGAAGGCCTGGCGCTGTTCGCGGGCGTCGTTGACGGCGCGGCGGCAGATGGCGATGGCGTGGATCTCTTCTCGGAGCTGGGCATCGAAGTCGTTCTCCCAGGCGCGCTGGACCACGCGGCGGGACATGATGGCGGCGATCGGCGGGAGCGCGGCGATCTGCTGCGCCACGGCGCGGGCTTCGTCGAGCAGGCGCTCATGGGGGACGAGCCGCTGGAGGAGGCCAATGCGGAGGGCTTCGTCGGCGTCGACCGTGCGGCTGGTGAGGATGAGGTCGAGGGCATTGCCCTGGCCGACGATGCGGGGCAGGAGGTAGCTCATGCCGGAGTCAGGCGAGAGGTTCCGTTCAATGAAGACGGTCTTGAAACGGGCCTGTTCGCTGCCGATGCGGATATCGCAGGCGAGGGCGAGGGAGAAGCCGGCGCCGGCAGCGATGCCGTTGACGGCGGCGATGGTGGGTTTGTCGATGGTGTAGACCGCGCGGGCCTGGCGCCCGACCCAGCTGTCTTCGTCGGTGAGCTGGTGCCAGGGCAGGCGGTCGGGGCCCTCGGGCAGGGGCCCCGAGAGGTCGGCGCCGGCGCAGAAGCCGCGGCCGGCGCCGGTGAAGATGACGGCGCGGACGCCGTCGTCGTGCTTCAGCTGGTGGCAGACCTCGAGGAGCTCCTGCTGGAGGGGACGGTTGAGGGCGTTGAGCTTTTCGGGCCGGTTGAGCGTTACGGTGGCGATGTCGTCGGCGATGTCGAGCGTGAGGTGTTCGAAGGCCATGCTGCACCCCCCGGGAGAGTGGTGCGCGGAGTGGAGCAGATTGCGGGGCGGCTGTCGAGCGGGGTATGGTGCCGGGGATGAGCAACGACGCCCCGGCGGGGCCGCTGCAGGTCCTAGTGATCTCGGATTTCGTGTGTCCCTGGTGCTACCTCGGGCTCGTGGAGATTGAGCGGGTGGAGCGGGAGTACGAGGTGGAGGTGCGGCACGTGCCGTACCTGCTGGACCCTTCGACGCCGCCGGAGGGGAAGCCGCGGCGGCCGATGACGCGGCCGGGGGACCCGCCGACGGCGATGGAGCTGCGGGCGGAGGCTGCGGGCATCCGGTTCACGCGCGGGCGGGAGTGGACGTCGAATTCGGTGCTGGCGCACGAGGGCGCGGAATTCGCGTACGAAGCGGGGCGGGCGCGGGCCTACGCCCGGGAGATGTTCCGGGCGTACTTCACGGAGCTGGAGGACATCGGCAGGCTGGAGGTGGTGCTGGCCGTGGGCGAGCGGGCCGGGCTGGACGTCGATGCGCTGCGGGCGGCGCTGGAGGCGCACACCTACCGGCCGCGGGTGCTCGAAGCGATCGGGTGGACGCGGGAGGCGGGGATTTCGGGGGTGCCGACGTTCGTGTTCGGCGACCGGTTTGTGCTGCCGGGGGCCCAGGATGCGGCGGTGTTCGATGCGGTGATGGAGCGGCTCGGGGTGCCGCGGCGCCGGCAGGGGTAGCGGGCGGTTTCCCCTGCGGGGAGCCGGGGGGGAGGGCGGACTGACAACCCCTTGCGATTCGGCTACGCTCGTGGCACACGGCGCGGGGTTCCGCGCCCTGGGAGGTTTGGACCGATGGCGATGCGCTACCGCTATTCGATGTGGGATGGGACGCAGGAGGTGCCGGCGCTCGACCCGGACCAGATCCTGGACAACATTACGGATGACCTGATGAATTTCGGGGACCTGCAGCACGCGCTGCGGAATTTGATGCAGCGCGGGATGCGGAACCCGATGGGCCAGCGGATGCAGGGGCTGCGGGACCTGCTGCAGCAGCTCCGGCAGCAGCGGCGGCAGCAGCTGGACCGATTCGACCTGTCGTCGATTTTCGATGACCTGAAGCGGAAGCTGGACGAGATTCTCGAGCTGGAGCGGAACACGCTGGAGCGGCGGCTGGAGGAAGCGGACCGGGCCGGGGGCGAGCAGCAGGACGGCGGTACGCAACAGGGGCAGCAGCGGAGCCAGGCTGGCCAGCAGCCGGCCGGGCAGCAGGGTGCGCAGGCGAACCAGCAGCAGGGCCAGCGCGGCGAGCAGGGCGAACCGGGCGAGGGGAGCCAGCAGGGGCAGCAGGCCGGGCAGCCCACGCCGCCGCGCGAGTTCGCCGAGATGCTGCGGAACATCGCCAACCGGAAGAAGGAGTTCCTGGAGAACCTGCCGCAGGATGTGGCGGGGCAGGTCCGGCAGCTCCAGAACTACGAGTTCATGGACCCGGAGGCGCAGGCGAAGTTCAACGAGCTGCTGGAGTCCCTGAAGAAGGCGATGATGGATACCTTCTTCAAGGACCTGTACAACCAGATTGCGAACATGTCGCCCGAGGACCTGCAGCGGATGAAGGAGATGGTCCGCGAGCTGAACCAGATGCTGCAGGACCGGATGGCGGGGCGGGAGCCGAACTTCGAGGAGTTCATGCAGAAGTACGGCGACCTGTTCGGGGAGAACCCGCCGCAGTCGCTGGACGACCTGGTGCGGCAGATGCAGCACCAGATGGGGCAGATGCAGTCGCTGCTCGATTCGCTGCCGGGGGACCTGCGCCAGCAGCTGCAGGACCTGCTCTCGGACAAGATCGGGGACCCGGAGCTGCAGCAGGCGCTGAACGAGCTGGCGCAGAACCTGGAGTACCTGTACCCGATGCGGGACCTTCGGAACCAGTACCCGTTCCGGGGCGAGGAGGAGCTGGACCTGCAATCGGCGATGCAGCTGATGGAGCAGATGCAGTCGATCGACGAGCTGGAGCGGCAGATCGAGCGGACGCAGTACGGCGGGGACATCGAGGACATCGATGCGGACAAGCTGGAGGAGCTGCTCGGGCCGGAGGCCCGGGAGGCGCTGGAGCAGCTGAAGCAGTTCCTCGAGATCCTCGAAGAGGCAGGGTACATCCGGAAGAAGGGGAACCAGTGGGAGCTGACGCCGCGCGGCACGCGGAAGATCGGCCAGCGGGCGCTGGTGGAGATCTACCAGCAGCTGAAGGCGGATACGTTCGGCAAGCACGAGGTGCGGGAGACGGGGACCGGCGGCGAGCGGACGGACACGACGAAGCCGTACGAGTTCGGGGACCCGTTCTACCTGGACATTCAGAAGACGATGATGAACTCGATGTACCGGGAGGGGCCGGGCACTCCGCTGAAGCTGAAGCCGGATGACTTCGAGGTGGCGCGGACGGAGATGCTGACGCAGACGGCGACGGTGATCATGCTCGACCTGAGCTGGTCGATGGCGCTGCGCGGCTCATTCCAGGCGGCGAAGAAGGTGGCGATGGCGCTGAACAACCTGATTTCGTCGCAGTACCAGCGCGACAGCCTGTACATCATCGGGTTCAGCGCCTATGCGCGGGAGCTGAAGACGGAGGAGCTGCCGTACGTGCGGTGGGATGAGTCGGTGCTGGGGACGAACATGCACCACGCGCTGATCATCGCGCAACGGCTGCTGGCGAAGCATACGCAGGGGACGCGCCAGATCATCATGATTTCGGACGGTGAGCCGACGGCGCACCTGGAGCGCGGGCGCTCGTACTTCGCCTACCCGCCGAGCCCGATCACGATCCGGGAGACGCTGAAGGAGGTGAAGCGGTGCACGCAGAAACGGATCACCATCAACACCTTCATGCTGGACCGGAACTACTACCTGAAGGAGTTCGTGAACCAGGTGGCCCGGATCAACAAGGGGCGGGTGTTCTACACGACGCCGGATAAGCTGGGCGAGTACATCCTGGTGGACTACGTGGCGCAGAAGCGGAAGCGGCTGGCGGGCATGGGCTAGGGCCGGCGCTGCCGGGCAGCTCGACGGATTCGGCCGAAGCGAAGGGGCCCGCGGGTGCGGGCCCCTTCGCTCCAGGTGCGACGCGGGAGGTGCGGGGATCAGCCGGCAGCGGCTTCGGCGTCGTCGAGCATGGCCTGGGCTTCGTCGACGCTTTCGAGGCGAACGATGCCCTTGCGGATGGCATAGCGGATGAGGTCGGTGCGGTTGCGGGCGTGGAGCTTGGCCATGATGTGGGCTTTGTGGGCTTCGACGGTTTTGACGGAGATGTAGAGTTCGTTGGCGATGCCCTGGTTGGTGTAGCCCTCAGCGATGAGCTGGAGGACTTCGCGTTCGCGGCTGGTGAGGGTATCCATGCCGTTGCGCTGGTCGGCGCGCTTGGCCTGGTAGAGGACTTCGGCGAGGTCGAAGCCTTCGGAGAGGGAGCTGGAGAAGTAGCTGTTGCCGCGGTGGACGGTCTGGATGGCGAGGACGAGTTCGGAGACGTCGGACTTCTTGACGATGTAGCCGGAGGCGCCGGAGCGGATGGCATCGAGGAGCTGGTCTTCGTCGACGAAGCCGCTCAGCATGACGACGCGGGTGGAGGGTGCGATGCGGCGGATCTGGCGGGTGGCTTCGAGGCCGTTGAGGCCGGGCATGACGACGTCCATGAGGACGACGTCGGGCTGGAGGCGTTCCACAGCCTGGACGGCTTCGCGGCCGTTCTCGACGTCGGCGACGACTTCGAGTTCGGGCTGGGCCTCGAGGAGCATCCGGAGGGCCTGGCGGATGACGGCGTGGTCATCGACGAGGAGGATGCGGATGGGGCCGGTTCCGCGGGCCGTCGCCCCGGCGGTGCGGGCCGGGAGAGTCCTGGGCTGGGGGCGCATCTGGTTCACGGTCGAACTCCTCTCGTGGTCTCCGGCGCTGGCTGGTGGGCCGTGCCGTATCGGAATGGCGCCAGGTGGCGGGGGTCCGGCGACAGGGAGGAGTCTAGGGCGTGCCTCGCGCGGGCGTATTGGCAAAAACCCTAATCGTGGCGTGCGATCACCCGGGGATAGGGGCGCCCGGGGGCAGGAATCGGTGATTTCCCGGCCGGAGGCGGGCGGGACCGGAGCCCGTGTCAGATGGTGAAGAAGGCGCGCTCGATATGGCCGGGCTCGACACAGAGGTGGATTTCGGAGCGGAGGGCCATGATGTGGGTATCGTTAGCGGCGTGTTCGGCGGCCTCTTCGGAGTCGTAGATGGCGAGGCGGGCGATTTCGCCGCTGTCGTCGTGGGGGCGCATCAGGTAGGTGACCTGGCAGCCGGGTGTGGCGGCGACCGCCTCATCGAGCTTGCGCAGGAGTTCTTCGACGCGGGCATCTTCACCGCGGCGGGGCTTCATGATGGACAGGCGAATGTACGGCATGGGTGTGCTCTGCTACCTCCGGAGGGCGAATTCTAGTGCGCGGTGGTGCTGGCGAAAAGACGGAACCCCCGCCTGCGCGGGGGTTCCGTTTCCAGGGCTGCCGGGGTGTGCGGCGGTGCGATCAGAGCCGGAGCTTGCCGTGGGACGGCTGGCGGCGGCGCTGCCGCTGGGGCAGGGCGGCCTCTTCGGCGGCGAGGTCGACGGGCGGGCTGGTGAGCACCTCGTGGACGTAGCCGCACATGATGCAGCTGCCATAGGTGCCGTGCCAGTCGCGCTCGACGATGATGGAGCCGCGGCACTTGGGACACGACTTCGGCGGTGCTTCCTGCAAAGCTGGCATGACGGTAGTTCCCTCCTCTTTCGATGCGGACGTTATGGTGAAGTTCGAGGACAGAAAAAAAGACCTCGAAACGAGCTACCTGCTCGCCAGGCCTTCCAGACTGCCGACGGGGTTAGCTGACGGGCTCGGGCGGAAGGCGCCCTTGCGGCGGATGCCGCGTTCGCCCCGGGACGTTGGGTCCCCCGCTGCGCCAGGCGGCGCACTAGGCAGGTGGTGCGAGTAACCGAACGCGCATGCAAACGGCGCGAACGCCGTTCACCTGCCGCAAGCTACCAATCGGCCGGGAGGCTGTCAATAGGTCTTTGCGCTTTTCGTCACAATTTTACCGCCGGGTCGGGGGAATCCCGGGCGGCAGGGCCTCACGCGAGGAGGCCGGCGGCGAGGGCGAGGGCAAGGCCTGCCGCGGCGAGACCGAGGGCGGGGGCTTCGGTGCCGGCGTCCTCGCGCGCCATGAGGGCGGCTCCGGGGCCGGCCACGAGGGCGAAGGCTGCGACGAACTGGAGGGAATCGGCTTCGCCGGGTCCGAAGAAGCGGAGGGCCGGGCCGACGGCAAGCAGCAGGCCGAGCAGGCCAAGGGCGGCGATGAGCGGCCGGAGGGGGCTGGCCGGCCGGCGGGCGGCCCCGGCCGCCGCGGCGACCGCGAAGCCTGCGAGGACGCCGACAGCGGCGCCAGCGGAGACCCCGGGGAGCGGGAGGAGGGGCGGGAGCGGCCGGCGGGCGGCGGTGATGCGCTCGGCCTCGCCGGGGATGAGGCTGCCGGAGGCGAGGCGGGCGTCGACGAAGGCGTCGCGCGCGGCGGTATCGGCGGCGAGGAGGAGGCGGACGTCGGCCGGGCCGAAGTCGGCGTCGTCGGCGACCTGCTGGCGGAGCTCCTCGAGGGTGAGCCGCCGCTGTTCGAGTTCGTTGGCGAAGGCGTAGCGGTCGGGGTCGCCGGGCGGCAGGAGGCCGAGGTCCTGGACGACGGCAGCGGCGCGGACGGGCTCGGTTTCGGCGGCGCGGAGGAGTTCGTGGCGGGCGTGCGGGGAGAGCGCGACGGCGAGCGCGAGGGCCGCCGCGGCGGCGATGCCGGCCGCGGGCAGGGCGTTCGCCGGCTCGGGGCGGGCAGGGGCAGCCGCGGCCGTGACGGCGAGGGCGATGCCGGCCTCCCCGGGGCGGGCCCAGGTTTCGACATCGACCGCGGCAGCCGCGGCGGTCACGGGCGGTGCGAAGGGGGAGATGGCCAGGCGGACGAGCACCGGGCCGGGGGCCGCGACTGCCGCGAGGGTGAGTCCGTAGAGGCCGGCGGCAGCAGGGGCGAACCCTTCGCCGGCGAGTTCGCGGCCAAGGGTCCAGGCGATCGCCAGCGCGAGAGCGCCGATGAGCCATGGCAGAAGCCGCCCGGGAAGGCGGTCTGCGGCGGTGCCGGGAAGGATGCCTCCGTGGGCGACGAGGAGCCCGGCCCCCAGGCCGGCGCCCGCGGCCCCGGCGGCCCACCCGGCGCCGGCGGGAAGGAGCACGATGGCTGCACCGACGACGGCGAGGGCGCCGACGACGGCGGCGAGCCATGCGGAGACGAGCGGATCAGCGGCGCGGCCCGATGCGGCAAGGACGGCGCCGGGGATGGAGGCGATGGCGGCAGCGGCGAGGACGCAGGCGGCGACGACCAGCGGGAAGGCGCTCCAGGCGGCATCGCCGGAGCGGGCGGAGAGTTCGCCGGCGGCCAGGAGGCCGGCGAGCGCAGCGGCGGCGACTACGGCGCCGGCCAGGGGGCCGAGGGAGGTCCGGGCCGGCGCGGCACCGGGGCCAAAGGCGGCGACGGCGGCGGCGAGGCCGGCTCCGCCGGCGGCGGGAGCGATGAGCGAGGCGCCGGCCCAGGGGCCTTCGCCGGCGAGGCTGCTGGCGAGGCCGAAGAGCCCGGCCACCGCGCCGAGCGCCAGCGCGCCGCCGGAGAGCGGGCCGACGGCTGCGGGCCGGCCGGCGTCGGCGTCGAGGGCGGCGGCAAGGAGGCCGGCAGCGGCGACCGCGGCGTAGCCGGCGATGAAGCTGCCGCCGGCCCAGGCAGCACGGTCGAGGGCGCCGGCGTACCCGCCGATGAAGGCGGCGACAGCGACGGTTGCAACGAGACCCGCGGCGAGGAGCGCGAGGGAGAGTTCGAGGAGCGCGGCCCGGCGGGGCGGAGGGGGCGGTGCAGCGGGGTCGCGGGCGGCGAGGGCACAGACGAAGGCGGCGGCGACGGCGACGACGGCGGCGATGGGGATGAGGGCCTGCGCGAGGAGCATGACGGGCGGGCTCCGCGGGAAGGTTGGCGGATGGCGCAGCATAGAGAAGCGGCCGCCGGAGCTCAACCGGCGGCCGCCTTTCGTGCGGGCGAAGGACGGAGCGCGTCAGCCCACGAAGAGGGGCCCGAAGACGACGGCGACGATGGACATGAGCTTGAGGAGGATGTTCATGGACGGGCCGGCGGTGTCCTTGAAGGGGTCGCCGACGGTGTCGCCGACGACGGCGGCCTTGTGGGCATCGGAGCCCTTGCCGCCGAGGTGGCCGGCTTCGATGTACTTCTTGGCGTTGTCCCAGGCGCCTCCGGCGTTGGCCATCATGAGGGCGAGGACGGAGCCGCTGGCGATGGAGCCGATGAGGAGGCCGCCGAGGGCTTCGGCGCCGATGACGGAGCCGACGAGGATGGGGACGACGACGGCGAGGAGGCCGGGGAGGACCATTTCGCGGATGGCGCCGTCGGTGGAGATGGCGACTGCGCGGGCGTAATCGGGCCTGCCGGTGCCTTCCATGATGCCGGGGATTTCGCGGAACTGGCGGCGCACTTCGTTGACCATGGCCATGGCGGCGCGGCCGACGGCGCCCATGGCGAGGGCCGCAAAGACGAAGGGCATGAGGCCGCCGATGAGCAGGCCGAGCATGGTTTCGACATCGAGGATGTCGATGGTGTCGAGGCCGACGACCTGGGAGTAGGTGACCATGAGGGCGAGCGCGGTGAGGACGGCGGAGCCGATCGCGAAGCCCTTGCCGGTGGCCGCGGTGGTGTTGCCGAGGCTATCGAGGGCGTCGGTGCGCTGGCGGACGGAGGGATCGAGGTGGGCCTGCTCGGCGATGCCGCCGGCGTTATCGGCGACGGGGCCGTAGGCGTCGGTGGCGAGAGTAATGCCGAGCGGCGAGAGCATGCCGACGGCGGCGAGAGCGATGCCGTAGAGTCCGGCGATCTGGTAGGTCGCCCAGATGGCGACGACGATGGTGAGGAGCGGGACCGCGGTGGAGAGCATGCCGAGGCCGAGGCCGCCGATGATGACGGTGGCGGGACCGGTTTCGGCCGTTTTCGAGAGGTTCTGTGTCGGACGGAATTCGTAGGCGGTGTAGTACTCGGTGGCGGTGCCGATGACCTGCCCGGCGACGAGGCCGATGAGGACGGCCCAGAAGAGCTCGAACGGGAGGTCCATGACGAGGAGCAGGGCGGCGGTGCCGGCGAGGACGAGGCCGCTCGCCGAGAAGACGCCGGTGCGGAGGGCCCAGAGGAGGCGGCCCATACTGGCGTTTTCGCCGGTGCGGACGAGGAAGGTGCCGATGATGG